>MDSW01066450.1_pt1 | contig 24454 bp, 24 predicted proteins | sample 811171 | NCBI WGS metagenome assembly MDSW01 (sample SAMN05326641, study PRJNA326480) | marine metagenome | isolation source: seawater | place: Atlantic Ocean: North West | collected 2012 | reverse complement strand
GGAAGCCAGCCGTATGTTGATTCAATGTTCTCCAGGACTTTTACTCTAGACTTTGTAGCTTCTATATCAGAATTAATCTTAATAAATTTGTCATTAATGATCTTAAGTTCCCCGTTTAAATTAGAGAGTTTGACGTCCTCTTCACTCTTATTAGCAACACATGCTTCTTTAATTGACTCTAATTCAAAGCAGTTCTTTTTAATTTCTTCCATTTTTTCTTTTATACTAATTGCTGATTCCTCGAACCTTTTGGATTCAGAATTAAACATCTGATGCTTGAGAGATAGCTCTTTAAGTTCATTCTCTAATATTGAGTGACTGGTTTTCAAAGATGAATAATTCTCAACTGCATCAAGGAGCCTTTTCTTAACTTGGGCATGAGACATTTCGCTTTCTTCGGTAGGCTCTGAGCCAACATTCATCTGACTTTCAAGTTCCCTAACTTTAATTGCTGACAAATCATTACTCTTCTGAATCTTTTCTACATCATTAAGGTAGGAACTAACCTCGTTTTTCAATTCTACTTTATTATTTTTCGCTCTTTCTAGCTCTAAAACAAGCATATTATTTTCACTTTCAATTATTTGAATCTTGGAATGAATTTTCAGTTTTTTCTCTTTCTCATTCAATAGCAAATTAGTTGAAGATTCTTGTTCTATACCTAACTCTCCATGTTTTTTGGAATTACTTTCTGTTAATAACTTAATTTCTTTCTTTCTATCTTCAAGATTTTTGATTAGAAGCTCAAATTCTTCTTTTTCCTTGCATGATTTAATTAGCTTTAAATCAAGCTCCTGATAACGATTTTTATAAAAGAGAACTTCAAGATCTCTAAATTGATCAACTAAAGCTGTATATTTTTTTGCTTTATTAGACTGTTCCTCTAAAAGATCTTTCTGGTTTTTTATCTCAGCGTGTATATCTTTTGTTCTTTCAAGGTTGTCCTGAACTAAAAGGATTTTCCTCTCTGTCTCAGCTCTTTTTAATTTATATATAGATAAACCAGCTGCTTCATCTATTAGCTGTCTTTTGTCTTCTGGCTTGGCAATAATATATGTGTCTATTTGACCTTGAGGTATTATAGTAAAGCTTCTAGAGCCCGCTCCTGCAGACATAACTACTTCGGTAATATCCTTCAATCTGCACTGGTTGCCATTCAAGTAATATTCACTTTCACCATTTCTGTACAATTTCCTCTTAATTTCAGTCTCTACAAAAGCTTCTTCCTCAAAATTTTCAATCAACAAAGAAACTTCAGCAAAATTTTGCTTTGGTAAATTATCATTACCATCTGCGACAACTTGCGACATTGAATCCAATCTTAAAAGTCTAGGATTCTGTTCTCCAAGAACCCAGCGCATAGCATCAAGAAGATTTGTTTTGCCGCAACCATTAGGACCAACAATAGTCGATATCTCAGAATCAAAATTTACAACTGATTTTTCATAGAAAGTCTTAAAACCTTTAATATTCAGGGACTTAATTCTCATTTTTGCAAATAATAAAATACATTGTCCGTAAAGGCAAGAGAAAGAATTAAGTAAATTCTTGTAAAGAATTCTATTTTAGTACTAATTAAAATATTTATCGTTATATCTAATGGCTGACTTATTTAAAACTTCTCTAGAAAAATCTAAATAAAATATAGATTTCTTGTCTAAAAATAATTTCTGTTTAATTCTATCCTCATCAAGGGATAAGAATTCTTTATTAGCTTTTCTTATTCTTTCTATATAAATTACGTATTTCTCATCTTTACCAAACAACTTCCTTTGATAGAATTCCCCTTCTTTTATTGATTTAAAATCAACTTTTTGCCCAATTAGATCCTGAAAATCAGTCAGTTTAACATCATAATTAAACTCATAAAGATAATTATTGCTAATCTTTGCTTCCTCAAATAAAGATGGATGCTCTTCACTGCTAGTATTAACTAGTTTTCCTAGTAATTCTTCCTGCTTTGCGCCAGCAAATTCAAGTTCCATTTTCTTTAATATATAATCATCATCTTCGGTCTGATGTTCATCAGGGCTAATAATCCAGATATCTTTTTGGTATACAAAGACTTTTACTTCATTGATTTTAAAGTTTGACTTTAAAACTTCGTCTAATAACTGTCTAGGATATTTGCTCCCGGGGAGATCTAGTCTAATTTTTTCAACCCTAGACTGTGTATTTGTCGCATCTATAATTGCTTTAAATGAAAACTTACTAGCTAGGTCATTATACTCAGCTAACTTTTGTGAAAATAGATTCTCGGCTATCCTCTTTCTAATTGCTTCTATTACTTTAGATTCATCTTTGTCCTCAAAATCTCCGTAATTTGCAACAAAGTTGGCGATATCTTCTGAAGATACCATTATATCTTTAGTAAAATCTAAGTAATCCAAATGAATTGCTTGGAATATGTTTTGGTTAACAGGTGAGACATCAAGATAGTTCTTCTTATAAAGCTCTATTTCTTTTTCCGTAAAATTTATTACTTCAGACTTATTAGGTCGAATTTTTATTAAATAAAAATTCATTTTTGTAGACTCCAAACTATAGCTCTGAATCACTTCTCCATCGGATATTGATAGAAACTTAGACACATATTGCTCTAATTTATCATTTAGAATCTCTTCGTATAATATGTTTTCAAAAATTTCTACTTTTAATCCAAAAATATTTCTTACTTTATTCTCATATTCCTTAAATCCTATGAAGTTTCCATTTTGTTGAAATAAATAACTATTTTTAATCTTATCTTTTAACTCAGAATTATTAACTCTTAGTCCCAATTCTTTTGCTTTGAATGATAAGGATTTTCTGCTGGCGATAGTAGCTACTACTTCCTTATCTAAAAGCTTCATAAGCTCTTTATCTTGCAGTAAATTCTTCGGCATTTTAGAAATCTTTAAATTCCTAAAATAATTAAATTCTGTCACTGTAATATCTTCACCGTCAACTTGAGCAATTATTTTCTGTGACATTCCAAAAGAAAATAGATCTGAACCTACACCTAAGCTTATTATGAGTCCTAAACCTAAAATTAGAACTATAGTCTTACTAAAAAAACTTTTAATAGTCTCAAAAATCATATTTAACAATATATCATATAAGTCTTATAAACTAACAACATCCTTCCTCATTGTGTAAAATACTCTTGATGAAAAAGAATATAGGAGTGGTTGGCTGTGGAATAGTTGGCCTTTTGGTTTCATATAAATTCTCTCAACTAGGTCATAAAGTTACAATATTCGAAAAGGATAACGGTCTCAACTTCAGCAACTGTAGTGTTACCGCCGCTGGGATGATTTCCCCTTACTGCGAATTAATCCATAGTAACAAAAAAATCTTCGAATTAGGCGAGACCTCACTGTTAAAATGGAAAAAGATTATTAAAGAATTGAATTCTAGAACTTTCTTTAAATCAAAAGGTAGTTTGGTAGTAACTCAAATAGCTGAAAAATCTGATTTAGAATTAATTTGTGAACGAGTTAATAGCCACACCAAATCTAAACTCAAAATTCTAACTAATAAACAAATTCAGAAATTAGAGCCTGATATAGATTCTATTAATTTAACAGGTTTGTTATTTAAAGATGAGGGTCAAGTTGATTGTTTAGAAATTATGAATGCTTTAATAAAATTCTTAAAGCTTAATGGCTCTTTAATAAAATTTGAATCCCATGTTGAAGAAATTAAGAAAAATACAGTTTCACTGAAAGGGGGGGAAAGAATTAATTTTGATCATGTAATTGAATGTACTGGATTAGACTCTATTGGTGAAAAAGGAAAATTGAGGGGAGTTAGGGGTGAAATTATAAAAGTGTTTGCTGAAAATGTTAATATAACTAGACCAATAAGACTTCATCATTTCAGGTATCCAACTTATATTACTCCTAGAGGTAAAAATAATTATCTAATTGGTGCAACAGAAATTGAAAGTAAAGATTCATCACCTGTCTCTGTAAGATCAGCCTTAGAGCTTTTAAGTTCGTCAATGCTTATCTCTAAAAGTTTTTCGGAAGCAAGAATATTGGAATTATCTACTAATTGTAGGCCAGCATATATTGACAATTTGCCAAGTATAAATATTAAAAATGATTTTATTTCTGCAAATGGCCTCTATAGACATGGTTATCTATTGTCTCCGCTAATTGCAGAATTAATAGCCGACTACTGTTTAAATAAAAAGAAGGATAAAAAACTTAGTTACATTTATAATTAAATTATGAACTTTTATATTAATGGCGAAAAGGCAGTAACATCCAGTGACTTAAAATTAACTGACTTACTTAAGGAGAGCTTCTCAACAAGGGGCAGCTATGCCGTGGCAATAAATGGTGAGTTCGTTCCAAAATCAAAATATAAAACTATTATTATTAATTCTGAGGATAAGATTGAGGTCGTAAGTCCTCATCCAGGTGGCTAAGATGAAAATATATAATATTGAACTATCGAACAGAATTATACTCGGATCATCCGGCTACACCTCACCTAAAGTATTTATTAACTGTATAAAGATTCTAAGAGTAGAGATGGTAACTGTAGCTATTAGGAGATTGAACAATAATGATAATAGTTTCTTAGATATAATTAAGAAAACAAAATGTCATGTATTGCCAAATACTGCGGGGTGTTTATCGCCGAAAGATGCAATTGTAACAGCAGAAATGGCTAGAGAAATTTTTGAAACCAACTTAATTAAACTTGAAGTAATTAAGGACGATTTAACTCTAGAGCCCTGCATGAAAGGAACTATTAAAGCAGCAGAGACTTTAACCAAGAAAGGTTTTAAAATTCTGCCATATATAACAGACAATCTGAAGTTTGCTAAAGCAATGAAAGATCTTGGTTGTAAAGTAGTTATGCCTTGGGGCTCCCATATTGGTTCAGGTCGTGGACTAGATAACCAATCCAACTTGATTGAGATAAGAAAGGAGCTTCCTGAAACCACACTAATTATTGATGCAGGAATTGGGAGAATTTCTCATGCTTGCCAGGCTTTTGAAATTGGTTACGACGGCATACTCCTTAATACTGCTGTGGCCAAATCAGATAATCCTGAGCAATTCTGTAAAGCACTAGATATGTCAATAAAGGCAGTTGAGCTCTCGATCGGTTCAGGGCTAATTGCTCAACGAAAGCATGCTACAGCTTCATCTTCAAATATTGGAGTTCCTTTTAAAGATTAATTAGAGACAATAGACTTAAATAAAGATAGCGTTGAGTTCTTTCCCTGTCTTTTAATGAAAAATACACAATTCTGATCTTTCTTAATGGAAGCTATAGCTTGCTCAAAACTTTTTATATTTTCAATACTTTTATTGTTAATTTCAAGGATAATGTCTCCTTTCATTAAAATTGTATGAGCATTTGAATCTCTAAATACTTTAGAGATAATAATGCTTCTTTCATTGCTAGACGATGGGCTTGGGATTTCATTAACTATAAACCCAAACTTATCGACTGCTTTGGAAGAAGTGCCAACCTTGGAAATTAGACTATTAGGAATTGTAGCAAGTTTAATGTCTAAATTAATCTTCTTTAAATCTCTCAAAATAACCAGTCTAGCAGTAACACCTGGCTTAATTTTTCCTACTTCTCTAGGCAAGTCTTCCATCTTTAAAATTTCTTTATCATTTATAAATAAAATAATATCTCCTCTTTTAACTCCCGCTTTAAAAGCAGGTCCTTCAGCTACAACTTCAGTTACAATGGCTCCTTTAGTATTAGATAATTTTAATGAATCAGCTAGTTCTGGAGTTATCTTCTGTACAACAACACCAAGCCAACCTCTTTCTACTTTTCCATTAATTTTAAGTTGCTCTATAACATCAGATGCCATAGAAATTGGTATTGCAAAGCCGATACCTTGTCCTTTCGCAGCTATTGCAGTATTAACGCCCACCACTTCACCTTTAATATTAAAAAGTGGTCCACCACTATTTCCTTTATTTAAGGCAGCATCTGTCTGGAGAAAATCTACATATGTTCCCAATCCGTCTATATATCTGCTTTTTGCACTTATTATTCCAGTTGTAACAGTAGTCCCAAATCCTAGTGGATTTCCTATAGCTATAACCCACTGGCCGATTCTTAATAATTCTGAATCTCCTATTCTGACTTGGCTCAGTTCGTTCTTTGGTTTTATTCGAAGCAAAGCTAAGTCTGTTCTAGCATCGGTCCCAATAACTTCAGCCTCATGCTTGCTTCCATCGCTTAGTACAACTGAAATGTCTGTTGCCTTCTCAACTACATGATAGTTCGTAACAATATAACCTTCACTTGAGTAGACAAAACCAGACCCCAAACCTTTGCTTTTCCTTGGTTGACTATTTTCCCCAAATTGTCTTTTAAAAAACTCATCGAAAAAGGGGTCGCCTGTTACGCCAATATTCTTCTGTTTAATACTAGTTGTCTCAATTCTTACTACAGATAAACTTAATTCTTCTACTAAATCAGGTAAATTTTCTAAGTCAGAAGAGAAAGAAATGTTAGATATTACAAAGAAATTAAGAATTATTAAAAAAAATAATTTAGCAGGCTTAATCATAGAGTCTAAATATATCTAATTAATTCATACCAATCCAGTAAATAATTAATTATTAAAATATGCTAGTATAAAAAAATAATGAGAGAAGTCTTCATAGATAAAGTTTCCATGACTAAGTTTGGTAGATTTGAGACTGAAATCCGTGATTTGATAATTAATGCCGGGAAAGGCTGTTTAAAGGAATCAGAAAAGAAAATTGACTGTTTATTGATAGGGTCAATGAATCCTGAAGAATTCAATGATAATTCCAACCTATCTACACTTGTAGCAGATTATTTAGATATTCAAGGTATCCCTTCTTTTCGGATAGAAACTGCTTCTTCGTCTGGTGCAGCAATATTCAACATGGGCTGTAATCTTGTTGCCTCTGGCGCCTATAATAATGTTCTTCTTGTTGCCGCAGAAAAAATGTCAGGACTAGAGACTCAAAGAGTTACAAAAATACTAGCAAAAGTTATAGAGGAAAATGAAAGGAAATCTGGCGCTAGTATGCCCTCTCTTGCTGCTATGGTAACTATGGCATACAAATTGAAACACAGAATAAACAAAGAGCTTTTAAACGAATTAATGAAATCGATTGCAATAAAGAATCATTTTAATGGCTCGCTTAACCCATTGGCTCATTTTCAGAAAGAAATCTCTGAAGAAGATTATCAAAAAAGTAAAATAATATCTAACCCTTTGAATATGTACGATTGCTCTCCGATCTCTGATGGTGCTACTGCTTTAATATTAACTTCAGAAAATAGTGATATAAGAGTTACAGGATGTGGTCAAGCTACTGATACAGTAAGTCTTAAAAATCGTCAATCCTTAAGTCATTTTGCTGCTACAAGATTGGCAGCCAAAAAAGCCTATTCTATGTCAACATTATCACCAAAAGATATAGACTTCGCAGAAGTCCATGATGCTTTTACAAGCTTTGAAGCTATAAACGCTGAAGACCTTGGATTTTTTAATGAAGGTGAATCATATATGTCTATATTAAAAGGTGCTACAAGGATTGATGGATCTTTGCCTATAAATGCATCAGGCGGACTTAAATCTAGAGGTCACCCTGTTGGTGCTACTGGTTTAGCCCAGATAATAGATTGCGTGTTTCAAATGAGAAATCTTGTTTCTGAAGATAGACAAGTCGGGAAAAATAATACTGCCTTGTGTCACTCAATTGGAGGCATGGGAAACAATATTTTTGTAAACATTCTTGAAAAAACCTCGACTAGGGGTTCTTCTAATCTCTTAGACATCAGTGTAAACCATGAGAAAATAGATAAAATCTCAGATTCAAGTGAATTGATAGAGGAAAAAGAAGAGCTTGAGGGAAGACTTGCTAGCTATACTACTTTGTACGTGACACCTGAAGGTTTTGACTCGCCTTTAACATTAGGGATAATTGACACTATTAAATATAAAAGAATCTTTGCTAGAGCTATGTTTGAAGGTGAATTCGAAATTGGTGGTAAAATTACTATATTTAAGGAGAACAACATAGTTTATTTTAGAAAAACTTCTTATTTAGATAGAATTAGGTTCTTTGCTAGAAGGAATGTAAAAAATATCATAGACTTGTTTGAATAAAATGAAAATTATCTTTATGGGGACCCCTGATTTTGCACTTAAAACTCTTGCTGCATTAGAGAAGGAATTTGGTGTAGGGATGGTAATAACACAGCCTGATAAACCGAGTGGAAGAAAGAAAGAAATTGTTTATAGTCCTGTAAAACAATTTTGTCTGGACAAAAAAATTAATTTTCTTCAGCCCGCAAAATTAAAAGAAAATGAAATTTTACTAAAAAATATCAATGACTTTGCACCTGATTTAATTTGTGTTGCTGCTTACGGAAAAATCTTAACTAAAGAAATTTTAGAAGCTCCTAAGATTGCTTGTATAAATATACATGCCTCAATTCTTCCAAAATATAGGGGTGCTGCTCCAATAAACAGAGCAATCATTGATGGGGAGAAAGAGACTGGAGTAACAATAATGGATATGGACCTTGGAATGGATACTGGAAATATAATTAGCATAGAAAAAATTAAGATAGAAAATAGCGATACAACTGAGTCATTAACCAATAAATTAAGTAATCTAGGTTCAAAACAAATTATTAAATTTATCAATGAATTAAAGATAGACCCAATATATAAATCTGTAAGTCAGAATCATGGGGAATCAACTCTTGCGCCTAAAATGAATCAAGTGGACGGAATAATTGATTGGACAAAAAACGCAGATGAAATTTTTAATCTTATAAGGGGCTGTAGTCCTTGGCCAATTGCCCACACTAGAATAAAAGATAAAATTATCAAAATTCACAAAGCAACACTAGACGACTCACCCAAACTTAGTCCCGGAGCAATTAAAAATGTTGAAGGAAATATGATAGTAGGATGTAAAGACAGAAATCTTAAAATAATTGAGATACAAAAGAGCGGGCAAAAGAAAATCTCTGCAAAAGATTTCTTGAATGGAATTAGCAATATATCTGAACCAGTTTTTAGGTAATAGGAATCTCTACAGAAAAGCTTGAGATTTTTATTTTCTCAATCAACTTGTTATCCCAAAAAAAATCTCTTGCGAATTTGAGCCTACTCTTAGGCACAAAAATTATTAGCTGGTATCCAATGGATTGGAGGTCTTTCCATCTTTTTATTGAACTTTCGTTCAGGGTTGATTCAACTTCCACTTCTCCTATCATTACAACTTGCCCATGGTTGCCGAATATTATATCCGGGTATTGGCCTTCAAGCTGATGTTCTTTGCTACTACCTTTGTTAACCCTGATCTCATTAAATTCTCGAGAATACTTACTATGAATCTCATCTATTACCCAGTCATGTAAAAATAAATCTCGATCACTCTCCTTCATAATTATTACTCCACATTAATTTGTCTTTTAATATATCAAAGTATTTAGTTTTTGTGGATCTTAAAAGTGTTAACTTCAAAGGAGACTTCGAAACTTGAACATCATAATCGTTCTCAATTTCTAAACTCGAATTTCCATCAAATGTTAAAAAAACCGGAGAACCTTTAGTTTTAATTCTAATCTTTATATTTGAATTATTTGAAATTACTAATGGTCTATTTGTTAGGGTGTGAGGGCATATTGGGGTTATTATTACTAACGGCAGAGAAGGAATCACAATTGGTCCACCAGCTGATAGCGAATATGCTGTTGAACCAGTTGGAGAAGATAAGATTATTCCGTCAGCCCTTAAATTGGAAACTAAAATATCATCAACAAATAAATCTAGATTAATTATTTTAGCTAAAGCTCCCTTATTTATTACTGCGTCATTAAGGAAATTAGTCTTTGAAACTAACTTCTTCTTTTTGTATATTATTGCATTCAACAATTGTCTTTTATCGGGGACCAGCTTATCCTCAAAGAATTCTTGTAAAATCGAATTTAATTTGCTAATCGACCCTTCCGTTAAAAAACCCAGCGTGCCTAGGTTAATACCTATGACAGGTTTTTTATTTATTGCGGCCTCTTCTGCTATGTGTAGCAGGGTTCCGTCCCCACCAAAAACGACTAAAACATCTGACTTCTTAACTAATGTTTTCCTAGTAACATATATTTTGGAATCATAATCAGCATTTGAAAGTTTGCTTTCTATTAGAACTGATGAATTCCTTTTTTTTAAAAAATTTGTGAGGCTGCTTTTAATTCTATCAAAATTTTTTAAATTAGGCTTAGCTATAATACCAAAAATCATTATAAATAATATTATAAATTAGTTTAATAATTTTATATACTAGCTAGTTTTTGCCGATAAAAGAGCCTCAACTAACTCCTGTAGGTTTCCATCAAGGAAAGAATCTACATCTCCTATTTCTGTACCCGTTCTATGATCTTTGATCATTCTATATGGATGTAGAACATAAGACCTTATCTGGTTTCCCCAACTAATGTCTTTTTTGTCAGAATTTAATGCTTCTTCTTTGCTTTTAATCTTTTCCATCTCAGAGTCATAGAGTTTTGATGAAAGAATTTTCATAGCTGCAGCCTTATTTTGATGTTGTGAGCTTTGATTCTGACAACTAACTACTATTCCCGATGGTATATGAGTTATTCTTATCGCAGAATCGGTCTTATTAACGTGCTGTCCGCCAGCTCCTGAGGCTCGGAAAGTATCAATCTTCAAATCTTTCTCATTAATTTCTATATCAATGTTAACTTCAACTTCAGGCGATACAGAGACTGAGGCAAAAGAAGTATGCCTCCTCTTATTGGAATCAAAGGGAGATATCCTTACCAATCTATGGACTCCAACTTCATTTTTCATAAACCCATAAGCAAAGTCGCCTTCAATTAGGATAGAGCAATTTTTTATCCCAGCTTCTTCACCATCAAGAAAGTCGAGGAACTCAGCCTTAAAATTATTTATTTCTGAGTATCTAAAATACATTCGTGACAACATACTCGCCCAATCTTGAGCTTCCGTACCCCCGGCTCCAGAATTGATAGAAAGAATTGCATTTTTATTATCATCTTTTCCAGATAACATGACTTTAATCTCAAAACCTTCAATAGCTTTCTTTAACGAATCAGTTGAATCTTCTATTTCTTTATAAGTATCAGCATCAATCTCTTCATTTTTATATAGCTCACTTATTTCGTTTAGCTCTGTTAAATCAGTACATAATGATTTATATAAATCAATCTTTTTACTAATTCGTGATATATCTTTCAATGTTAATTGAGCAGATTTCTTGTCAGACCAGAAATTATCTTTCTCTGACTGTTGGACCAACTCGTCTAACTCACTTTGTAGAAGATCAAGGTCAAAGATAACCTCGAATGGTTTCAAGTTTCTTATTTAAGATTTTTAAAATCTGTACTAATTCAATCATTTTTTTAACTCACTAAATAATGTTATATTAAATCTAACATTTTTATAATCTTAAGGGAGTAAAATTTGAAAAATTATGTTTTAACTCCGGGGCCAGTTCCAGTTCCCGAATTTGTTTTACTAGAGATGGCAAAGCCAATTATTCACCATCGTACAGAAGAATTCGAAGAAATTTTCTTCAAGGCTTCTCAGGGTCTAAAGAAGGTTTTTATGACCGAAGAAGAGGTCCTAATTCTTGCATCTTCTGGTACAGGAGCGATGGATGCAGCGGTCTGTAACACTCTTAGTAAAAAAGATAAAGCTTTAGTAGTTAATGGCGGTAAATTTGGAGAAAGATGGTTAAAAATATGTAAGGCGTATGATGTAGAAACTGAAGAAATTAAAGTTGAATGGGGCAAAGCAGTCAATCCTAAAGAAATCGAAAAAGTATTAAAGAAGCACAAAGATATTAAAGCCATATTGATTCAAGCAAGCGAGACTTCAACTGGCGTGAAGCATCCTATTGAAGAAATTGCACTTCTAACAAAAGATAGAAACGATATAATCTTAATTGTAGATGGCATAACTGCTGTTGGAGCGTTTCCAGTAGAATTCGATAAATGGGGTATAGATGTCTTAATTGGTGGCTCTCAAAAAGCTTTTATGATGCCGCCTGGACTTGCATTTATAGCTTTAAGCAATAAAGCCTGGGAATTTAATAAAAACTCTAATCTTCCAAAATTTTATCTAGATTTAAGTCAAGCACACAAAAACAGTCTTAAAAAAACTTCACCTTGGACACCTGCTGTTACTTTAATTATCGGATTAAACGCTGTTTTAAATTATTTTGATAAAATTGGGTTAGACAATTTATTTAGAAGACATTCTATTCTTTCTGAAGCAACTACTAAAGGATTTGAGGCGATTGGTCTCGAGAATTTTGCTAAAGGTTGTACTAGCTCAGCCTTATCTGTCATAAAATCTCCCGAATCAATAGACGCGGGAGTTATCGTTAAAGAGTTAAAGAACAAATATGGAATGATAGTTGCTGGCGGCCAAGATCAAGCAAAAGGTAAAATATTTAGAATTACACATATGGGATATTTAGATAAGGCTGATATCATTGCAGTAATCGCTGGTGTAGAAGGAATATTAATAGAATTAGGTCACAAGTTTAAAAATGGCGCTGGAGTCGCAACTGCAACAAAAATTCTAAACACTTTATAGCTTACTTACTTAGTACTTTTTTAATTGTGGATAGTTTGTTCTCTAAAATACAGTCCAACAAAACTAGGTTAACCATTGCCTCAGCAATAGGTACTGCACGGGGACACAAACAAGGATCATGCCTGCCCTTTACTCTTAATTTCTTTCGCTTTCCTTTTTTATCTATTGAGTCCTGGAGCTGAGAAATTGAAGATGTTGGCTTTAGTGCAAATCTTAGAACAATCTCATTTCCGTTTGTAATCCCACCTAATATGCCGCCTGCATTATTACTATTAAACTTTACTCTTCCAGATGATTTACCTAACATTACATCATTTATTTCAGACCCTTTTTTGGAAGCTACTGAAAAACCAGCTCCTATTTCAAATCCTCTAACTCCCCCAATTCCCATAATTGCAGAAGCAAGTCTCGCGTCAAATTTCTCAAAAACTGGAGAGCCTAATCCTGCTGGAACTCCAATAGATTTAACTTCGATCACACCGCCAATTGAATCGCCCTCGCGTCTAACAGAATCTATAAGATTTTCCATTTCACTTATTTTAGATTTATCTGCAATTCTCAGCGAGTTCTTCTCAATATATTTTAAATCTATCTTCTTCCCCTTAATATCTCCAATCTGAGAAACAAAACCAAAAGTTTTAATCTTCATGGAGGTTAAAACTTTCTTTGCTATTGCACCACTAGCTACCCTTCCAACCGTCTCTCTGTTAGACGACCTTCCACCTCCCCTATGATCTCTTATCCCATATTTCTCATCATAGGTTAAATCTGCATGGCCTGGTCGATATATATCTTTAAAGGCTTCATAAGACTTAGAAATTGCGTCAGCATTTTTTATGATTAAAGAAATAGGGGTACCTGTCGTCTGACCTTTAAAAACTCCTGACAAAATCTCTACCTTGTCAGGCTCTTTTCTCTGAGTTGTGAATTTATTTTGTCCCGGTCGCCTTCTATCTAATTCAATCTGTATATCTTTCTCTGAAATCTTTATTCCAGCAGGGCAGCCATCAATAACAACACCCAGAGCTTTACCATGGGATTCTCCCCAAGTAGTTATCTTGAATATATTTCCAAATGAATTTCCAGGCATTTAAATAATTTTATCTTTAAATAAGCATAAAGCAATTTGACTTGTAAATTATAATATCAACATTGCGTCTCCATAACTAAAAAAATGAAACTTTTCTTTTACTGCAATCTCATAGCATTTTTTAGTTAGCTCGTAACCCAAGAAAGACGAAACTAAGACTAAGAGTGTAGACTTTGGTAAATGAAAATTTGTTAATAACGAATCTGTCAACTTAAAACTAAAATCTTCCTTTATAAACAAGTCTGTTTCCATAAATTCGCCGCTCTGCTTTTTATTAATACAATAAGCCTCTAGTGCTCTTAAGCTAGTCGTACCCACAGTTACTATTCTTTCGCCCTTATCTTTCTTCTTTCTTATCTTAGATATAAGGCTTTTCTTAATATAAAATCTTTCTTTGTGCATTTTATGATTATCAAGATCCTCGGTTTTAATTGGAAGGAAAGTGCCCATCCCGACATGTAAAGTTAAAAAATCAGTTTCAATATTCATTGAGGCCATATTTCTTAATATATCTTTTGAAAAATGTAGCCCAGCTGTAGGAGCAGCAATCGAACCAGCGAATCTAGCAAAAACTGTTTGATAATCAATAAAGTCTTCTTTATCAGGTTCTCTTTTTATATAAGGAGGAAGGGGCATCCTACCATATAAAGATATTATTTCTCTAACATTAGATTTAAATGTCAGGACCCAGTCTCTGCTATTAGGTACTTGACTTAAAAAACAGATAGAAGAATCTGGGAGAATAAACTCTTTTTCTTTTGGATTCTTAGTCAACACTTGCCAAGATTTATTATCTAATTCTTTGATTAACAAGAATGACTTCGTGCTGCCATTATGGTCCTTACAAACTAAGTAAACTGGTTCTACTTTTGTATCATTGAACACAAACAAATCATTTGGATTAAAGAAATCCAATAATTTATCAAAGGTTGATATAGTTATCTCATTAGAATTTCTGTTAACAACAAGCAATCTAGACGTGCCACGAGGTTTCTTTGGCCTACTTGCAATTAAATTATCAGGTAAATAGAAATTATATGAAGATAGGTTCATTTATTTTTTAAACTTATCAAGTATCAGTCTTAATGAATTAAGTTGAATAAACCCAGTTGCATCCTTCTGGTTGTACAAATTATCTTCTTCAAAAGTTGCCAACTTAGTGTTATACAATGATTTTTTCGATTTTCTTCCAACAACAATAACATTGCCTTTAAATATTTTGAGCCTAACATCGCCAGATATATTCTTTTGTGACTCTTCGACAAAAGCCATCAAAGATCTCATCTCAGGTGAATACCAAAAACCGTTGTATATCAATTGTGATATCTTTGGAACAAGAGAATCTCTAATATGCATAACTTCTCTATCCATAGTTAGTGTCTCAATTGCTCTATGAGCGATATTTAATATAGTCCCGCCTGGTGTTTCGTAAACGCCCCTTGACTTCATACCAACAAAACGATTCTCAACTATATCAACAACTCCAACCCCATTAAGGCCACCAACTCTATTAAGACTCTGCAGTAACTTAACGGGTTTATTTTTTTTATTGTTGATTGAAATTAATACGCCATTTTTAAATGATAAAGTTATATAAGTTGCCTTATCTGGAGTCTCCTCAATTAATCTAACAGATTCATACATTTCTGTGGGAGGCTCAGTCCATGGATCCTCCAATACCCCGCCCTCATAACTAATATGATAGATATTTCTATCACAGCTATAAGGCTTTGCCTTCGTTACAGGAACAGAAATTTTATGCTTCTTTGCATATGCAATGCAATCCTCTCTTGATTTAAGATCCCAAATTCTCCAAGGTGCTATTATTTTTATATTTGGGGCTAGTGCATTAAAAGTTAGCTCAAATCTTATTTGGTCGTTACCTTTTCCTGTTGAACCGTGTGAAACTGCAAACGAGCCTTCTTTCCTAGCAATCTCAATTTGTCTTTTTGCAATTAAAGGCCTAGCGATAGAAGTTCCCAGCAAATAATTTCCCTCGTATATTGAGCTGGCCTGTATCATAGGAAAAACAAAATCTTTTACAAACTCATTCTTTAGGTCTTCGACATAAACTTTCGAAGCTCCAACCTGCTTGGCTCTCTTGGCGATTCCTTTAAGATCTTCTCCCTGACCTAAATCAGCTATATAAGCAATAATTTCTGCATTATAGTTCTCTTTTAACCAATGAAGAATTATTGATGTATCGAGTCCACCAGAATAAGCTAAAACTATCGACTTCTTTTTCATTGTAACTATGACTTTGCAATCCTTTCGTAATCAAAAAGATAAAAGCCTGCTTTTTTAGTTTCATAAAACTTTTCTAGAGAGAACCCAATGTACTCCAGCTTCTCCATCTTCTCGCCATCATAAACAGTATCTTTTTTCTGGTCAGAAAATTCTATATTTAACTTAATGTCCTCTGGCATTTTAACTTCAGCAGTAGGCTGAGTTGTAAAAATAATTTCCAGATTCTTATCGAATTCCTTATCCTCTGGCAAGGTAAATCCTATAGCTATATTTGTTGAAACTAATTCAATTACATAAAGCACTAAAGTTGAGGGGGCACCTCCTTCGGGTGTGCCTGTTACGGTCAAAGTATAGCTATGATTAGGAAGGCTCTCTTCCTTTATACTAGCCTTTAACATATCGTAATCTTCATTAACTACTAAGCATCCAATATTTAACATTATATATCTCCTGAGTTATTATTTTATCTAATAGATTTTAATAATACTAATCTGATTATTGTCCCTAGACCCATCTCTTCTATAAGAATAAAAATTATTGTCACATTTTGTACAAATTCTAATTAGTTCAACCTCCCGAACCCCATAATTATTAATTATTTTCTTATTTATCTCAGCTAAATTTATAAAATATTTACCATCATGAATTCGATAGCTATCTTCATCAAGAGCAAGCTCTTTCTTAAATTTGTTAAACATTGAATAGCTTACTTCATAACAACAAAGTCCGATAGAAGGGCCGATTGCACATCTGAGATCTTCTTTTGAGCAATTAAAATCCTTTTCCACTTTCTCAAGAACTCTTTCAACAATACCTAAAAATGTACCTCGCCATCCTGCATGAATTGCAGAGACAAAGGAGGCTTGCCTAGATGTAATAAATATAGGGACACAATCTGCCGTTCTAATACCTATGTATAAGTCTTTGTTATTTGTAATGATTGCGTCACCGTCAATATTTTTTGGAATTTTATTTTCTAAACCCAAAGAAACAACTGCATCGCCGTGCACTTGATTGAGAAAAAATACTCTTTTATCGTCAGGAACAGAAAATTCTTGCTTTCCAAAGAAATGCTCTACTTCTTTTACATTGTTTAACAAATCAGATTTTATATAATTTAACGAATTCATGATAAATATTTAATAACTGTATCAAAATCTTTTGGTATATCTATAGAAAATTTAATTCTCTTTGAAGTTTTAGGATGATTAAACTCTATTGAACTTGCATGCAACAAATGTCTACCTAAAAGTTTTTTTAGTTTTGGCTCAACATTTATATTTAATCTTTTGCTATAAACTTTATCGCCTAATATTGGATGACCTATTAAATCCAAATGAACCCGTATTTGATGTGTTCTTCCTGTTAAAGGAAAAGCTTCGATAAGAGAGAAGCCATCGAACTTTGAGAGACATCTCCATTCCGTTGAAGCATTTCTTAGCTTATTCGAATTACTAGAAATTTTTACTCGGTTATTTTTATCCCTTCCTATCTCTAAATTAATCAAACCTTCATTTTCCCTCAGAACACCATGGACTAAAGCTATATATCTTTTTTTAATATTTCTTTCTTTAAATTGTTTAGATAAGTTAATATGAGACATGTCGTTCTTTGCAACTATCATTACTCCGGATGTTTCTTTGTCTAATCTATGAACAATACCGGGCCTCAATATCCCCCCTATACCAGACAAATTTTTACAGCTATAAAGTAACCCATTAACTAGAGTTGGGGTATTGATTCCCGAGCCAGCATGTACCGGAATTAATGGTGGCTTGTTAATTACGGCTAAATAATCATCTTCAAAGATATAATCAATAGAAATATTTACAGGTTCTAAATCAAGGGTCTTTAGCTTAGGAAAAACAACATTTACTAAATCGTTTTCTTTTAATTTATAAGATGGTTTTGCTTGCTTCTTGTTACATAAAATATGTCCATCTTTAATTAGCTTATTAATATATGACCTTGATTGGTCAGGAAAATTATCTACGATAAATTTATCTAGTCTAATATCAATTTCATTCGGTGATATTTCTGATTGCCATGCATGATTATCCATTTTATTATTTAATTATGTCACATTCATAGAGTTTTCAAATTCTATGAATGTGACATAGGTTTAATTCTATGGACAAAAATAAAAGAATTGAAATAAAGTTTGGCCTCACGGCTCCAGGCTCAATGTGGAATTTGCTATATGAAGGTATGGAGCAAAACATTAATTTAAGAACCACATTTAAAGGAAAAGATGAGGAAAGTATCGAGGTTTTAATTAGATTCGGTGAAATTCTGAAGAAAAAAAAAGATTACAATATAAATATTACTAATAGTGGGATAGAGATAAATAAAGAACTACCAATAAATGACTTTAAAAGCGGCGAAAAATGGACTGATTTAATGGGAAAATTAAAAGATGAAATAACCAAAATGATTTAAGTTGAAAGCTCGCCTGAATTAAGCACATGAACTTTCTTTGTTTCTTTCTCTAAGAATAATAGTTCGCCTTTTGAATTTATATCGATTGCATTTCCCTTCAACATCATTTGATCCTGGGTCACTACCAACTCTGATCCACTATCAATCCATCTTGACCTCCAAAAAGATAAAATTGTTTCATATTTCTTTAGTTTGAAAATAGTTATCCAATTGATTAAATTCCTTATCAATATAACTAAAAGATTATTTGAACTATATTCCTTATTGCCCTCAATACTTAAACTGGTGGGTTCAAGACGATAAACAAAATCATCAGAATAAAAATCATCCTTGTTAGAGTTAACATTTAATCCTATGCCAATTATCAATGATCTTGGCTTATTGTTGTCAAAGACAGCCTCACACAAAACTCCTGAAACCTTTCTAGAGTTTATTAAAATATCATTGGGCCACTTGATCTCTGGAATTAAACCAAGCTCCTCTATAGTAGCTGCAACTGAATTTGCGCTTAATAATGAAAAAAGTCCTAGTGCCTCTTTGTCTTCAGGATAGTTAACAATCAATGAAAAAGTAAGATTTTTTTCTCCAAATGATTTCCATGTTCTATTGTTTCTTCCACGTCCTTGAGTTTGCTCTTTTGCAACGATAAGTGTTCCGTCAACCTGATCTTTTAGTTGCTTTGCGTAAGAATTTGTTGAGTCTATTTTTTCAAGAATTACTACATTGTTAATAAATGAGCTAATCTTTTCTTCCTTTCTTATGCGCTCTTCAAGGTCTACAAACATTTAAATACTCATCCTCTTGTAATCTTTGTGTTCTTTGATAATCAATGCGATTAAACTTAGAGCAAATGTTCCGCATAATAATGAAGAGCCCCCATAGCTAAACATCAACAAAGGTATCCCTACAACAGGGAACAAACCTATTGTCATGCAAACGTTGATTATAAAGTGAAAGAAGAAGTATGATGATAGTCCAAATAATAAAACTTGAAGAAAAGAGTCTTTAACTCTAGCTAAGTATTTCAAAGAATATATAACGATAAAAGAATAAAGGCTTAAGAGTAATAGTGCCCCAATGAAACCAGTCTGCTCAGCCCAAACTGAAAAAGCAAAATCTGTGTGCTTCTCTGGCAAGAAATTAAGCCTAGCTTGAGAGCTATTCCCTAGCCCTTTGCCAAAAAGGTTGCCAGAGCCTATAGCAATTTTAGACTGCATTACATTATACCCATATCCTGAAGGATCCTTCTCTGGATATATAAAGCTAATAACTCTCTTTTTTTGGTATTCTTTTAATCCAAAATTCCATATAGGTACAGCTGATATTGTTATAATCAAGAAAATTGCAATTAAAATCTTTTTGTTATAGGAGAAGCTTATTATGATTGATAAAGAAATTAATAATAACATTAAAGCAGAGCCTAAGTCGGGTTGCAACATTATTAGAATAAACGGAAGTATGAAAAAGGAAAAACCTAAAAAATATTTTATTAAATAGCTCTTGGAATACGCGCCTAATTCAGAATAAAACTTGGCTATTATGAAAATAAAGGTGATTTTAACTAATTCTGATGGCTGAAAAGAAAGAAAATTGCCAATTCTAAGCCAGCTTTTAGAACCTGAAATTTTAATTCCAAAAAAAAGAACAGCTAGTAAAAGAACTATAGAAAAAATATAAAACCAAACTGAAATATCTTTAAAAAACCTTAGTCTTATTCTTGTAACAAGAAAGAATATTACAATCGATATAAGAATCCAAATCAGCTGCTTCATTGAGTAGGAAGAAAAGAAAGAGTCGTCTCTTATGGCGAGCAGATTAAAAAAACTCATTAACATTATTGCAAACCCTGCTAAAAAGATTTTTATCTCCGCTTTTCTAAGCAACTGTCTCATAAATTAACCTACTCATTAGTCATATAATTTGCTTTGTAATAGTTAACTACTTTCTTTATGATTGGGCCTCCAGCTCTTCCGCCCGAATCTCCATGTTCTACAAAGACTGAGATTACAATTTTAGGTTTGTCGTAAGGATAATACGAAGTGAACCAGCCATGGTTTTTGTATTTTCCATAGCCATAGTCTCTGGAATCTTTTGATATCACTTGAGCTGTCCCTGTTTTACCAGCAAGCTTCCCATCTCCTCTAGCGTGAAACCCTGTACCTCCGCTATCGTTCACAACTCCAAGCAACCCTTCTTGTACTATTCTAAGATTCCTTTTATTAATTTTGATACTTTCTGTAACTTTATTTCTTGTTTGCTTAACGATGCTAAAATTTGGCTTGGTTCCATTTGATGCGATAATTGAAGTCATTAAAGATGCCTGGAGCGTATTGATTGTTATATACCCCTGGCCAATAGCAACATTTGCCATATCACCAGGATAAAAATTGTCTTTAAGAACTTTTTTTATAAAAGCTTTATCGGGAATAACGCCAAGGTTTTGTTGAAAAGGAAATTCAATTTTCTCACCATAACCAAAACGCGCCAACCATGATGCAAATTTATTTACTCCTAAAGCAAGGCCAACCTTATAAAAGAAAACATCACATGATGAGGTTAAAGCTTCACTTACATTTATGTTACCGTGACCTCCCCTCTTCCAACATCTAAATTTTCTTTTCCCAACTAGGTATGAACCCGGGCAATAATGCTCTGTTTCAGAAGTTACAACTGCTTCTTCTAAGCCTGCGATAGCTGTAATTATCTTAACAATAGAACCAGGTGGATTCGACGAGAAGAGGGCTCTATCTAAAAAAGGTTTAGCTTTATTCTTCCTAAGCTTAATCCAATCTTTTTTTGAAATTTCCTGGGAGAACAAGTTTGGGTCATATGAAGGTTTGCTAACTAGAGCTAGAATTTCCCCGGTATCTATATCATGAACCATACCTGCGCCATTAAGCTTGCCAAAACTTTCAAAAATAAGTTTCTCTAGTTCAATGTCAACTGTAAGACTTAAGTCCTCACCAGGAATAGCTTTACCATCCTGCTTCTCATATATGACTGAGTCGACAGCAACTTCATTTCCTCTACTATCAACCAAGATATAGCTTGATCCACTTTTACCACTAAGGGTATCTTCATAAATTTTCTCCAGCCCTGTTGCTCCCAGCCTAGTCGATAAAAGTGTTCCGTAAATTAAATCTCTTTTATCATTAGCTTTCAGATACCCAATCTTGTGAGACCCTACTTCACTATAAGGATAGACTCTTAAATAATCTACCACTAATTCCAATGAATTGAATTGCCTGGAATTATTTTCAATTCTATAAATTTGATCTAAATTTAATTCTCTAGCAATTAACATTCTCCTATTAGGCCGCTTTTCTGCTGCAGTAAATATTCTGTCAATTTTAGGTTTATTTATACCTAAATTACCAAGGACAAAAGATTTAATATCATTTTTATTTTCATTTCTATTAAATTTAAAATACAAATTAATTACGGGCTTACTATATGCAATCTTCCTATTAAATCTATCTAAAATAGATCCTCTTGGGGCTGATTTAACAACCTCTTTTACAAAATTATTTTCGGATATTAATGCAAATTCTCTGCCTTTGTAAATTTGTAAATAAGCTAATCTTAAAAGAATGATAACTAAGAATGTTGATACAATTAAAATCGATAAACTTGATCTTGTATTTTTGGCCATGAGTTATATTTAATTATAATCAATAAAATAGTAGAAATGAAAAAGTTAAAAATCATTGGATAAATAATGAATTCTAAATAACTTCCTATATCTACACCAAAACCTATAGAATAAATAATAAAACTTATAAAATAACAAATTGAAAGACACGCTATTATTAAAAAAATATCATTCCTAAAGCTTTGCCAAAGGAAGTTTTTAACATACTTAATAAACAAGAAAACTAAGAGTAATTTACTGAAGACTTCGATTAATGAAAAATAATCTGTGAAGGAAAGATAAAACAAGAGTATGAGCGATATGGGTAATATATTCCTTTTTTTGATTCCATTAATAAGAATTAATATTATTATCACTAAGGAGGGATCAGTTAGTCCACCAAAATCAATCAAACTTGCGGAAGTATAGACTGTTAAAAAAACGAAAAGAACAGAGCATAAATAAAAAAGTAACAAAAACTTACTCATTCTTTATTATGCTGACAAACTTTACGCTTCTAGGATTAGAATTATTCTTAACTTTAATTGTTAAAAAACCTTGGTTTGTTTCAACTTTATCAACAACTCCTACTTTAAAACTTAAAGAACCTTCAATATTGTTAGCAATGAAGATACTGTCTCCGACTTTAATATTAGACTCAAGCGGTACGAATTTAATGTATGAACTAATTCCATTTCCCTTCATGATTCCAGCTACTTTGTCTGGACCTATAAAAACAATAAGATTAAACTTTGGGCTATGCGTAAAATTAAACTCGGAGTAAGTCTTAAAGACTTTGGATATAATGCCGACTACGTTTGTAGTGCTAATAACAATCGAGTCTTTCACTATTCCATAATCTAAGCCTTTATTTAAAATCCCAACAGAGTTAAAAGTAAGAGGAGATTTTATTATAACTTCAGAACTAATCAATCTATACTTTCCTGCTTCTTTAAGCTCAAGAAGATTTCTTAATTCTTCATTCTCCTTAACAATTTCCTTATGAACTCCAATCTGAGTCTCTAAAGATCTAATTTTATCTTTTAGAACAGAGGTTTCACTCATAAAATCACTCTTATAAGCAAAATTCCTAACTAAAAAATCTGAAAAATAAAAATTAAAGTTAAGGAAAAAGAAAATAAATAGGATTGTTGACGCTAGAAAAAATAAAAAAATCTGTTTTAATCTTTTTCTTGATAACATTTAATAACTAAAGCGAGATTTTTCTTAAAGTGTTAACCTCTTCGAGGGCCTCGCCGCATCCTCTAACTACACACATTAATGGATCATCAGCAATGGTTACCTTTAAGGCCGTCACTTTGGTGAGCCTATCTGCAAGTCCACCAAGCAAAGCTCCACCACCAGCCAACATAATTCCATCTACCATTATATCGCCCGCTAATTCAGGCGGTGTCTCATCTAAAGTCTCAACAACAGTATTAATAATATCAATTACGGATTCATTTAAAGCTCTTTTCACATCTAAAGAAGTTAACTGTAAAGATTCAGGGAGACCAGACTCGAGGCTTCTTCCACGAATTGTCATTTTCAAACTTTCACTAGGAGAATCTGTTACATCGGCAATAGTCTTCTTTACGCTTTCAGCCATATTCTCCCCTATTAATAGCCCATGGTTATTTTTTACATATAATATAATTGCTTGGTTCATAGAATCCCCAGCTGTTTTAATTGAGCGACTAATTACGAGGCCTCCGAGGGATATAACCGAGATACCTGTTGTTCCTCCACCTATGTCAATAATCATTCCACCTCTTGAATTTAATACAGAATCCATTTTAGCGCCTAATGCAGCAGCCATAGTCTCTTCGATTAAATAAACTTCTCTCGCTCCAGCTGATTCTGCTGCTTCAACAACAGCCCTTTTTTCAACCGGTGTAATTCCAATAGGGACAGATACTACAACTCTTGGTCTAACGAGAAAATTATTTTTGTGGTATTTTGAAATAAAATATTCAAGCATCTTTTGAGTTACTTCGAAATCTGCTATAACACCTTCTCTTAAGGGTCTTATAGCCTCAATATACCCAGGAGTTTTACCCAACATTTGTTTAGCTTCATCGCCTACAGCAAGAATATTCATCTCACCTGCTTTGTCAGTCTGCACTGCTACTACAGAAGGCTCGTTTGCAACAATACCCCTGTCTTTAATATAAACAACAACATTTGCCGTCCCCAAATCAAGCCCAATATCAATAGAGAAATAATTGGCGATTTTGTCCCAAAATGTATAATTACTTTTTTTGCCCATATTTAAATTATATTATACCGATTCATAACGTTATTTCTTGAATTAAATTAATTTTTTGCCTTTTTTCCAGAGATTATCTTAATCTCTGAGTTAACATATTGCTGCAAATCGCTATCATTAAAGTTTATTGATCTAAAAGTTGTCTCTCTCCCTGGTGCGACACTGCCATCT
>MDSW01099372.1_pt1 | contig 24455 bp, 20 predicted proteins | sample 811171 | NCBI WGS metagenome assembly MDSW01 (sample SAMN05326641, study PRJNA326480) | marine metagenome | isolation source: seawater | place: Atlantic Ocean: North West | collected 2012 | reverse complement strand
CCTATTATCAAAGCTCTGCGCAATTCTAGAAAATTCAGCGAAATGGAAAATTACTTTTATTTTTTTTTTTAAATTTTTAAGTATTTTTGAGATTTTCTTAGTATCTCCATCAATATATTTAACATTATTTCTTTTTACATGATTTTTTTTACTACCAGTAAAATAATTGTCGATCGAAATTATTTTGTTATCTCTGTTTTTTGATAACGATTTAATTAAGTTTGATCCAATAAACCCTGCTCCACCAGTAACAATAATGTATTTCATTTTAATAATTAATATCAGTATTTAATTTAATGACAAACTTTTAAACAATTTATTAATAAATAATTTTGAACCATAACTAGTTAAATGATGATTGTCTCTATACAATGGGTAGCCATATATATCATGTCCATCGAAACAATTTAAATCTTGACAGGAAAGAGGACCAAAACTTAATAATATTTTATTTTGATCAATTACATGTAAATTTTGAAAATTTAACTTACTCATAAATTCATATACAGGTGGGAAAATTTTTTTATTATTTGTATTTTTTTTATTTAAAATTTTATATTTTATTGGTGATTGATTAAATTCAACTCTTTGTAAAAGATAATAAAAATGTGTATCTGGATATTTATTTAAAATATCAGTAAATTTTTTTTTAAAAATTTCATCTTTAGAAATTTTATGATGAACAATAAAAACATAATTAATTTTTTTATTTTTTAGAACATAAGCTAATTGATCCAAGGCTTGTAAATATTTTTTTCCTCTAATATCAAAGTAAGATAGATATAAATCTATCCTTTTTTCTCGTAGTTTTGTTGTTAATATATTTTCAAAATCACCAGCATGTGAATCTCCAAATAATAATAGCGATTTATCATTAGAATTAATTTTTTGACAAATTTCGTTACAATCTTCTCCTGATATTAATTTACTTGCAGAAAAATTATTTGATTTAGAAATGTATTTAGTATCAATTTGTTTATTAATAAAATATCTTAGTTTTACTCCTTTTGATAAATGAAAAAATAAGCCCATCGACATAAATAAAATTAAAATTGAAAAAATATATTTATAATTAATATTTTGATTTTTTTTATGTTTTCCTATTTCATAAAACTTTTTTTCTATCTGAAATATTAATAACGTAAAAATTATTATGGTAAATAATATTAAAAGAATTTTGTGGAAATTTATTTCATAAAATTCAAAGTATTTTGCGAAATGAATTATTGGGTAATGTACCAAAAAAAGCACATAGCTATATTTAGCCAAATTTTGATTAAATTGATTACTCAAAAATTTATTTAAAATATTTTTTTTGTTAAAAGATGTAATAAATAAAGCTAAAAAGATCACAGCTGTATAAATTTGATATTTAATAAACTGTGACTCACCAAAAATTAAATATAGTGCGTATACAAATAGAAAAAAAAATAAATAAATATTGTTATTTGCTAAATTTTCATTTTTATTCTCAAAAAATTTTATATATATAAAATAACCCATTAAAAATTCCCATAATCTATTTGGTAAAAAATAAAAAATAAATTTTTCATCATTACTAAAAAAAACATTAATATAAAATGAAATAATAAAAATAAAAAAAAATATTAAATTTCTTTTTTTTTTAAAATATTTAAATTTATTAATAAACAAAATCAGTAATGGAAATAATACATAAAACTGCACTTCTAAAGATAAACTCCATAAATGAAGCAATGAATAATTACTTGGTGAAAAATAATCGTTTTGTAAAATATAAAAATAAATATTTGATATAAATAAAGAAGATCCAAATAAACTTTGGCCGTAATATTTAAATTCTAAAGGTATGTAAAATAGCCAACCTAACAAAGTTACTAGAAAAAGAGTAACAAACAATGCAGGGAATAATCTTAATATTCTTCTTCTTAAGTATTGTTCTATTGAAAAACTTTTAGTTTTAGTGCTACTCAAAATAATTTTGGTAAATATAAATCCACTTATTATAAAGAAAATATCTACGCCCAAATAACCTAATTCAAAGTAAGGTATACCTAAATGGAAAAATAAAATTAAAATAACTGCAAGTGATCTTAATCCTTGAATCTCTTTAATAATCATTTTTTTAATACACTTAATAATATTTTTTGAATTTTTTTAGAATTTGCATTCCAACTTAACTCCTTTATATAATATTTGTAAGAATTTTTTTTTAATCTTTTAAATATTTTCTTATCTTTAAATATTTTTGAAATATATTTCGCAATTTTTTTATGGTCATCATTAATTTTAAATAATTTACCATTAATATTATTTTTTATCATACCTCTAACTCCACCAACATCGTTAGTAATGTTAAATAAACCAAAAGAGTTAGCTTCTGCAAATACAACACCCGCTGCTTCTTTAATTGTCATTAAAATATGAATATCTGAACTGATGAATAATTTTTTTAAAGTTAGGTAATCCTTTTTTATGTTTTTATCCAAAAAACCATGCTGAATAATGTATTTAGGAAATTTTTTTTTATTATTACCACCAATAATATTTAATTTTGTATCAATTCCAATTTTATTTAAATATTTGGTTATATTTATACTTTTTTCCATACCTTTTCTTTCCCAATCAACTCCTACACTTAACAGACTCAAATAATTTTTTTTTGATTTATTAAAATTAATTTTCTTATTATTTTTCAAATTTGACCCAAAAGGTAATATGTGTATCTTTTTTGGATTAATTTTATAATTTTTAACTGTTTGTTTTTTTGACCAGGAGCTTGTAAGAATTATTTTTTTTGCTTTATCTAATGCTAATTTTTCTAAAAAATTTGCTTCTTGAAAAGATTTTCTATGAAATTTTTTTTTATCGAAATAATGATTATAATATGTTTTATATGTTACGTCTAACCAAAGTATAATTGGTATATCCGTCTTTAAAAAACTAGTCAAATAAGTATCTGAAGTAAATATTAAGTCAATTTTTTTATTTTTTAAAATAGTCATAATTCTTTTTGAGTACTTTTTTGACAAAGAGATCTTTCTTTCAGAGTCATATTTAATATTGATTTTTTTATAAAATTCTCTTTTTAATACAAATGGTAATCTACTGACATTTCTTAATGGGCCAATCGGCAAAATATCATGCTTTAAACTTTTTAATGTTTTATAAATATTAAGTTTTAAACCTGACCAAGAAATATGATTTCTTGGATCATCTATTGAAATATAGGCAATTTTCATTGTAAATATAGAAATTTAATTGTAATCCTTTTTATTATTTATTATGTCTTTAACAATCCTAATTCCATCAAAAAATGAGCAAAAAGTTATTTTTAAAACAATTAAAAATATAATTAAATCAAATATTTCTAGTATTGATTATGAGATTGTAGTAATAAATGACTTTAGCACAGACAATACTGTTCAATTATTTAAAAAATATAAAAAAAATAAAAAAATTAAACTAGTAAATAATATCAAACCAGGCTTGGGAAGTGCTTTAAAAGTTGGAATAGAAAAATCTTCAAAAGAATATATTTGTGTTTTTATGGCTGACCAATCAGACTCTATTTCAGATATGATGAGGTATTATAAAATTATTTCTAAAAAAAATTATGATGCAGTTTTTGGAAGTAGATTTATAAAAGGGTCAAAATTAAAAAAATACCCTTTTAAAAAACTTTTCTTTAATAGAATATTTAATAACTTGTGTAAACTATTTTTTTTTAATAAATATAATGACTTTACAAATGCTTTTAAAATTTATAAGAAAAATGTTCTTTTAAGTTTTTTTCCTATAGTCTCAGAAAATTTTAATGTTTTTCTTGAATTACCTCTTAAAACTGTTTCAAGAAATTTTACTTATAAAATTATTCCAATATCTTGGAAAAATAGAACAAAAGGTAATTCCAAGTTTATTATAAAAGAATTAACTTCAAAATATTTTTTTACTTTTTTCTATTGTTTATTAGAAAAGATTTTACTGAAAAAAAAATAGTATGGAAAAAAAAAAAATAATCTACCTACTTTTATTTATTAACTTTTCATCTTTTTTTTTTGGATTTTTCTTTTTAGAAGAACATGGTGCCTCGATACTTGATGCAACATTACACACTTATCCTGCAATAAACGCATTAAAAACAAACTTTTTGGAAAATATTATTAATTATGGCAAATTTGGTGAAAACTCTTATCCTTTACACCATACAATTTTTGCTTTTTTAAATCCATTTAAACCTGGATCATTTTTTTTTAGATTAATTAGCATTTTTTGGAGTTTTGCTAGTATATATTTGCTCTTTTTGGTTATTAAAAAAAGACTTAAATTCAGTAATTTAGAATCAATTTTTTTGTCAAGTATTCTACTTTTAAGTCCTTATTTCAGATCCTCTGGGTATTGGGGCATGACTGAAAATACTGGTATATTATTTTTAATTTTATCAGTTCTTTTTTATCTAGAATTAAAAAAAAATGTGTCTTTTTTAAATATATTTTTTGTTTGTTTGTTTAGCTCACTAGCACTTTATTCAAGAATTCAATATGTATTTATATGCTTATTTTATTGTATCGATCTTTTTTTGATTCTTCCAAGTGTAAAAAGGAAATTTTTAATTCTTTGTTATTCAATTTTATCAATACCAGCCTTATATCTGATTTATATTTGGGGCGGTATAATCGACGAACAGACTACTGGGGAATTTAATTCATTAATAAACTTTGATACTATTCCTAGAACTTTTATTGCTATTTTATCTCTAGTAGGTTTTTATTCATTGCCATTCCTAATTTGTTTAACTAAAGACTATATAAATTTACTTAAAAAATATTTTATTAAATATTTTATTTCATTATTTTTTTTAATATTATTGTTTTATTTTTCTGAAATAGATATTTTGTCTTTAAATGAAAAAAGAGATTATGTTTATGGACAAGGATTTATTGCAAATATTACATATAAAATTACAAAGATACAGATATCTTACCTTTTGTTTAGTGCAATTGGATTAAATATCATTTTAAATTTATTCCAATATTCAACTAAAAATAAAATATTGATTGTAGCTTTTTTTTCATTTTTCTCATTAAGAGTTCATTTTTTTACTGAATATCTAGATCCACTATTATTTATACTAGCGATAGGATGTCTTACAATTAAAAATTTATCTGAATTGAAAAAATTAAGAAACTTAGTGGTATTTGAAGTTTTTTTTATTCTCACTCTTATTGGTGCTATTTTAATTTGATTTATTTGAAATAAAAAAAATAAAATACAAAGTAATTATAACGATAATTTGAACAATATTAGTGTAATTAAAATTAAATAAGATAGAGATTGATGCTGAAAAACTAATTATGGAAATTATAATTATATAAGATTTTAAGTAATTATATTTTTTTAATAATATATGATGAAAATGTGATCGGTCAGCTTCAAAAGCATGTTTTTTTTTTAATAATCTTGAAATAGCAACTCTAATCATATCAATCCCAGGTAATATCATTAATAAAACTATTTGATCAGCATAGATAAATCCCTGATTATGATATTTTATGAAAATACAACTTAATATAAATCCGAGAATTAGCGAGCCATTATCTCCTAAAAATACTTTGTTTCTGAAATTACTATTTAAAAAAATAAATGCTGGAATTAATAAAAAAGAAAAGAATATAAGATCAAATTTTAATATTGCTAGATATAATATACATATAATAAAATAAGAAGTAGCTAATCCATTTATTCCATCGATCATGTTAAATGCATTTAAAAAAACTAAAATGCAGAACAAAGTAAAAATTATTCCAAAATTTTTTAACTCAATATAACCACTATAAAATAAAAAATTTACATAATTTATTTGAAATGAGTTGCTCATTGAAATTAGAGAAATTGAGATTATAAGAATTAATACGAGTTTAGTGTTAGGTTTTAATGAAAATTTATCGTCGTATAATCCAACAAAATAAATTGCTGTTGATCCCAATAAAAATGCAAGAATTTCTCTATACCCACTAAAAAAAGAGTTGTTGTCAATAAAAAATAAATCATAAATAAAATATAAGAAGATGTTTATTATAAAAATAATTCCACCAACAAGCGGGGTTTTGACCTTATGTAGTTTTCGAGATGAATCAGGCACATCGTATATTTTGAAATAATTTGATAAAATTGTGCTAAATTTTAACAAAAAAATATTAAATATAATAATTAATAGAATTAAAATGATGTCATTAATCATTTTTTAATTGATATAAATAGAATCCAAATGGTATGAAAATAATTGCATTAAGATAATTATTAAAAAAGTTTCCATTTGGAAGAATAAAAATAAAACTATTTATTATAAAACCAATATTTAAAATATACAGTTTAATCTCTTTAAAGGAAATTTTTAAATTTTTAATTTTAGAATAATATAATTGAAAAATAATTTTTTTTACGAAATAAAAAAATACAAAAAAATAAAATAGTGATCCTAATACACCTGTTTCTGCCAATATTTGAATTAAAAAATTATGGGGGTGAGTTGTGCAGCTAGATCGCTCTATAAAAAATTTTTCATCTGAACACAACTTCCTATACATATTGGGCCCCTTTCCAATTAATGGACTGTCTTTAAACATTTTTATTGCAGTCAAATAATGCACTTCATGGGCTTTTGAAAACACATAGAATCCTTTATCAGGTTTTGTTTCAAAATATTTATTTTCATTAGTTTGAAATGTATACTGCTTTATTCCAATACCTTGCAAAGTTTGATCAACGATTCTCTCCTTTAAATCTGAATTACTAAAAACAATTATTATAGATATTAAAAAATATAAGATCATATAAATAAAAAATTTAATTTTTTTTTTTTCTAGTAAAATATAAATTAAAAAAATTGATAAAGTTAATCCAAAAAAAGCTGTTCTTTCTCCAGAAATAAGTACAAGAGATGAAAGAAAAGTTACAAATATAATAATCTTATAATTAAATTTATGTTTTAAAAAATAAAAAATAAATAAGTAAAGGGGTAATAATCTCATAATAAAACTACCCACAATTTGTCTGTCATCAAATGGACCTGTTAATCTTAAGTTAGGTTTATCAAATCCTGTTAAACTTATATCAAAAAAAAATTGATAATAGGAATCAATCAAAACAAATAACATTGTAAAAGTTAAAATATAAAAAAAATATTTTATAAAAGACTTATAATTTGTTAACAAAAAAAATATAAATAGCGAAAAGAGTAAAAACCTAATATAAAAAAAAGAACTTTTAAGTGAAAAGAAAATATTTTCAGATAATAAAGAATTAATACTAATATAAACCCAAAAAAATATTAAAAATTTTACTAATAAATTATTATAGTAATGAAATAATCTATACTTAATAGTTAGATAAATAAAAAAAAAAGCACAAAGACATATTGTTAAGTCAGGTAAAAAAGGTCCTGTCAGTAAGAAAAGTGGAAGTAATAAAGAAAATACTACTAAAATATTTATACATAATATATCATTTTTAGATTTAATTTCAGTTTCAGGAATGTGCTCAAAAATTTTTAAATTAAAAATCATATAATTTCTAGAATTTAGATTTAATGTTATGATAATAGCTAATTTTAAAATATTAAAGTTTAAATGTAAATGAATTCATCATCATATTGTTTTGTTTCCTTGTATCAATCATACCCTTCGTACCATGGAGCATCAGATATAACCTATAACTTATTTAATAAGTGGCCAAATAAAAATAAAGTTTTGATCCAAATTAGCGAGAAAAAAGTTCATAAACAAAAAATTATTAATTTAAAAAAAAAAATAGGATTAATTGGAAGATTTATAAATATTCTTTTAATTGTGCTAAAGTCAAAAAAATTTTTCAATAATAAAAAAAAAAATATTTAATAGTTGAAGGTGCAAGTTGGGCAGGTTTCACTTTATTATTAATAAGTTTAATAAAGATATACGATAAAAATATAATTATAATTTATCATGCACATAATTTAGAATATGAGGTAAGAAAACTTAAAAATAATTATTTTATTGCAATTATGACTTTTTATATTGAAAAGTTAATTTATAAAATTACTAACGGTACTAGTGTAAGTGTCAAAGACTATAATTTTATTAAAAAAAATTATAAAGTTAGTTCAATTTTGTTTGAAAATGGTGTAACCAAAATTAAGGAAGAAAAATTAGAAAATAAAGAAATAAAAAAAAAAAATTTTTTATTATTTTGTGGTTCATATACATACTGGCCAAATAAGATTGCAATTGATAGAATTATAAATGAAAAAGAAAAAATTTTAAAAATATATCCTAAAATTAAATTTGTTTTTACTGGTGAAGGACTTCCTAAATTTAAAGATAAAAATATACTTACGCTTGGAATTATAAAAAAATCTAAATTAATATGGTTAATTAAAAATTGTTTTTTTTTTTATGCACCAATGCCAAAAGCTCCTGGAACAAAAATTAAAATTTTAGAATCATTATTTTATGGTGCAACTACATTGTGTACAAAAAATGCAATTTCTGGAATTAAAAATGTGCATAAACTTGAAAATCTAATAATTACTTCCAAAAAAAGACTCTTAAATGATTTATATAAAATTAAAAAAAAGAAAAAAACTATTATCTCAAAAAAATTTGAGAATCATTATAATTTCGAAAAAAAAATAGAAAAGTTCTATGAAAAAGTTAACAACATATAAAATTTTTTTCAATTATTCTCTTTTGGCAATTATTACATTTTTAATTTGGGCTTCTGTTGGTTCAAAATTTATATCTCTATCAAATACCGACGACATAAATATTAAATTTCTAATAAATAATTTAAGATTTTTTTTACCAATAATTTTAATAATTGCTCTAATCTATTTCAATCAAAACTATCAAAAAAACACTAATCTAAATGTAATAATATTTGCTATCTTTATAAGTTTTATAATTGGAAATTATAACTTGTATAATAACAATAATGATCTCATACAAATTTTTAATAATAATGAACTTTTAATAAAATTTGGGTACAGGACTAATTTTTTTAGAGATTTAATGATGAGTTTTTTTTTTATATCTGTATACCTAATTTATTCTAGATTGAATCAAACCCAAACCCAAACTGTATTAATATTAAATTTTGCTTTTGTTAGTTTAATATCATTTATCACTCTTTATTTTAGTTATTTAGAGTATTTTAGCATCAAAAACGATAAAGAATATTTGTATTTCACACAATTTTTGGTTACGGGTGAATTATACGGAGTGCCCACAATCAGATCATTAGGTTTAAGTCGAAATTTATTGATAATTCTAATACCTATAGCGATTTTTAGCTTATTTGGAAAAACAAAAAAATATAATATTTATTTAAATATATTTATAATTGTTTTATGTTTGAATATCTATCAATTGCAGTCAAGATTAACAATTTATTCATTTCTTATTTTTAGTTTTTTAATTTTATTATACTTTATATTTAAAAAAAAAATAAAAAAGGTGATTTATTTTGTTTTCATCTTTCTAATAATTCCTCAATTTTTAAATTTCTTGGTTCCAAATATTAAAAAATATTATTTTGAGAATAATCAAAGATATTATTTTGAGAATAATCAAAGATATTATTTTGAGAATAATAAAGAAATTTTAATTAACGATCAAAAAGGTTTATCGGTTATAGTAGATTTTATTAAAAAATTAGAAATTTCTAAAGGTAGAGTATTTACTAGAACTCCAAATAATCCACAAATAATAACACAATCAAATGATGAAAAATATAATGAGATTTTAGTAAAAGAATTTTCATCAGGCAGAACAGAACTATGGAAAAATACTTTAAAAATTTTTACCAATAGTAATGATTATAAAAATTTAATGTTTGGATTTGGTACAAGTGCAGATAGATATTTTTTAAAAGAAAGTGCATCTAGTGCTTTTTTTTATTCACTTATTTCTGGGGGGTTATTGGGTCTACTTTTTTTAATCTTGTTCTATTTATATTTATTAAATCTAATTTACTTTTTTTTAGTTAATAGAAAAAAAATTGAAAATAAAATTATAATTTATTCAGTGATTACAATTATAATATTTATAATGTTAAGGAGTTTAGTAGAGAGTAGTTTTTTAGTTTTTGGCACAGATAATATTATTTTATTCTCATGTTTATTCTATTTGCAAAATAAAAAAAATATTTAAATTTTTGTAATCCGTATAATTTCTTCTATTGAATTTTCAAAATTATCAAAATTAATTGGATAAGCTTTTTTATCCTCAACAAAATTTTTTTCATGATTCATTGCTTCATTAAAAAAAACTTTAACCCCATTTGAAATACAATCGAAACAAAACAATGAATAAAAATTTTCTGAACTTATTATTGAAAATTTAGATTTTTTACATAAATTCAAAACTTTTTCCCTAGAAATAAAACCAAATTCTTCAATTCCATTTATTTTCAATTTTTCTCCAACAGTAATAATATTAAAATCTTCTTTTAAAATTTCAATAAATTGAGTAATTTTTTCTGTACCTTTCGAGGGATATCTTCTTATATAAAATATAAAGTCATATTTCTTTTCTATAAAATTTTCATTTCTATTTAAATCGTACAAGTTATATATAAAATTAAAACTCGATTTATTTATAACTTTTTTTGATAAAACTGATTTTAAATTTGATGTATTAAAATTTAAATTTTTATATCTGTATTTTAATATTTGGTTAGATATCATAAATTGAATAGGCATTAAATATTTCCTAAAAATTTTTTCAAGACCTTTTATATTTTTGTCATAGTTTGAGGTTCCTGTAATGGGTCCAAGAATAGTATTTGGTGGAAGTAGTGCTAAAGTAACAAAATTCCAAAGAGGTAAGAAATTGACAAAAACTACTCTATTACCTAACAAATATCTAAACCATAAGTAAAATATTCCATAAATAGGATCAAAATATTTTTCAATTATGTTTAGTCTTCCTCTACGGTCACTGTCTTTAAATTTGTTTCTCTTTTTTAAATTGATTTTTTTTTGAAAATTTAAAACGACAATATTTTCTTCTTTGTATTTATTTTTTTCAATTAATTTTTTTATAAATAAATTTGCAGTTATTCCCTCTCCATTTGTATTATCAAAATCACTTGCCCAACAATAAATTTTTGGTTCTTTGGTATTTTTTTTCCCCCAATCTTCATTAGGAAAATAATCAATAAATCCTGGATTTAACGTTCTAAAAATTGAGTTAATATTTCTTCCCAAAAACCAGAAAGTTGAGTCTACAAAAATATAAAATAAATCTATTAATTTTACCTTATTAATGAATTTTTTTGACTCATTTAAATATACATCTGTTGAGCCTGTCTCTTTAAATGTTAATTGATTATCATGATATTTAAATCCTGAAAGATAGCTATTAATAATATAGAGTTTATTTTTTTCAGCAAAATTGTACCATAAATACATATCACCACTTCTTTTTAAACTTTTAAAAAAATCTAGATCCAAATCTTTTAGTAATTTTGGTCTCCAGAATGTAGATTCTTGTTGAATAAAAGGAAGATATTTTCCGTAAGCACCACATCTTATTAAACTTGATCTATAATTATATGGAATTTGAACATTGGTTACTTCTGATTTTTGATTATAAAGAAATTTTAATCCTGTTGCCCAACTAATTTTGTTGTTAGAAAATACTTTTTCTAAAACAGAAAAGGCACTTTTGTTGAGAAAATCACCCGCATTTAAATAACCCATAACATCACCACTTACTTTTTTAAAGCCTTTTGACAAACCATCATAGAGACCCTCATCTTTTTCTATTATATGCAAAATTCTTGGATATTTTTTTTTAAGTTCTTCTATAATTAAATTTGTATTGTCAGTGGAATTACCATCAATAATTATATATTCTAACTCACAATTACCGTTTATGACTTCTGACTGTTCACAAACTGATTTAATAGTTTCAGAAATATATTTTTCTGCATTAAAACAACTGGTAATGATTGAAAATTTCATAATAATTATAATTGATGATAGTTAAAAAAAAAATACTTTCAAACGAAATAATCAATAAAAAAAATAAAAATCTAATACATCCAAAAGATAAGCACCTATTTGTTAATGATTTTAAAGTTAAGATTGGAAAAAGTTTTTTTTACCATTTCAGAGATGTAACTGTTTTAAATGATGGCAAAATTTTTACTCTAAACAATGATATAATTGATGATTATTTGGGATTAAAAACTTTAAGTAAGTTTATTTTAATAAAAAAAATAATACTGGTAACTAATTATATATTCTCAATTTTTTACAAAAAAAATTTTATAAAAAGTATAAATATCTCAAAGAATTGTATTTTAATTCATAATAGAAATTCAAATGGATACTTTCATTGGGTGACAGATACTCTTCCAAAAATAATATATGTAAAAACGTTATACAAAAATTCTTATGTTGTTTTGCCAGAAAATTTAAAAATTAAATTTATTATTTCTAGTTTAAAAAAATTTAAAATTAAATTTTTTTTTCTTAGTAAAAATAATAACTATACATTTAAAAGATTAACATATATTGGAGAGTTATATCCTTCTGGAAATCCTCGTAAAAAGATTATCGAAAAATTTAGAAAATTGGTAAAATTTAAAGATAATAAATACGCAAGATTTTATATAAGTAGAAATAAATCAAACAGAAGAAAAATAATTAATGAAAAAAGTTTAATTAATGTGCTAAAAAAATATAATTTTAAAACAATTTATTCTGAAAAACTAACATTTCAAAAACAAATAAATATTTTTTCCTCTGCAAAGTATATTTTAGGACTTCATGGAGCAGGACTATCAAATATTCTGTGGATGAAAAAAAAAACTTTTCTCTTTGAACTAAGGCCAGAAAAAGACTTATTTCTGAATTGTTATTTTAATTTAGCCAATCTATTAAGCATAAATTATTATTATTTAGTATGTAAAAAAAATAATTTTTTTACTTCAAGTAAATCATCAAATTACAAAGTTGATATTAAATTATTTGAAAAAAAACTAAAAGATATGTTGAAAAAATGAAAAAAAAAAAATTAATTTTGGTTAATAATTTTGATAATTTAAACATAAATACAAATTTTATTTTTAGTGCATTTAATTTAGCATTTATTGCTTATTTTTTTTTAGGATTGATTAAGCCTTCTAAAAATTTTCTTTTATGGTGTGATGGGATTATAGGAAAACTATTTTCTAATTCAAAAAAAATTCCTGGTTATCAATTTATTAATTTTTTTTTTAATCATAAATTTTCTGAAATTATAGTCATGGGAAACTATAGTAAATTGCAGAAAAATTATTTAAAAAGAAAATTTAAAACAAAAGTAAAATTTATTAAATTGCCAATTATAAATAAATTAAATATCAAAAAATTTGCTTTAAAATTTAAGAAAAATTCTCTTATACTAATTACTATTCCTACTCCTAAGCAAGAAATGTTAGCAATGGAGATAAAAAAAAAAAATAAACATTATAAAATCATATGTATTGGAGGTGGCTTAAGTATTGCATCTGGTGAAATAAGAAAATGTCCAAAATTCCTTGAAATTTTAGGATTAGAATTTATTTGGAGATTGAATACAGATACCTTAAGAAGGATACAAAGATTAACATATACTTCTATAATATTAATATTAAATATTAGTAAAATATTTACAAAATTGAAAATTACTAAAGTTTAATTTTTTTTCTTAAAATAAATATTAATATTCGAATAATCTTAAAAAATTTATATTTTAATTTGTATGATGTCCATTTGATATATTCTTGTTTCTTATTTGAAATAAGATTTGAAGTATATGGAACATTTCCACCTGTTGAAGAAATAATTATCTGACTTTTTGACATAGCAAATAGATCAAATATAAAATCTTGACCAGAAGTTTGTCTTAATTTTTTTCTATTAAACTTCTTATTAGTGTCAATAAATCGATATTTACCATCAAGCTTTTTTTTTATTTTATTTTTAAAAATATTTTCATCACTAGATATATAAATATACTTATATCCACTTGGAATTATTGAATCTATGTTATCACATAATTCTGAAAATTGTTTTTTATAAATTACATCTTTTGTAGGTATTTCTAAAAAATGGCTTTTAAAAGAAACTAATTTATCTGTTAGTCGAATGTGTAAAGATAAATATTTCTTGAATCTTTTTAGTTTTAAAAGCTTATTATAAATTTTTTTTTTGGGTTCAATTAATTTATATACTTTTTTCCATCTTTCTAACAACACGTAGTTATCAATAGTGCTACTATAATTGTACTTATAACAGTTTTTTAATGTTATTTCAGAGTTAAATGGATCCATTTTAATTACATTTTTATTTTTTTTTTTTACATTCTTAATTAAATAATTTTTTATATTTATTAATTCGGAAATATAAAATGGGCATTCACTATTTTTTTTTTCGTATATTTCTATCAACTTAAATTTATTATTTTTTAATTGTTCGTAAGCTATACAGAACGTGACTTGTCTAAGTCTATCACAAAAACCTGAGTTCATTTTTGAGAGATCTATGTACATTTAATTAATAGCTAGTTCGGATAATTTTTGTTTATAAGCTTTTTTTACTAATTTTGATGACCATTTTTTTTTAGAAAATTTATGTGCATTTTTAGAAAATTTTGCTCTTAATTTTTTATCTTTAATTAAAATTTCAATTTTTTTTGAAAATAGATTTACATTGAATGGTTTTATTAAATAACCATTATAATTATTTTTTACTATATCTGTAAGACCACCTACTTTAAAAGCAATTATAGGCTTGCCACATGATTGAGCCTCAAGAGCAATATTGGGCAAATTATCTAATCTAGAACTCAATATTACAAGATCACATAAATTATAAACATCAGATAATTCTTTTTCGCTATATATATAATTAATATTTATAATATCAAATTTATATTTTTCTTTAAAATTGTTCTTACTGGCAATAATTAATTCAAATAAATTTGGATCAATTTTATTTAAAGATTTAATTAGTAAATCAATACCCTTTCTCTTGTCTTGAGGATTTCCAAAAACACCAAAAAAAATTTTTATTTTTTTATTTTTAAAGAGATTTAATCTATGAATCGAATTTATTTTTTTTTTAGGAAAGAAAATTTTTTGGTCTATTGGATATGGGATATTTATGAGTTTTGCTTTTTTATATAATTTTCCTTTTTTAACACACTCAATTAACCATTTACTTGGTGAAATAATTGCTATTGGATTAATTGTTTTTTTTTTATTATATAAATAATTTGATAAAGTATTGTTAAATTTACCATTTTTCCATTTATAATTATTATAATCTAAATAATTTTCAGATCCACATATCCACCACATATCATGCATTGTAATGATAAATGGTTTGTTAATTTTTTGCACATCATCAATAGATAAAGTTTCAGCATTAATCCAATGCAAATTTATCAGGTCATATTTTGAGCTATTAATTTGTTTCAAGATTGGGGAGTTAAAAAAATTATATGATTTAGGGTTATGATTATTATCTAATTTTCCTATCAATATTCCAAAATAATTTTTCAACTTAAATAAAATTTGATTAAACTTATTATTTATTGTGTTAATTTTTTTTTGATTAGTTAATTTTTTTACAACAAGCATTTCACTTTTTATATTTTCAATTGAATTTAAAGTTTTATGAATTCTATATGCTGATTTAGCAGCACCACCAAATAAATCAGAATAAGATACATTCAATATATTCATGATAATTTTTAGACTCTTGACTGTTCTTTAATTATATCTGAGACTATTTTATCTAGATTATGACTCATTTTCCATTTTGGATATGCTTTTTTAAATTTTTGTAAATTTGAAACATACCAAATATGATCTCCTACTCTATTTTTTTTAGTAAATTTAAATAACATTTTTTTTCTTGTTTTTATTTCAATAATTTTTATTGCCTCTAAGATTGAACAACTATTTTTAATGCCGCCTCCAACGTTATAAACTTCTCCTTTGGTTGGTTTTTTTATATATTCCCAAAACATTTTTACTAGATCATTACTATGAATATTGTCTCTTACTTGTTTTCCCTTATAGCCATAAATTGTGTATAGTTTTCCATTCAAACAACATTTAACCAAGTATGATAAAAAACCATGAAGTTCGGCCCCACTATGTGATGGTCCAGTTAAGCAACCTGCTCTAAAACAAACAGTATTTAAATTAAAATATTTTCCATACTCCTGAACAGCAATGTCCGCTGCAACCTTTGAGGCACCAAAAATACTATGTTTTGAATCATCTATTGACATTTTTTCACTAATTCCCTTTTTTTTTAATCTGCTATCTTTAGGTTCATATCTAGAATATTTTTCAACTAATGGAATTTTGTTTGGAATATCTCCATAAACTTTGTTAGTTGACATAAAAATAAATTTTGCATTTTGTGCAAATATTCTTGTCAGCTCTAAAAGGTTAATGGTACCAGTTGCATTAATAGAAAAATCAGTAATAGGCTCTTTTGATGCCCAATCATGTGAGGGTTGGGCCGCACAATGAATAATTGCTTCAATTTTTTTTCCAAATTTTTTAAATATTTTTTCAATTTTTTTATAATTTCTAATATCATAATTAAAATGGTTATAATTTTTAATTTTTTTTAGATTATTTAATTGCCACTTGGTATCACCGTCTTTACCAAAAAAATACTTTCTTAAATTATTGTCTATACCTAACACTTTAAATCCTTTTTTAATAAAAAATTTTACTGACTCGGATCCAATTAAGCCACTTGAACCTGTTACAATTATTACTTTCATAAAATTTAATCCATAAATTGTTTTAATATTTTAAAATTTTCTAATTGCCAATTGTATATATCTGAAGCAATTTTCAAAATAGATCTTTTAGGTTTCCAATTATAAAATTTAGATATCTTATTATTATTTGATACATAAATAGGAATATCTGATTTATCACTTTTAGCTATTTTACCAATTTTAATTTTATTTTTAGTTAATTTTTCACTTAACAAAGTAACATCTTTAAGACTTAGAGTGTTTTTTAAGCCTCCACCAATATTAAATATATGGTTGTGTATTTTATGAAATTTTTTTATTTGTTTATGAATAATATCACATAAATCATTTACATGTAATATATCCCTACATTGGTAACCATATCCACCAAAACCTATATATTTGATATTTAATTTTCTCAAATGTTTCCATAACCACAAACTGAGAAAACCCTGCTCAACCTTGCCAAACTGCCAGGGTCCTGAAACAACACCAAATCTATTTATAATGTATTTTAAATCGTAAGAGTAAGAATATTCCAAAATTAAATCTTCTGAAATTTTTTTTGAAAGTCCATAAAAAGACAAAGGCGTAGAAGTGGAAAAATTTTCTTTAATTGTGTGTTTTTTGTCAAAAAAAATTTTTTTTTTAATAATCTTTTTATTATTAATTATTTCGTTAATTTTTTTAATTGAATAAACTCTGCTTGTTGACAAAAAAATAAATTTTGATTTATCATTAATACTTTTTAATAAAAGACTATTAGTCCCAAGGAAATTAGTTTTTAATACTTTGGTTATATTTTCTTTTTTTACTTTTGCCTCAACAATTGCTGAACAGTCTATAATAAAATCAAATTTTGGTAATTTATCCAAGTGCTTATAATTTTGTATATTAATTTTAAAATTAGTAATTTTTTTTTTTTTTAATCTTTCAAAATTTAATTTGGAACCCTTTCTGGATAAATTATCTAATGTATAAACCTTAAATTTTTTTTTTTTAAGAAAAATTGCTAAGTTAGAACCTATAAAGCCACAACCACCTGTAATTAATATTTTTGTTTTCATTAATATCTTTTTAAAAATTTTTTAGAAAAAGTATGCGATAAATTTTTATTCAAATTTTGACCTAATTCTATCAAATATTTTTCTTTAGATTTTAATGATTTTTGAATGTTGTTAAATTCCTTGTTTATTAATTTTTTTTTGTCATTTCGATAAGTATTTATCGCATTTAAATCACTAATTAATGTAAGTACATTCTCTCTTATAAATAGTAATATTTTAGAAATATTTGATACATTTGCTTTCTGAATAAAAATTGAGCTATTGCTATCTTTAAGTAAAAAATTTTTATATTCATTTAAATTTTTTGGCTTTAAAACATACTTTGCATCTATACTTTCAAGTGTAGATCTAGATATCATAATCGGCTTTATTTTATAACAAGATGCTTCTAAGTGTGACGTACCAGAAAAAGTAACAACCCTCTTAACATTTCTGAAGATATAATTATTAGATACATATAAATTATCAATTAAAATTTTCCCCTTAAGATTTGGAAAATTTTTAAGAATTTTGTTTACTATAAAAATCTGATTTTCGCCCCATCTATGAGCATTTGGATGAATTCTTAATGACCATATTTCATTTGAATTTTCAATTATTTTCAATGTTTTAATAACCCATTCAAAATAATCATAAAATATTCTGTCTTTATCTAAATAGTTAAACGGAGAGTCTTTAAAAATATGTAAAAAAATTACATTTTTTGGATAATTTGCAATTTTATTTTTCAAATTTCCTGCAACATTTGCATCTAAATAATTAGATTTTCCTTTCATTCTTTTATTCCAGTAATTTGATATTAATTTACTATCTAATTTTTTTTTGAAAAAAAAAAATGTATCTTTATTTATTTGATTCCATGCTGACTCTTTTTTACTTACATCATAAATATTATATCCTGCTTGGCAAAAAATTTTGATTTTCTTTTTTCTAAAAACTGCAAGTAATGCTCTATGCTCGTAAACTGAATGACCTAAAAAAGCTACATTTATGTCGTTTTTTATTATCAGATCTTCAGCTCTTCTGATAGCGTACAAAGATTTTATTAAACTTATGAATATTTGTTTTGTATTTGGAAACAGCTGTTTATCACTCATCAAACTCAATGAAGAGTCCCAAATAGAATTTATGATTTGATTTTCATAATTGACAATCAAATTCATTTTTCTATTTTTTAATAATTTAAAAAAATAAAATATTCTATTTAAATTTTTAATAATAAAAAAAAATATTAAAGTATATTTGTAAAAACTATTATTTTTTTTAATTATATTATTTTCAATATAAATTTTGGTATCAGGGAAAGATTTTTCTAAATCTTTAATTATTGTAGAATTGTATTTTTTTTCTAAAATAATATTATTTGGTTTTGATGAATAGCCTTTTATTATTCTTGAAACCCATAAAATTTGACTTTCTGCAAATCCTCCACCGATAAATATATTCTTTTTTTTTTTCATTAAATAAGTTTTTTAATTAATAAAAGATCCTCATTATCGTCGATATCATATGATGATCTTTGATTCATAACATAAGGAATTGTTATTTTACCAAACATATCCTTAAGATAAGTTGGATATTTGATAATGTAAATTGCAGCCCCATTCCTTGCAAAATAAACTTTCTTATCCTGTCTTCTAATTAATTTTTTTTTAAATCTTAATATTCCTTTTTTATCAATTGTCATTAGTGATTCTGGATTAAAATTATGTTTTACTTTAATACAACTAACCAAACTATCAGCTTTTTTACTATTTTTTATTTGTTGAATTGCATTATTAATATGCTTTGGTTTTCTTAATGGAGATGTTGGCTGAAGAATAACAATATAATCAGGAATAATGTTTTTTTTTAACCTAAGAAATTTCGCCAAATGTTTAATTGCATCAATTGTTTTAGATTTACTTGTCGATATCTTTTTTGGTCTCTTGATATAATTTACTTTCATTTTTTTTGCAAAATTAAGAATTTTGTCTGAGTCTGACGACACATAAATTTTATCAATTAAATTTGATTTTTTTGCTGCTTCAATGGTAAATTGAATCAATGGTTTCCCTTTAATTTTCCTTAAATTTTTATTTTTAATTTCTTGAGAACCACCGCGTGCTGGGATGATTGCAATTACTGTCATCTAATATCTAATTTTTTTTTGAACAGATATCTTTTTTAGAGTTACTAGCTTATTGATAATTTTTTTTGCTGCATTACCATCGCCATATATATTACTTTGTTTATATCTGGAATTTTTATTAACTTGTTTTCTTAAAGCATTATAAATATTATTTGCTTTATAATTAACTTGAATAACATTTTTACCTCTTTCTCTACCATTCTGCCTACTTCCAATGTTGACCACTGGTGTTCCAATATATGCTCCCTCTCTAATTCCACTTGATGAATTTCCAACTAAACAAGATGTGTATTTCATCAATTGTATATAGTCATTAATTTCTAAATTTTTGAAAAAATGCATTTTTTTCATCATAAATTTTTCTCTCCATTTTCTAATTCCTTTTGCAATATCTTCAGAACCCGCATCTGCATTAGGCCACAAAACTATAGCTTGCACATTTAATTTGCTTACCGCTTCCAAGGTATTTAAAATTTGACCCTCAGCATTTCCATATTCTGTTGTTACAGGATGTTGTGAAACTATTACAAATGGCTGAAGTAAATTTAATTTAGCACCAACACCCTCTTTAAAAATTCTTTTATTAATTGATTTTAATCGATTTTTTTTTAGTTCTTGTTTTACCAAATCTATTCTAGGACATCCAAAATTGAATATGCTTTTTTTATTTTCTCCAAGTTTATATATCCTATTGGCTGCACCCTTTGATGCTGGAAAATGTAAATGTGCAAATTTAGTCACAGCATGTCTTATGCTCTCATCAATTGTACCTGTTATCTCTCCTCCCATTGTGTGAGCTAAAGGAATATTCATATAAGAAGCAGCTAAAGTTGTTGCCATGGTTTCGAATCTATCTCCTATTGTAAAAACTAAATCTGGTTTTAATTCATATAATGCCTCTGAGATTCCTATTAATCCAAGTCCTGTAGACTTAGACATTGTTATTGGATTTTCACCCTCTATTAAAGAAAATATTTTTTTATCAACTCTAAATCCATCTTTTTTAATTAATTTTTCTAATTCTCCGTACTTATTTAATATTGCCGAAGCCCCAAGAATAATTTGCAATTTTAAATTTTTTTTCTTTTTAATTTCAACCATAACAGATTTGATGCTACTATAGTTTGCTCTTGAGCCTAAAAATATACAAATTTTTTTAATCATACAAATTTATTAGTTCAATTAAAGAATTTTGTTTCATATTTTTTTTTAATTTTTTACCGATAATATTTTTATACTTATTTGCATTAATACCTTTTTTAGTTTTTTTAAAACTTAAGTTTTTTAAAGTTAAAACTGAATTTTTCTTCATGTCTTTTTTTAATACTATTTTTTTTTCAAAAATTAATTTCATCGTTTTTAGATGTTTTGAAATTAATTTTTTTGATGGGTTATTTTGAATAATAATTGCTTCTTTTAAATCTTTGCAATACTTTTTAAAATCCATTGGTTCAAGACTATTTAGTGCATCACTACCATACATTCTTTTAGATAGAGTTATATGTTTTTCAAAATATCTTGCACCATTAGCTAAAGCCATTATAGCTGCAACATTTCCTTCGGTGTGATCCGAAAAACCAATGGGTAAATTATATTTTTTTTTAAATTCTTGAAAAATATTTATACCTACTTTTTTTGCAGGGCAAGGATACATTGATGTACATTGCATTATAATTAATTTATTTTTTTTTAGTATATTAACAGCTTGATCAATTTCTTCCCAAGAACTCATACCAGTTGATAAAAAAATAGTTTTATTTGTTTTTGAAATTTTTTCTAATAGAGGTAAATTATTTACCTCTCCTGATGGAACTTTAATGTACTTAAAATCTAACTCATTTATAATATTTAAAGCTTTTATTGAAAAAGGACTTGAAAAAATATTTATGCGTATCTTTTTTGCATAATTTTTTAATTTTTTTAGTTGCTCTTTAGTAAATGAGGTTCTTTGAAAATAATCATATCTATTTTCATGTTTGAAATAACTTGGACTTAATGCATCTCTCAATGTCTCCTCTTTTGCTATATGTGTTTGAAATTTAACTGCATCTGCACCGCATTCTTTTGCAACTTTTATAAGGTTGATTGCATTACCAAATGAACCATCATGAACTGATCCGACCTCAGCAATAATAAATATTTTATCCTTTGTCATTTTTTTATATAAGTAAAAATTTTCTTTTAATTATTTTTTTCTGTTCTGCTGAAAAAAAATTTCCTAAATCATAAATGAGAGAATTTTTATAAGTTATTTTGGTAAAAATTTTATTATTAATTTTTTTAAAATGATCATGAGAAGAATTCATAATTATTACATTATATTTCTTTTTTAAACTTGCCAAAGAAATTACTTTTTTAATTGATTTATTAAGCTTTTTAATTTCCTCATCTACCAATATGTCGTCATAATAATCAATATTAATATTTTTTTTTTGTAAAGATTTAATAACCTCAAAAATCTTACTATTTCGTGTATCTGTGCAATTTTTTTTAAACGCAAGCCCAAAAACTAAAACGCTATATTCATCTTTTTTGGGAATTTTTCTCAAATTATTTATTATGTCTTGAGTGAAAACTGATGGCATTTTGTCGTTTATTTCTCTACCAGCCATTATAACTTTTGGGTTGTGACCGATTTGTTTTGATTTATATGCTAAATAATATGGATCAACTCCAATACAGTGTCCACCAACTAAACCTGGTGTAAAATTTAAAAAATTCCATTTTGTATTTGCCATTTTCAAAACATCATAGATGTCTATGTTCATTTTTTTACAAATTAAAGTAACTTCATTGATCAATGCTATGTTGATATCTCTTTGAGTATTCTCTATTATTTTTGCTGTCTCTGCAGTTTTTATAGAACTTGCTATATGAACTTTTTTAATTATTTTGCTATATAAATTTTTTATTGCAATAGAGGTTTTAGCCGAATCTCCAGACACAACTTTGTCAATATTAGTTAAGTAATTTTTTTTATCACCAGGATTTATCCTCTCTGGACTATAACCAATATTAAAATCTTTTTTATATTTAAGTTTTTTATTTTTTTTTAATATAGGTAAACAAATTTCTTCGGTAGTACCAGGGTACACAGTTGACTCTATAATTACAGTTGAACCTTTTTTAAGGTATTTTTGTGTTAGTTTTATACCTGCTAACAAAATATTAAGATCTGGTTTTTTTTTATAATCAATTGGAGTTGGCAAACATAATATAAAATAATCTGATCCCATCAGATCATTTTTATTATATGTCAATTTTAATTTTTTGATATTTTTTTTGTTTTTTACACTTAAAACTTTTCCAAAATTTAAATTTTTTTTTAAATTTATAATTTTTTCCTTAGAAATGTCATATCCAATTGTATGAAAATGTTTTCCAAATTCATAGGCCAAAGGTAACCCAACATAACCCATACCTAAAACCGTTATTTTAATTTTTTTTTTATTGGTCATATTATAATTATTTTTGATTATTATTTAAAATTTTTAAACTAAGTTTAGCAATTAACAATATTTAATATTTTATCTACATTAATCAATGGATTGTAATATTTTAACCACAGATCTCTAGATTTTTTTCCAATTTTTTCTGGTAATCCATTTACATTCATTAATTTTTCTACACACTCTACAAATGACATTTTATCATGACAAAACAATATATGCTCTTCGTGTTTAAGTCTATGTAATCCTAACGCTGAGGAAATGTGCGCAATACACGGTAAGCCATAAGAAAGCGAAGACAAAATTCGAGTTCTTGTACCTACTGGATAATCTGAAACTGAAATCATTGCATCCGAATTATTAATTTCGTTATCTAAATTTTCTAAATATCCAGTATATTCAAATTCTATATTTTTAAATGGAGATATTAATTTTTTTTTATATCTTCCAATAAATTTTATTTTTATTTTACCAGTAATTTTTTGAGATAAAATTTTTAAACAGCTTAATAAAAAATTTAAATTTTTTCTACTGGCCGTAGTTCCTAAATCACCAATATGAGTTAATGTAAAAATTTCATTTATTAAATAATTTTTTTTAGTTTTTGTTTCATCCACATAAGGAGAAAACCAATCTATTTCTTTACAATTCAATCCTTTTTTAGAGTATTCCTCAGCGTGTTGTTTTGAAAAGGATCCTAAAAGAATTTTATCATTTTTTTCAAAATGATTATTTATTTTTTTCATAACCATTTTCGTAGATGTAGATAATGCTCTGAATTTTAAAAAATTTTTTTTTAAAGAGAAAATATTTGTATCATCACCGTGAATAACCCTGGAATGATAAGGGTCACCAAGAATTGATACACAATTTTTTTTTTGAGACAGCGCAATTGCCCATCCAAGATCTAAAGAAATATAGGAGTCATAATTTATACTTAAATTTTTAACTACTTCTATGCTCTTATTGAAATAATGAATTTCTGATAAATGGTTGAAGAAAAAATTAATTTTTTTTATTTTAATTTGATCTT
>MDSW01015387.1_pt1 | contig 24461 bp, 21 predicted proteins | sample 811171 | NCBI WGS metagenome assembly MDSW01 (sample SAMN05326641, study PRJNA326480) | marine metagenome | isolation source: seawater | place: Atlantic Ocean: North West | collected 2012 | reverse complement strand
TTATGGATATAACCATTTTAAGTTAAAAAATTTAAAAGTTCAGATTATTGAAATGGATGAATCAAAGAAGAATAAAAAATTATCTTCAAAAATATTATTTTTTTTAGATAAGGTATTAAATAAATTATCAAAACTTCCTTTTTATATGAATGAGATTGTCTCTTTTAAAAATATCAAAAAGTTATCAAACTCTAAAAATATAATATTCACAAACGATAGAATTGGAATTTCTTTATTACCTGTAATGATCTTTCTAAAATTATTTTACAAAATAAACACTGTTGTAATTGTTATGGGTATGCTTAGTAATTCTGGAAATAGCGGGATAATCAAATTTTTAAGAAATTTAATTCTCAAATTATTCATTCAAATTAATGACAAGTTTATTTTCTTAGGTATCGGTGAATTTGAAAATGCCAGAAAAAAATATAAACAAAACAATAAATTTGTTTTTTTTCCTTTCTGTGTTGATTCAACCTTTTGGAAAAGTAAGGGTGAATATAAGCCATCAAAAAGAAACAAAATTTTATTTATTGGAAATGATGGAAATCGGGAATTTGAAAAAGTAATAGAGATTGCCAAACTAATGAAGAATAGGGAATTTTTATTTGTTTCATCTAATAATGAAATAAATTCTGTGAAATTAGAAAATGTAGAAGTAATCTCAGGAAACTGGAATAAGTCTTTATTAACTGATATCGAAGTAAGAGACATTTATGAAAGATCTTTAATTACAATATTACCGCTTAAAAATACCCTTCAACCGTCAGGGCAAAGTGTTACTCTTCAATCAATGTCTTGCGGTGTACCAGTAATAATCTCAAACACAAAAGGTTTCTGGGATTCAGATAATTTTAAGAACAATGTGCATCTAATAAAATTGGAAGATAATAGTATTGACAGCTGGATATCTAAGATAAATAAAATTTTAGAGAATAAAGAATTATTAAATAAAATATCTCAAAATGGAGTTGATTTAATTGAAAATAAATACGATATAAATAAATTTAATGAATACCTCGAAAAAACAATAATAATAGATAAATAGGAATTTTATGAAAGTAATAGTTTTTGGAAGCAATGGATTGGTTGGATCCTCTATTAGTAGAGTTTTAGAAACCTCCAACAAAGTAGATAAATTAATAAAAAGCAAGAGGTTGGAATTAGATTTATTTAATAATGATGATGTAAAACAATTTGTCAAAGACCAGAAACCAGATGTAATAATTAATGCTGCAGCAAAAGTTGGTGGCATACATGCAAACAATACAAAAAGAAGTGAATTTATTTTAGAAAATTTAAAAATAAATATGAATATTTTAGAAAGTTGTATTGAGATGCCGAATATAAAAATTATAAATTTAGGAAGCAGCTGTATTTACCCATTGAACGCTAAAAATCCTATTAAAGAATCTGAATTTATGAATGGTAAACTTGAACCAACAAATTCTCCTTATGCGATGGCAAAGTTGTCAGCTATTGAAATAGGAAGGAGCATGTCAAAACAATTCGGGCATCAAATTTTAAACTTAATGCCAACAAATTTGTACGGACCTAATGATTATTTTTCTGATCTAGATAGTCATGTAATACCTGCTTTAATTCATAGAATGCAAAAAACAATTGAGACCGGGGAAAATGAGTTTATAGTTTGGGGGTCAGGCTCTCCTTTAAGAGAATTTCTTTATGTTGACGATTTATCTAATTTTATTAATTTCATTATTGATAAAGAAATTAAGAACGACTTAATCAATGTTGGAAGTGGACAAGAAATCTCAATTAAAAACCTTGCAATACTAATTAAAGAATTAATGGATTTTAAAGGAGATATCGTTTTTGATTCAAGTAAGCCCGATGGAAATCCAAGAAAGTTGTTAGATTCAAGTTTATTGAATAAATTAGGTTGGAATGAATTTACAGATCTTAGAAGTGGTCTTAAAAATACTATTCAGTGGTATAAATCGAATCCCAGTTCAAGTAGAATTAATCAATAATCGGATTTTCCCAAGTAGGTTTTATTAAACCGTTGTCTAACAACATTTTTTCTTTTGTTGCTATCTCGATATCGTTTTCTACCATCAGCTTAATTAGTTCATCAAAACTAGTTGAAGATTCCCAATTTAACAAATCATTTGCTTTAGACGGATCTCCAAGTAAATAATTTACTTCGTTTGGTCGTAAATATCTTTCAGATGTTTCAATATGATCTTCGTAATTTTTATCAACGATATTAAATGCTTTTTTTGCGAAGTCTTCAACTGAATGTGCATTTCCAGTTGCTATCACCCAGTCTTCAGCCTTAGAATAGTCTAAAATTTTGTACATTCCATCTACATAGTCTCCTGCAAATCCCCAGTCTCTTTTTGCATTAAGATTTCCCAGAGTAAGTTTTGATTGTAAACCCATGTGGATTCTTCCTACAGCTCGAGATATTTTACGGGTAACAAAAGTTTCACCCCTAAATGGAGATTCATGATTAAATAGTATTCCATTTGCACAAAACATTCCATAGGATTCTCGATAAACCTTTGTTAAGTCATGAGAGAAAACTTTTGCTGCTGCGTATGGACTTTTAGGGTCAAACTTTGATTCTTCATTTAATTTTTCTTCAGATTTTCCACCATACATTTCAGATGATGATGCTTGATAAAATTTTATATTTTTATTTATGTTCTTTATAGCTTCAAGAATATTTAATGTTCCAATAGTTCCAACTTTGATTGTAAATTCTGGAATTTTAAATGATACTGCAACATGTGACTGAGCTGCTAAATTAAATATTTTTTCTGGTTCAATAGATGCGATGAGATTATTTAAAGACGAGGAGTCTAACAAATCAGAATAATGAAGATGAAATTGACCTGTAGATTTATATTCTGATAAAAAGCCATCTATTCTATCAGTATTAATTGATGAAGATCTTCTTACAGTTCCATGAACTTCATATCCTTTATCTAACAATAGTTTTGAAAGATAATATCCATCTTGACCCGTAATACCAGTTATTAATATTTTTTTCATTTAACCTTTCATAATTATAAGTGTTTTATTGTAAATAAATAGAGTCTTCATTGAAAAAATACCCTAAAAATGAATAGTATATGAACGGAAACCTAACTGATTCCATGCTTGTATCAAAAAAGGATACGACAAAAATAGGTACCATATACTTTAAAATTTTGTAATTCTTAAATTTTCTAAAATAATAAAAGACTATATAACAATGAAAAAAACAAATTATAAGAAGCTGGGAAAGTCCGCCTCTAGCAAAAATGTTAAAGAAGTAATTATGAACATTTTCATTTTTTCCATCAGACCCCCTTCTTTCTTTATCATCCATTGCAGGAATTATTTCATTGTAACCATATCCAAATAAAATATTTTTTGACTCACTTAAATCTTCAATAATATCCTGCCAAATTTGTAAGCGCCAATTTGCAGTTACATCTTGAGAATACAACCTTCCATTATCAACATAAAATGAAAAGAGTGCTTCAGTAGTGTTCCGTTCCTCGACTATTGCGGTAAGGCTATCTACAACATCCAAACTAACAACTAGTTCGTTGGATTCACCAGGTATTTTTTCAAATATAAAGTTTCCATAAATATAAAAGGTTGATGAAAAAAATAAAAATACTGAACTAAGTAAAATAAATAATTTCTTTATCGAAAATTTAGTAAATATAATTTTTGTCGAATTAAATTGCAAAAGAAAAAATACTATTACAGCCAAAAAAGCCCCTTTGCTTGCATATAAAAAGTATGGTAAAAAAATTGAAAATGAAAATAAAAAAATTGTTATGTAATTCAACGAATTAGATAAAGAATTCTGCAAGATTAACAAAGAAAGTACAAAAACTAAAAGTACATCGCCTGCTTTCAAGAATTCAAATTTATCTGAAAAGTCTATAAAAAAATTTTGAATAAATTCTGGATAAAATGTTGTTTGGAAAATAAAAATAATTGGTAGAAAAGCAAAGAATAAATAAAAAAATCGGGATTCATAATTTATTTTTGAAAATATAAATGTTCCAACATATAAAGAAACAATTATCCATATATATGAACTAGATTTAAAAATATATGTACTTCTATTTATTGGAAAATTTAGAAGTAATTGTAAAAAAAATGTAATGATGATCAATTTATGAATAAGGTGAATTCCTTTTCCTATAAAATATTTCTCATATCCCTTAAATTTCGAGAAAATAAAAATAAATGAAAGAAGTAAACATAGAGCAGTAACCCACTCTCCAACACGAAAATTCAGAATTTCTAAACCAGAAAAAGATCTTCCAAATAATATAAAGCAAGAAATAAAAATAAAGTAGATAATTTTACTTTTAGTAATGATATTTTGAATCATTTGAACATACTTTTGATTTTAAATTTAAAATTTATATAGAGTCTTTTCATTAAATTTAGATTTGGTATTGAGCGTTTTTTAAATATTTCACTTCTTGACTTATTATAAAAGCTAAACAACTCTAAAAATTCTTTTGACATAACTTTCGAATCATTCGGATAATATTGCATCATTTCATAATATTCCGATGAATTTTCCATAAATAAAGCTAATTTATCTTCAAGGTTATCAATCGTGTATTTAATACCGAAGTTTTTACAATATTCAGATGTTCCACCACTATCAATATATAAAATTGGCAAACCACATTGTGCAGCTTCTATATGATGATTTCCAGATGGTTCAAATAATGAACCTGTTATATAAATATGATTTTTCTTTAATTCATCACCAAGCTCTTTCCCGTAAAGGGGTTTAATAACTTTTGAATCTCTAAATGTATAATTTTTAGGTAAATTTCCAATGAACGTAAATTCAATCATATTTTTCCAGGGTTCTTTTGAAATTAATTTATCTATATATTCATAAACATCATAGCCTTTATTTTTGTTTGTCCCCCAATGATGAGTTACAATTCTTAATTTTTCATTTTTGTTCCAGATTTCTAAATTATTAGAGTTAAAAAATTCTCTATTTGCACCGGCCTTAATTGTGTGTAGATTGTCTTTCTTAATTCCTTTTTTAATAAATAAATCTTTTAGCCATTCACTTACAAAAATGGTTACATCAGCAACTCGATTTGACTCGATTAAATATTCATTCATGTAATCTGTATTTTTTCTTTCATCACATTCATTTATTCTATGAAAGACAACTGTATTACTATTTATTGCACTGATATACTCACTGATATCTTTATGATTAAAGCTGGAGGTTTCAGACAATTTCCTTGGTTCAGTCAAAAGGATAATGTCAATGTCTTTATCAATAAGTTTAAAGACAACTGAATGACCACACTCAATCAAGTATGATGACAAATTCTTAGCAAAAGCATTTCCCCCACCCCAAGGTCCGTCCTTAATGTTCGTTCCAATTGCAATTTTCATGAAATATCCTGAAACATGCTTTTGAATTTTTCAAATCCTGCAGGAATATTAAATTTTATAGCATTTTTATATGCTACCTCTATATTTGGTCTGGCTTTTTCATAAGTTCCCATATCAAATATTGACTCAGCTGCCAATATTTTTTTGGCTATTCCAACATCAGTAGAAATAATAGGTGTTCTTGAAAGTGCACATTCAAAAATAGCCTGGGGTCCACCTTCAATTCTTGAACTTACAATGTACAAATCTAAACAGTTGTAAAGTTCGTTTAATTCTTCAAAAGAAGCTTTTTCATGATAAGCATAACTTATGTTGTATTTTTCTAGGAAACTAATAATGTATTGTCGCCTGTAACCAGCAAGCAGAACAAAAATATCATTATTTTTGCGCAATTTTTTTGCTATTTCAATAAACCTATCCGGTCCTTTTGAGAGTTTTGGAGAAATTTGATCTTTACCTTCAGTATCTCTTTGAAAGGATCCTAAAATATATTTGTTTTGAGGAATTTTATATTTTTTCTTTAAACTAATTGAATCTGGTATGTTGAACCATAATTTACTATTTACCCAAAATGGAAAGTTATATATATTTTTAGTTGTTAGAGAATCTAATTGAGTAAATGATTTATCTGAGATTGTATGGTAATAATCAACATATTTATCAAGTTTATAAAAATTTCGCTTTTCTCTACCTTTAAATTTATCAAAATCAATATGATGAACAGTACATAACACTTTTTTTTCTTTTAAATATTTTCTTGAAATATTTTTCCAAGACCAAGGTGAAATGACCCATATAATATCTGCGACTTTTAAATTATTTGTAATTAATTCTGGATTATGAACTGAAAATTCTTTTTTCAGCCTATCTACAATCCAGTCTTCTTTTGCATCATTTATAAATATTTTCATATTATTTGCTTTGGTTTAATTCCTTTTCTTGCACAATAAGCATAATATTTCTGTTCCTTCTTCTTGTTTGTTGAAATATTGTCAAAAAAGTTAGATTCATATAAAACATTCTTCATTATTTTTAATTTAAATCCAGATTTAATTAAATCAAAAGCAAGTTTGTAGTCTTGACTATAGATGAACTCCTCATCATAGCCTCCAATGTTTTCAACTATACTTTTTTTAGCAAACAATGTTCCGTGTATTAGAGGATTTTTAAACCTTAGAACAAAAGGTAAAGGAAAATAATAAGAAAAGTTAGGAATAATCTTTTGTGTGTCATTTCTTATTGATCTTGAATAGACAACATCAATATTTTTATTTTTCAAAAAATTTAATTGTTTTTCTAGCCTTGTTTCTTTACTCGAGTCATCTGAATCCTGCCTTGCTAAATATTTCCCTTTACTTTCTTTTATTAATATATTTAAAGATTTTGTTAATCCTAAGTTTTTCTGATTTTTAAATAATTTAACTCTATTATCTTCCTTTGATATACGTAAACATATTTTATATGTAGAGTCTGTAGATCCATCATCAATAACAAGAAGTTCAAGATGTTTATAACTTTGCCCAAGAATACTATAAACTGCTTTCTCAATATCATTTTCTCCGTTAAACACTGGGAGTAAGACACTAATTAAACTTTCATTCATAGCATTTTAATTTGAAATAATTTCTTCGAATTTTTTATATAAAGTTTCCTCTTTTAATAATCCTAAAATGTAATCTTTGTTATTTAAAGCAACATTTGATAAGTTTTTGTTTTCATAAAATTCAAGCATTTTCTTATGAAAGTCCTCTTTGTTTCCTTGTTCAAACATAAATGGATAATTTGGTGGAAAAAAGCTAGGAATCGAACCAGTTTCAGGAAAAATAGAGGGAACAGACAACATAGATGCTTCACATAAGACCGTAGGCTGTCCTTCATACATTTTTGTAAAAGTTAAAACACCTTTCGCGTTTGCAATAATATTTAATGTCTCTTCTCGATTTTTTTGTCCTGAGAAAATGATATTTTTGAAATTATATTTATGTTTGAGTTCATTTAATTGAGGTCCGTCACCAATAACGTACAGTTTCAAATTTTTAAATTTACATTCAAGAAATACTTCAATCAGTTCTTTAACTCCCTTTTCTGGTGATACCCTGCCTGCATAAACAAAATAATCAGATGAATTCTTTTGTTTCTCTATTGTTACTTTTTTTAAGTAATTATGAAAGATTTGAATATTACTAGTATCTAAACCTAATTTAATAAGCCTATTTTTCTGAAAGGGACCTAAGGCTAAAACGATTGTTTTACAGATTATCAAATCTGATAATAATTTTTTTGAATGTCTTATAACAAAAAAAGATTTCAGATATGAGTCTAGAAATGTTTTATTAAATAATTGATATTTTTTTCTTTTTTGACCACAACCATTACAAAATTGATATTTGTCTATATGATTCTTTACAAAATATGAATTACAACAATTTAATCTTGAATTATGAATTTTAATTATTGTCTTAATTCCTTTTTTATTTAAAAAACGAATTATTGCACTAGAACCCTCAAACCATGTGTTATGTAAATAACAAATATCAGGATTAAAAGATTCAATTTTCTTATTAAGTTTTCTTAGAGAGACAGGATTGTAATTAAGAATTAAAAATAAAGACTGTAAAAACTTTTTCTTAAATTTATTTGAAAAGATAAGGCTATCCACATTATAAAATTTACTCAGAAATTTTATCTCTTCGTCAACAGCTATATCTTCACCACCTCTTTCTCTATATTGTGTATGAATTACCAATATCTTTTTAGTGTGAATTTTGTTCATCTATTTACATTTTATTATCCAAATATTTAAGTTATCATAATTTTTATGCATGTTGCTCTTTTCTTCACATATGACTATTCACTCAAATTATGGAATAGTTCAGGGATTTTAGAAAGAGAGTTAATTTATTACAAAAAACTTTTAAATTATGATAACAATCTAAAAATTACATTTGTAACTTATGGTGACCAAAGTGATTTTGATTACCAACCAAGTTTACAAAATTTATCAATTCTTCCTGTATATTCAATAGTTAAAAAAAGTAATGCAAAATTGATAAATTATATAAAATCATTCTTTATTCCTTTTCTAATTAATAAAAAAATTCAAGATGTTGATGTAATCAAACAATATCAACTTCAAGGAGCGTGGGTTTCAATTTTATATAAGTATTTAATAAAAAAACCACTGATTTTAAGAACCGGTTATGATATGTATTCATTTAGTCTTAAAGAAGAAAAGTCTTTGTTTAAATCATTTTTATACAAATCATTAACTAGGTTTAGTTTAAAATTATCAGATTTGTATACAGTATCAACAAAAAGTGATTTAGATTTTTTAGCTGATAATTTCAAGTTTGATTTGTCAAAGATAAAAGTTAGACCTAACTGGATAATTTTAAGTAAGAATAAAAGTATTTTAGAAAGAAATGAATTGAAAATACTTTCTGTTGGAAGATTGGAGGAACAAAAAAACTATCGAGAACTGATATTAACATTCAAAAATAGTGAATTTGAAATTGATATATATGGAGAAGGTTCTCAAAAAGAAGAACTAATTGAGCTAAGTCGTTTAAATCAAGTAAAAGTAAATTTCAAAGGTCAAATTAATTACTCTTCATTACAAGAAATTTATGAGGATTATAGATATTATGTAAGTTTTTCTAAATTTGAAGGAAATCCAAAATCTATCCTTGAAGCACAGAGTAAAGGTTGTGTTGTTGTGTCTCTTAAGGATAAAAATATAGAGGAAATAATTCAAAATTATGAAAATGGTTTAATCATCGAAAAGCCAAGTCAAATGAAGAAAGTTTTAAAACAATTAAATGTTGAAACAGAAAAACTTAAAATTTTATCGGAAAATGCAACTTACTCTACAAGAGAAAAAAATGATATTGATAAAATAGTAGATATTGATTTTCAAGATATTAATAGTTTATGAAGATTTGATTATCTTACGTTTTTCATCATGTAATTCAATTTTTAAATGATAGTCATATTTTGTATAATCTAGAATATTATGAGTTATATTAATAACCGTAATCTCCATATTATTAATTACATTTAAAATTGTTTCTTTTGTAAGTTTATCAACATTAGATAGTGCCTCATCTAAAAGTAGTATGTCTAGATTATTTAATAATGCTCGAATGAAAGCAATTTTTTGCATCTGTCCTGTTGATAATGTTTTATTAGAAACTTGACTGTCTAATATATTTTCCTTTGTTTCATTAAATACTTTAAATTGGTCAATTAATTGAATTAAATTGTTGTCGCTTACTTTAGATGGATTATTATTTCCATAAAGCAAATTTTCCTTTAAAGTATCGTTTATTATCATCGGATTTGCACCTACATATCCGTAGTTTGCAGAAAAAGAAATCACCTTTCCTTTCATCGGATAATATATTCCTGATAATAATCCCAACAATGTACTCTTGCCTGAACCATTTGGTCCTGTTATAACAGTGTGTTTATTACGTTTAATGTTGAGATTTAAATTTTCAAAAATATATGTATCTGAATTGAAGTAACAGAAATCTACATCCTCAAATTTAATTGCATTTTCATTTTCCAAATTACTATTAATTTCAAAATTATTTTTTTGGAAATTTGCTCTATTTTCTTTCAAATAAAATAATTTTTCTAAGTAGACATGATATGCAGATACAAGATGTAAGTTGCTATTTAACGTTCCTAATGATTGAAAAAGTCTTAACGCAACTCCAATAAAATCAAGGGTGACAAATTTTACAATATCTACAAATACAATTAATATTCCAAGACTAAAAAGTGTTAAAAAGTTTGGTATTAATGCATTGATAGTGCCTAACTTTACATTTTCTAAAGTTGATCCATAATATATTTTCAAATCATTTCTAAAATTTTTTAATTCTTTATTTGCGAGATTTAAGATCTTAATTAGATGAAGATTATCAACAATCTTCTCAATGTCAGAGCTAATATCCTGACTGGATTCATATGTTTTGTGTGAAACTTGTCTTCCTCTTCTAACAATGAATAAAGTAGGAATATAAAGTATTAATGCACCGAAGAAAAGATACATTAAATTTTGCAGATCAGTAAAAATTAGATAAAAAGAGTAAGCAAATACTTGAAGAAAACTACTCATAAAAGTAGCTAAGGTTCCATAAAAACTTGCAACTTGTCCAGAGATTGTATTGATATAAAAATATGCGTCCGATGAAGAATAGTTTCCTTGATCAAAAATTTCGTCTAATAGATCATCCCTTAAATTTTCTTCGACTTCTAACCTTAATTTCGAAATGTTTACCTTTTCAAAGTAAATTGATAAAAATCTAATACCGATAATTATGACGAGGTACATATTGTTATCAAAAATAGTGTTAATTAAACTATTATTTATTCCAACATCTTCTGTGAAAATATTTGTAAAAGAAAGAATTATTAATATATCCATTAATACAATAATGTTTGATATTAAAGCAATTGAAAATATTCTTAATTTCTTATTTTTAGTTTTAGTTAATTTGGAAACTTTAAATAAATCGTCTAAAAATATTTTAATTTTTTCAATCATTTAATTATATTAATATCTGTCCACTGTGAATTATATGAACGAAAAATACTTAACGATTATTTTTATTTGATCTTTGTTTATTAAGCAATTTACTACTCTTATCCAACACGTCCATAACTTGAAATGCATCATAAATTGAATTTATGTAGGTTTTACTGTATTTTGCTTTAATTATCTCAATAAAGTAACTAGCTTGATTCTTTAATGGCTCAGAATCTTCGTATTTTACAACATAATCTTTGTGAGAATCAATATTTGGAAAATTTGTAATTGTAGTTTTATAAATTTTTAGTTTATCTTTATCATCTGAATCAGAAAAGGAAAGAGTGCCTTCTGTTCCAACAACAATAAATCTTTGTTCTTTAAACGGATGAAACCAAGAGGCAAAGATATGTGCATTTATTCCATTTTTGTACTGATATAGTGATAGAGTTGCATCTTCATTGTTTTTTTTCAATATATCAGTACCTTGGATTGAAATGTTTTTAATATCTGATTTTGCAAAGCTATTCATTAATGAAATATCGTGCGGCGCAAAAGACCATAAGACATTTTCATTAACTCTCAAACGTCCCATGTTTAATCTGTTGCTATATATCCATTTAATATTTCCAATTTCTTTATTCTTAATTATTTCCTGCATTTTCATTATTGCTGGGTGGAAATGAAGTTGATGACCAACCATAACCTTTTTTTTATATTTTTCAGATAATTTTATAAGATTTTTGCAATCTTTTATTTCTAATACAATTGGCTTTTCAATCAGTAAATGTGTACTTGAAATAATTTTTTTTGCTAAATCAAAGTGGGTATGAGCAGGTGTAGCGAGAACTACCCCGTCTGATTCGTATGAAGCTTCCTCTATACTGTTGAATATTTTATAACCATCTGATTCAATTTTTTTTTGAATTTTTTTATCCTGATCATATATACCTGAAAGGACACCTAATTCAGTAAGAACCCTTGCATGGTTTTTTCCCCAATTTCCATAACCAATTAAGCCAATTTTCATATTTCTGATACTTTGAGTCTAATGTTTAGTTATAATTATTTTTATTCATGAGTAATGATTTACTCCATATTATTGGTACAAGACCTCAAATTATTAAAGTTGCTGGTTTAGTTAATAGTCAAAATTACAACCAAGTTATTATCGATACAAATCAGCATTTTGATAAAGATATGCAATTAGATATTTATAATAATTTGAATATTGATACCAATAGAGTTGAATTTCTAGATTTTGATAAAGCATATTCAAACAATATCACAATAATGGCTGACCTAATATGTAAAAAAATTGAGGTTTTAGAAATTAAACCAAAAAAAATTCTTATTTACGGTGATACAAATTCTACTATTGCTGGATTAATTGCAGGAAAAATAAATAACTCAAAAATTATACACGTTGAATCTGGATTAAGAACCTATAAACCATTCAGAATAGAGGAGTCTAATAGAGTAATTGCAGATACTTTATCTGACTATAGACTTACACCAACTAAATCCTCACTGAATAACCTTAAAAAAGAAGGCTTGGATAAAAATTCTATTTTTGTTGGTGATATCATGTTGGATGTATTTTTAAACAATAAAGAAGAAATATTTAAGAAAACACCAAAATACGAAACTTATTATTTTTCAACGATTCATCGATTTGAAAATTTAATTAAAGAAAATTTTCTTGATGAATTGTTTATTTCTTTGAATAAACTTAGAAATGTGATTTTACCTGTTCATCCTGGACTAAAATTGCAAATACAAAAGAAAAAAATAAATTTAGATAAATTTAAAAATATATCTTTCATAGAACCTTTATCTTATATTGAAAATCTCAATCATGTTTATAACTCTATAGGAGTTTTGACTGACTCTGGTGGCCTAACAAAAGAATCGTTTTGGTTAAAAAAACCGTGTATTAGTTTGATGGAGGAAAATGCTTGGGAAGAAACAATAAAACATGGATATAATATTCTAAATCCAGATCCAAAGGAGAATTTTCAATTATTATTTGATAACTTTAAACTAAATCCTGATATAGATCCTTATATTGATTTTGGAAATGGAAATGCAGCGAAAAATATCTTCAATTTTTTGGATAGTTTAGATGAATAATAATGACAAAACTTTGTGGATATGTTTTCCGGTATACAACGAATGGCCATCTATAGAAAATATGATGAAAGAACTACAAAATTATCTTTCAAATTACGAACATAATTATAAAATACTCATTTGCGATGATGGATCAACTGACGGAAGCCTTGAATATATAAAATCACTTGATAATAAAAATATTATATTGTTAGAACACCCTTTTAATAGAGGGCTTGGAGAAAGTATACGTGATATTTTTGAATATGTAGTTCAAAATGGAAAAGAAGAAGATATTTTAATCAGAATGGATGGTGACAATACACATAATCCAAAATACATTTCTGAATTTCTAACCGAATTAGATAAGGGATTTGATGTTGTTGTTGCATCAAGACAAACTTTTAATGACAAAAATCTATCACTGTACAGAAATAGTTTGAGCTATTTTGCACGTTTTTTTATGAAAATATTTTTTAAACTTCCAAATGTAAGTGAATATTCTGGAGGATTTAGAGCATATAAACTGGGAGTACTTAAAAAGGCATTTGAAATTTTTGGTGGAAGATTTATAGAGCTAGGGACGTTTGGTTTTGTTTGTACATTTGAAAAGTTAGTAAAACTTAATTTATTAAATCCAAAATTTTCAGAAATAAAGTTTATTCATGAATACGATAAAAAACTATCTTCATCAAAAATGATTCCATGGATCACAATACTTGGGTATATCCTATTGGTTCCCTTAATTTATTTTCCAAAAACTGGATGGAGATGGCAAATAAAGAGATTGGTAAATTAATGTGTGGTTTTGCTGGTGTATTAGGTGAATTAAATAGTGATATAAGAGATTCTTTTTTAACCTCTTCAAATAAAATAAATTATCGAGGGCCTGACGATAATTCTATTTTTGATGAAGAAAATCTTCTTATTAATTTTTTTAGATTATCAATTATTGATATTGATCAGGGTAATCAACCTAAAAAAAGCTCAGATAACAGATACACATTATTTTTTAATGGTGAAATTTACAATTACATAGAGCTCAAGGATGATTTAATTAAAGAAGGAGTACAGTTTGAGACAGAATCAGACACTGAAGTACTACTTCAAGTTTTTGTAAATTTTGGTCTAGAAGGAATTAAAAAATTAAGTGGAATGTTTAGTATTTGTTTAATTGATAATTTTGAAAATACAATTTACCTTATAAGAGATCAGTTTGGTATCAAACCTTTGTATTATTTAAATGAAGAAGATAAATTTTTCTTTAGTTCGGAAGCTAAAGTGCTTTATGATTTCTCCAAAAGAGAGCTGCATGAAGAAGGCCTTATGGATTATCTTGCTTTTCAATTTTATCTAGAAACAGAAAAACTAATAAAAAATGTAAATGAGATTCAACCTGGTCACTATTTAAAAATAGATAAAAATAATCACAATTATGAAAATATTAAATATTTTGAACCCACTTTTTATTCTGAAAACGAAAATAATATCAATGATTTAAAAAATGCAATTGAAAAAAGTATTGAGAAACAAATAAGAGCTGATGTAAGAGTTGGTACTCAATTATCCGGTGGCCTTGACTCAAGCATCATAACTTCGATAACTTCAAACTATGTGGATAATTTAATTGCTTTTCATGGTTATTTTCCTGGAGCAAGTGAAAAATTTTCAGAGGTTTCTTATGCAGAAGAAGTAGCTCAACATTGTAATATTGAATTAATTAAGGTTCCGATAACAAAAGATGACTTTATTGAAAATTTTTCTACATTAATTGAAGTTTTGGACTACCCAATTGTTGGTCCAGGAGCACTTCCGCAGTTCATGGTTGATAAAGAGGCAAGTAAACATGTAAAAGTGATTCTTACGGGTCAAGGAGGTGATGAAATTTTTGCAGGTTATGCACGTTACTTACTAAATTACTTAGAACAAACAATAAAAGGAACTATATATTCCACAAATAATAAACAGTATTTATTAAATCTTAATAATATATCTGGAAGCCTTCCTTCTTTAAAGTCCTATATTCCATTATTAAGAGAAATGTGGAAAAAAGATCTTTTTCTAAGTCCTGAAAATAGATATTTTCATTTATTATTTAGAGAAATACCAGATGACTGGTTTGTCAAAAAAAATGATTTTCATAAACAAAAAGAAAAATTTTTAGAAACATTCAATCAAATAAAGGAAAAGTCATTAATTAACACAATGATTCATTTTGATTCAAAATTTGTACTTACCGGATTGCTTCACGTAGAGGATAGAATATCAATGTATCACTCATTAGAGAGTAGAGTCCCTCTTTTAGATCAAGATGTGTACACGACTGCGACAAATTTACCGCTAAATCTTAAATTTGGAGAAGGAGACTTAAAAAAACCATTAAAGATGGTTGCAAAAGATTATTTACCAAAGAATATTATTGAAAGAAAAAATAAAATGGGCTTTCCTGTTCCAATAAATGAATGGTTACAGGATCAAACGTTTAAACAATTTGTTGTAGATACAATTAAAGACTCCCCTCTTTTTGATCTGGGAATATTCAATTATGAAATAATTATTAAAGATTTGAGCAAAATTAATGATTTTGATAGATCTTTGTGGGGACTTTTATGTCTAAGTCAATGGTTTAAAATTTATCTAAAGTAACTTGAATAACATCACATACATTATCAATATTTTTTTGAGTTATGTTAGGACCACATGGGAGAGTCAAAACATTTTTTGTTGCCCATTCAACATTAGTTAGTTTAATATTTCTATTTTTTGAGATTGGAAATTCATGCAAACCATAAGGATAGTAATTTCCATAAGGAATATTATTTTTCTCTAGTTCCTTCTTTAAAAAGCTCAACTTTCCTTTTGTTATAGAAATTGGAATTAAACTATTTGCATTTGGATTCTTAATATGAACTTTTATGTTTTCATTATTTCCAAAATTAAAAATATATCTTTTTACATTTTTTATTCTTTTTTTAATATTCTTATCAGCCTCTTTAAGTTTTAGATTTAAAATAATTGCTTGGATAGTATCTAGCCGAGAATTATAACCTACTTTTTCGTGAAAGTATCTTTTCGTTTGGCCGTGAACTCTTAAACTTTTTATTTCTTCAAAATATTCTTTATTATTTGTAACTACTGCTCCGCCGTCTCCAAATCCTCCAAGGTTTTTTGTTGGAAAAAAAGAAAAACATCCAATATCACCAATTGACCCCAAATAATTATTATTTTGTTTAGATCCAAATGCTTGGGCAACATCTTCTATTATTTTAATATTTTTTAATGAGCCAAGTTCTTTTAAGTTTGCGGCATTACCAAATATATGTACCGGTATTATTGCTCTAGTTTTTTTATTGATTTTATTGTAAGTATCCTCAATATCTATTGTTAAATCATCTAGATTTATATCTACGTAAACTGGATCTAAGCCCAGCTTTAAAACAACTTCAGAGGTTGAAAAAAATGAATAAGCTGGAAGACATACATTATGAGTCTTATCCAGTTTTAAGGATTTTAATGCCAGCTCAAGAGCATCTGTTCCTGAGTTAAGACCAATGCAGTATTTTGTATTAAGAAAAGTTGAAAAATTATTTTCAAATTCCTTCACTTCTTTTCCAAGAATAAAATCTTTGTTGTTTATTAATTTTTCAGATTTCTTTAAAAATTCATTCTTAATTGAATTTTTTATTTCAAGATCGAACAAAAGCATATGTCAAATATTATACTATCTCGCATGTTAAACATTAGTTCCATGTTTTCATCAAAAAAAAGTATCAATATCATAATTATTATTAGTTTTGCTTTTGTCGTTTTATTTTCTTTATTTATAATTTCTGAAGTATTTTTTATAAATAATACAAATCAAATATCTCATTCTATAGAAAATAACGATGAGTGTTTGTTACATTATTCTGATGTTCTGTCAATTGAAGGAAAAAACTTGTATATCAAATATTCAGATATTTATTTAAATCCTGATATCGAGAATATTTTGTGCCTTGGAAGAGTAATTAATACAAAAGATTTAGATTTTAGCTCAAATGATTTATTTATAAATATTGGTTCTAACCCATATATCAAATATATTTTTTTTCTAGTTAATTTTGTCTTTTTCATTATTTTTTATGTAAGCAGAGAAAAAACATATATATTCATATTTACAACTTTTATAATTTTTAAATATTTGCTGTTCAAGTATTACTTTTTTGATTTAGAGTACCAAAATTATTTATTTCCATTTTATGAGCACTCCCCAATTGAAAGGACCTTAAAAGAATTACTTATATTTGACTCTTTGATCCTAATGTTTGTAACTTACAAATCTCAAAATAACTATTTACTTTTAGGATCATTTATATATTTTTTGTTTTTTGGAATTGACTTTTTCGGGTTGTATTTAATCTGTATTTTTCTAAAAAATAAATTTAAATTCAATTTCACTAAATTCCAACAAAAGATATTTTTTGCATTTCCAATTATATTTTTTTCATTACGTTTTATTAGTGGATTGTCGAATAATTTAAACTTATTATGGATCTCTGGTGGAATGAGTATATATCATGGATTTGGGCGCTATGATGACCTAGCAAAAAATTTATTACTTCATAAATGTTTAGTAGTTAAAACAGAGGGATGTTTTGAAGGTGGAAGTGGTCCACTTGATTCAATTATTAAATTTTATGGTGATCCTAAATCAGTTTCATTGTATGTTGGTTCTTTAACAGTAATTTTAATAATATTAATTTACATGTTTTTAATAACTAGGTTTCAAACGAATAAAGAGCTTATTTGTATCTTTTTCTTATCTTTGCCATTTAATTTTATGGTTTTTTTAATGGCACCAGATATATATTTTGTTTTAATAGGAATAACTGCAATTATTTATTATGAAAAATATCCAAAAATTTCAAGATTGATACTTTTTCTAATCTCTGCTTATAAGCTTCACCCTGCAGGGCTTTTGTTAGGGTTACTATTTTATAATTTTAAATTTAATAAAAAAAGAATTTCTCTAGACATTGTTTTATTAACAGCATTATTTGGTTGGGTAATATATGACAGATTTGCTAATGAGGCATTTATAGTATCAGGTGTAAACAAAGTATTCACATACGGAATTCTAAACGATGCACTTTATATGAACAGGATTTTTGGTGTAAATGAGAATATAGTATCTTTGATAATATTCTTAGGTATTGTTCTTTTAAGTTTTTCAAAATATTTTGAAAAATTATATTCACAATTAGACTTCACAGATAAATTAGATAATAAAAAATCTGTACTTATACCATATATTATTTGGTTCTTAGTTTGTGTTTTGTATTCGAACCATATGTATAGATTTGCAATGTTCCTTCCATTACTATATTTTCTGTATATTGGTTCATCTTCGAAGATAAAGCTTTTAATTATTTTATCTATCTGTTTGAACCCTGCAATTACCCAGTTTCCAGAATATCTCCAATATATTTTTTTAAATATACACTCGATAGTCATTTATTTATTATCTATATTATTTGGAAAATACATTATTAAAAATGTTTTATTTGAAGACAGGATCAAAAATACTTTTTAAAAACCACCTAAGTAAAATACTTTTCCGTTCATTTTTTTATCCTTAGAATATAAAAATTTATATGTTAATTCCCAAACATCTTCTAGTTCATATTTTTTTGGTGTAGGTTGCGACTCAATAATTTTTTCAATTTTTTCCTTTGGAACATTTTTTATAAGATCAGTATCTATAGGAGTTAAACCAATACATGATACATCAACTTTAAATCTTGATAATTCTTTCGCCAATATCTTTGTAAAAACTTCAATTCCAGATTTTGTTGCTGCGTAAACAGCTTCTCCATCTAATAAAAGTGGAACAGCAACCGTCGATATGTTTAAAATTTTTCCGCCTTTTTTTATCATGAACTTACCAAACTCTTTACTTAAGAGGATTGGAGAAATTAAATTAACATCAACTATTTTTTCAACATCTGAATCTTTCATTAAGAAGGTATGATTCATGGAGGCAACTCCTGCATTATTTATTAATAAGTCAGGAACACCAACTTCTTTGATAATTTGCTTAACTAACTTTCCGATATCTTGAGTATTTGTTAAATCAAATGAATAATCAATAAAAGCATTGCTACTTTTCCTAGAAATATTAACTACTTTATAATTTTCGTTTGACAACTTTTCAGACAAAAAGTGCCCAATACCCCTAGAAGCTCCTGTTACTACCGCAATTTTCATTAACTAAGTTCTTCAATTAGATTTAGAATTTTTAAATTTGATTCGTATGGAGTGTCTTTGGCCATTGCTTTATCACTGGTTAAAGACACTTCTATATCAAAATTATTCATAAGTTCTTCTTCAATCTCTGCAATAAGGACAACAAGCATCATGGAATCAAATGCTCCTTTTTCAGAATATACATAAATTTCGTCTGAATTTTTTTTAATGTCGATATCAAATTCTTCAGAAATTTCTTGAATTTTTTGGTTAATCATTTTAAGTATTGACTTTTTATCCATCTTTCCTCATTTTTTTATATCTATGATTATATTTTGACTTAGAAACAACATTTACAACTGAAGGTCTGTATATATTTGGAAACTTTTCTAAAATAATTTTGTTAATTGTTTTTTTATCCATTTCCATACCTTCTATAAACTCTATATTAAGTTGCAATGAATTTCCTAATATTTTGTTTGGAATCCCAAATACACTCGCATCTGCAACTCTATCGTCTGATAGCAAAAAAGTTTCAAGATCAATAGGATTAATTTTTTGTCCCCCAATATTAACAAGTTCTGATTCTCTACCAATAATCTTAAAATAATCATCTTTCTTTTCGACTAAATCTTTAGTGTCATAGAATCCTTCTTCATCAAAGGGACTGGGTGAATTTAGATAACCTAACATTGGATACTCTGCCTTTATTCTTAATGTATTATTTTTAATTTTAAATTTTGTTCCTCCACCAATCGTTATAAACAAGCTATCTTTTGATTCGCTCTTAATTTTTAGAATGCCAAGTTCAGACAGACCATAAGTTTGTCTAAAATCTACTTTATCAAATGTCTGAACATACCATTTTAGTAGCTCGGAATCCATCAATTCTGTTCCGTAGGTCACTAACTTTAAATTATTAAGTGATAGTTCATTAAAGTTGACGCTTGTTTTTGATAACCTTAGAAAAGAAGGTGATGTTGGTAAAAGTTCTACTTTTTCTTTTTCAATAAGTTTCCATATATAATTTGGAGTTCTTTCTTGAGGAAATACAATTTTTGCTCCCGCAAAAAATGAATAAAAGAATGTATTCAATCCTCCAATATGATCAAATAATAAAAAAGATATCGTAGTAATAGATTTATTTGCATCTGTATATCTTTTAAAGAAAGGGACTAAATCATGAAGAATGGCTTTTGGTTTACCTGTAGTTCCTGATGAAAATAAAACTAAACCTGGATTTCCCAAATCAATTAATTTAGAAAGTAAATTATGTTTTGTATTCTTCTTGAATGAATATTTTTCTAATTTATCATTTTTAATGATCCAATCAATTTGTGCAGATTCAAAAAAATAGTCATGTTGTTTTTCTGTGTCCATTGTCAGGGGCACAACTACACAACCTTGATCAATTAATTTTAAGAGGTAAGCAATAGACTGAGGTTCATAATCCCCAATTAATGCAACAACATCTCCCTTCTTAACATTTTTTATATTTACGGAATTATAAGCTTTTAATATATCGTTATAAGTCAAAGTTTTGTTTGACCATGAGATTAGTTCTTTATTTTTATTTTTTTCGGAGTTAAGTCTATTGATGAAAATATTATTCATCGGATAACCCTACCAGGGTTTCCAATCATAAACTTATTTGATTTTAAGTCAGTGGTAACTACAGTTCCAATTCCAGTTGAAGCGTAATCTCCGATTGATATGCTTTGTAGGATTGTTGTATTTATACCAAGTAAAACATTACGACCTATTTTTACATGACCAGAGATTGTACAACTGTCAATTATTGTAGACATAATCTCAATCACAACATCGTGAGCTATGTGGACAAAGCTGCCAATTGCTACTCCTTCTTTTATAGTTGTAAATCTTCCTCCAGATCCTCTATCAATATTTGTAAAGTTTTTTATTCTTACATTTGATTCAATTTTGACACCACCAACTGACTCACTTATATCTTGTTTATGTTCATCTTTTTGATAAACATCAAAACCTGCAGTCCCAATTACGCAATTATCTCCAATATGAGTTCCTGATTCGATTATTGTATTTTTGTAAATACTACAATTTTTTCCAATATGGACATTGCTACCAATTTGTACATTATTATCAACAAATGATGTAGGATCAATGAAAGACGTTTTATCTATTTTTCCACTTATTCCTTCAAATTTGTTATTTTTAATAATAAAATTATTCAGTTCAAAATAAGTTTTCTTAGGACTTGATGCAATAATGTAAGTTATTTTTTCGTTTTTTTCAATTTGAGAGTATAAATCATCATCTAGAACTAATATTTTAAAACCTGATAATAAAAAATCTTCATAAAACTCTTTATTTAATGCAAAAGAAAGAGTATTTTCATGATTCTCTGTTCTATTGTTGATTTTTGATAAATATTCAATTTTTCTATCTTCTCCAAAAAATTCAAGATTAAATTGCTCACAAAATTTTTTTACTTTTAAATTAAGTATTTTTAAGCTTTTCATAATATTTTCTTATTTTTATATTATATTTAAATTTTTTACACATTATCAAAATTTATTTTGATAACTGTTTCACTGATTATTGAAAATAATCAGTTGTTAAAATTATTTAAATTAAGCTAAGAATATTTCTAAGTAAATAATTAAAATTTTTGATTAGAAAGTTACCTTCAAAATGAACTAAGGGCTTACAACAGTGTTCAATTCTGAAAATAAATGGATAAATTAAAAAAAGATATATTAAATATCTATTAGAAAGTTTTTTTTCAGAAAGTAAAAAAATAACTAAATAGCACATTGACATTATATAAATCCATCTTCCCCAGTCATATGCATAAACAAATAATGGAACAAATGTAATTGAGATAAATAAATAGTATTTTAAATTTTTGTATATATATTTTTCATTAAGATACGGGGTTATTGCAAATATAAATAAAATTACATAGAAAATATATTGTGACCTATTTTCGTTAATTATATAATTTTGAACAATAAGGTAGTTTGCATTGATATCCCAGACTAAAAAATCAAAAGTTCCATAACCACAAAGATTTTGTAATCCTATAGCTGATAATTCAAGACATATATTGTCTCTAATGTAATAAAGTTCTTGTTCGGATGATGATAGAAAAAAATACATTGATAGGTAAAGAAAAAGTGGAAAAGAAAAAAGAAAATAATCAAATACTTTTCTTGATTCGTAAAATTTATACAATATAACAAAAATTGTAGAGATAAAAAAAGCGTTTACAGAGTGTGAAAATACTGCAATGAGAAAAATTAAAGCACTTATGTATTTTATTATTTCTTTTTTTGGGCTATTTGAAAAACTTGATAAAAATAATATACACAAGAAACCTAATATTTCTTTTCTAAATGCTCCTTGCGAATCATATATTGGGAACAAGAATGTCGCTGGTGAGAATATTAAAATTAAAGAAAGAAGATTTTGTTTTTGTAACAAATAAGTTTTATTTAATAAATAAAAAATTATTAAATATATAAAAATTAAAGTAAAAGAAATTGTATCTAACAATATATCTTTGTCTTCAGAAAGTGACATGAAGAAAGTACCTGTAAGTCCTCTTTTAACAAACCCAAATTTATAGTTAACTAACCAATCTGCAGTCATGAACGTATGTCCACCCTGATTGTTTAAATCAACATAATATCTAAAAAGTGGAATGTAAAGAAATGTAAGTGTTAAGAAAATTTTTTGATTAAGGATTTTTTGATAAATTTTCATATAAAATTACTGAAACATAACTTATATATTATTTATTTATTTGTGGATTTGTTTTTTCTAAAATTGTTAGACCATTACAATTTGTAAATCTTTTTTTTAAAATCCAGTCGTTATTATTTTCTAAAAATTCTTCAACTGCTGGCCATAAACCTTTTTCTATTTCCTCAATTGGAAACCCTGTATCAATTGATTGTTGTTTAGTATCCATATTGAATCTTATACTTTCACCTAATTCTCCATCTAAGGTAGTGTCATGGAGAATTATATATTTTAGTGCAATTGGCGAAAATTTAATTAGTTCTCTTTTTAGCTGACCATAAACATGCCATGTATCTATAAAAACTAAGTCAAACTTTTCGCTAATTTGAAGGTCTAAATTATCCTTCCACTCAAAACTTAATTTAATATTGATTTTTTCAGCAATTTCATTAATTTCTGAAATATCACATTCATTTATATCATTTAGAAAAATTTTTTTTGATGATTGATTGCTTTTATTTAACCCATATAAAAAAGCCCATGAAGAAACAACTCCTCTAACACCGGTTTCAAAAATTGTTCTAGACTTTTCCGCATAAACACTTAAAGTTTCAAGATGTTCATATATGTCAGATTTTTTTGTCTTTAATACTTTATACTTAAATTCTAAATATTCTAAAGGATCATTGCGGGAATTTTTTAATTTGAATTTATAATAATTGAGTTTTGTTTCGCTTATTGGGTTCTTTAAAAATTCTTTTAATTTCCAGGTGAGATATTTTCCAAAACTACCATTTTTGATTTTTATTATTAACTCATTAATCATTATTAGATTATAACTTATTTATTAATGATTTCTTAGTCCACAGTCTTCCAAAGATGTAAACATGCAATTGTTTTATATGGTGACCATTTTTCTGCGTACTCATCATATTGATCCAACCCACTATCAGATTTTATCATTTTGGAATTATTCATTGCTAACCTCAATCCTGCATCTTTTGAGGAAAATATATTTAATTTACCAATACAAAAGATTTCAAACATATTTACAGACCAAGGACCAATTCCAAAAATTGCGAGCAAACTTTCATTTAATTTTTCATCATTTACTTTAGATAAATCAATAACTTTATTAGCTGAATAAAAGTGAGCTAGCTCCTTAATAGTTTTAGCCTTATTAGTACTCAAACCTAGCCTCTTTATCTCATTTATGGTCAAGTTAAGGAAATGTTTTTCATTTAAAAATTCTGAATTGAAGTTATCTCTTATTTTATTAAAAATAGAATTTGCCGCTTTTGTTGATATAAATTGAGAGACAACTATTCCAACGAGTGTATCAAATTGATTTTTGTTGACAGGCTTAAAAATAATATGGCCATTTTCATCAATTATTTTTTTTAATTTCTTATCTTTTTGACGTAAATATTCTTCTTCTTTTGAAAATCTC
>MDSW01108365.1_pt1 | contig 24462 bp, 21 predicted proteins | sample 811171 | NCBI WGS metagenome assembly MDSW01 (sample SAMN05326641, study PRJNA326480) | marine metagenome | isolation source: seawater | place: Atlantic Ocean: North West | collected 2012 | reverse complement strand
CTCAGTGAGCGGATGGACCAGACCATTGATATCGAGATGATCTGTGACCGGAACTATTTCGTTTATCAACCCCTGCTGCCGGAAGTGGCCGCCGGCACCATCAACTCCCAGGATGCGGTCACTCCGTTGCGACGGCTGCTGCCCCGGGTGCGAGTGCGATTGGCGGAAGTGATTGGAGTGGATCTCGTGCGTAAGCAGGTCCAGATACTGCAAGGGCGGCGCCGGATTCCGCAGCAAATCCACTATGAGCACGTAGTGTTGGCCTCCGGGCAGGTTACGGATCTGAGCCGCTTCCCCGGCTTTTCCGACCACAGCCTGACCATGAAGGACCTGTCGGATGCCTATCGCCTGCGTAATCAGATCATCCGTTGCCTGGAGTTGGCGGATGTGACGGAGTTTCCGGAGCTCAAACAACAGGCCCTGACGTTTGTGGTGGCGGGAGGCGGTTTCTCCGGGGTGGAAACCATGGGGGAGCTGGTGGAAATGGTGCATCGCACCCGCAAACTGTACCCGGGGATCGGGGAGGCAGACGTGCGCTTTGTGCTGGTGCAGCGGGTTGATCGGATTCTGCCGGAAATGTCCGCAAAGCTGTCCCGGTACGCATTGCAAAATCTCACCCGCCGTGGGGTGGAGGTGAAGTGCAACACCGCCTTGAAACAGGCCTCTGCCATTGCCGTGATCACCGATCAGGGTGAAGTCATCAGAACTTCCACCCTGATCACCACCATTGGCAATGGACCCGCCCCCTTCATCCGGCAACTGAACCTGCCGCTGGAGCGGGGTAAGATTAAAGTGGATGGGACACTGGTGGTGGAGGGGTTTTGCGATGTCTGGGCATTGGGGGACATCGCCCGGGTACCGCTGGCGGACGGTGCGCTGGCTCCGCCCACTGCCCAGTACGCCATGCGCGAGGCTTACTGTGTGGCAGAGAACATCCTTAAATGCATGCGTGGCGAGAGCAGCCAGCCGTTTGCCTACAAACCCAGGGGTATGCTGGCGTCGCTGGGCAATTATGCCGGCGTCGCCCAGCTCTATGGCCTGACCCTGACCGGGCTGCCCGCCTGGCTGATCTGGCGTGGTTTTTACATCAGTATGGTGCCCGGGATCAGCACCCGCCTGCGAATCTCGCTAAATTGGTTCTTTGACTATTTCATGCCTCGCAGTACGGTCTATTTGGAGCAGGGTCGAACCCCTGCTTGCCGCTACCGTTACTACGCCCCGGGGGAAGAGGTGTTCGCCAGCGATCAACTGCTGGATGGGTTGTATATCGTGATGCAGGGGCGGCTGAAGATGACCGGCACCCGCTCTGATGGCGAGCCCTTCGAGCGGGTCATCGAACAAGGGGATCATTGGGGGGAATGGATTCTTACCCACAGTGGGGTCACCACGGGCCGCGTGGAAGCCCTTGAGCCCACTAAGGTATTGGTTCTGGCCCGGGAGGATTTTTTTCGCCTGCGGGAAGCTTTGCCGGGCTTCGCGAACTACTTCTCCAGCCTGGATCCGGGGCGCTATTCCAAGGCAGTGATGGTGGATCGGGCTGAAGGCTATGCGGATTAGTTTTTTGTTGGCCGGGGCGGTCCGGCGCGATGTAACAAAATTGTTACATTTCCGTGATAACTATAGGCTGCTCGAACCATCCAGAGCCTTTTTCTTTTTTTTTGACCAATCGGGAGATCCATATGCGAAGTAAAACCCTCCAGCAAACCCTGGTTGCCGGCCTGTGCCTGGTACTGGGCACATTGTCTACCGCTGGCTTTGCGGAAGAAGTGCGCCTGCAAGGCTCCGGGGCCAGCTTCCCGTTCCCGATCTATTCCAAGTGGTTCCGTGATTTCAGTGAGAAGCACGATGATATCCGGGTGGATTACCAGGCCAAGGGCAGTGGCGCCGGCATTCGGGACTATATCAATGAAGTGGTGGACTTCGCCGGCAGTGACGCCGCCATGAACGACGAGGAAATCAAGGATGCCAAGCGTGGTGTGGTGCTGCTGCCGGTGACCGCCGGTGAGGTGGTGCTGACCTATAACCTGGACGGCGTGAAATCCCTGAAGCTGCCCCGGGATGTATACCCCGACATCTTCAGCGGCAAGATCAGCAAGTGGAATGATCCCCGTATCGCCAAGGCCAACCCTGGTGTTAAGCTGCCGGATAGCGATATTACTGTAGTGGTGCGTTCCGATTCTTCTGGTACCACTTACGTGTTCACCGGTCACCTTTCCGAAATCAATGACACCTTCAAGCAGGAAGTGGGACAGGGCAAGGCACCTCAGTGGCCCAAGAGCAACCGCTTCGTGAAGTCGCCCAAGAATGACGGCATCACTGCCACGGTCAAGCAGACCCCCGGTTCCATCGGCTACATCGAATATGGCTATGCCAAACTGACCAAAATGCCGGTGGCCATGCTGGAAAACAAATCCGGTAATTTTGTCAGCCCCGGTCCGGAATCCGGTTCCGCCGCTCTGGCCAGTGCCGAGTTCCCGGCGGGCAACCTGCCCGGTTCCGAGGTGCCCGATCTGCGGGCCTGGGTGTTCGATCCCGCCGGTGCGAAAGCCTGGCCCATTGCGTCCTTCACCTGGTTGTTGATTCCCCAGGAAATGCCCAAGGAGAAGGCTGAAGCCATGCACAAGCTGGTGGAGTACAGCATCACCGAAGGCCAGAAGATCGCCGACAGCATGGGCTATATTCCGCTACCGGAAAACGTGGTGGAAACCGTGCGTGATGTTGCCAAGCACGTAAAAGCCAAGTAAGCAGAACCAAGTACAAGAACTTAATACAAGGAAACCGCAGGGAAGCGCATCTCCAGGGGGGGGGGCGCTTTTTTCGCCGGATGCCCCGGAGCAGTACCATGTCCGCAAACCCATTTAAGGATAAGGCTTCACCCCATAGCGCCTCGGCGCCGCCCTCGGCGGCGGATTACTGGGCGGACAGCCTGTTCCGCAAGCTGGCCATGACCTGCGCCGGGCTGATTATCGCCTTGCTGGCGTATATTTTGCTGGAAATCGGCAGCCAGGCCATGCCCGCCATTTCCGAATACGGCATCGGGTTTGTCGGTGGCACCACCTGGGATGGCAGTCGCGATGAGTTTGGGGTGCTGCCGGAAATCTGGGGCACCCTGTACAGCTCCATTCTGGCGTTGATTATTGGCGGTATCATGGGGGTGACCATTGCTATTTTTCTGACCCAGGAATTTCTCAGTCAGAAAGTGGCCACGGTGTTCCGGCTGATTGTGGAGCTGCTGGCGGCCATTCCCTCGGTGGTATACGGCCTTTGGGGCATTTATGTACTCATCCCCATGCTGCGGCCGGTGGCCGGATGGCTGCACACCCATTTCGACTTTATTCCCCTGTTTTCCACCGACCTCAGCGGCCCGGGTCTGGCGCCGGCAGCCCTGGTGCTGGCGATTATGATTCTGCCTACGGTGGCGGCCATCTCGGTGGATGCGCTCAAGCGGATTCCCTACAAGGTGAAAGAGGCCGCCTATGGCATGGGCACCACCCGCTGGGAGGCAATCCTGAAAGTGATGTTGCCCACGGCTTCTTCGGGTATACTCGCCGCTCTGGTGCTGGGCTTCGGCCGGGCCCTGGGGGAGACCATGGCGCTGGCCATGTTGATCGGTAACAGCAACCAGATCAACCTGTCCCTGTTTGCCCCCGCCAACACCCTGGCCTCGCTGTTGGCTTCCAGTTTCCCGGAAGCCGGCGACCTGGAGATCCGGGCGCTGATGTATGCGGCCATCGTGTTGTTATTGTTGACGTTTGTGGTTAATGTGATGGGTTTGGCCATCCAGCAGTACACCATGCGCAAGTTCGAGGGTAAGAAATGAGTGAACTAGCCACGCCCTCTGCCAGTGCTTCCGCCTCTGCCAAGATTCCGCGCCTGGAACGTCAGGCCTGGGAGCGGCGCACCCTGACCAACCGGTTTCTGACGTTGTTAACCTGGCTGGTGGCTATTCTGGGCAGCGTGCCGTTGTTCTCGGTGATCTTTATGCTGGTGTCCGAGGGCGGCGCCCGGCTGGACTGGGAGGCTATCACTGCCCTGCCGCCGGCGGGCTTTGATATGGGGGGCGGTTTTGGCAATGCCATTATCGGCACCCTGGTGATGGTGGCCATCGCCAGTTTGATCAGTGTGCCCCTGGGCATTCTGGCGGCGATCTATCTGGCGGTGCTGGGCCCCGCCAGTAAACTGGCCAGTGCTTCCCGCTTTGTGGCAAAAACCCTCACCGGGTTTCCCTCCATTCTGGCGGGTGTTTTCACCTACGCCATCCTGGTGGTGAATTTTGGCTACTCGGCCCTGGCCGGTGGGGTGGCGCTCTCGGTATTGATGCTGCCCACGGTGATCCTGGCGGCGGAAGAAGCCATGAAACAGGTACCACAGAAAATGGTGGACGCGGCCTACGGCATGGGCTGTACCCCCACTCAGGTGATCTGGAAAGTGGTATTGCCCACCGGTGCTCCGGGTATTCTCACCGGGGTCATGCTGGCGGTGGCCGGCGCCGCCGGCGAATCGGCGCCGCTGTTGTTTACAGCTCTGTTCAGTAATTACTATCTGGAGAGCCTGATGGAGCCCACCGCCTCGTTGTCGATTTTGATTTATAACTTTTCCGCCATGCCCTTTGACAACCAGATTCAACTGGCCTGGGCCGCCTCTTTGGTGTTGGTGCTGATTGTTTTGGTGTTCAATATTCTGGCCCGGCTGGTTTCCCGGCCTAAATTTTAAATTGCGAAGGTGTTAATTATGTCTGCGACTGCTGAAGTCATGCCCACAACGGATGCGGCCTATTACGAAGCCGATAGTCCGGTAGTGATCGACTGTGATGTGCAGAAAGTTTTCTACGGGGATTTTCTGGCGGTGCGTGACAGCCGGGTGCCTATTGAAAAGGGTAAGATCACCGGTTTTATCGGCCCTTCCGGCTGTGGCAAGAGTACGGTGCTGCGTTCCCTCAATCGAATGAATGATCTGATTCCCAGCTTCCATTTGCAGGGCGCCATCAAATATCACGGCCTGGATATTTACGGCAAAAACGTGGACCCGGTGATGGTGCGGCGATACATCGGTATGGTGTTTCAGCAGCCCAACCCGTTCTCCATGAGCATTTTTGATAATGTGGCGTTTGGCCTGCGGCTGAATCGGTTTAAGGGCGACGTGGAGGAAAAAGTCCAGAAAGCCCTGGAAGCCGCCGCCCTGTGGAAGGAAGTGAAAGACAAACTGAAAAACAGTGGCCTGTCCCTGTCCGGTGGTCAGCAACAGCGGCTTTGCATTGCCCGGGCGGTGGCCACCGAACCCGATGTACTGCTGATGGACGAGCCCTGTTCCGCGCTGGATCCCATCGCCACCCGGCAGGTGGAAGAACTGATGCTGGAATTGAAGAAGCACTACACCGTGGCCCTGGTCACCCACAATATGCAGCAGGCCATGCGGGTGGCGGATACCACGGCGTTTTTCGGGGTCGACATTTCCAAGGGCGGGCGCACCGGCTACCTGGTGGAAATGGGCGAAACCCGACAGATTTTTGAGCAACCCAAGGAAGAGCTGACCCAGCAATATGTGGCTGGGGAGTTCAGCTAAATAACCACAACGCTCTGCGATAGAGCCTGGATTAACGGGGGGAGATCATGGGTCGGTTCAAGCCTGTGGCGGTCATCAGCGCGGTCATGGCGGTACTTTCTCTGGCGGCCTGCGGGGATTCCGCCCAAACCGGGGAATCCCGGCCCCCGGCACCGGTATCCGCTGAGACTGTGGTGGGTGCCGGCGCCACCTTCCCCGAGCCCCTGTATCAACGCTGGATCAAAGAATTCGCCCCCGGCGAGCCGGCGCCGGTTCGTTATTACGGCGTGGGCAGTGGCGAAGGCGTCACGCGTTTTATCGCCGGCACCGTGGATTTTGGCGCCAGTGACGCCGCCATGACCGACCGGGAACTGCAGCAGGTAACTGCGGGTACGGTAATGGTGCCGGCCACGGCGGGCATGGTGGTGCTGGCCTACAATCTGCCTCAGGTAACCGGCCCCCTGCGACTGCCCCGAGACGTTTACGTGGATATATTCCTGGGTAAGCTCACCGAATGGAACGATCCGCGCATCGTACAGGCCAATCCCGACCTGAGCCTGCCCCGCAAAACCATTCAGGTGGTGACCCGGCGCGACGGCAGCGGTACCACCTATGCTTTCACCAATCATCTCACTGAAATCAGCGCTGCCTGGCGTCAGGGCCCGGGCACCGGCAAAAAAGTGGATTTCCCCGGCGGGGCCATCACGGCCGCGGGTAATACCGGGGTGGCGCAGATGATCAAAATCAGCGAAGGCGCCATCGGCTATGTGGAGTACGGCTTTGCCCGCCGGCTGGATCTGCCGGTGGTGGCGTTGCAGAACCGGGCCGGCGCCTATGTGGAGCCCAGCCCGGAAACCGGCAGCGCGGCTATCGATGCAGCCACCGGCACCATGCCGGAAAACCTGCGCCTGTTTCTGCCCGATCCCGAGGGCAAGGATTCCTACCCCATCGTCAGCATGAGCTGGCTGTTGCTCTATGAACGCTATACTGATTCGGAGAAACTGGCGCTCCTGCGTCACTGGGTGAACCAGGGGTTATCCTCCCGGGGCCAGCAACTGGCCCGCGAGCTGGGCTATATCCCGCTTCCTGACAGTATTGTGCAAAAGGCAATGGATGCCGTCGCTAAGATACAGTAACAGTGATGCGCAGTGGGTCCCGGCGCAACGTCTGAATCTGAAGGAAATCAGACGCTCGCTGAAACGGACCCAACTCAACTTCACCAGGCTCAACAAGAGTCTGGAGGTTCGTCGTGCCCCGCTCACCGACGAGGTGATCGACAACCTGATGGAGGGTTACGGGTTTGTGGATGAGGCGCTGGTGGCGGGGGTGGGTCTGCTGGCCCGGGGCCACTCGGAGCTGATCCTGGAACTCAACAGTCTGGTGCTACTGGGCTCCAGTCAGGCGCAGCGGGATGCTTTCGATTCCCATATTGAATACAGCCGTCAGCATTTTTATGAAATGACCGATGGCGGCATTGGTTCCCTGATGGAGTGGCAGGATCACCACACCGGAGACAGTCTGTGGCATCGCGCCGCCGGTTTGTATATTCAGATTCTCAGTCAGCCGCAGTTGTTTATGGAGGGTAATCATCGCACCGCCATTTTGCTGGTGAGCTTTCTGCTGGTGAAGGAGGGTTATCCACCCTTTGTGTTATCGCCTGGCAATGCCAGGGCATTATTGAACCATTCCAAGAAAATCGAAAACCTGCGGAAACACAGCCTGGGCATGCTGCTGCATTTTTCCGGTTACCGCAACCGGTTGGCGGATACCCTGCGCGGCAATCTGGATCAGCGTCACCTGAGTCCGGTGAGCGGGGTCCGTTAATACCCGTTGCCCTGGCTCCGGGTTGCAGACATTAGCTAACGCCACGCCCCCTCCAATTGACCTGCCGCCGGGTTTAACGGTAGTTTATTGCCTCATCTTTAACCAGGGTTGGGAGTGTTTATGGCGACGCAGCAAGGGAATCGGCCGGCGGCGCTGGTGACCGGGGCGGGCACCCGCCTGGGCAGTCAGTTTGCAACGCATCTTGCCCAGCTGGGGTATGACATCGCCCTGCACTGTAACCGGTCGCAGGATTCGGCGCGGGAGGTGGTTGCCGGAATTGAGGCGGTGGGTGCGGAAGCGGCAATTTTGCCGTTGGATTTTGCCGCCGCTCCGGACGCCGGTGCTTATATTGCAAAGGTGCGTCAGCGCTTTCCCCGGCTGAGCTGTCTGGTGAACAGTGCCTCGGCCTACGACGCGGCCCCCATTGCGCAAACCACGGCCGAGCTGCTGGAGCAGCAGTTCCGGGTGAATCTGTTTGCGCCGTTTTTTCTCACCCAGGCCTTCGCCCATCAGGTGGCCAGCGGGCAGGTGATTAATATTATCGATAACAAGGCGGCCTTCAATCAGTACCATTACGCGGCTTATCTGCTGGCCAAGAAGTCACTGGCGGATTTCACCCGCATGGCGGCCATGGAATACGCTCCCCGGATTCGCATCAACGGCATCGCACCAGGGGTGGTGCTGCCCATGGCCTCGCGCAAGGACGATTATCTGCAGTGGCGCACCGAAGGTATCCCGTTGCAACATACCGGGGAGCCCGGACACCTGCTCAGCGCCCTGGAATATCTGCTCAGCAATGACTTTGTGTGTGGCCAGATTCTTTATGTGGACGGTGGCGAAACCCAGAATCACATCGGTCGCAATGCGGAAACCTATGCCCAAATGCAGTCTGAGCAACAGTAATCGGGGGTGGCAATGGCAACGCAACAACATCAGGTGATCGTGGCCGTGGGCAGTAACATCAAACCGGAAACCAGTTTGCGGGGCACCCGGGCCATACTGGAATCGGAATCCACGCTGATCGACGAGGCCACCCTGATTCAAACCGAGCCCGATGGCTATCAGGATCAGCCGGACTTCCTCAACGGCGCCTATCTGCTGCAAACCGAACTGCCCTATGCGGAATTCAACGCCTACCTGAAAACCGTGGAAACCCGGATGGGGCGGGTGAAGGGGCCGATCCGGTCCGGACCCCGGACGGTGGATCTGGATATCATTATCTGGGATGGTAAGGTAGTGCACGAGGACTACCGAACCCGAAAGTACTACGTGGTGCAGCCGGTGGAGGAGCTGCTGGAACGCCACGGTATTCAGGTAAGCGATGACTGAGAACCCAAGCCATCTGTTGCACCATTCAGGGCACATCCTGCCCCCGCCGGCAGCGGCGGAGAGGGCCGTATTGGAGAGTCCGGGTCCGGCGCTGGTGCTGGATCTGGCGGCGGCGGATGCCTTGAGCGCGGCTCAGCTGGCGGCACTGGGCATTTGGTGTGGCCAGCAGCCGGTGCCGGTGGTGGGTGTGGGTCCGTACGGTAGCGCGGCCCGGGCCTGTGTGGATGTGGTGGCGGAAAGCGACGCGGAACTGCAACGCCTGCTGCGCAATATTCAGCGTTTTCCCCAGGCCTCGCTGGTACTGGTGCAGGTGCTGCGGGCCATTGTGGGCATGCCCCCGGAGCAGGGGCTGACGGTGGAATCCCTGGGCTATTCCACTTTACAGAGCGGGGCTGAATACCGGGCCTGGCTCCACCAGCATCGCGCCCGTAACCCGGGGGGGCGTCGGTATCCAGCGCCGACCCCGGTGAGCCCCCGGTCTTGATGCAGCGCCGGGGAGAGCTGCTGCAACTGGTACTGAATCGGCCCCAGACCAATAATGCTTACAGTGTGGAAATGCGGGAAGGACTGTGCGAAGCCTTCTCCATGGTCAATCTGGATCCCAGTATCCGGCAGGTGAACCTGACCGCCCGGGGACGCTGTTTTTCCACCGGCGGTGAGTTGGCGGAATTCGGTAGCGTCAGTGATCCCGCCAGTGCCCACCAGATTCGTTCCCTGACCCTGCCGGCACGGCTGATGCTCGCCTCGGCGGCGCGTTACCACGTCCACGTGCACCGGGCCTGCATTGGCAGCGGGCTCGAACTGCCGGCCTTTGCCGGCCGGCTTACCGCTGATCCCCAGACCTTCTTTTCCCTGCCGGAACTCAGCATGGGTCTGATGCCCGGGGCCGGCGGCTGTGTCAGCCTGTCCCGGCGCATGGGGCGTCAGCGCACCGCGTATCTGGTGCTGATGAACCGAAAAATCGATGCCCCCACCGCCCTGGACTGGGGGCTGATTGACGCCATCGTAGAAGGCGAACCCGACGCCGTAGCCCAGGCCGACTAACCGGCCGGGGCGCCGCCGGCAGGGCGATGGTCGGGGTCATGCTGATAGATCACCTCACCCCGGGCCAGGGTCAGCGCCACCTGGGGCGCCGCCATGTCGCTGGTAAGTTGCGCCCAGGGTGTGCTCAGCAGACACAGGTCCGCCACGGCTCCCGGCGCCAGGGCCTGTGGAATATGCGGCCGGCTCAGGGAACCGGTAAACAGGGCCAGGCTCTGGGGATGCGTCAGGGCTTCGCCCGGGCCCAATAGGGCGCCGCTCGCGGTACGCCGTTGCTGCGCACTGGCCATGGCGTGCCACGGGCTAGCCTGGCCGAAGGGGGCATCGGTTCCCGCCGCCAGCGGAATATCCCGTTCGATAAAGCTGCGGCAACGGTACAGGTGGGGGTGTTCCTGTAAGGGGATATCCGCCAGGTAAGCATCCCCCCGTTGGTGGATAAAGTGGGGTTGGGTCACCACCCATAAACCCAGCTCCGCGATTTGTTCCAGCAGCGATTCCGGGGTCAGTGAGGCGTGTTCAATCCGGTCCCCGGGCAGGGTGCCCGCTTCGGCAAATGCGCTCAGGGTAAACACCAGTTCCACTTCGGTGACGCAGTGCACCGCCACCGCCCGGTTCTGTTCATGGCTGCGCTGCATCAGCGCCACCAGCCACTCCAACTCCGGTAGTTGCGTGTCATGCAGATGAACCTTGGTGGGGCCAGTGAACAGTTTGGGGTGGCAGGCCAGGGGCAGGCTGGGACTGCCGGCCATCAGGGCGGCGCGGTCCTGATTCAGGGCCTGATGCAGTAAGTAACCGGTGACCCCTCGCAGGGACAATGCCAGCAATTCACCGCCGCCGCGCTGAAAACTTTCCCGGGCCGCCAGAGCGGCATGGATACCGGTGAGGGGGTCGGCAATGGCGTCTCCCACCATGTGCCATTCTCCACTCTGCTCATGCAGCAGTGCGGACAGGCCCGCCGCCGCCGCGGCATCGTCCCCGAAACCCACCCGTTGGGTGTCTTCCCCCTGGTGCCCGTGGGCGGTGATGCTGATCCAGGTGAGGCCGGTGCTGGCCCGCACCAGCTGCTCGGCATCGATTCCCAGATCCCGCAGGGCCCGGGGCCGGGATGCCTCGATCACAATATCCGCCTGTTGCAGCAAGCGCTGTAAGGCCATCACCCCCCGGGGGCTTTTGAAATCCAGGCTGAGGCACTGTTTGCCTTGATTCAATAAGTTGTAAAAGTGGGTGTTGCCGGAGCGGGCACCGTCGGGGCGGTGGCGGGCTTCCACCTTGATAACCCGAAATCCGGCCAGGTACAGCAGATGGCTGCATAAAGGTCCGGCCCAGAGCGCCGAAAGATCCACCACCAGAGGCGCGCGCCCGGTACTGGCAGCGCTGCGCGTGGTGCCGGTGGTGACCGGGGTGGTCAACCCGGCGGGGGGGGCCGGTATCTGATCGGCCCGGGCCACCGCCAGGCTGAGTACCCGGGCCTGGGCCAGCAGAGGTTCGGCACTGAGGGGGGCCAGCAACTGTGCCAGGCGTTCCCAGTTACCGGTTGCCAGCTCAGCCCCGGTCCCCCCGGCGCTGTAGAGCCAGGCCGGCATCTGCTTCCAGTCACCAGGCTGGGGCAGATTCACCGCCAGCATGGCGTCGCGGCAGGGCAACAGCCGACAGGCTCCCCCGGGCGCCGTGGCACCGCAAGCGCCGTTGGCAGAGCTTGGTTGGGTGCCGCCCCTCAGGTACATAGATACGGACAACTGGCGCATCGAGCAGTCTATTATGCCTAAATTCCAGGGGGTTTAGCAAAATGTATTCAGCTATGCGGCGGCGGATGTATCAGGACAAATATTTCCTCTGCTAGCGCCCAGGGTATATACTCAGTGCCACTCCAAGTAACCGGGCGCCTGGCCCGGGTCCGGTATTTGTCACCGGGAATCAAAAGCGCAAGATGACAAGGATAACAACATGGCAGAGATGAGATTCGACGGCCGGGTGGCGGTCATCACCGGAGCAGGGCGCGGGCTGGGTGCCGCCTATGCCCGTTTACTGGCGGCCCGTGGCGCCAAAGTGGTGGTCAACGATCCCGGGGTCAGCATGAGCGGTGACGGCAACGATGTGGGGCCGGCCCAGCAGATCGTGACGGAAATTGAAGCCGCCGGCGGCCAGGCGGTGGCCAATACCGATTCCGTGGCCACCCCCGACGGAGCATCTGCCATGGTGGATACCGCCCTCAGCACCTTCGGCAGCGTGGATATTGTCATTCACAACGCCGGTATTGTGCGGCGCGCCCTGCTCAAGGATCTCTCTCTGGAAGATTTTGACAGCGTGCTGGATGTACATCTGCGGGGTGGTTTCTATGTGGTGCGGGCGGCGTTCCCCCATATGTGTCAGTCCGGCTACGGCCGTATCGTGCTCACCGGTTCCATCAACGGCCTGTATGGCAGCAGCAATGTGGTCAACTACAGCATGGCCAAAGCCGGCCTGATGGGCCTGTCCAACGTGGCAGCCCTGGAAGGCGAGGAATACGGTATCAAAAGCAATATGATTCTGCCCGGCGCGGTGACCCGCATGGCGGAGGGGCTGGACACCAGCCAGTATCCGCCCATGGATCCGGAGCTGGTGGCGCCCATGGTGGCCTGGCTGGCGCACGAGGATTGCTCCGTCACCGGGGAGATGTATATTTCCATCGCCGGTCGCATGGCGCGGGCCTACGCGGCCGAAACCCAGGGCGTCTTCCGGCCTTCCTGGAGTATCGAGGACGTAGCGGCGAATATCGAGGCCATCCGCAACACTGAAGACCCGCTGCTGTTTCCGCCGGTGCCATCCGGACATGCGGATCACCTGCGCCACAGCTTTGCCGTGGCGGCAAAGGGTCAAAACCGCTAACCCATGCCTGGTAATCCCACCAAGCCGCAGCCGGCAACTGCAGCGGGCGGCGACAAACGCCCCTTATACCGCCAGGTGGCCATGGCACTGAAGCAGGAAATTGTGGATGGCGTGTATCCGGTGGGCTCCCTGATTCCCACCGAAGACGAGTTGGGCAAACGGTTTGAGGTTAGCCGTTATACCGTGCGTGAGGCGCTCCGGGTGCTGCGGGAAGAGGGGTTGGTGTCGTCCCGGCGTGGCGCCGGTACCATCGTGGTGCCACCCCGCTCCGGGGAATCCGACGTGCATCAGGTGATGTCCATCAACGATCTGCTGGCGTTTGGTACCGATACTCATTTTGCCATTGATTCCATTAAATTGATCGAGCTTAACAATAAGCTGGCCACCCGCACCGGTCTGCCGTCCGGCGAAAAATGGCTGCAGGTGCTGGGCTTTCGACGTACCCGCAGCAATAACGAGCCCGTGGGCCAGTCCGAGTACTACATCAATGAGGCATTCGCCGCCGTGGGCCGGATTCTGCAGCGCCACGAAGGGCCCATCTTTCCCCTGCTGGAGGATATGTTCGGGCAGACGGTGGTAGAGGTCCAGCAGCAGATCACCGCGACGCTGGTATCCCGCGCCATGGCCACGGCGCTTAATGTCAAAGAAGGCACGCCGGCGCTGGAAATACGCCGTACCTACACCGCCGCTGATGGCCGTATCCTGCAGGTGACCATCAACACCCATCCGGCCTCCCGCTATCGTCACTGCATGACGTTGCAGCGGTTGCGCACCTAGCATGCCTGACTGCGTGTTTAAAGGAGTCTGATTGTGTCCAGCACCGAAGCATCCCCCCAACCGACCACAGAGCAACCGGTCCTGGTGGCCGGAGGCAGTGCCTTTGTGGGCAGTCATACCGTACGGGCGCTGGTGGCTCAGGGGCGCCAGGTCCGGGTGCTGTTGCGACCCACCAGCAAAACCGCGGCCCTGGAGGGGCTGCCAGTGGACATCGTGCACGGCGATGTCACCGATCCCGATTCCCTGCAGCGGGCCATGACCGGGTGCGCGAGTGTGTTTTACAGCGTGGTGGATCCCCGCTTCTGGCTCACCGACCCCACGCCGTTATACCGCAATAACGTCGACGGTCTGGTGCATGCCATGGACGCAGTGCTGGCGGCCGGCGTGGAGCGCTTTATTTTTACCAGCACCATGGGCACCCTGGCGGTGAATCCCGCTGGACCGGTCACCGAGGACATGCCTTTCAACTGGCGTGACCAGGCCACCGACTACATCCTGGCCCGGCTGCAGGCGGAGGAAACTTTTCTGCGTTACTGCCGTGACAAAGGCCTGCCCGGGGTGGCCCTGTGTGTGGCCAACACCTACGGGCCCGAGGATTATCAGCCCACCCCCCACGGTAAAATGCTGTGGGACGTGGCTCGGGGCAAAGTGCGCTTTGCCATTGATGCCGGTGCCCCCATGGTGGATATTCGTGACGTGGCCATCGCCGCCCTACAGGCGGAAAAGTATGGTCGCCCCGGTGAGCGCTACATCATCGCCAATGAATTTATCAGTAACCGGGAATTTTATAATATGGCTGCCGCCGAGGGCGGTCAAAAGCCGGTGAAGGTGATTCCGCGGTCGGTGGCCTGGGGTATTGCCTGGGTGGCGGATGGGGTCTTGAAACTATTGCGGAAGAAAGACTATCTGCTGAAACCTGAAGCCGTGTTTCTGTCCAACGTATTCCAACAGCTGGACAACAGCAAGGCACGCCGGGAGTTACACTGGGAGCCACGGCCGGTGGCGGACACCGTGCGGGACGCGGTAGCCTGGTATCGGGCAAACCCACCGGCGGAGTGAAACCGGGACTCAGCTCGTGGTGCGGGAGCTCAGCTCATGATGTAAGAAGGGCTCTAAGTTAAATCAGCCTGAAAACCGTTCCCGGATAACGAGCGATAGGGCGGGGCATTGAGCCGGCGGCTTCGGCCCACCGGCTCAATGACAGCTGACTTATTTCAAAACCCCGTTGAGGCGGTCAGAAATAATGGTTTTGGCATCACCCACGATGCGCTTGATCAGCTCGTCCACGGTAGGCACATCGTTGATCAGGCCCTGCACCTGGCCGGCCCAGATCAGACCGGCTTCGGTGTCGCCGGTTTCCAGGGCCTTGCGGCCATCGGCGCCCTTCACCAGATGAGACACATTCTCGAACTTGGCGTCGGGATTCTTCAGAATTTCCACCACCTCGTCGGAAACCCTGTTCTTGCCCACCCGGCCGGTATTGCGCAGGGAGCGGAAGATCAGGTTGGTGGCCCGTTCATCATTCTCCACCAGGAACTGTTTGATGCGTTCGTGAATGGGGGCTTCCACTGTGGCACAGAAACGGGTACCCATATTGATGCCGTCGGCCCCCAGGGCCAGGGCCGCCACCAGACCCCGGCCATCACCGAAACCACCGGAAGCCAGCATGGGAATCTTCACCTTGTCGGCGGCGGCGGGAATCAGAATCAGCCCGGGAATATCGTCTTCGCCGGGATGGCCCGCACATTCAAAGCCGTCGATGGAAATGGCGTCCACGCCCATGCGTTCAGAGGACAATGCGTGACGTACAGCGGTGCACTTGTGAATCACCTTGATACCGTGGGCCTTGAAGTCCTCCACGTGTTCCTTGGGATTGTGGCCCGCGGTTTCCACAATAGTGATGCCACTGTCGATAATGGCTTTGCGGTATTCCGCGTAAGGCGGTGGGTTCACTGAAGGCAGGATGGTGAGGTTAACACCGAAGGGTTTGTCGGTCATGGAACGGCAGCGTTCGATTTCCCGTCGCAGGTCATCCGGTGAGGGTTGGGTGAGGGCAGTGAGGATACCCAGGCCGCCGGCATTGGACACCGCCGCCGCCAGTTCGGCGCGGCCCACCCACATCATACCCCCCTGCACAATGGGATATTCAATGCCCAGGAGTTCTGTAATACGCGTTTTAATGGTCATGAATCAGGTCCTGAAATCTGCTGGCTGTGGTTAACGGGGTTGCATGCGAATGGCGCCGTCCAGACGGATCACCTCGCCATTGAGCATGGGGTTGGCGATAATGCTTTGCACCATCAGCGCGTACTCGGAGGGCTGCCCCAAACGGCTGGGGAAGGGCACCTGCTTGCCCAGAGCATCCTGTACGTTTTGCGGCATGCCCGCCATCATCGGGGTGTAAAAGATGCCGGGGGCAATGGCCATCACCCGGATGCCGTATTGCGCCAGGTCCCGGGCCACCGGCAGGGTCAGACCCACCACGCCGCCTTTGGACGCGGAATAGGCCGCCTGGCCCATCTGGCCTTCGAACGCCGCCACACTGGCGGTGTTGATGATCACGCCGCGTTCCTCACCCATGGGGTCGGCGGTGGACATGCGGGCCGCCACATGGGCAATCACGGTGTAGGTGCCGATCAGGTTGATTTCCACGGTTTTGCGGAACTGATCCAGGGGGTGAGGTTTGTTTTCCTTGCCCACGGTTTTGGCGCCGGTGGCAATGCCGGCGCAATTCACCAGGATTTGGGCAATGCCGTGCCTGGCTTCGGCATCGGCCACGGCCGCCTGCACATTGTCCTCGTCGGTCACATTCACTTTGATAAAGGCGCCGCCGATTTTCTCCGCCTGGGCCTGGCCGGCCTCCTCATTCATATCGAAGATCGTCACTTTGGCGCCGGCTGCCGCCAGCATTTCTGCGGTGGCTGCCCCCAGTCCTGAAGCGCCACCGGTGACGATGGCCGCTAATCCGTTAATATCCATTTGTATTAACCCCTATGGTGTTTTTCTATTTAATTCGGTTCGTTATTAAACCCGTTGCTAATTTAAACCAGCTCCACCGCCATGGCAGTGGCTTCGCCGCCGCCCAGGCAGATACCCGCCACGCCCCGCTTTTTCCCGGTGCGTTTCAGGGCTGCCAGCAGTGTGGCCAGTATGCGGGCGCCGGAGGCGCCGATGGGATGACCCAGGGCGCAGGCGCCGCCGTTGATATTAATCTTGTCGTGGGCAATACCCAGCTCTTTCATGGCGATCATGGCCACCACGGCGAAGGCCTCATTTACCTCGAACAGGTCCACATCGTCCACCGACCAGCCCGCCTGCGCCATGACTTTTTTCATGGCCGGCACCGGCGCGCTGGGGAAATCCCCCGGCTCGTGGGCGTGACAGCCGGTGGCTAGCACTTTGGCGCATACCTGCATGCCCAGCCGCTCCGCCACACTGGCCCGGGTGAAGACCAGGGCCGCCGCGCCGTCGGAAATGGAAGAGGAGTTGGCCGGTGTAACGGTGCCGTCTTTGGCAAAGGCGGGTTTCAGGTTGGGAATCTTGTCGGGATTGGCTTTGCCCGGCTGCTCATCAATGGCCACCTGGTGCTCGCCGGCTTTGGTTTTGACGGTCACCGGCGTGATTTCATCCTCGAACCAGCCCTCAGTGATGGCCTGCTTGGCCCGCTTTAAGCCCTCAGTGGCGTAGGCGTCCTGATCAGCCCGGGTAAAGCCGAATTTGCTGGCGTTGTTCTCCGCGAACACGCCCATCAGGGTGCCGGCCTCATAGGCATCCTCCAACCCGTCCAGGAACATGGAATCCTTGACACTGTCGTGGCCAATGCGGCTGCCGCTGCGGTGCTTGGCCAGCAGGTATGGGGCGTTGGACATGGACTCCATGCCGCCGGCAATAATCACTTCCGCGGTGCCGGCCATCAGGGCCTCCACCGCCATAATGGCCGCCTGCATGCCGGAGCCACACATTTTATTCACCGTGGTGGCCTGCACGGAACGGGGCAGACCGGCGCCCAGTGCCGCCTGGCGGGCCGGGGCCTGACCCTGGCCTGCCGGCAATACACAGCCCATGTAGATACGGTCCAGATGTTCCGGTGCCACCCCGGCACGCTCCACCGCGGCTTTCACCGCCGTGGCTCCCAGTTCGGTGGCTTTGACCGTGGCGAAGTCCCCCAGCAGCCCACCCATGGGAGTGCGGGCGTAGGACGCAATGACAACGGGATCAGATGACATAAAAAAACTCCTTCAGGATTGCGAATGCCGGTTCGGGATACCGTGAATCAGCCGAGCGAACGGGCGATAACCATGCGCTGAATGTCAGAGGTGCCCTCGTAAATCTGGCACACCCGCACATCGCGGTAGATTTTGGCCAGGCCAAACTCTTCCAGGTAGCCGTAGCCCCCCAGGGTCTGGATGGCGCCGGAGCACACCGCCTCGGCGGTTTCCGAAGCCACCAGCTTGGCCATGGAAGCCTCGGTCAGACAGGGGGCCCCGGTATCCTTGACGCTGGCGGCGTGCAGTACCAGTTGCCGGGCGGCTTCCAGTCGCGACGCCAGATCCGCCAGCCGGAAGCCCACCGCCTGGTGCTGAATAATGGGTTTGCCCATGGAGCTGCGGTCTTTGGCGTAGGCCACGGCAATCTCCAGGGCCGCCTGGGCCATGCCGATGGATTGGGCGGCAATACCGATACGGCCTGCTTCCAGGTTGGACAGGGCAATACGATAGCCCTGGCCTTCCTGCCCCAGCCGCAGTTCCGGCTCCAGCACCAGATTCTCGAAGCGCAGGGCGCAGGTGTCCGAAGCGCCCTGACCCAGTTTGTGCTCCACCTTGTCCACGATATATCCGGGGCGATCCGTGGGCACCAGAAATGCGCTGATGCCTTTCTTGCCGGCGTCGGGATCGGTGACCGCGAATACCACTGTGAGGCCGGCGATGCGACCGGAAGTAATAAACTGCTTGGCGCCGTTCAGGACATAATTATCGCCATCCTTGACCGCTTTGGTGCGAATGGCGGAGGCATCGGAGCCGGCGTCCGCTTCGGTCAGGGCGAAAGCCCCGATCATCCGGCCACTGGTGAGCTCGGGTAAAAAACGCTGCTGTTGCTCGGGGCTGCCATCCTTGATCAGTCCGGCGATGATCAGGCTGTTTTGAATGGAGACGATGGTGGACAGGGCGCCGTCGGCGGCGCCGATTTCCATCAGGGACAACGCGTAGGACACCGTGTCGGCGCCGGCACCACCGAATTCCTCCGGTGCCGTCATGCCCATGAGCCCCAGGCCGGCGAGCTCTTCAAACAAGGCCGGGGGATAACCCCCTGCCGCTTCAAATTCCTGGGTGCGCGGGCGCAGCTGCTCCTGGGCAAAGTCGCGGACCGCGTCGGCAATGGCCTGTTGGGTTTCGTTCAGGATCATAGCGAAAATTCAATCAGTTCATGGGAGCCGCGGAAGGCTCCGGTTGATGTTGGGGTTGTCGGGGCGGGTTTAACAAGGCGCGAGGAATTAGTACTGGCGCAGACCCACCGTTTATTGCTTTAATATCAATACAGAACAACAATGTTGACTATTATGCCTGGAAATCAGGCGGTGGTCCATCGGTGGTTGGTGTTGGCGCCAGGCCCCGCAGTGGCATTGCGCGCCCGGGGGCAGCGGCCCGCCGGAGCCCCGCGAAACCCGCGGGTCAGCGCCACCTGCGGTGAAAACCGGGTCACACCATGTTACACCTCGGCGCCCGTAGCGCCACCACATTTTGTCTGGAAGTCGGATTTCTGCTATGTCGAATACCAAGCCTCGTGAACGCCGCCGCCGGGATCCCGAAGGCACCCGTAACGCGATTCTGGACGCTGCCCAATCGATCCTCGCCGAAGATGGTGCTGAAGCCCTCAGCGTGTCCCGGGTGGCCAGTCTGGCGGGAGTGAACCGGGGCACCGCCTATCAGCATTTCCTGGCCAAGGAGGACCTGATCGAGGCCACCATGGAGCGGGTCAGTCATCAGTTGCTGGAGGCGGTATTCGAAGAGGAGGAGGATCATGTTGTTGACGAGTCGGTGCAGCCGGATTTGCACCACCTGCCGGATGTGATCCAGCGTATGGGTGGCTTCGCCATGCGGATGGCGATGTACACCGTGGAAAACCCCGATATCAGCCGTATCTGGCTGTTCGACGTGCTGGCCAAGAAGAATCCCACCGAAGACGTGTTCTATAAACGCTTTCTGCAGGCCATCGAACGTCTGGCCAAAAGTGATATGGGGGCTCCGGATATTGATATCGAGGCCCTGGCAGTGCTGATGCTTTCCGGGTTTTTCCTGTGGCCGGTATGGGTGGACTCCCATGCCAAGACCAAAAAAATGCGCAAGGAGATGGCACAGCGGTTCGGCAATGAGGTGCTGCGCCTGACCCTGCACGGGTTTATGGATATACCCGATCCCAAGGCATTGGGCTCTAAATAGCACTCGTCAACCAACACCATAACAGTAACGGCGCCGCCACCAGGCTGGCGCTGTGGCAGTGCGTGACAGTTCGAAAGTAACCGTTCGAAAGAGACAGCTGGAAAAAGGGGGAGTGACATGAGCGAGGCAGGTTCCGCCTGGGAACAGTATCCAGGCTATCGAATTGATCTGGTTTCCTGCGCCGGCGTCGGTCGGGTTCTGCATCAGGGTCAGGTGGTGGCGGAAAGTGACTCCTGCCTGCTGGTGCACGAATCCGAGCACGACAGTCGGCTCTATTTCCCGGAGGCGGCGGTGGACTGGGCGCAGTTGCAGCCCAGCGATCATGAGACAGTCTGTCCGTTCAAAGGCAGCGCCAGTTACTGGTCGCTGCCGGCGGGGGAGGCACCGCTGGAAAACGTGGTCTGGACTTATCGCGAGCCCATGACAGAAGTGGCCGGCCTCAAGGGTTATGTGTCCTTCGATACCGATCAACTGCAGGTGGAGCTGATTCAGAGCTGGAGCGGTGAGGATCACCAGGTGGTGACCCGGTTCCCCATCTGGGGCGACGCCGAAGATCTGCTGGGGTTGCTGGATGTGACGCCCGTGGCGGAAAACCGGTTTGTGGGGCAGCCCTATCCCAATCCGCCGGTGGGCACCCTGATCCTGGAGTTGAAGGAAAAGCGTCGTCGCAGTGTGGTGGAGGGTGGCCATCAACTGGGCCAGGCCATTGTCGCCGCCTCGAAAACCATTCCCAACCAGCGGGTCACCTCCGCCTCCATGATTTTCAGCAAGGCCGCCAGTTTTGAAGAGCCCCTGGAAGTACAGGTGAATGTGCTGCGGGGCGGGCGCAACTTTTCCACCCTCAGCGTTAACACCGTGCAGCAGGAGCAACTGCGCTCCGCCGGGATTTTACTGATGGACGCCTGTGATCAGGACCGCATTCGCAAATCCATGCCCATGCCCGACGTGGCCGGTCCCGAAAACGCCAAGCCCCTGGATATGAAAGTCAGTGGGCGGGAAATCCGCGTGGTGGACGGTGCCTACACCAACGATATCGAGCATCTGGGGCCGCCGGAGCTGTATGCCTGGATCCGCTTCCGGGAGGCACCCGCCGAGGCGTACCTGAACGCGGCGCTGATGACCCAGGCCACCACCCACTGGACCATTGCCGCGGCCCTGCGGCCCCATCCCGGTCTGAGCCAGGCCCTGGCCCATGTGTCCCTGTCCACCGGGCCGTTAAAGGCGGATATCTCGTTTCACGATGAGGTGGATGTGAGCCAGTGGATGCTGTATGTGAACGAGGCGGTTTATGTGGGCAAGGGCCAGGCCCAGGGCGTGGGGAAAATTTTCGCCCGTGACGGCCGCCTGCTGGCCACTTATTCCGTGCACTCCATGGTGCGGGACATGATCGGTGGCGGCGGCCGCAACGCCATGTAAGCCCGTGCTCCGGCGCCGCCAAGGCGGCCCCGGTTAAAAGCGGAATTCAGCGTCGGCGTACAGGGAGCGGGGCTGACCCACAAAGTAACGTTCCCCGGCAAAGGCGCTATAGTCCGCCCGTTCCGCATAATCCCGGTCGGTAAGATTTTGGATTCGCAACCCCAGCTCCAGGCTGGGGTTTACCTGGTGACGCAGCCGCAGGTGCAGCAGGTCATGGCCCGGGTAACTGTAATTGTTTTCCAGATCGGTGTAGTACTTGCCCATGGTCACCCACTGCAGTGCCACCCGGGTGTTTGCCTGCGGCACCCAGCCCAGTTCCACCGAACCCATCCGGTGTGGTGCCGAGACGATCTCATTGCCCTCGGTCTGCAGGCTGGCGCTGGCCCCCGGGCTGCTGACGTTGCTTGCGTAGCGGTGATGGGCGAAGCTGCCGCTGGCGCCGACGTCCCAGTGCGCGGCCCATTGCCAGAACAGTTCGTACTCCAGGCCGTAATGGCGGGTCTGGCCGTTATCCAGGTTGAGCCGTTCTGATGACTGGAAAATCACGTTGTTCTTTTTCATATAGTACGCCACCAGCTCGTAACTGGCCTGTTGCAGCTGACCTTTCAGGCCCAGCTCCACGCCGTTAATTTCCTCGGAATCCAGGTTGGCGATCAGCTGCCCCTGTTGCAGTCGATACAGTTCCGTGGCCTGGGGTGCCCGAAAGCCGTGACTGAGGCGGGCACTGCCGATGACCGCGGCGCTGTGCCGGTACACCAGCCCCAGGTTGGCGGACAGGTTTTCAAAGCCGTCGCTACGATCCTCCGGCCGCGTATAGCGGCAGCCGGTGGCGCCGGTATTGGTGTTGACGCAGGGATTGCCGTCGGCGTCGGTGTTGCCACTGAGCATCCGGTTGTCGTAATCGTATTTCAGGGTTTCAAAGCGAAGGCCGGCGCTCAGGGTCATCGGCTCTGTCCACTGATAGTCGGCGGTGACAAACCCCGCCAGCAGCCGGGCCTGCACCTCGTAATCATATTGTTTGCCCTCCGGAGTGAACCAGAGAAAGGGTGATTCCTGGGTTTGTTTGAGGACGGCATCGGTGAGTTCCAGGTCCAGGCCCTGGGTCAACACCAGGTCCGGATGGGGGCTGGTGAGATAGGAGGTCTGCAGGCCCAGGCTGTTCTGGCCATTTTCCTCCACCGGCTGGCCGGGCAGAAAGTGCATCAGGAATTCCATGCGCGAATGGCGGGCGTAGGGTGTGATCAGCAGCAGGTCTTCATTGGCCAGCTGCCGCTCAAAGTGGGTCTGCCAACGCAGGGACTGGCTGTCGCGATAAGCTTCCGGGTTGGGGTTGGATTCCCGCAGGTCCTCATCCTTGTAGGCGTCGGTACCTGCCACATAGCCGGCGGTTTCCTGGTTCAGGTTGCTGGCACTCAACAAGCTGAAACTGGACCACTGCCGGCCTTCGTAATCAAAGCGGGCGTTAAGTTTCTGCTGGTCGAATCCGGAGTCGTCCTGATACCCGCCATCGGAGGCGCCGTTGAAGTTGATCCGGTAGCCGTGGTGGTCGGCACTGTCGCTAAGGCTCAGTTTGACCCGTCCGTAGTCATTGGGGCCAGCCTCCGCCGCTACCCGGACCTCCCACTGGGCTGCCGGGGCCTCGCTGATCACGTTAATCACCCCGTGCACGGCGTCGGAACTGTGGAGGGCCGTGCCCGGGCCCCGCAGCACTTCGATGCGGCCGGCCTGCTCGGTGTTGATATCAAACAACTGGTTGACGTTACAAAACCCCGTGGGGCGCACCGGGACCCCGTGCTCCGCCACAAAAAAAGCGCCACAGCTGCCGGCGCCGGTGAGCACCGGCGAGCGGATGGCGGTGAGGTGCTCCTGGCCGTTATTGCGGGTCACCCAGACACCGGGCACCCGGGTCAGCAGCTCACTGACGTGCACCGCCGACACCATATCAATGGTGTCCCGGTTGACCACGCTGACGCTGCTGCTCTGGTCGAAGTGGGGTTGTTCAATGCGGCTGGCGGTGACGGTGATGGTATCCAATGTCCCGGTGGCGCTGGTGGACTCTGCCGCCAGCACACTGTGAGTTCCGGCAAAGCCCAATAACGCCAGGGGGGTAACGAGGCTGGCCCGCAGGGTTCCGGGGCTCAGTAAACGGCGAACACGGCCGGGTTTGTCGTGGATCGGTCTCATCATAGCAGGTGCGAAATATTGTTTTGGTTATGGAGTGGTGGGTTGGAGTGACCCCCTGGATCAGGCGCTCACGAATCCCCGGTCAGAAATTCCTGAATGGCGGCAACCACCGCCTGGTAGGAGTCTGCTTCCAGGTGCAGGTGATGATTGCCCGGCAGACTCACCACCTGGCAGTCCGGCATCTTGCCGGCCCGTTCCTGCAGGGTGGGGCTGCCGGCCACGAAGCTGTCCTCGCCCCGGATCAGCAGGGTGGGCATGGTCAGGGCCTGCAGAAAGCCGGCGATCATCTCTTCGGTCAGGCGCAGGGCGGAATTCATTTTCAGGCGCGGATCGGAGCGCCAGGTGACGCCGCTTTCCACCGGTTCCAGGCCTCGCTGACACAGTATTCTGGCGGCTTCCACACTGATGCCGCCAATGGCCTGGGAGCGGGCCTCAATGGCCTCCTCCCGGGTTTCGTACACGGGCTTGCGCTTGGCGTGGGCCTTTTTCATGTCCTCCACCGCTGAGCGCAGAATTCGTGGCGCCTCCGCCGGCGTGTTGGCCACGGTGCCGATGCCCTCGATCAGAATCAGTCGGGCCACCCGCTCCGGGTAACTGGCGGCGGTGTAAGTGGCGATACCGGCCCCCATGGAATGCCCCATCAGAATAAACTGTTCCAGGTCCAGGGCGTCCGCCAGGCCGATCACGTCATCGACGTTATCCAGCATATGATAGCGGCAGCCCGCCGGGCGCGCGCCGCTGAAGCCATGACCGGCAAAGTCCAGGCCGATCACCCGGTAATCCGTCAGAGCCGGGGCCAGCATGTCATAGCTGGCGGCATTATCCAGCCAGCCGTGGAGGGCGATAATGGCCGGTTTGTCCGGGTCGCCCCATTGCTTGGCCGCCAGCTCCACCCCGGCGACGTCAATGCGAATGTCTTCGGTCAACATAATGCGATCCTGTTGGTCCTTCTCCTGGTCCCGGTGTTTGCCGAATTCCGGCTGGCGGCGTTCCTGCAGGGCCTGCACCCCTTCCCGGTGGTCGCCGGAATGGGCGCTAAGCCCTTCGT
>MDSW01097118.1_pt1 | contig 24468 bp, 21 predicted proteins | sample 811171 | NCBI WGS metagenome assembly MDSW01 (sample SAMN05326641, study PRJNA326480) | marine metagenome | isolation source: seawater | place: Atlantic Ocean: North West | collected 2012 | reverse complement strand
TCTTTTCCTTCATTCCAGGGCCACGATGATCAAGCTCCGCCTGAAGCGGTTTGGCAAGAAGCGGGAAGCGAGCTTCCGCCTCGTGGCCTGCAACAGCACGTCCCGACGCGACGGACGCCCTCTGCAAGAGCTGGGCTTCTACAACCCACGCACCAAAGAGACTCGCCTTGATACAGAGGCAATTCGAGAACGGTTGGGTCAGGGCGCTCAGCCAACCGACATGGTGCGCACGCTGTTAGAGCGTGGTGGATTGATTGAAAAGACTGTGCGATCAGCCGAAACAGTGGGCAAAGCCAAGCAAGCGGCTGCTCGCGATGCCGCTGTCAAGCAAGCGGCCAAAGAGGCAGCGCAAGCCAAAGCTGCTGAAGCCGAGGCCGATGCAGGAGACAGCGGCAACGAATCAACTGAGGGCTGAATTCACCAATGCGCGACGCCGCCGAGGCTGTTCGCTTCATTTTTGATCTGCCCGATTCAGATGCGGCTCTCGCATTAGCTGGAGAAGCGGAATCAACCCTGCATCGGCTTGAGGCCTTGACAGGTGCTTCTCTTGTTCTGCGCGGCCTGCAGTTGATCATTACCGGTCGCCCCAATCAGATTGAACGAGCTTCCGCGGTCGTTGAGTTGGTTCGGCCGATCTGGCAAGAGGGTCAGGCTGTCTCGGCAGTAGATCTTCAGACTGCTCTTGGTGCGCTTGATTCTGGCCGCGGCGATGCCCATGCCGCCATGGGAGAGCAAGTTTTGGCACGCGGTCAGAACGGCAATATGTTGCGACCCCGAACGCTGCGTCAAAAAAAATATGTGGACGCGATGGAGCGTCACGACCTCACGTTTGCGCTCGGACCCGCTGGCACGGGAAAGACTTTTCTTGCGACGGTTCTGGCGGTGCGAATGCTGACGGAACGCAAGGTAGAGCGACTGATCTTGACTAGGCCGGCTGTCGAAGCTGGAGAGCGTCTCGGCTTTCTACCTGGTGACCTTCAGCAAAAGGTGGATCCCTACTTGCGTCCTCTGTATGACGCTTTGCATGCCTTGTTAGGTCCAGAGAAAACGGCCGTTCTCTTAGAGAAGGGTGTGATTGAAGTGGCGCCGCTGGCCTACATGCGAGGCCGCACTCTGAGCGATGCTTTTGTGATCCTGGATGAGGCTCAAAACACGACGCCCGCGCAGATGCGCATGGTGTTGACAAGACTTGGTGAACGTTCACGCATGGTCGTGACTGGAGATATCACTCAGGTGGATTTGGCCCAAGATCAGCTCAGCGGATTGGTGGAAGCTGCGGATGTGCTTGATGGTGTTGAGGGAGTTGCCGTATGTCGACTGACGACGGCAGATGTGGTTCGGCATCCTTTGGTGCAAAGGATTGTCCAGGCTTATGGAAGGCGTGATGAACGCCAAACATCCCGCCAAAGACGTCGATAGGGAGATCCGCACAGCCTTGTGCTCGACGCTTTGGTGAATCCTGGCAAAGTGTGAAAAGTATTCTGTGTTCTGGTCTTATGCCAGCCAGCAGCAACTTTCAGGAGGCCATCCGCGAGGCTCAATCGAGCGCTCTGGTTGGCCCAAATGTGGTGAACAAAGCGCTCCCAGTTGTGGGAGGGGGAATGGTCCTCACCTCGGTGGGTGTCCTGGGTGGAATGTCTCTTCTCCAATCGGGAAGTGCCCTTTACATGCCCCTGTTTTGGGTGGCTCTAATCGGCAACTTGATTCTCTTTTTCGTCGCGCAGAACGTGGCGATGAAAGGCAACAATTCCACTGCGTTGCCTCTTCTGTCTGTTTACAGCCTCACCACAGGTTTCACCCTGAGCGGATTGGTGAGTTATGCCATCGCGGTGGCCGGTGCCGCTAATCCGTCCAACCCTTATGCCGGTGTTAGTGCTGTCGGAACCGCAGCCTTGGCCACGGGCATCACCTTCGTGATCGCTTCGATCGTGGGGCGCCGTATGAGCGACAGTGTCGGTCAGGCCCTAGCTGGAGTTGTTGGACTGGGAATGATCGGTCTGATCATCGCCATGGTGGTTCAGGTGGTTGGTGGATTGTTCACTGGTGGAGGCTTTGGAGGCTCCGGTCTTGAGCTAATAATCGCTGGATCTGGAACCGTCCTATTTATAGGTGCGGCGTTCTTAGATTTTTATACAATGCCTCGGACTTATAGCGATGAACAATATCTAGCAGGCGCTCTCAGTATGTATCTTACTTATATTAATCTATTTATTTTTATTCTTCGTTTGATCATTATTCTCAACAGTGGAGGCAGAAGAGATTAAGTTCGAAAAATTTCTTGCTTCGTTTCTCGTTCGCACGAAATCTTGTAAAAACCTCGGTTATGCCGAGGTTTTTTTTTATGGGTTGATTGGGCTTGATTCATGGCAATTATTGTGATGTCTAATTACTTTTATGGATCGTGGGGATTGAATTTTGGTCATCATGTTGTCCTCTTTATTCGGACGAGGAACAAACCAATACAATCTCAATGTCCTCTCAGGCATCGAGGCTGAGAGCTGGCACAGAGAGGGGGGTAAAAATTTGATCTTTGGATCCTTGATCTTCAGGATCATGAGATGAATGCTTAAGCATCGGCCACAGCAAGAGCGCTAGCGCTGATCGCTCTCTTCTGCACCTCGTCATACCCCCAGCGTTTGAGAAATCCGGCGTCCTCTCCACGGTTATCGCAGCCTTCCAGCAATTGCTCTAATCGCTGCTTGACCAGTTCTGGTTCCAACAGTCGTAGCAACTCTGTACAGCGGGACGTGACCCGCTCTGATCCAGCTTGTTGGGATGAATCACCGGATCGTTGATGATGCACGGCCATGGCGGTGCTCATCGCCAAATTGCGAACACTCAGGTCAACAACACCGGCTCCGGCGCTGCGTAGTTGCCCCACGACGGGGTCGGGCAAACGGTCCATTAGGGCACTATCGCCGGCCAGGCTGACGACAAAGAAACCCCGAGCGCCGTCACGGCTCGCCACCATTTCTCCGATTCGGTCTGCCAAAACCTCATCGCTGATCTCCTCGTTCTCCCATCTCTGCAACCAAGCGGCAGAGATCTCCATTGCCTGCTGAAAGGTGGGTTGGCTGAGTTGGGCGTCTGCCATGGACCGGTCACACTCCAAGGTGCAGGCTATGGGGTTGATCCACGCCTTAGCGGCCCATGACGATCGTCAATCGCGAGGACTATCGCTCTGGGTTCATTGCCCTGATCGGTCGGCCCAACGTGGGGAAGTCGACGTTGGTGAATCAAGTGGTGGGTGAGAAGGTGGCCATTACTTCACCAGTCGCTCAAACCACTCGCAATCGTTTGCGAGCGATTGTCACTACGGCATCGGCACAGATGGTGCTGGTGGACACTCCAGGCATTCATAAGCCACATCACCTGTTGGGGGAGCGGCTTGTGCAAAGCGCTCGCGCTGCGATCGGTGAGGTGGATTTGGTGTTGCTTCTGCTCGAGGGCTGTGAACGGCCTGGACGCGGAGACGCCTTCATCGTGAATCTCTTGCGTCAGCAGAAGCTGCCGGTGTTGGTTGCTTTGAACAAATGGGACAAGGTGAGCGAGGAACAGCAGCATGTGGCGCAGCAGGCCTACGCCGAGCTGTTGGAGGGGACGGATTGGCCCGTGCATCGCTGTAGTGCTTTAGAGGGACACGGCTGCGCTGACCTTGCTCAGTCGATGGCGTGTCGTTTGCCTCAAGGACCCCAGCTTTATCCCGCGGAGATGGTGTCTGATCAGCCGGAGCGCGTGCTGATGGGAGAGCTGATTCGGGAGCAGGTTTTGTTGCACACCCGTGAAGAGGTACCTCACAGTGTGGCTGTGACTATCGATCGGGTGGAAGAGATTCCGCCTCAGGGAAAAGGGCAAGTCCGAACAGCCATCCTTGCGACGGTTTTGGTGGAACGGAAGAGCCAAAAAGGCATTCTGATTGGCAAAGGGGGAACGATGTTGAAAACGATTGGACAGGGTGCACGCTTACAAATCCAAACATTGATTGATGGGTCGGTTTATCTCGAGTTGTTTGTCAAGGTGGTACCAGATTGGAGAAGTAAACCGCAACGACTTAATGAGCTTGGTTATGGACAAGATCGCTAGGAGGTCTGCTGAGAATTTTATTCAGTGGCTTGCAGAAGTTGCCTGTAAGGGCTGTCTTGCTTCTGAAGGAGTTGATCATGTGTTCCATTCTGAATCACTCGTCCTTCCTCGATCATTAGAATTTGATCGGCATCTCGAATCGTGCTGAGGCGATGTGCGACGATGATTTGTGTGCAACCTCGTCGTCTTAAATTTTTGATGACGCGATGTTCTGTTTCCGCGTCCAAAGCAGATGTAGCTTCGTCTAAAATCAAAATGCTAGGATTAATCGTTAAGGCTCTGGCAATCTCGACCCTTTGTCGTTGCCCCCCTGAAAGGTTATTTCCTCCCTCAGATAGACACGTTGTGAATCCCTCTGGTAACCGATTAAGAACATCAAAAATTTCAGCATCCAAACAGGCTCGTTTGATGGCTTGATCGTTGATTGTGGAATCCCAGAGCGTAAGATTATCCTTAACAGAACAGCCGTATAGGTGGATTTCCTGCTGAACCATGGCGATCGAGTTTGTCGCAATGGCTCGAGGGATATCGACCAACTCAAAGTTATCAAATAAAATTTTACCGCTTGTTGGCTGATTTAAACCTGCAATTAGTTTTGCAATTGTACTTTTGCCACTTCCACTTCCTCCCACAAGTGCGATGCATTGACCAGGCTGTATTGTGATTGTGAGATTTTGAATGAAAGGCTCGTTAATAGCTGCAAAGCCAAAACATGCTTGATCAATCTCGATTTTTCCAGAAAGTTTTTTTGTTTTGTCTGTAAAATCTGATCGTGATGCTGACTTGAGAAGCAGTGGATCTCTGGGCTGTTCAATGACATCCTCCAGCCTGATTACTCCAGAGGAAAAGGCGGGTAACTCCTGAATAAAACCAATCACGTTTTCAATTTGATCCTTAAGGCCAAAAGCAATGGTCTGTGCAGCTAAAAGCATGCCTAAGGTCAATTGTCCCTTGATCACAAGAATAAAGCCGATGAGTAAAATCAAGACCTCGTTGAGAATTGTCATCGCATTGGGGATGATCTTGATTTGAGCGTTACGTGTCTCGAGCGATTGAATTGTGTTGAGCAGTCGACTTTGGTAGCCTGAATATCGTCTCAAGATATCTTTTTCTATCGCAGCAGCTTTTACTGTTTCGATATCACGCATCGCAGACACGACAACAGAGCTTGCTTTTGCGTCGTCTTTTTCGATGCGTAAATTGGCATCTTTCTGCATTCTTAGATTCACTTGTACAACAATCGCATTGATTCCTGTTGTTATCAGGATTAATAAGCCCAGCCATGGACTGTATAAGAATGTGAGTATTAGGTAAAAGATTAAAAGCAATAATCCCGTTACTGTTGGAATTAATCTTTCGCTGATAAAGTCAGCGATCTCCTGATTGCTTGCCATTCGATTGGCGATGTCTGCTGCATGCCTTTGCGCATAAAAACTCTCAGGTAATGCAAGAATTTGTTCTTCAAAACTAACCGCAAATCGCCTGGTTAGTCTTCGTTGCATCGTTCTAATTCCCACTAACTGTAGGTGTCTGAGAAGGGCTTGAAAAGCAATGGTTAGTGCCATCGCATACAGCATTGGCTTCAGCCACTGATTCATTTGATTGCCGATGACTTCATCAAGATAAATTTGCCCAAAGATGGGCATAATTAATTGAGGAAGTATGAGTAAAATTCCACAGATCAATGTGAAGAGAACTCCTCCTGGTTCACTGAACAGTCGTCTCATCACAACAGGCCATACTGTGGGTGGTCGCCCACCACGTTTGAATTCAGCGGTCGGTTCCATCGTCAGAACGATTCCTGTATAGCCCTGATCGAGCTCTTCTTCTGAAACGATTCGCGGACCTAAGGCGGGATCATTCAGCGCAGCTTTTTCACCAATATGTCCTTCATAAACGAGAAAATGATTGAAATCCCAGAATAAAATAGCAGGTGGTTTTAATGACTTTAGACGCGTTATCCCTTTTTTAAATCCTCGAGCATCCATGCCAAGACTACGCGCTGCCATGATTAAATTGGCGGCATCAGATCCATCGCGGTTGACACCACAAAGTTCGCGGAGCTGTGTTAAGGGTACATATAGGCCATGATATTGAAGCAAGATACATAATGATGCAGCCCCACATTCTGTATTCTCCATCTGTAACACTGTAGGTGTTTTAACGCGTTTAAATGTTTGTGAAGAAGTCATGGGTTTTTCAAGAAATAAGGCATTAAAAGAGACCTGTTAATCTCCTTAGGATTGGAATGACATAACTAATTGGTTGCCTTTCTTCCACCAAAACTCTCACGCTTGTTGGTGTACCTGCTGTGAGTTGAAGATCTGGGCCAGGGCCACCTCCCCAGTGGTAACCACTTTTTGTCTTGCTATCTCGTTGCAAGGACGTACTAATTTCGATGAGCGGTCCTTGTTGTTCTCTTTGAAATGAAGTGATCAAAGATTCAATTCCGAGTCTCTTTTTGAGTGCATCTTCATGCACAGGTAACTTACGAATCGTCAGGATTTTTCCATCAATACTGCCATGGCGTTGGGGTTTGGTATTTTCCGGGGAAATGCGAACGCGTTGTCCTGGCGATAACCGTTTTCCATCTGCGGCCGTGAAGAAAGCAAGGCTTTCTAACGATGATTGATGATGAGTTGATTCGATTGAAAAAATATGCGTACCTGGTTGTACGACCTCTCCAAGATGTACGCTTTTGTCAATGATGCAACCGTTGATTGGTGAGCGAATACTAGATGTACGCTTGATTTCTTCTTGAAGTGATTTGATTCTCGCTTTTTGTTGAGTAATTTGAATTTCTCTTTGATTGTCTCTTGCCGCGATTGAATCCTTTAAATCAGCCAATTCTTGCTTTCGTCGTGCAAGCTCATCACGAGACAGTGCGCCGATCTCTGCCAATCCTTCAACGCGTTTAATCCGCAACGCAAGTTGCCTCAATCGTATGATTCCAAGTTGATCTTCTTCGCTATCTTGATTGATTAATTGTTCGACTTGTGAACGTGCTTGAGTCTGCTCGACTTCCTTTTGCACTGGCTCAATTTTGGCGACGAGTTGACCTGTCTTTAAGCACTGACCAACCTGGACATCTAGTGATTGAACTCGACCACTTGTTTCACTCTGGACAACGGTAATACTATTTTGACGAATCAGAACACCACGACCGGATACACGGATCGGCAATCGACCAAAAATTGCCCACAGAACAATAGCAACAGCCAAACCACTCATTGAGACCAGCAAAACCCATTGCTCAGGTTTGATGAGACGAAGCGGTTCATCGAGTTTCTCAGGGCTTGAGAGTGCATCGAGTGCATTCTTACGAAACAAGCTCATTACGTTTGCCTCCTAACTAACTCAGAGAAGAATTGCTTATTTCTCATGAGCTCCTCATAAGTACCTTGTTCTTTGACTTGGCCTTGTTCCAATACGACGATTCGATTTGCTTGCCGTATGGTACTCAAGCGATGTGCAATCACCAAGCGGGTGACTTTTAATTCGTCAAGACTTTGACTGACAATGGCTTGTGTTCGGTTATCGAGGGCACTTGTGGCTTCATCAAAAATCAGTATTTTGGGTTTTCGCACCAATGCTCTAGCGATAGCAACCCTTTGTCGCTGACCTCCTGAAAGTGTTAATCCTCCATCCGATAACATTGTTTGTAATCCCATGGGCATGTTGTGGATATCCTCAGCAAGACCTGCCATCTCAGCTGCATGCCAGGCTTCTTGCTCATTGATAATGGCACCACCAGCGATTGCTTCTATTAATGTTCCACTGAATAAGCTATTGGTTTGCATAACTGTCCCAATCTGACGCCTAACACTTTCTATATTTAATCCTTGAAGTGGTTGTCCATCCATCAGAATGTTGCCATTTTCAGGGAAGGCAAAGCCAAGTAGGAGTCGTACCAATGTTGACTTGCCTGATCCTGATGGACCAACAATGGCAACATACTCTTCTGCTTTTGCTGCAAAACTGATCCCATCTAAGACAAGAGGCAAATCGGGCTCATATCGATAGCTGACTCGATCAATGACAATCTCTCCAAGAAGCACTCCAGCCTCTGCTTGGTTGTCTTTTTTCTCCGGTGTTGCATTCAGGATAGGTCTTGCTCGCTCGTAAATAATTGGCATATCAAAGGCGCCGATCAATAGGCCTGCAAAACTTGCAACAGCTCCAATAAATGTTCCAAAAGCTGTGAAGAATCCAAGCAGCTCTCCGATATTTGGCGCATTGATTTGAGGATTTTGTGTTGATTCAGAGATGATCTTTGTCACCATTATATAGATTAATAAAGTTCCTAAGTTAGGAATGATTGTTTGCAGCAGATTAGAGGTAGCCTCTTTTGCATCGATTAAATATTCTTGATTTACGATGATGCGATATTGATCTGCCCACCATTTTGCAGCCGCAGTTTCTGCACCGGCAATGCGTAATTTTGTCACTGAACTGATCAATTCCAGATTGCGACTTTGCGCCTGAGCTTCTGCTTCTTCTTGGCGACGTTGCAATGGCCTTGCTTGAATCGAAAGAATGACTGTTGGCAGCAAAATAAGCAAAGATATGATGATCGCCAAAATGGTTAACTGAGTGCTGATATTGAGCATGAATAGGATATAAATACTTGTCATCACGACTTGGATGATGCCTCCCTCAAGCAATTGTTGGATTTCATTGCGCAGCTCGTCTAATGCCCCAAAACGTAATTGAAGCTCACCAACATTTCGATTTCTGAAAAATTCAATTGGTAATGAGAGTAAATGTTGCATGCTTGCCAATTGAGCTTTTGCCGCACCTTTTTGTTGTGTGAGCAAAATGGCACGACTTTGAATCCAATTAAGCGAAACTCTGGTTAGTCCTGCGATAATCAATAGTGCACTGATTTGTAGTAAGAGGTTGAAATCCTGATCTGGTAGTGCTTGATTTGTAATAATCGTATTAAAGCTTGGTGTGAGGAGGGATAGAGCCGTAGCTAGGAACATAACTGCTACGCCTAATCTAAGGCCACCACTGAGAACTCCTAGTGCAGTACCGATTAATGTTCCTGTGATTCCGAGCCCAAAAATCCATCGTAATCCCCCTACTTCGTTGCTGACTGACAGAAGGAATCCCGCAATGATGCCAACCAGTAAACCTGATAAAATAAAAGCGGTTGTTTTTGTTGCATTGCCGTATGCAAAGCGAAGTAATCCTATTGTTGTTAAATCTTGAGCTGCGAATGCAGGGCTAATCGATACCATCCTGGGGCTTAATATGCTGACTATGTCATGTGAATGTTGGATGAGCCTAGGCTTTTTCATTGTTTGGGGGTCCCAAACCCTATAGCCTTTTTTAGACATTTGAAGGAGTATTGGTGATGATGCATTGCCTTCTCGAAAAGCAATTAAATCACCACAATCTCGCTTTAGATCAGATTTGTCGAGAACAACGTTCCGACCAATGAGATGGTTTAATTGTAATAGTTTTTCTAAATACAAACGTCCATCTTTTCTCGTATTCGCATCAGGTATTGGCTTCAGCTCGCCTCTGCTTAGGATGCTGATGCAGGCTAAAAAAGGGTCTTTTGTACTTAGTGTTTGATCAGACCAGTGCTGGTTAGCCGATGGACTAGTTTGTTCCAGCCGGTTGAGGATTTCAGTCGACGTACTTTTGTTGAGGGATTGATAGGCGGTGAGTCTTCTTTTAAATTCAAGATTTTCTTGTTGGTGCAATTTCTGAAATAATATGAGAATATTGCCTGATTCGTGATTACTTGTATCGTCATTGATCAAATCCCTTAATTGTTTTTCAAGCCAGGCTCCTCTCTTTTGATTTGGTTGTTGGGGTTCTATTTTGATAGAACAGTCTCGCGTCGGACGCAGCTTTAGGTTAAGCTCTTTTGTCTTTGAGCTTTGCAATCCAGGAAGATCTTTGTTTCGTTCGATTCTGCATAGATTGAGATGATCTAAAACAATGATGATGTCATCGCTTTCTGCTTTGAAATCTTCCTCTGGCCAATCTATATCATGCCCCTTCATTAGTTCCATTAGCGTTCTCCTGGTTGAGCCTGGAATTTTTGGCACAACCAATGGAACCGAGATCCAGCACGATTAAGATCACTTAATTGCTTTAAATTAATTTCATCTGGCTCAAATCCTTTTTCGGCTTCTTGGCTTAATCTGGCGAAGTTTCTACTCACTAATTGGTCGCGGCTACGTTGAGAGAGCATACAAGACAACCCTTTATAGAAGCGAGCAGAAAAGAGTTGATTTTTCTTGAGGGCATCAACAAGTACTGTTTTTCTTAGTTCAAGAAGCTCCATTCCGGTCTGAGTCCTCACAGTTGCTGTGGCACCAGCCGCATCTTTAATGAGTAACGTTAATTCTCCAAGGATTTCTCCACGCCTTGAGTTGCCAATAGGACGTGTGATTTCATCGATATCTACAAAGATATCTGCATCACCTGCTAGAATAATAAACAAGGAAATAACAGGATCCCCTTGCTTGATTAGTGTATCGCCAGGTTGTATGCGACGTAATGTGCCGATTTTAGCGAGGGTATAAAGATCATTTTCATTGAGCGATGTGAAAAGGATGAGGGCTTTTCTCAGAGGATCTATTGAATTCTCCTCATGATTAAAGCGGTGAATAAACAAATTCTGGCTTTTGATTTGTAATGCTAATTTCTCTGCGATTAACCGTTGAAACTCTGCTGCAAGTGCTGGTTGAGAAATAGACAAACGCTCGACAGCTTTGAACGGCACAACTTGGATCGATGAGGCCCTGTCTGCTTCGACGCTCGCTACTGGTGGTCGGTTTTCCAGCCAGCTCATTTCACCAACGATGCAGCCAGGTGAAAGTTGATTTAATAAGCTCTCTGTACCCAATTGGTTCGTTGTTTTAACGACGAGCTTTCCTTTCGTCAAGACATAGATGCTCTCAATTTCCTTGCCTTCTTCTATGAGAAGGGATTTCGCCGGTATGTCTCGGTTCTCATTCTCTTGCGTGAGCCAATTAATGAGCTCTGGACTAGCCCTCTGTAGAAAATCAAAATCCACGAAGAGTTTTTACCCTGGCCAATCTCTAGCTATATCTTATGAGATTGTAGCAAGGTTCGCTTGAAAATTTTATTAAGAAGTTCAATTTTTGAAATTGTTCCATTAGAAACGTGATACAGGATTTTTTTGAATTAAATTTGATGTTGTGGCTGGCATATTGGCTGATGATTTTTACAATGTCTTTATCCGGATTAGTTGAAAACGAGTTGTGGAAAGGAGCTTCGCAGGCCGGCGAATAAAATTTCGATTGCAAGTGCCGATAGTACGAGTCCCATCAGTTTGGTGATGACCTCCATGGTGGTAAAACTAATGTAGTCGGATAAAAGTCTTCCCAGCATGAAAATAAGATAGGTTAAAATCGCTAAAACAACCACCACCGCACTTAGGGCGACTCGTCCACTTGTTGTGCCTGAATTTGGATCTGCAATCACAACTGAGAGGGTGCCAGGACCTACGGATAAAGGAATGCCAAGGGGGACCACTCCTTTTGCGACGGTCTTTCCTTCTCGGTCCGAATGGTCCATGTCTTGAAACTCCTTTGCTAATTCTGTGCGAACCATGGAGATTCCAATCAGCAGAAGGATCAGGCCACCAGTGACCTGAAATGCGCCTCGACTGATTCCGAAAAAATTCAGAAACTCATCTCCAAAGAAGACTGCCGCTAAAAGTGTGATCAAAAATGTGAGAGCTGCACTTCTGGCGATTGCTCGGTCATTATTGCGATCTCCATCTGTCAGGGAGAGGTAAATGGGTAAGTTTGCAATTGGATTTGAGATTGTGATGATCGCAACTGCGGTGTTTAATATTGACATCGAATTGATATGAAGTCTTGTGTTGTAAGTCTACTGGTTGATGATGCCTTCTAGGAGCTGTTGCGCTTGTGTTGCCGCTGAGCCGATGACCGTCATAGCTGAGTTAGCGGACATGCTCAAATCGTGCACCACTGATGAATGCTCCTCGACTTCATCGATCAAGGCTCAGGGATCAATGGAGGCAGATACGCCTTCGTTTTAATCTCCCATGATGCTCAGCTTGTTCACACGCACCAAGAGCTTTCGGGATCCCTGGGTTGGGCATCGCCAGCTCAATACAAGGTTGCATCTGCATCGTCGTCGGATTCAACTGGCTGAACGTCTTTGTCAATGGCGTCAGTGGTTGCGTCCAGCTGCTTCGAAAGGTTTGCCCAAGGGTGTTCTGGATCAGCTGGCGCGGGATGGCTGTTGTGCGATTGAACAATTCTTGCCCAACGGTGATTTCGACTGCTTGTCTGAGGATGTGGAGCGACTGGTGACGTGCAAGACGCGTGAACAGCCATGGTCGACCAATCAAAATGAGGGCTTTCAACCCAAACAACCTTTTCGAGGCGGGTTTGATCGATTTGATGGCGGAACTCTCAATCGTTTTTTGCATATTGATCCCAGCACGATGCCAAGACTGGCGGAACTGTCTCGTGATCCAAGGCTGCAGGAACTGTCCCGTCAAGTGGTTGGTGTTCGAATGGATCCACGCAAACTTGATGTTTATTTGACGGTGCATGGTGAAGAGAATTGCACGCCTGATTTGCAGAAGGTTCTTCATCGAGATACGTACTTTCGTGCATTGAAGTTTTGGTATTTTTTACGCCCTGTGGAGGAACAGGATGGACCGTTTGAATATGTGCTTGGCAGCCATCGATTAAGCCGGCTCCGCTTGCGTTGGGAGCAGCAGACAGCAACAGCTGCGATCACCCATCAGCAGGAACCTGATGTGTCCGGTTCTTTCCGTATTCAGGAGCAACATCTGGCGGCGCTTGATTTGCCGCGACCAGTTCGCTTCACCTGCCCTGCAAATACCTTGATTCTCGCTGACGTATTTGGCTTTCATCGACGTGGTGATGCACAACCTGGTCGAGAACGGCTTGCGATCTACGGCTGGAATCGTCCTTATCCCTTCCTTCCACTGACCTGGTAAAGCCGACTGAGAAGATAAAGCGATGAATGACTCAACCTTCCCGCCCTCCAATCTCAACTCCTTCTTGGCGCTTTGCGTTGGGGAGTGGATGAGTTTGCGCAGTTGCTTCGAACTGACGGGAGGAGATGACGATTGGCACACCAGTGAGCGTGGTGATGTGACAGTGCGCTTTTGCGACGCCCTGGAAGGAGCGATTGGTCGCCTTGAGGTGGTTGCTCCTAAGGGTGTGGCGACCAATCTGCTGTTTGAGATTGATGGTGGTTTGAAGCTCACCAGCGTGGAAGGGTTGAATCAAACTGGTCAATGGCTTTTTTGGCCAGACGGCAGTGTCGAGCTGACCTTGGCGCAGGCTGGTGGAGCCGTCGTTCAAGAACGGATCTGGTTCACGCGTCCGAATCTGCGTTTACGAAGCACGACAGCTGTGGATTCGGAGGGCGTTCCACTGCAAGGCAGTTTTTGTACTGATATCAGACGAGTGTCCAAGCCTGCCTCCTGATTGGGAATGGAGGCTTTTCGGCTTGATGTGGTGAGTTTGGCCCCTCAGGCGTTCGGGTCGCTCAAGGATTGGGGTGTGATCGGTCGTGCGTTCTCATCGGGCATTGCTGAGATGCATCTCCACAACCCACGCGACTACGCCGCAGATCGATATCGCAAGGTGGATGATGAACCTTATGGCGGTGGAGCCGGGATGGTTCTCAAGCCTGAGCCTTTGTTTGCTGCTGTCGAGGCGATTCCTCGAAGGGCTCGATCCAGACTCTTATTGATGTCTCCGCAAGGCAGGCCGCTACAGCAATCCGATTTACAGCGCTGGGCGACTGAGCATGACCAGCTGGTGCTGTTGTGCGGTCATTACGAAGGATTTGATGAACGGATTCGTGCTCTTGCCGATGAAGAGGTCTCGATTGGTGATTTCGTCCTGACCGGTGGTGAAGTTCCAGCCATGACCGTCATCAATGGTGTGGTGCGGTTGCTGCCCGGCACGCTGGGGACCGCTGCTTCGTTGGTAGAGGAGAGCCATAGCTCTCTGCTGTTGGAGCACCCTCACTACACGCGACCAGCTGAATTTCGTGGAGTCTCTGTTCCTCCTGTGCTGCGGAGTGGTGATCACGCAGCAATCGCCGCTTGGCGCCAAGATCAACGTGAGCTGCGGACCCGGGAGCGGCGTCCTGATCTCTTTGCTCGATGGGAGCAGACCGAGACAATGGTGAGCGATTCGAATCACGCCATGCAGTTGCGCATCGGCAATGGATATGACATCCATCGCCTTGTTCCAGGGCGATCATTAATTCTCGGTGGGGTCACGCTCGACCATCCCGCAGGCCTCGGTTTGGAGGGTCACAGTGATGCCGATGTGTTGGTCCATGCCGTGATGGATGCTCTGCTTGGCGCGTTGTCGTTGGGTGACATTGGCAAATACTTTCCGCCGACTGATCCCAAATGGAAAGGGGCAGACAGTCTTCGTTTGCTCGAACAGGTCGTGGCCTTGGTGAACGAGCGTGGTTGGTCCGTGATCAATGTGGATGCTGTGGTGATTGCTGAGCGTCCCAAACTCAAACCTCACATTGAGCTGATGCGAAGCAACATTTCTGCTCGATTAGATCTGCCTGCTGATGCGGTCGGTGTCAAGGCGACCACCAATGAGAAGTTGGGGCCTGAGGGGCGAGAAGAGGGGATTAGTTGCCAAGCTGTCGCTTTGCTTGGGCACAGGTGACTCGCATTATCCCCCTGCTGGTGGCGATCCTGGTGGCGAGTTCGCTTGCTCCTCAGCCTGTTATGTCATCTGATGCTGTGATTGAACTGCTTCGCCTAGAGGTTCCGGCGACGCAGCGCCAGGTCTGGCTCGCTGCCGAGCAGCGCACCTGGCAACCCTGGCTGGAAGATCAGGATGGATTTCTTGGACGCGATTTGTATTGGGATCCCCAGCTCCAACAGGGCGTGCTTTTGATTCGATGGAACAGTCACGACCAGTGGAAAGCGATCACTCCAGAGGCTGTTGAGCAGGTTCAGCAACGGTTTGATGCAACTGTGCGCTCCGCCTTGGGGCAATCTGAGTCATCTGAGCCTCGCTCCCCCTTTCCTCTTGTGATGGAGGGTGAGCTGATCGTGCAACGGTTGCCAGGTGATGACTGACGCGTGCGACGCTCGGATCGATTGGCAACGTCGCAGACGTCTTGGACTGGTGGAAGCGATTTGGGGCGAACACAAAACGTCCGCGCAGATCATCAGCATCTTGAAACGTTTTCGAGAGGGGAATGAGCTGGCCTTGGTCACGCGCGTCGATGCCCGCAAAGCCTTGGACGTCGCTGAACAGATCCCGGATGTGATGGTTCATCCAAAGGCGAGCTGTTTAACGCTTGGTGTCATACCCACCGCAACGGATTCCACGGCTGCGGTCGTGGTTCTCAGTGGTGGCAGTAGCGATCTCCTCGTCGTGGAAGAAGCGACGCTTTCCTTGCGATGTCATGGAATATCTGTGGATCAGCTGATGGATGTCGGCGTCGCTGGTCTGCATCGTTTATTGGATGTGTTGCCCCGCCTTCGCTCTGCTCAGGTGTTGATCGCTTGCGCAGGAATGGAAGGAGCCTTGCCCACGGTTTTGGCTGGTTTAGTGCCCCAGCCGGTCATCGGTGTTCCCGTTGCAGTTGGCTATGGGGTTAGCCACGGGGGGCGCACTGCATTAGAGGGAATGTTGGCTAGTTGTGCGCCTGGCTTGGTCGTTGTCAATATCAACAACGGCTACGGAGCCGCAATGGCAGCTTTACGAATGATGCGCTGTCGGTCATTGCCGCAGACTTGACTGATTTTTGAAGGTTCGAGACCAGCTTTGTTGTATTGGATCGTTTGTCTCGAAATTGCTATGTCCCTCTGATGACTAACACCAACATCTGTCGATGTTGGCCATTTCAGTGATGGTGATTTGGTCAGCTCAAGTCTGAAATACAGAGCAAACGCTGGGATCAAAGAAAGTCTTGCTGACTCTGGCCTAAGCGAGCCAGCTCCAGACTGTTGACATCTCCTTCGACTTGTTGAAGCCTGTCGACCAAGGCAATCCAATCATTTTTGGCCAGCTCGCCATCAAGCTGCCATTCCATTGATCTTGGGTCTGGGCAGGCCAAGACGACTTCGTTGCGTGTTCATATCAAAACTAGAGAGTCGACCTAGGAAGAAACACTTACAGAGGGACAGATGAGTGGAAGATTTCCTGAAGATCAGTTTAGAGGTGCTGCAAATTTGGGTATGCGGTGATTAATTCCTCAGCACTCAACACGTCTCCGCGTCCCTCGGGTTGCCAGATCACTTCGAGTGCCATGAGATCTGAAGACGACGTGGAACCAAGGATGCGTAGGGTTTGACGGAGATCTTCCGCAGTGTCTGCTCCCTGCAAGCTGGCGGTAGCGGTTGAGGCGACCAGGAGAGTGACCACGATGAATTCATTTGTCGCGTCAGCCTCTCCAACGGCAGCACTTAGACCTGGATCGGTCAAACGCTGTCCGCCAACATTTGACGTCACTTCAGCTTGGAGCTTGCTCCGCTCGCTCATCGATAAGCGGTTAAATGTTGATTCGGCTGAAGTGAAGGGAACACTGCCACTTTCAGAGTTCGCGTAAACCCACAAATCTGGTTGTCGCAACAGTGCCAAAGTTGTTTCTTGCAACAGGCGTTGTACACCTGTTGAAGAAGAGGTGTCGGCAGATGCTGCAAGAGATCTCAGATCGTCTTGAAGTGCTTTAGCGCTCGAGAGCAATCCAACCTGAACTTGAATCATGTTGACTTTGCTTGGCATGGCCGGTGTTGGCGTGCCGTAGCCGTTCAAGGCCGGTCCTCCGCCGGAGGCTCCACGAAACGCGTTCACGAAAACTCCAACGACGGCCATCAAGATCAGCAATCCGAACAATCCGCCACCGCCAAATCCGAAAATCGGAATGATGAAAGGAAATCCGAAACCGCCACCACCGCCTCGATACCCGCCGCTCCGGTACGAACCACCACCCGAGCGAGGTGCCGAGGGGGCTCTGAAGCTGCCGCCACCCATTCGTCCACCACGGGCTGCGTCAGCTGGATCTGTATAGATCAGGCTCAAGCCAATCATCATGATTGGCAACAACAGTGTGACCAGCAGTCTTCGAGGCCAGGACAAACGCTTCACAACGACAACAGTTTGTTGATTCAGGAACTCTAGGAACCCCCTCCCACGATGGTGACAATCTCAAGGTTGTCGCCTTCTTGCACGACTTCTGACTGCCAACGGCTTCTCGGGATGATCACACCGTTGTGCTCAACAACCACGCTTTTGGGATTGTGGTCAAGCGCTTTGATGACACTGTCGAGACAACTCGGTATTGGGGCAGGTTGCAGGGTTCGGAGTTCACCGTTCACGCTGAGATTCAATGTTGTCATTGATCACGAAAGAAAGTTTCTAGAGCTGTTGGAGCAGTTCTATGGATGCTGATTCTGGATGACTAGCGGCCATAATTGCTCCAATCACAGCAACTCTCTTGCATCCGCCAGCTGTCAATGTCGGCAAATTGTTCGTGTTAATTCCGCCAATTGCAAACAACGGAATTGTCGAGATTTCACAAGCTTTGTGAACGAGTTCTGGACCGATTGCTGTTCGCTCCGCTTTGACTGCGGTGGCATGGACGGGGCCGAGGCCGAGGTAGTCACACCCTTCATTTTGAGCGCGGACCACCTCTTCTAAGTTGTGGGTACTTCGTCCCACCAGCCGTCGATTGCCCATCAGACGCCGTGCCACCTGTGTTGAAAAATCGTCTTGACCCAGGTGCACTCCATCAGCGTCCACGGCAAGGGCTAAATCAATCCGATCGTTCACGATAAAAAGGGCATGATGCGTGCGGCATAACTCTCGTAGTTCCGTAGCTTCGGCGAAGCGTTGTTGGTCCTCCGCTTCCTTGCAGCGATACTGAACCATGGGGACTCCAGCTTGAAGTGCTGCACCGACCCGCTGAATGAGATCAGTGCAGGGCTGGGTGATCAGGCACAGACGGCAGTTGCGTAACAGCTCAGATCGTCCTGTTCGCTCTGACTCGATTAGAGCCTCGACCTCCAAGTCATAAAGGCCATATCGGATCGTTGCTGCTTGTGCCGCGAGTTGGGGGTGATCACTTCGGCTGTATTCCTCCAAAACACGAAGGGCCTCTTGCACGCGAGCACAGTTCGCCGCGACGACTTGCTCGGGATCACGCCGCTTGAGTTGTGCTGGGTGGCTTAGGCCGGCCGCCTGGTCGGTCGCCGATGAGCGAGCTTGCTTGTATTCGGATCGATGCAGGAGGCCGAGCTTTTGACGCCAATCCTTGAGCCGAATCACGAGATCCTGGCGTTCGAGGCCGAAGCGACACCAGTCCTCTACGACACGGAGTCCTTCTCTGGCTCGATCGAGATTGGCATCGATTAACCGAGCCACACGTTGATCCGCAAGCGCGTCGCAGTCCATCAATTTCGTGGCATCTTGTGGGGGATCGCATTCCCTGTCGGCATGGAGAACAGCGGCTCAGAAAGTTCGATGCACGTGCTTGTGTGGGGAATTTTGCTCCTCGGGGGAATTGGTGTGTTCATTGTTTGGGGACTGATGAACGCTTATCCGACATTGGCCTGAGAAGGCAGGCCGAGCCAGTGACGTGCTGCCTTTGCATCGCGTTTGATTTGCTCACTCAGGGCATCCAATCCGCTGAATTTTTGTTGACTGCGCAACCTGTGCGTTGGTTCAACGGTGAGAGATCGATCGGTTAAATCGAGATTGCGATCGAGGAGATGAACCTCAACCGCAGAGGGGGAGTTGGGATCAATCGTTGGTTGTGGGCCCAAATTCATCACTGCAGCCAGGTCCTCATTGCTGTCATCCAGCCGTGCCCATGCGGCATACACGCCCAAACCAGGCAAGAACTTGCGTCCATCCACCTGCAGGTTGGCGGTTGGCCATCCCAATTTGCGCCCCAGTCCTCGACCACTCACCACCCGCCCCATAAAGCGGTAAGGACGGCCGAGTAGATCCTTCGCTGTGTTGAGATCACTCGCCTCGAGGGCTTGACGAATCCGACTGCTACTCATGCGCCCGTGGGCGTCTTTCAAAATCTTCACCACCTGAACATCGAAGCCACGAAGGCGTCCGAGCTCCTGAAGTAGAGCAACATTCCCGGCTCGATGACGGCCGAACTGGAAATCTTCTCCAACGGCGATCCGGCGGGCTTGCAGGGTTTCGAGCAGCACCGTATCGACAAAGGATTCGGGGCTGAGTTTGGCCAATGTTGTGGTGAAAGGCACCAACACCAATTGTTCAATGCCGAGTGGTTCGAGCAGTGCCAGCTTTTCGCTGGGTAGATCGAGTCGCAGCCGAGCCTCTTTGAACAAGACCTCACGCGGATGAGGCCAAAAGCTGACCACGGTTGGAACGCCGAGGTCTTTTTGGACGGCATGTCGAATGACTTCTCGGTGGCCGGCGTGCAGCCCATCAAAACTGCCTAAGGCGAGTGAGGTCGGCTGCCGCGCGTCCTGTGGGGAGCAAAGAGGGATCAACGCAACGTGCAGGCTGTTGGCTTAGATGCCAAGTTTGAACGAGAAATGCAGGCCAGTCATGGTGGATCGCCTTGATTTCCAGCAGTTGTCCGTCGGTTTGCGGCGGATGGGATGGATTCGCTTCTGGGCACAGGTGGTTCTTGGCATTGTTGTGATCGGCGTCCTGATGTTCAACAACATCGGTGGCAGCTTGGTCCGCAATTCGGAGCGAGCATTGGGGCTTGGCCCTGGCCTGTCGCTGACCACGCTGGCGTTTGTGGTGTTGTTGTTCAGCCTCTGGCAGGGCTGGTTGATTGTTCGTACCGGTCGAGCCATTGGCAGTGAGGCCCGTCCCAGTCGGGGTGAAACGGCGCGATTGCTCAAGCGCGGACTGCTCGCTGATCTTTTAGGACTGACCTTTGCGGCAATCGGATACCAAACATTAGCCGGCAGTTTGTTTGTGCAGGCATCGATGCAGACGCCTGGTATTGCAATCGGCGGCAAGGGAATGACAGAGAATCTCGCGATTACATCTTTGGAGATGCTTTCGGTGCTGAGCAACACGCAAGTGTTGTTTGCACATTTGATTGGCTTGAGCTTCTCCCTATGGCTTTTGCAGAGAATCTATAGATAAGATTAAAATAGCTGTTTAATTTTTAATGGTTTAACCGGTATTCATTTTGTTTTTTGGGGTTGCAAAGGCTGACACGATCATCGTGCGTATTAATAATAGATATGACTTGTATTCCGATTGGCAATGGCTGACGAGCAGATGACGCAGGCAGCTTTGGGCTCTTTGCAGGAGATTGACGCAACCGGTAACGTTCAGTTGTTTAAAGATAGTGAAAACATATTATTTGCAACGTCAGCAGATAGTTCTTATGGTCAAGATCCGGTGGAGTTGAAAAATACGCGAAATCGGCCCTATCGCGCTCCCAAGGCAAATTCATCCTGGCAGGTTGTTGGAGCAGAATCATTTAAAGGGGCTAATCACTTAGGTTTATGGAACGAAAATAGTATGAAGTTGCGTGTGCTTGGATTTACTGATGGTTGGAAGATGAATCGTAAAAATAAAAATTACAGAGCTTCCCGGCAAAATTACTTTGAAATTGAAAAGTTATTCGATCAAGACTTTGATGATAACGGCTCGATTGGAAGAGAACCTCCGATTTATACGGTGGTTGAAGGGATCGGCAGTGTTGAGCTGGTCAAAGATCAATACCGCTACTTATATGCCGATCCAGCCTCTAACGGAACACCAGTTAATATCTCGCGCAAAAATGGTAAGTGGCTGAAAGCATCGAAGAGAAAGACTCCTAAATGGAGCTTGATTGGAGCTGAAACTGTTGATTCGCAGAATTATCTGCTCTGGGAGCAAACAGCGAGTCAGTCGATTCGTAGTTGGACATGTGATTCGGACTGGAAGCAAGTTAAAGCTAGCCAACTGTTTAAGCCTGGAACAGATGGTTTTCTCCAATTGGAAGACCTGTTTAAACAGGACGTGGATGAGGATGGCCATATCGGCCCGATCAAACCTACGTTTTCGACGATTGAATCGCTGGGTAATACAGCCTTGATTCAGGATGAAGCCCAAAAAGCTTATGCAGAGTATCGGCATGAAGGTGGAAAAATCCCAATCATGTCAGCTGCTGGTCAGCAATTGAATATTGGATCGGATGCTTCTGAGTTGGAACTTGTTGGTGCTGAACGTGTTGATGGATTCAATAAAGTTGTGTGGTTAAATCACCAGCTCGATGGCATCAAAAGTGGGATTTTTAACCAGCGTTGGGAGTTACAGTCGGAAGGGCAAATTGTTTTTGATGATGACGCTGAGTTTCATGAGTTGGAAGTTGAATTCCAGCAGGATTTTAATTTGGATGCTCACATTGGTGAACGACCAAAGCAATATACCCTGATTGAAGATCATGGGTTGTTTTCACTGTTTAAAGATCAATCTAATTTTGCTTATGTGAGCGGAAAATCAGCTTCTAACAAATACGATGTGAGAGACATTTCAGATGAACCGATTAATGTTGGGTCTGCTGCTTCTGATCTTCAAGTTATTGCAGCTGAATCCTATGAATCAGAAAATCATCTTGCTGTTAAGGAGAACCTGACCGGAGCAATAAAAACTTGGACACTCGATAGCGAATGGGATTGGGATGATCTTAGTGAGTCGGAGCCAGTTTATGCGGGCTCGAAGGCTTTTAATGCATTAGAAATTCTTTTCGATCAGGATTTTGATGTTGATGGACATGTTGGTGGACCTCCAAAAGTGTATACCAATATCGAATCAGATGGCTCAATTACTTTAATGCATGATCAATCGAATTATGGATACATCAAACTTGCTTCCGATGGTGCTATTCATACGATTACCGATCGTGATGGTGCTGATGTCAATGTAGGATCTGCTGCTGCAACAAAAGCAATGATTGCAGCGGAGACTTTTGACTCCAAAAATCATGTGGTTTGGAAAACAAACGCAGATTCCAGCATTGACCTTTGGACATTAGATGCGAATTGGAGAGAATTAACCAGTGAAAATTCAATTGCCGCAGGCAATGCTCGTTACCATGAGCTTGAGAAAAAGTTTGACACGGATTTTGATGCTGACGGATTTGTTGGTGAACAGCCAAAAGTATATACTTCAATAGAATCAATTGGCAATACCACGCTTCTTCATGATCAGTCAAACTTTGCTTATGTAAGAGCATCTGCAGCTGATACCACTCCGATCTCTATTAATTTAGCCAATGGTGAACAGGTTGATGCTGGTTCATCTGCATCGGTCTTACAAATGTTGGCTGCTGAGACAATTAACTCAACCAATAAAATCGTTTGGAGGGATAATCAAAACAAACAACTCAAAACATGGACTCTGGATGCTTCCTGGAATGTTCAGAGTGAGACGGCTTTTGCGGCACCTGGATCAGATTCCTTCAATGCGATAGAAGAAGAATTCCAAGAAGATTTTGATCAGAATGGAATCATTGGAGCATTGAAGGACTTCTGGACGACAGAACAATATTTCGACCGTTTGTGGGGGTTTGAAAATCGTGGACAATTTGGAGGCCTTTCAGGTGATGATATTCGAGCTGTCCCTGCATTTACTCGATTTGGCAGCACTGTAAATGGCATCAATAATTTGGAATCAGGTGAAAATATCGTGGCGGTTCTAGATACAGGCGTAAGAATAACCCATGAAGATTTAAAAGACAATATCCTACTTAATAATGGTGAGATACCAAACGATGGATTGGATAATGACTCGAATGGTTTTATTGATGATTATTATGGTTACGATTTTGCTTATGATGATTCCTCTCCAGATGATGTTAACGGTCATGGCACGCATGTTGCCGGCACGGTGGCTGCGGCTTCCAATGGTTTGGGTGTGATTGGCGGTAATCCAGTTGCGAAAATATTGCCTGTGAAAGTTTTGAATGATCAGGGCAGTGGCTTTATGTCTGGAATTGTGAGCGGTGTTAATTATGCGGTTCAACGTGGGGCCAAGATACTCAATATGAGTCTTGGTGGACCTGGCTATTCTCACTCTCTGAATTCAGCAATCACCCATGCAGGTGAACAAGGAAGTTTGACGATTGTTGCTGCTGGCAACGAAAATAATGACAATGATGTTAATCCAGTCTCTCCAGCATCATTTGATATTGATGCGATGGTCTCTGTTGGTGCGACTACTCCGACAGATGAACGTGCCAGTTTTTCAAATTATGGGCGAACGACTGTTGATCTCTATGCACCTGGTCAAAGTATTTTCAGCACTGGTAGTCGATCTGATACGGATTATCACTTTTTTAGTGGTACATCCATGGCCACTCCTCTTGTTGCAGGTGTCGTCAGCAGCTATTGGGCCCGTCATCCCGAAGCGAGTGCACTCACGGTGAAATCTCGCTTGATGGATTCCGTTAGGCCATTGGACTTTCCGATTAATACGGTGACAGGTGGCCTAATGGATATGGATTCCTTTTTGAAAGGGAGCCATACGAGCAGTTCCTTGTCATCGCAGCGTGTAGCAGCTTCCATGTCTGCTGGACAATTTGATCATCTACCAAAATCCAAGAAAACTCATATTCTTCATGAGTTAAACTATCACCAAACAAGCAAGAAACATCTCAAGCATAAAAAGTTAATTGGTCATGTGAAGGGTGAAACGCATCTTGATCGACAAGATACTTTGAAACAGATGCAAAATAGTATTGATAATAATACGCTCAAGCATATTGAATCAGTTGAGCCCATGCATGGCTTGGGAACAACATTGGCCATTATCGATTTTTCGTCGAAGAAAAAGTCAAATCCGCATCAATCTCTTCAGAAAATGTTTGAAGATGATCATTTTAACTTTTTTGAGCTTGATCAAAAAATTAATGTGCCCACTCCAAAATTAGATGAAAACAATAATTCTCGCTACGGATTTCATCACTACTTGAGTGATGATGATCATCATTTAACTGCTGCAGATGGTGATGATCATTTGACGGGTCATAAAGGCGACAATCACCTCAATGGTGGGGGTGGACACGATCATCTTGAGGGACTTCAAGGTGATGATACGTTGAACGGAGGTTCTGGGGACGATACGTTAAATGGAGGTGATGGAAATGATCGATTGCATGGATCAACTGGAGATGATCATTTAACCGGTAACAAAGGCACTGACTCTTTTGTCTTGAGTCATGGTCATGATGTTATTTATGATTTTAACCCGAAAAAAGGCGAGCATTTGGTTGTTGATCTGGATGAAATTCCTTATGTCAAGCTCATACAGCAAGGGGCTGATGTTGTTGTTTCGATGCTCGATGGTGACGCAAGAACAATCTTGAAAAATACTCAGGAAAGCCAGATTCTTGCAAATAATGCGA
>MDSW01143871.1_pt1 | contig 24473 bp, 14 predicted proteins | sample 811171 | NCBI WGS metagenome assembly MDSW01 (sample SAMN05326641, study PRJNA326480) | marine metagenome | isolation source: seawater | place: Atlantic Ocean: North West | collected 2012 | reverse complement strand
GGTCGAAGTCCATGGCCTCCTCCTCCTCCTCCTCGGGCTCGGGCTCGGGCTCAGCAGCGGCACCGCCGCCGCCGCCGCCGCCGTCGCCGCCGCCGCCGCCGCCGCCGCCGCCACCGCCGCCGCCGCCGCCAGCGCCGACGTTGGCGATGAGATCCTCGACCTTGTTGCTCTCGAGGAACTTGCCGAAGAGCATGGTCCAGTAGGGCTCGATGGTGACGCCCGCGGCCTTGATGATGGTGTCCATCTTGTCGGCGGTCACATCCTGACCGTCGTCGGAAAGGATGAGCGCGGCGTACGTGCAGGCGAGTTCGCCGGACATGATACTGCGGGAAGCGGGCGCGTTAGGGTTTTCGAGTGTCAGCGACGAACGTCGAGGGGTAGCGCAGGACGCGCAGGCACGGGCGCGCGGCGGGAGGAGCGAGCTCGGATCCGCTCGCGCGAGCGCGCGCGAGCATCCCCGCGCGATCGAAACGGGATGCAGCGTCTCGCGAATGCGCACGCCTCCACGACCGCCGGCGACGAGCTGCTCGGGAAAAACCTGAACTCATCGCAAACACCGACCAGGCGAATCTCGCGGGTCGCTGCGTCGTGCATCGCGGCGCGGCTCGCGGCGCGGACGCACCTTTGTAAGTTGAAGGGTGCTGAGACACGCAAGCTGGAGACGAAGCTCCTTTAACCTCAAGGGGGCGAGCGAGTGCTTGTTGGAAGGGATGGCCGACTGGAGCGACCGCGTCAAAAGTACTCTGCTCGAAAACCGCCAAGTCCGGACGCGGCCGCTGACCTCGAATAAATCAGTCGCGGCACTTCTGCGCAACGAGATGAACCGCCGACGCTGGAAACAACCGCCGATTGCGTCAATCGAGCACTCTGCCCCGCGCGCCTCGATAAAGATGGCCAAGCGTTTGATTCCCCTCCTCGACCGCGTGCTGGTCGAGAAGATCGTCGCCCCAACCAAGTCCGTCGGCGGCATCTTGCTGCCCGAGTCGGCCGTCTCGAAGGTGCGCGCGCGCGAAAATGCTCTCCGATCACGTCGACGCGTCGTTGTCACCCCCCGCGGCGCTTTCGTTCCTCCTCACACTGACGATTCCCCCCTTATTCTTACGACAGATCAACGAGGCGAAGGTGGTCGCGGTCGGGCCTGGCAGGCGCAAGGGAGCGAACGGCGACCTCATTCCCATGGGTGCGCGCACGCGCGATCTGCGCGTCAAAGTCGCGTCGTCTTCCGAACCCTTCCATCATCCAACTTCGTGATGCCGAATCGTACGTAGCGTTCGCCTGTTCTCACCCGGTCCCCCCTCGAAACTTCGCAGGCGTCAAGGTCGGCGACACCGTCTTGCTTCCGGACTACGGCGGGCAGAAAGTGGATCTCGGGGATATCGGCGCGAAGGAAGGCAAGGAGACGTTCTTGTACAGCGACCAGGAGATCTTGGGCATCGTCGAGTCGAGCTGAGAGGAAGCGAGACGGGCGAAGTTCTCGCCGCGGTCCTCGGAGGCTTCGCGACGCGGCGCGCGATAGAGACACGACACGCGACGCGCGTTGAAAACGCGCATCGATCACGGATCAACGCGACAGACCCGAGGTTCGCTCGCTCGCCCTCGCATCGCCCCATACACGCGCGAGGCGTTCCTTCACAGTCCAAATACCGAAGGTAGAAAAGTTTCACCCGAGACAGTACGGACGGAGAGAGGGAAGGGAGGCAGCTCGAGACTGCCGGCCAGCCGGAAATCGCAGTGGACGTCCGTGAACTCCAGAAGACCGGTCTCGACTTGCGACGACGGGACACGTCCGCTCACACAAATCTCGCGATGGGCTCTGCGTCGACCGCGCCTCGAGCGGCCCTCGTCCGTACGTCGTCCCGGACGCGTCCGAGCCGACGTCGCGACGGCGCGTTCCGACGACGCACGCCGCGCGCCGTCCCGAACGATGACGGCCTCACCCCCGCGTTCGAAGGCGAGGACACCCCGGAGTGGGCGAAGGACCTCGCGCTCGACGCGAACGGTGAACTCGTCGACACCAAGACGGGCAAGGCGCTGAACGACTTCGGGGCGACGCGGTTCGACGTCGCGGTACGCGCCATGCGCGGGGAGTACGACCCTCCGGGCGTGAGCACGGAGAAGGAGGAGGGCCAGATCTACGACACCCTGACACAGTTCCCGAGCAGGTACACCTTCCAGGCGAGCGGTCGCAAGGCGGATCTCGACGAGGACGGGATCGTCGCGGTGTCTCAGATCGTGCTGGAAGTGTGCGGGAGCACGGTGGAGGACGCCGATGTGAAGATAAAACCGCGAGGAAGCGGTGGGAAGTTCCTGTCCCTGTGGGTGACGTGCACGGTGCATTCCGCCGCGGACGTGAGCGCGGCGCTCGCGGCGCTCAAAGCAGATAAACGCGTGATGACGGCCTGGTGATTGATTCGACGCGTCTGTCTATAGCGGCGACTGTAGCCTTATACACGGAAACTTAGCTCGTGAGGGGGTCATCGTGAGACGTGTCCTATCGTGCGCCGAAGCGGGGAAGAGATTAGAACGTCCTCGTGAGAGAACGTATCGTCCACGGCTTTGAAGAGTCCGGGGAGTGACGCGCTCATCTTACCCTTTCGTACCCTTCGCCGAAACTTTCAGGCCCGCTGCGCGCTATCGACGAATTCTCTCGCCCCGCTCGCCCTCATCAAGAAGATTTCACGAGGATACCGGCGCCTCTCTCGATTCGTCGCCCTTTTCGAGACGCGCGACCACGCCGTCACGACTTCAGAAAGTCTGCGAAGATGATCAACGCCGAGGGTGAGAACGTCGACCTCTACATCCCGCGCAAGTGCAGCTGGACCAACCGCCTCATCGAGGCCAAGGATCACGCTTCCGTGCAGATTAACATCGGTCACCTCGACCACTCCGGCGTGTACAACGGCCAGTACACCACTCTCGCCCTCTCCGGGTTCGTGAGGTGCATGGTGAGTGAACAACATCCCGCACACCAACGCGACAACATCTCACCAGCGACGTTCCCAGCGCTCGCACGCCGCCCGCGCGCGAGGCGACGGCCGGCCGGTGTTCTCGCGTTTTTCTTAGGGTTTGTCGTGGGCGCGTAATTGTTTTTAGGGTTCACCCGAACCCCCTGGCCCGGGACACCTCCGCTGACGCTCTCCATCCGCGTCTCCCTCGTCTCTCTCTCTGTCTCTCTCCTTGTAGGGTGACGGCGACAGCGCCGTGGACCTCCTCTGGCAGAAGAAGAAGGCTTCCATCGGCCAGCAGTAAACGGCGAGTCAGGGGCCAAAAGGTTAGAGGCGCCGCAGGCGCGGTGTAATAGGCATCGGCGCCGAGGCGCTTTCATCACACGACACGACCGCGCGACGGGAACGAACAGACGCGCCGCGCGCCGCGAAAGGGCCCGTCGGTCCGCGCGAAACGGATGCGCGTCGCGTCGTAACTCGTCGTCGATCACAACGCCTACGGACCCCTTCTAGTTTCTACGTGACGCCGCGGTCAAACGACCTCGCGCCCTCTGCCTTCCCCCGCCTCACGCCTCCTGTGCGCCGCCTCGCACGAGCTTGCACCCGAACTCGGTCCCATCGCACACGTCGCACGCGCCGCCTGCGAGGGAACGATGTTTCGAAGGGGGTCGTCAGGTGGGCGCTTCTTCCGGGTCGTCGCGGCGGGAATGAGACGCGCGGCCAATCGCCTCGGGCACTTACCCTTCCCCGCGAGTCGCGCCATGCACGTTTCCAGCCTCGAATCGACGATGTCCGTCATGAGCGGGTGCAGTCCAATCGGCGCCGCCACGAAATGACTCACGCCGGGATGCTTCGCTGCGGCCTCCGCAGCGAGCGTCGGGATGTCCTCCTGCCAGTGCCTTCCCGGGGAGAGAAAAAACGGACTCACCGCCACCAGCGTCGCTCCCTGCTCGACGCACCTCCCGAACGCCGCCTCGATGTCCGGGGGCGCGATCTCCATGTGCGCGAGCTCCACGATAGGCCGCCCTGTCTGCTCCCTGTACATCCTCACGAACTCCGTCAGTAGGTCGTTCGACGCCTGTCTCCTCGACCCGTGGTCGACGATGACGACGCCGACAGTCTCGCCGAGACCCGCATCGGAAGACGAGGACCCCGCGCGTGTCACCGGCCGGCGCGACGAGCGAGAAGGAGAATTCGCGCGACGAGACGAGACGCGAGCGCGAGCACTTGCGACGGAGCGAGGCGGTGAGACCGCGAGAGCCGCGGTGGCTCGGCTCATGGGCTCGAGCGCGGAGGAAAGTGTCGAGATTAGCGCGCGACGTCAGCGGCGGTGCCGATTGTCATTTTGATTTGAACCCAAGCCTTGACCGCGAACACGAACCTTGACCCGCAGCAATTCACCGCCATCGGGAGTGCTGTCGGTGAAGTGAAAACTCGTGCCGTCGCCCTCGTAACACCATTTCCGCGTGCGGTGCGCCCTGCCCCCCGAGGCGACCCGCGGTTCGCGATGGCTCGGGGGGCTTTCCGCGTGTTTTTGGCGCTCGTCGCGTTCTCCATGTCTCTCGGGGCGGCGGAAGGTTTCACGGAGCACTGCCCGACGTACTACGTGAACCTGCGCAAGAGCACGGATCGGCGCGCTCGCATGGAGCGGCTCTTCGACTCGTTCACGAATCTGCACCGCGTCCCCGGGGTCGACGGGCACAACAAGCGGGAGGTGCTGGACGTGCTTTCGAAGCATTGCCCGCCCTCGCAGCTGCCGGACAGCTTCGACGAGGGGAACCTCGGCGTGACGCGCGGGTCTGGCACCTATCTCTCCCGACTCGGGTGCACGCTGAGCCACCTAAAGGCGATCCTTCGCGCGCACGACGACGGCCACGAGTACGCGCTCATCTTGGAGGACGACGCGACCCCGGACCTCATCCCGACGTGGCCCGGGTCCCTGCGCGACTTCATCCAGACCCTCCCCGAGGACTGGACGATCGTGCAGCTCTCCGCGCTGTCGTACGGGGACAAGCTGACGGACCTGTACACGCAGTGGCAAGAGACGCGGCGCAACGAGAGGACCCCGCGGCTGACGACGCTGCCGAAGACCGCGGGAAGCCTCATCTGGAGCGCGCAGGCGTACCTCGTGAGCAAGGAAGGGATGCGCCAGATCGCGGCGAAGTACCGTCGCGGCGACGGGAGCCTGGACATCTGCGAAGCGTCTTGCCTCGAGCTCGACGACTGCATCTTGCACGAGGGCGTGCGCGAGGATGGCTACCGCATCGCAACGCCGCCGCTCTTCGTGCCGCGGCAGGACATGACCTCCACCATAGGGCAAGCTGACGCCGACGATGACTCCGACGGCGTGCAAGAGATGGACGAGACGAGGCGGATGTACGAGGAGTCTCGCGACGTGCTGTACCAGTGGGCGGGGTCGTGGGCGCTGAACGGATTCGAGCGCGCCAATCTCGACATGGACGCCGGGGCGCTGCGAGACGTCGTCGACTCCTTCTACGACGACGCGGGGAAGCGGGCGAAATCGAGCGTGGTGGCCGGGTCGTTCGCGAGGGCGTTCAGGGCACACTGTTCGCGTCGAGGGAGCGACTGCGCGGTGCGGAAATCGTACCTCAAAAACGTCGTGAATCCGCGAGCCGCGCCGGAAGCGGAGGTTGAGACGCTCGAGGATTACGATTACGATTACGAGGACGAGGACGAGGACGACTTCGAGGAGCGACAGAGCGCGAAGCATTCCTCCTCGACGCGCCGTCGCGCTTCACGCTCGCACCTCTCGAGGCGCGCGCGCCTCGGGGAGAGCGACGGGAAAGGGATGGAGCGGAACGACGGAGACGGCGCGAGTCGAAGCCTCTACGTGCTGTAGGTTGACGCGCGCGTGAACTCTTCGAGAGATGCGCAATCATATAGACTCTAGCTAGCATCATAGGGTGAAACGACGCGAGCATCGCGCTACACACCCCGCGCGCTGTTCCGGGAGACGTCCGCGCGCGACGCCGTCGACGCCATCCGCGCTCGAATTTTCCCTGCCTGGGTCCCTCACGCCTCTTCCTCCGGGAACTCCTCCGGCTCTTTCTCCAGGTCCGGGAACTCGTACATGAGGCCGAGGTTATCCACGAGCTTGTGCCACACCTCACACCCCGCGCACTGCACGAACATCGTCCCGCGCTTGTACGCGTCGGGATTCACCATGCGCGTCGTCCGGTGCTGACACTTATCGCACGTGAAACTGAGCTCCGCCGTGCGCGTCTTAGACCTCTGCGGCAGCTGGATCTGATTATCCGCGAGCGGCTGCCCGTCTCGCCCACGCCTCACCTCCCCGCCATCCGCGTCTCCCTCCGGATCGGTCTCGTCGTCCCCCGGGCCCGGCACGCGGGTGATCGCGCGCAGCCACACCCCGCCCCGCGCGCGCCGAGGCGGCTCCCAGCCCGCGGAGACCGAGCCCTCGCGCGGGCGTGGCCGAGCCGCGCGCGCGACGCGGTCGCCGCCGCCCGCACGCGACCCGCCGACGCGAGCGACGGTGGGACGCGCGCGTCGCCGGAGCGACGGGCCGACCGAACCGACCGCCGGAAGCGCGCGCGGGAGAGCCAGAGATGACGACGCCATCGAGACGACAACGCCCGAGCACCGAGGCCTGACCCCCGGGGGGCGAGGAGCGCGAGGCGATGAGAGTGACTGGTGGATGACGTCGCGATTGACGTCGGGGCGCTTCGATTCCGAGTGTTCGGCGAAGAACTCCCACCTGCAGATGGCCCGAAGTGCAATTAGCAATGTTTACCCTTTTCGCCCAAGTCCCAGAGGCATCGCAACTTTCTCGCTTCCAGAAACTCCTGGCGAGGGCAACCGCACGTCCTGAACCGTCGATTGAGCAATTTCCCCTTTCGAACAGACCGTGTGGGCCGGGGATTTTTTCGAGGTGACAACTGGCGCCGTTCGCGCCATTTAATATCTAACGGGGGGAATCCCAGGGTTCGCGAACTGGGAGATCGCGCACGTTTTCGGCCGCGTGACGTTCCCCCGACGCCTGAGAGCCACGTCTTTGCCACGACGCTTCTTCGCGATTCGTTCCGGATAGACCAAGCGCGCCTTTTTCGCGGCGGAGGTCGTCACACAGTGGCTCGCGGTCGAGAAGCGCACGCTCTTCCCCCAACCACCATGGCGCCCGCGATCTCTACCGTCGCGGTGAACGTCGTCCGCCATGCGCACCCTCCTGGTAGCACGCGCAGGAGCGCGACCCTTGGCAAGGTGCGCGACGAAAGACGCCCCCGAGAGATGGCGATGAAATTGCCCTCGCGGGAACCCCACGCGATAGAAGGATTCCCGCCCCGATCTCCGCGACTGACGCTCTCTCCCCCCTTCATCAGGGTCGCGCTCGTGGGATGATGCCCAAGATTGCGCCTGGAGGTACGCCCCGTGCCGATCGCCCCACAGAACGAGCGAGCGAGACGCGTGCTCGCACCGCCGCGCGAGCGGACGCCGCGAATCGACGCAAAAACACGACCCGCGAAAAAAACGACCCGGCGCGCGCGCTGACCCCCGCCGCCCCTCCGCCTTCCCTCACGCCAGGTCGTTCCAACGTCCTGCCCGGGCATGACGAGAGCGAGAAGTCTTCTCTCGTCGCACACGCCGGCGCGGAGACCGAGCTCGCGCGCGCGGAGAACCAGCTTCGTGCCATGCTCTCCCCCGACACGCCCGCCCCGAGCTCGGCCGAGGTTCGCGCGATGCGCAAGAAGATCGCCGATCTGAAGAATCCTCCCAAGCGCCCCGCCGCGGCGGACATGCGCAAGGAGCTGGAGCGCCTTCAGGCGGAGAACACCGCGCTGCTGCAGCTCAAGGAACTCGAGATCGAGAACCTCAAACTCAAGGGTATGAGCGCGGCGGAGATCTCGAAGAAGGAGTCCGAGATGGAGGCGCTGAAGGCGAAGCAGGCTGAGCTCAAGCGCATCGTGGGTCTGGAGACGAACCTTCGCAACAAGTCCGATGCCCAGCAGCAGGTCGCGCAGGGTCAGGAGGCTGCCGCCGCGCAGGCGCAGGAGGCTGCCGCGGCACAGGCGAGGATGGAAGCGAACCAGGCCGCGCAGGCTGACGCCACGCAGATGGCGGCGGCGGCTGAGGCGGACGCCGCTGCCGCGCAGGCGGCCGCCGCTGCCGCCGAGCAGCAGGCGGCCCAGGCGCAGGCCAACGCGGCGGCGCAAGCTGAGGCGAACGCCGCCGCCGCAGCCGCCGCCGCGGAGGCTGCCGAAGCCGCGAAGGCTCTGCAGCAGGCTGAGGCTGAGAAGCTCGCGGTGGCCAACGCTCAGGCGGAGGCGGAGGCTGCCGCGAAGGCTGCTGAGATTGCCGAGGCCCAGCGCCTCGCTGCCGCGAAAGCTGAGGCGGCGGCGAAGGAGTTCGCCTCCGAAGACGAGGCCGAGGCCGCGATGCTTGTCCAGGCGGCGAACGAGGCCGCGGCGCTCGAGGAGAAGGAGCTCGTCACCGTGAACGTGGCTTCCGCGCCGGCCGAGATGACGGATGAGGAACGCTTCGAGGCTGAATCGCTCGCCTTCTCCGAGGTTGGTTCCGTGGAACACCATCGCAAGAAGGAGGCGGAGGAGCGCGCCAAGGCTGCGGCCGAGGCCGAGGTCGCCGCCGCGAAGGCAGCCGCCGCGCAGGCGGAGGCGCAGGCCAAGGCCGAAGCCGAACACGCCGCCGCCGTCGCCGCCGAGGCGGCCCGCAACGCCGAGGCCATCGCCGAGGCTGAGGGCGAATACATGGGCAGGGCCGAGGTCGCGGCCAAGTCCGAGGCGGACGCCAAGGCGGCGAACGACGTGAAGGCCAAGGCCATCGCGGACGCCAAGACCAAGGCGCTCGAGGCGGCCAAGGCCGAGCTCGCCCGCCTTCAGGTGGTGAACAAGGTGGAGCTCGAGTCGAAGACGCGCGCTCGCGCCCCGGTTTCCCAGACGCTCCTCCTCGGCGCGGAGGCCAAGGCGAAGTCTGCCGCCGAAGCCATCGCCACCGCGCAAGCGGCCACCGAGATGGCTGCCGCGTCCGAGAAGTCGGCCGCCGCGGAGAAGGCCGCCCTCGAGGCTGCCGTCGCGGTCATCAAGACCATCGAGACGGCTGAGGAGAAAGCGATCATCGCGAGGACCACCGCGAACCACGCCGCCGAGGCGAAGATTGCCCTGGACATGTTCTCCGCCACCGACAAGGAGGGCTTCGCGCACATGGCTCAGGAGGCAACCAACGCCAAATACGAGGCCGACCTGGCTGCCTCGGAGAAGGCGCAGGCGGACAAGGCCACCGCCGAACAGGCGGCTGCGGATCGTGCCATTTCCGCCAAGGCCGCCGCCGAAAAGGCTGCCGTTGACAAGGCTGCGGCTGAAGAAGCGGCCGGTATCGCCATCGCCGCCGACGCCGCCGCGAAGGAGGCCGCCGCGGAAGAGGCCGCCGCCGCCAAGCTCGCCGCCGAGGAAGAAGCGGCGCGCATCAAGGCCGAGGAAGAGGCCGCGGCCGCGAAGAGGGCGAAAGAGGAGGCGGAGGCGGCTGAGAAGAAGGCGAGGGCGGAGAAACTCGAGGCGATGAAGGAGAAGGCGGCTGAGGATCCCGAGGCTGCCTACAACGAGATCGACATGATGGTCCGCCAGGGCGACGGCAACGGTGAAGATTGGGAGGAGGCCAAGCGCCAGGCGGACGAGGTCGTCGGGCACCTTCTCGGCGTCGTCAGGTCTGGCGTCACCCCTCCCCCGGGAGACGTCTGGATCATCGAGCCCCCTACCCCCGTGCCCGGCGGTGAGATCACCGTCTACTACAACGCCGCGGCCACCTGCCTTGCCGGCGTGAAGCAGTATGGCTCCATCACTCTTCATTCCGGCTGCAACAACTGGGAGCAGCCCGAAAGGATTCAGATGAAGGAGGTCAAGGGCAGGTTCAAGGCTAACGGCAAAGCGATCAAGGCGGTGAAGGGCGCCTGGTGGCAGAAGGCCACCATCGACGTCCCCGAAGACGCGTACGTCATGGACATCGTCTTCAGCGACGGCGGCTCCGAGTACGATAACAACAACCGAGCTGATTTCCACGCCGCCTGCGACGGCGCGGAGGAGGCCCTCGAGCTGAGCCGCTGGGAGCGTGCCTCTGAGATGTACTACCAGCTCGTCGAGGACCGCATCGTTCGCGAAGAGAAGGCGAAGATTCGCGACGAGCGCCGCGCGGTGCTGCGGAAGAAGTCCAAGGCGGCGGCCGCGGAGGTGACCCGCAAGCAGCGCGAGCACGTCCTCTTCGTCGATCCCCCCGAGCCCCGGGCGGGCCAGACCGTCACCGTGCACTACAACCCCAACAACACCAACCTCGCCAGCGCGAACGAGGTGTACATCGTCGGCGGCTGGAACAGGTGGACGCACCCCGAGACGATCGGCCCCATCAAGATGGAGGCGGCGGAGAACGGCGGACAGCACGTCTCCGCCGAGTTCACGGTTCCCACTGACGCGTTCAAGATGGACTTTGTCTTCGCCAGCAAGCCCAACGGCAAGGGTATGTTCGACAACAACAACCGCCTCGATTATCACGTCCCCATCAAGGGAGGCGTGGATAACACCGGCATCGCGCTGTCGGAGCCGCCCATGCACATCGTCAGCATCAGCGTCGAGATGGCTCCCATCGCGAAGGTTGGCGGACTCGGCGACGTCGTGACGTCGCTCGCGCGCGCCACCAAGGAGGAGGGTCACAGGGTGGAGGTCATTCTTCCCAAGTACGACACGCTGGACTACGATGCCATCGAGGACTTCGTTGAGGTCACTGGTTTCAGCTGGGGCATGACGTACAACCGCGTGTTCCACGGCAAGGTGGAGGGCGTCGACACGTACTTCATCGACCCGGAGAACGGCATGTTCCAGGTTGGCATGATTTACGGCACGGATTACCTCGAGATTCCCCTCACGGATGCCGAGCGCTTCGGCTTCTTCAGCAAGGCGGCGCTCGAGTGGCTGCTGCAGAGCAAGAGGAACCCCGATATCATCCACTGCCACGACTGGCAGACTGCGCCGTGCGCCAAGTCGTACTGGGAGGATTACAACCCGTACGGATTGGACAACCCGCGCGTGGTGTTCACCATCCACAACCTCAACTACGGCGCGGACCTCATCAAGGAGGCGATGACGTACTCGCAGGCGAGCACGACCGTGTCCCGCACGTACCGCGAGGAGATCGCGGATCACGCCTCCATCGTGGACAACCTGCCGAAGTTCCACGGCGTCGTCAACGGCATCGATCCCGACATCTGGGATCCCGCCAACGACGAGTTCCTGCCGCGCTTCTACGACGCGACGGAGGTGGTCGCGGGCAAGGCGGCGGCGCGCGAGGCCCTCTGCTCGTACAGCAACATTCCGAACAAGGAGGGCTCCCCCATGGTCGGTATCGTGACGCGCCTGACGAGCCAGAAGGGTGTGCACCTCATCAAGCACGGCATCATGCGCGCGCTCGAGCGTGGGTGCCAGGTGATCCTCCTCGGGTCGGCTCCCGATCCTGAGATTCAGCAGGACTTCGACATGATGTTCCACGACCTGAAGAACCGCTACCACGACTACATGTGCTTCCACCTGTACTACAACGAGCCCCTGAGCCATCTCATCTACGCCGGCGCCGACATGATCTTGGTGCCGTCCATGTTCGAGCCCTGTGGTCTGTCGCAGCTCATCGCCATGCGTTACGGTACCGTGCCCGTCGTGCGCCGAACGGGGGGTCTCAACGACACCGTGTTCGACTATGACATTGACCATGGCAAGGCGGATTGGGAGGGGATGAAGCCGAACGGATTCAGCTTCGACGGCGTGGACGAGGGGGCGATCGATTACGCCCTCGACCGTGCCATCAGCTTGGCGTACGATAAGCCGCAGGAGTTCCGCGCGCTGCAGGCGAACTGCATGACGCAGGATTGGAGCTGGAACAGGCCCGCGCTGGAGTACATCGAGATTTATCACGCGGCGCGGAAGCCGTATTAATAAATCTTTGAACCTCGGCGGGGGAGAGTCGGAGAGAGTGGAGAGGAGAACGGTCGTCTGAGGGAACGGCACATGAGGAGGGCGCGCACTTTGCTTGAAATCGGTTGATTTTTGTAAACCAAAAATAAGCATACAAGTCACATCATGCTCCACACGCCCCAGCACGCAGGAGTAGAAGTCTCAGCATCGAATCGAATCCAGCCTACGAAAAAATTTTACTTTCTCGGGAGGGACTCAAACCTCAGATTCCGGCCCCTTAGAAGTTTTCAGGTCTGGTCGGGGTGCAACACCTCCCTCGTCCAGAAATTTTTCGACCCGCGTCCTTTGATTAATTTTTTCTCAGGGCTTCGAGCTGTCCGAGAAATTTGAACGCTGCAGCGCACCATCCAACCTGGTCCGTACAGCGCGAGACACGGCGACGCTTCGGCCGACGGCGCGTCTCCTGCGATAGCATAGATAGACACTTGGTCTCCTGCGCAATGTTCCGGCGAGGCTGAATAGGAACGGAAACTCGCTGTCGCGTGCTATATTGACGACCGCAGGCGACGGGGCGGTGGCGAGGAATGGCACTGGACGCCCGGCGTCGCTCCCTTACCGGGACGCTCTTATGGCTGTGTATCTTGAGCGATATCGTCTGTCTCGCGCTACCGACATCGCCGGAGCCAGCTGGTCTCTCGCTCGAAGTGAGGGAGGATGGCGTCCGTGGGTACTGGTATGAGACCGCCGACCACGTCGGAGTCGGCGCGGTGGCCTTCGACCCGAACGGGAAGGTGCTCTACCTGACCGCGTACGATCCCGCGACGGGGCATGACGTAGTGGTTCAGGTGGACCCTCGTGACCGTAGAGGGAATGGCGATGGGGCAAGCACGCGCGGGTGGGGCTCGCGCGGTCCTAGACGCGTCGCGACGGCCCCACTTGAACCGGATGCTGGATTCTGTGGCACTTCGGGTGAGTTTGTGCTTCCAGGCTCAGGCTCCTCAAGGAGCTCTGCGTGCGCGACGTTGACACATCCCAGGGTGCCTGGACATCTAAACGCGACGAAGTCAGGTGGCTGGTACGCCGACTTTCGAGGTTTGGCGCTTGACTTATCGAACCCGTCCGCAACCGGGGTCTATGCCGCGCACAACATGCACAACGGGACGTCGACAAAGTTTCGAATCGTCCGGTATGACCGCGTGACTGGTGGCGGTGCGGTTGATGCTGCGTACTCTGCAGATGGTATACTACACGCCATTGCCACGAATGGGGCGTCAGGGCGCTTGGTGTACGTGGCCTCAACCGGCGAAGGCCGAACTAGAATCGGGATGCTCGATCAAACACTGAAACCTGCGAGAGGTCATGCGGGGACTGTCGCATCAGAGCGCGACTTGACGTGCGGAAAGTGCGCGAACTCCAGCGACGCTTTCAAAATTGAGACAGCAACGTACGCCGCAGCTCCAGATGGGAGCGATTGGATCGTTTTCGCAGGCGCTGCCCGCTCGGACGACACGAGCGGTAACCTATACCCCGCACTTTTTAGAGTACCCGGAAATGCTGACGCGTTCGCCGACGCCGCTGGTTACAGCACGGGCATGATCCTCGATGGTACCAATGGGTATAGGATGGATGCGGAGTGTGAAGGTGTCACTGATTCGAAGCAGGGACGCTCTAGCACGTTTACCGCTCTCGCAAAGCAGGGCAGGTATGGATACGTTGGCACTTCGGGTTGGGACAAAAACTGCAACGGGTGCGAAAAGCGGTCAGCCTGCGTGTTCATGTTCGACCTAAACTTCGCTGAAGGAGCGAAGCCGCTTGCAGCAATCGCGCTGAAAGGTGAATTACACGAGAAAGATGTGTGGGCGGCAGCAGTCGAACCACGAGACGGTCTCTCAGAAACAGGTCACGTATACTTTGCAGTCGGTTCACGCAAAGATAAAGCGTTTGGGAGGATCGTGAAGGTCCAGATTGGAGGAACAGACACCGCTTTGAATTGTGTCTCTGGCTGCTTCAAACGCGTCGCAACGTACAAGGAGTCATCACCTTTCGGTGGTATCGCGTACGTGCCGAACTTACACGGAATCGTTGCTTTCAGACGCACCAGAGAATCGACTATTTACGAGAAATTCACAACGGCATCGGTGACGGGCCTCGCGCCGAAACTCGTCCAAACAGGGACAAAATCGATAATTGTTCAAGGCTCTGGATTTTATGTTCCCGAGAACGTCGAGAACAAAATGGGTGCTATCGCTTGCAGACTCGGTTGGGGCTCTAAAGGCTTTACGATTGGAGGATGGAGCCCCGCGACATTCATCGACTCAGAAAGAATTCGTTGTCATCTGCAGCACGCTCTCCATCCGAATTTCTACGGAAGTATTGCTGCTGAGATCTCAATTTCATTCGACGGTCATTCAAGTGTTGGTGGAAATTGGTCGACATCGCTCTGGACGGGCGACATCGCCGATCTCCGCTTCGTGCGCAACGCGACAGAAAGCCGTCGGGATACTCATTCGGCAAACGTTCTTGAATATCTTATTCAATTCATTCCTGCTGCACATCTGAAAAATACTGGCTCTCAAGAATTATTTGTAAAGCTTGTGGAACCTGTGAAAATGGGTGTAAGGACGACGTCACCGAACGATGCTGTGTCTCGTATGACTCCCGACGGTCTTTTGATGCCGGGCATCATCGAAGTTCGCGCCTTCGACGCTGGCAACAATTGGTACGTGTCGCAATGATTTGCCCTTCTCCCTTCAAATGATTCAAATACGCTTTATTTGACTCTGCTCCGTCCCTTCATTGTTTCGAACAACAGGATTGAATTATCCGATCGTAAATTAGGTGATGTTACTGTATCATGTGCCACGATTGTATTGAGCGGTGCGCTCACGTCGTCTGTTAATGTTGAGACGGGTTCGTGGACGTTCGCAAACGACACACGTCCTCTCTTCTTGACTTCAGTGCAGTCCGATGAACATTCGCTCGTCTTTACAAATCTTCATCTTGGTGAGGTTCGTCAAGAATTCAGCGTGAGGCGTAAAGAGCCTCTTGGATCTGATTCATCCAGCGACTTGCATTTCAAGTCCGCTTATCGCGACGCTGGAACAATGTCTCGGGACCTTCTCCCTGATGCAAAACTTGATTTGCACAATTCAAAGGCTATCCTGCAAACTTCGATTCGCTCTGGTCGTCGTTTACTCCAACGCAGCAGCAATGCGCCTAGCAGTCTTGCGGTTGTTGGAACACCGTTGTCGGTGTATTCACCTTCGCTGTCGGTCTCTCAACGTCGTTATTTGCGAATGGACACAATTGAAGAGGTGAGTTTTCTTGCGTTCAAGTGTTTACAGTTTTTCCCTCGCCGTTGCTAACGTGTGTATCATATCTCGTGCTGATATTTCAGGTCGAGGCGTACTTTCATTTCGACGATCAATTCACTCCTCTCGTTGATATTACTGTTGACGTGTTCGACTCGGACGGAAACTTGGCCGCTTGGACAGGATGTTCACCGTCACCTTGTTCGATCACTGCGAGTCTCAACGATACAAGCCGTGATCCCTACCCCTTCACCACGGGCGATAACCTTTCGCGTAACCGATCGGCTGTGCTCGTCGCCGACGAGGCTGGCAATTTCAGCACCACGCGGTGCCTGCTGCCTACAGGGTGCACTCTGCGTTCTGGGTCTTTGACGGTGCTTGGAGACGCTGAGAATGGCACTGCTGTGTTTTCAGGTGCGAGGAGGTTTTTTTCCTCGTGACTGCCTCCTTCCAGGAGATTTTCCGGGCCTTCCCTTTGTTTTTATTTTTCTTCCTATGCACGTCTAGTCTCAAAAAGATGCCATCTGATTTTTGATTTTTTTTTTCGATTTCCGACATTTTCAGGCCTCCATTTTCGATACCCAGCAGTCGGGGCTCATGAGTTGACCTTCACCGCCAGCGATGCGTCTATCACACCGGCGACCCATGTGATTGAAGTGATTACGGGCAGATCGACTTTGCTCGGCGTTCCGTCGCCTTGTCCTTTGACGGAGGTGTCAGGCTACCAGGTCTGCGAGAATTTGCCTACGAGCAACTGCACGTGCCACCGGCATCTAGCCAGGGACGACGTCGCACTCCTTCCCATTGAGGTGCTCGTCCTTGACGCGGGCTTGAACCCCGTGCTCGAGAACGACACGCTGGCATGCAGAAGCTGCACGGAAAGGGAGGTTTTCTTCGTCGCCCAGGATCGAAGCCTCGTCGTTTGTCATGAGAACATCACTTCGGGGACGTGCGAGTGCATGGGCAACACCGAGGAGAAGACCATCTCGGGGACGGTTTGTTCAAACGCCACTAAATTTTCAACCACGGCCATCAACGGGGTGGCGTCGTTCTCAGACGTGCACATCTTGAATCCGACAGTAAATTTCGAGGGCTACAAGTTTGACTTTTTCTCGCATGGTGTCATCAATGTGAGCTTCGGGATAACTGTGATCGAGGGTGAGGCTTATGCTCTCGAGGTGGTGGATCCGATCAGCTTCCCGGCGCCGGCTACGAGCAAGACGACGTTTCAGTCAAACTACGTGACGTACATCTCTTCCCCGTTGGACATACACGTGGTGAAGGTTAGAATTCTCGACGGAGGCTACAACTTTGTGGGCACGACAGAGCCGAGTGGGCGCCAGATTTTTGCCACCTGCGATACGGCAACGCTCGGTGATTTCCCTCAGGATGAAAACCGGGGAGGGAGCGACTACGCGGTGTCATGCAGGAACACCTTCTGCGACGCTGACCAGGAAGCAGGCGTCGCTAAGTTCGGAAATTTAAGGCTCGTGCGCCCCACGGCTGGGGAGCACGTCATCACTTTCACCGGTTCGGGTGCGAGGTTTACTGAGTCGGCCTCTTATGTCATCTCGGTCATCGTCGGTGATCCTGTGGCCCTTGCCGTGGTTGGCTTCACTGAAACGGCGCTTCTGGCCACGGCTGAGGTGGCCATTCCATCCTTCGACGTGCACGTCGTAGATCCGGGCGGAAATCGCATCGAGACTGCCAACACCCGTACTGACGCGGTGATTTGCGCGATAACTGGCCCGAGGCATAACTTTGACAGCAACGGAGTTGAACACATCAAATATCTTCAACAAGGCATGGGATTCGTGACTTACGACGGATTGGCTCTCGGAGTGCCTGAAGTTGGAGAGTACAACTTGACGTTCACTCACGCCGTCCTGGATTCTACCGTCCAGAATTTGACGGTGACGTATGGTCCATCTTCTCGTCTGTACATTCCAATCACGTTCAATACTTCCGCTGGGGTTACAATCGAACCCGTGACGACGTACGATTCCGAAATTGAGCTCGTCTTGAGTCCCTTGGTTGTGCTAATCTTGGATGGAGGTTTGAACTATGTCAGAGACGCCTCCAAGAACGTCACTGTCACTGCTAACAGAGGCGAAATCACGTATACCGTGCGAAACTCGAGTGAAGGATACGTGCTGTTCGATGATATCACGCTGCATCGACCGTCGACGGGCTCGTACCGTTTCTCGTTTTCCTCCGAAGGACTGACTCCGGTCTACATGGACGTCACAGTCTCGCCGGGATACCCGGCGGTGCTCGACGTGTGCGGTGGTAATTCATTCTTCTTGAGAAACCAGGAAACGGGTGTCTGCGAAGAGACGCGGACGTACGAAGCAACTGCGCGGGTGACTTTGAGGTCATTCCAAGTCCGGGCTCTCGACTCGGGCAGGGTGTTCGTCGCAGATCGTTGGAATTCGGAGAGGCGGAGCGTGAGTGTCTCGGTGGAGTCCTTCACTGACGCACTTGGGGTCGTTCACGCCAACTCTTCTGATATCTCGTCCTTCGTACCTGACCTCGGAGGCACGCAAGATTTTGAGGATGGCACGATTGGGTGGTGTACCGATGGGATGGATGTCAATCCCGTCGTCACGGAAACTATAGACCCGGACACGGGTCAGACGGTATCTGTGACCACCTATTCGGATTCTTCGCCGTCGTACTGTCGAGAGATCAGTTACAGCGGTAACGCACCCGACGTGCACTACAACGCCGGTATGAAGTTCTCCCTCCCTAAGGCAGGAATTTACCTACTGAAGTTCACGTCTGAGTGTGCATTTCGGTACTGCGGCGACGTCATCTACCCGAACCTGGAGACTGATACCCTCCAGGTTCGGATCCTTCCGGGAAGACCTGCTGTGATGCGATTCGTCACAGAGCCTCCCGCGGTAAATGAGAACGATTTCCGACTCGAACCACCTCCCGTTGTGGAGGTGTTCGACATGGCCGACAACCTTTGCACCACAACGAACACATATATGTCAGCGGATCTGTCACCGCGTTCTCAACGATTGCATGGCAACGTCGCGCCGGTGAGCCAGGGAAGGTCGACCTTCCCTTCCCTCCGTTTCAGCGGCGAGCGAGGGTTCGAGTACAAGCTCATCTTTGAGCTTCACGCGTACGGTGTGACGCTCGAGTACTCCCCGTTCATGCTCCGCCCTTGTGAGACGGTGAAGCCGAACAGCTTTTCCGATAACAAAGGCAGGTGTCACTGTCTTCCTGGATACACCGAAGACACAGTCAACGGGACGGGTTACGTGGACGACCTCGACAACTACAATGTCGCCGGGATCGATCTCTATAGCCCGGTGGTGTTCGACGACGGCGACTGGCTCGAAGCGCTGCATCCCTATGGCATCTGCGTCCCTTGCGCGAATGGATATTTCAAGCCGCATCCGGGGTCTCATCCGTGCACGAAGTGCAAAGACCGATTCGACACTTCGCGCAGGAACGGCGTGCCCAGTCCCAATCACACGTCGACCTCAGGGAAGCTCTTACCCGGTGCTCTCGGCAGGACGTCCGAAGAAGACTGTCACTGCATTGTGCAGCTCCCCTTCGAAAGCTACTACCGCAACACATCCACGCACATCAAGTACAAGTGCGAGCCCTGTCCTCCAGGTGGAAACTGCTCTGGTCTCGATATCCCGGAGATTGGTGCTCTCCCTGGATACTACAGGACCAGGCGCGACACCACGACGTTCACGGAGTGCCCCAACCCTGCAGCGTGCCTCGGTGGCGTCAACAGTACTTGCCTCACGGTGAACAGCAGCGGTCACACCGGGACACTCTGCGCGAGCTGTCTTCCCGGGTATGCGTATCCTTCCGTCAATGGTCGAACTCCTCCTCGATGCTTGGAGTGCGGAAACGAGGGATTGAACGCTGGGCTCTTCCTGCTCCAGGTGTTTGCCATCGTCGTCATCGTCGCAGGAACAGCGTTCATGAACGTGCGTCGAGGCTCGGATGCCGTCTGCTTGATAAAGGCCTTCATCACTTATTTGCAGACGGCTTCTGTCGCTCGACACCTTGACTTAAGCTGGCCGGAATCATCTTCGGGATACTTGCTATTCATGGAGAAAATCAGCTCCATCAACCTTGAGTCGGCGTCAACTCAGTGTTTGCTGGCGTGGAATTATTACGGGGCGACTGGGTTCTACATCTTGGTGCCGCTCATTCTCGGCGCCGTCGGGATGGTTTACTTCTCGGTCTTCCAATTCATCGAAGATCAGCGAGAAGCGATCACGAGCACTCGCACCCGAAGTGGTGCGGTGGATGAGGAGAGCGAGGACGAGGAGAGCGAGGACGAGGGTGATATGTCGCCCGTGATCAAGTCTGACGCGCTGAGGACGAAAACGCGGGTGGAGGCTATGGACGAGGCGACCTTTGGCGAGACCTGGGAGAGCCGCGCGTTCGATCACGTCGTCATGCTCGGGGTCATCATCATGTGGTTCATGTACCCCACGCTGGTTCAGTACCTCATCGGGTTGCTTCCGTGCCGGCGTCTCGACAGCGGTGGTGATGTGTTCCTCTTCGCTGACCTGAACATCAAGTGCTACGACTCGACACACAACAGCTGGCTCTTCCTGTTTTTCCTGCTCTTAATCCTGTACATCATCGGCATACCGGTCGGCCTGAACGCACTCGTCCAGTCTGAAGGGGAACTGTTCGGATCACTCGGGATGCGATATCGCGTCGGAATTCTCTTCAAAGGACACGACCTCACGAGCGCGTGGTGGTGGGAGTCGGTCATCTTCGCCCGCAAATTTCTCCTCGCGACGTTCGTCGTCGCTTTTTGCGACTCGACGAGGATGGGCGGGTACTTCATCGTCTGGCTCCTCGAGGCGAGCTTCGTGCTGCACCTCGTCGCGAACCCGTACGCGAACGAGAGAAAGCATCGACTGGAGTCGTATGGTCTGCTCGCTTCCATCATCACGTTCAACTGCGGCATCCTGTACCGCGAGGACTACGGGGACTACGTGAACACTGCCGTGACGCTGGTTCTGTTTGCCACGCACATCGGCATGAGTCTCTTACTCGGGAAGAGTATGTACGAAGAGTTCGCGGCGGAAGGTCGCAACGCGCTCATCGCTCGCGCGCAACACGACATCATGCTCGAGGAAAAGATCGCGAACGAATTCGAGAAGAGGAAGGCGAGCCGCGCGGAGATGGAGCGAGAGGAGGAAAAACAGGCGAAACTCAACGCCACGATCGGCGCGCATCTCCCTTTTGCCGACGACGCCCTGCTGCAGCAGGTCGAGACGGGAACCGCCCTGGAGATTAAAACCGAGCACAAAAGGTTGTCCGAGGGGCTCGCGGGATTGCGCGAGACGTGGAGGGAACGGCGGGAGAAGAACACGGAGAAGAAGTATCGGGTGGACGAAGCGCACATGGCAAGGGAGCTCACCGCTGTGGAGCGCTGGCGCGAACGCCGTGCCAAGGAACAGAGCGTCGCAACTGCGCCGCGAAACCAAGACCAAGGCCTCAGGGTGTCGTGGAGGGAGAGAATGGCCGAACGCGAGCGAGAGAGGGCGCGGCAGGAGAGAAAATAGAGACGATAGCTTTCTCGAGAGCTAGGGATGTAATGATGCGAGGGGAGCCCTCGACACTGAACCAACCGGGCGAGGGGCGCGTCGTCAAAAGTCTGTCGTTTCCCGCGGGCAGCTAAAGCCCACCTCATTCTCTTCCTCTGAGTATTAAAATGGTGAGGTCTCGTACCACCGTCTCTACCGCTAAGCAAGCACCTCCAACAGGTGCTTACGCGAGAGAGCTGATGAGAGCCTTGCCCTGCTCCTGCACGACGGCGAGGGCAGCCTTGGCCGCGGCAGAGTCCTTCTGGCGGATGGCGAAGTCGAGCTTCTCGACGTTCTTGTAGAACGTCTTGGCGTCAGCCTCGCCAGAACCCTTGAGCTCCACGAGGTTGTTGATGTCGTAGCGCATGGTGCCGACCTGGCGGCGGAGCTCGTTGCGGGCCTGGGTCCAGTACGCCTTGTCGACGTACGTCGCCATGTCCTGGTCGAGGCGGGAGATGGAGTCCTTGGCGCGGATCGCAGTCTGCGCGGGGGTCAGCTTCTGGAAGGAGAAGCGAGACGCACCCTCCTGGCGAACGCTCTGGCTGATGTTGAGGTCACGGGCCTGTTGAACGAAGAGGGGGCACGTGCGTCAGCTTTTGTGCTCGGCGAGAGAGGCGGAAGGAAGGAAATTGCCACCAGGATCACCGGATGGATATCCGATCCAGGCAGATCAAGGAGAAGAGAAGGGGCGCGATCGTGGTCGAGTTGGGGGGTCACTCACCTCGTAGATGAGCTGGAGACCGTTCTTGTTCGTCTCGCGCTGGTCGGTGAGCTCAATCGCGTTGAGCGCGAAGGCGGGCGTCGCGTTGAGGGCGACGATGCCGGCAGCGAGGACGGCCGCGGACTGTGGGAGGAGAGAGGGGGAAAATTGGTCGTCAGGACGCGCACGGAGGGTTTATTTTCCCGACACGATGCCGCCGAGGATCACCTTCCGCGGGGGTCGAGCGCGCCGCTCGCTACGCGAATCTTCCGAAATCCATGACGTGAGCGTCGTTGGGTCGGGTCGCCGCGTCGCGGTCGCGCCCGAAAACCCCCGGTGCGCCCGATTGCCGGTCGTTTCCGGAGTCCAGTTGTTATATCCGGGCGTGATGAGAAATCGCGTGAACTCACCTTGGCCTTGTCGGACGCGGACGCCTTGACGACGACGGACGCGCGGGGGGCCTTGGCGCGGATCTGCGTCTTGGAGACGACGGCCTTGCCGGTGAAGGCGGAGGTGGAGAGAGCAGCCATGTTGACGGAGGAAGAGGGGTGGTTTACGGTTTGTCGGGTGCTGGAATGACCACTCGCGAGCGCTCCTCTCGACAGAAGTACTGCACAAGTCGAATCGCAATATTCCGAGAGCCAATCAAAGTTCAGGAAATGGAAAGACTTGGCTCGTGCTTTTGATCCATTGCGTGGGCCCATCTTTTAGCCTATTTTGACGGGCCGTCTTTTTTCTTGAGGACGTGCCCCAGCTTGAGGCCCCCAGAGCCTCCTGCTACTGCCCATGAGGCCCCTCCCACGCGTGAGGCGTCACCCGACGCTGAGGTGCTGCAAATCTTTCGGCCCTCGTCGCAACCTCGTCGCGTGGATGGTAGCTCTCGCGTCGACGGCAGTGTTCGGCGCTCTCGCTCTGCGTTGGCTACTGCTTCAGAGCGCGGGTGGCCCTCGCTTCGGCGCTTCAGCTTCCTCCTGGCTGTACAGTCGCCCTCCAGTCCTTCCCGAGGCGGCGTTCATCGCCGTCCACGTGCGATCCCCCCTGTCGACGGATCCCGTCGAGCGCCTCGCTGCGCTTCGTCTGGCCGAAGTTCGCCGCGCCACGTTCACCTCGCGCGACGGCGCGGGGAGGGAAACCCGTCGCGTTTTGGAACCTCGTGTTGTTTTCGAGAACGCGCCGCGAGCGCCTCTCTCCCGCGACGATATCGACGCGTGGCTCGGGCACCCAAATCTCGAGTTCGTGGAGGCCTCGCGAGTCGAGGAGAGGGCGCGTCTCGGCCCGGCGTTCGACACGTTCAGCGGCATATACGGCGCCGCGGTGAAAGCTCGGGTGCTTCGTTGGCTCGCGGAGTCGAGTGCGCACGACCGCGCGTGGGTTCTCGAGCCGGACTGCGTGTACACCGAGGCGTCCTGGGTGGAGTTTTTCCAGGCATACGACGAGCGCTACCCCGACCACGATCTCATCGCTGCCGACTCGACGAAATCCACAGGGGGCGCAGCCTGGGCGCACGCCGCGAGCTGCACGTACTGCGCCGAGGGCGACGGGCGGTGGAGGACGGCGTTTCTCCCCGTGTTCCGCGTGTCGAAACGGCTCGCCAGGGCAGTCATAGACGAGCTGGCGAGAAACGCGACCGGGCACCACGAGGCGTTCATCCCCACGGTGTGCTCGAGGCTACCGGGGTGCCAGTGGGCCCCCGTCGATGGCGGCGGCGGCGTCTTTCGATATCGGCCGTTCTTGAAAAAGGACGAGGCGAGGTCGAAAAAAGCAACCGGGAAGCTGTATCATCCCGTGAAGTCAGCTGAGGTGTTCCGCGAGCTGGTGAATCGCACGTACGAGTAGACGGACACGAGTGAGCGTTCGATCAAATGAACGCTGATGAAGCGTCTTTTCATCGCCTACGCGCCCGCGTCGAAATCTTGATACCGCCCGATGGTCGCGCATCTGTTTGTTTTTCCGGAGAGCACGATCGAGCGCGCCAGACGGAGCTTGTACGCGAGGTCGTCCTCCGTCACGACATCGTCGAAAATTCCGGGAATCAGATCCTCGTGTAGTTTCCTCCCGATCCAAGCGGTGAACAGGTCCACCTGGATCTGCTGCCACATGGACGCCACCTTGGCGTACTGCTCCCGTTTGCACCGCATGCTTGGTTCGGGAGGCAAAGGTGCGCCGCCGTCGCCCCAGCACTCGTCGGGGAGCCACGTGAGGAAATCCGTGTGGCGCTCCGTCTCCGCCATCTCGCTTCGAACGCGCTCGTCCAAGTCCGCGTGCCCGCTTCTGTCCGGGTACCGCAGCTTTTTATTCCGCGACAACACCTCGAGGAAGTCGTCGCGTCGCCTCAGCGCCACGGCTTCGTCCGAGCTCATCACCCGTTCAATCGCCGGCGCGCACTCCTTCCACAGCCGCACCACGTTCCCCAGCGCGTACGCCGCGTCGCACAGTTCCTCGGGCGACAACTCGTTGCGTCGCAAGCTCCCCCAGTTCACCTTTTCGAGCGCGTCTTCGATCCAGCGCACCGTCTCGAGCGCCGCTCGCGCGCTCGCGCCCGTCTCCGCCTCTTCTTTTCCGCGAGCCGTCTCGCTCCCGGACGCGCCCTCGTCGCCCGCGCGAGTCCCAGCCTCGAGCCTCGACATGAACGACTCGGACGCATCTCTCACGGGATCGACTATGTCGAGCAGAGGCGCGTCGCCCTCGGCGAGTACGCTGCAGTACCGCTCTTTCAGCTCGAGAAACTCCCTGCGCGGGTGGATGAGCGGAACGAAGGTAAACGAATGTTGTTTTTCTCGGACGGTTCTTCGCGGCACGGAGGAAGAGGTCGACTGGCCTGTGCTCGAGACGAGCCCGGTGGCAACACAGCTGCAAGGTGGGTGGGGTGAGTGGAGTGCGGTGGGGTACAGTATGAGTAAGTAAGTAAGTAACAAAGTAACAAGACATCGGGTCCGCTTTAAACCCCCTGATCAAACCCGCAACTCTTGCTGCGGTTGGGGGCAGGCAACGCC
>MDSW01171998.1_pt1 | contig 24489 bp, 24 predicted proteins | sample 811171 | NCBI WGS metagenome assembly MDSW01 (sample SAMN05326641, study PRJNA326480) | marine metagenome | isolation source: seawater | place: Atlantic Ocean: North West | collected 2012 | reverse complement strand
GCAGCCAATCAAGCACCACTTGGTATTGTGTGCTGACTGTTTCCATACACTTCCATCTCGCCAATGGAATTCTTCTCCAAGGCCATCCACGGTATAGCCGATTCCGCGGACAGCGTCGGCCATCAAACCCCGAGGGACTCCGGAGTGCGAAACGATAGCTGAGCTTGACTCATGAGATACCACAGCAGATACGACTCCGGATACGCCTTCGAGCGCGCTACGAACTTTTCCGGCGCAGCCATCGCAGGTCATCCCGCCCACGTCGAGCGTAACCGCCTCTTCTGCCATGCCAAGCCTTCCTAATGCTCATTATTGAACCAAACGACGCTATTCACTTAGAATCGCTCTTCAGATGCATGCCTGTGGAGGATGGACGAGATGGTTTGAAACCCCAGCGTTCGTAGAAACCACTCACATCTGCTAGGAGATTGATGTATGTGTTCGGTGGAGCTTCTTCCTCGATGTAACGCATTAACTCATTCATCACCATCGTACCTCCGCCCTGTCTTTGGAAATCAGGAATAACAGCCATGTCGCAGATATGGAATACAGTCCCACCATCCCCCACAATTCGCCCCATTCCAACAATTTTTTCGTTTTCTTCAAGCTTTAGAACCACTGAGCACAACTCTCTCCCCAGCCCCCTGATTGCACCTTCCATTGATCTAGGCCCCATTCCTGCTGCTTTTCTGATCATGAGGAAAACTTCTGGAGAAGGGACTTCCCTTTCGACCATGAACATGCTTCAAACCTCCCGCTTAGTCTTTGCATGACAGGCGAGAACCGTGGTGGCAAGACTGGCAGCTGTAAATTGCGTTATTCCATATTCGTCTGGAGCAATCTCTGATATGTCGGTACCGATAACACGCCCACCTCCCTCGAATACGCCCTCTATGATACGATTCACAAGCCAGTAGTCAAGCCCGCCGGGTACCGGTGTTCCAGTTCCAGGTACAATCGAAGAATCTAGAGCATCAACATCTATACTCAGCCAAACGGGACCGCTTATGTTCATCAAGCAATCAAGAATAGAAAGGACAGCCTGCTCATCTTCTTGAATTTCCCTAGCCCGCCATGCAATGATCCTATCATCCGATTCTATCATGTGAGCCTCATCTGAGGAATATGCTCGGATTCCAATTTGAATAGCATGACTGAGTCCTTCATCAAGACATCTTCTGACTACCGTTCCATGACTAAAACGCTCACCATTTAGCTCATCACGAAGATCGGCGTGAGCGTCTATCTGAACTAAGGTGAGATCATTCAGGGATTCCAAAACCCCTCCTGAGACACAGGCCTTCAGCGCCGGGAGAAGAAGCCCATGCTCCCCTCCAAGCAATATTGGAAATTCGCCATGGGTTATTCCCTGTTCGATATGGCCTTGTATCGATTCAAGATGAGAAATCAAAGTCGGACCTTCAAATTCCCATGCATCTAAGGTTCTAATGTTCATGCCGGCCGGTAAATCATCTGCAAGATAATCAGAGTAGGTCTCTACTTGCGAAGATGCTTCTAAAGTTGCTGAAGGACCCATAGAGGTGCCAGTTCCGTAACTCACTGTCATTTCGAATGGTACCTGGATAACAGAGACATCAGGAACTTGCGACCAGTCCTCTTCGAGACCGAGAAAACCGATTCTCGCCGATGCCGCCATAATTGCTCCGTGTGGCAACCGGTATTCGACGCTTACGCGAACCATGTTGAAATAACGAACCCCATGTCGATGGGTTGCGCAGGTGACGACACATGGGCCTAACACTCCAAGATCTGACCCAAGCAATTCGTAATCGTGTCGATATGGACATGGAGGTAAGTGTCGCCGAATCGATTGCTGAACATGCACTTGGGTTCTTTGGGTTCTCCAATCGAATTATTGACAATGCGTTGGAGCCGAACGATAGAAACCTGTTTTATCAGCTTCAAGATTACGATCTACTGACTACTGAATCAGAGGAGACCACACTCTGGGATGGAAGGGAGTGGAGAATACACTACTGGAAATTCAAGTCTAATGCAAGCCAGTATGTTGGAAGAGGATCCAAAGATGATGAGGATGAAGATCCATATGCTGGTCTGTACGAAGATGTCCCCCAGACAGTGTGGAGAGAGAAAGCCGGTGAAGAAGACGACTGGGATGAGCCACTGTTTTGAGTCAATACGCCCACAGCCTGTTATACGAAAAAAGCAGCCAAAGGCAACATGGCAACTCGGAAGGTCGAGGCGTTCGTCCTGGCTGTGCTAACAGCATCACTCGCCTTCTCATCAATTGCGGTAGCACAGCAAGAAGATAACGAGCCCGCCTCCAGAGAATGTGTCATACATGCAGATTGGGGAACCTTTTGGAGCGATTCTGGGGAACAAACCCAACATGCTTACAGAGTTCAATTCTATCCATCGTTCCCCCTTGCAGTGGATCCTACTAACGTAGATGTAATTGCAACCCATCTAAATATCGCTGGAATCCAGGTTGGAACGCATTCCTCCCTCACTGCAGGAGGGGCGATAGACATACAGATGTCTCACACTCCGTCCTTTGGAGACATTATTTCCATCTCGGTCGAAACAACCGAAGCATCTTGTGAGAGGTCGTTCGAAGTCACCATGTGGAATCAGCCGGTGATGGACCACGAAATCACCAGAGAAACAACCTGGTCGTTAACTTCCGGAGCTGATGAAACTGCAATATCTGTAACTGGAAGGGGGTGGCAGCAGCGCTCAGATTTGAATCTAGAAGCCAACGAGCTTGGAAACGGGACCATACGATTGATGCTCAACGATCAAGATAGGGAGATCGATGTCAACTTAGATATTCATAGAGCGTGGTTGAACGAGTCTTGGAATGGAACTGACCTTTCCAGACAGGAGTTTCAACTAGAAGGTTCAGGAACAATACGAATGATCCTCTATGATGGATTGGAGGGTATATCGGTCGATGGCACAGTTAGAGAAGCCAAATTCACAAGAACACTAGAAAATGGCATAGTTACGGAGCATCTAGAACTCGAGGCAAACGGCTCATTAGTTCTGAATTCAAATGAAGAGGGATCACTCGATTTATCGGGCGAAATATCTCTATTGAGGTACGAAACCACCGATGTAGATGGCGAACGAGTCTTCCAAGACATCTGGATTGAGGCAATGGCTACCGCACTGATTGAATTCGACTCGGATAGAATAAACTTCCAACTTGACGAGTTCATACTGAGAGAACGTTGGGAAGGAGATCAGCGTGTCGAGCAACATCAGAGATTCAGGGGAGAAGGCGATTTTGACGTCTTGATTGAGGATGAGAATGGCATCCAGATCGAGGTAAATGGGACTATTGAAGAGATTTACAATGAACAGTTAGACGGTGTAATCATCGCTGATACATTCATTCTCGATGGAATTTATTCTGGTACCGCCTCCGGAACATTTGGATCAGTCAGGCAAATCGTGGATACAGGTGTGCAGACCAACTCTTCTGGAGTTGATCACGATGTGATCGTTATTCGTGATGAATATTGGTTCAATGTCTCAGGATCCGCATTCACCGTTCCTGGTCAGGAGCTTTATTCCGATCACAATCTTACGTATCTTTACACGTCTCCATATATCGACTGGGAATCTCCAGTAGTGAGATATCGCTATGTGGAGGATAATGGAGAAGTCAACAATGAATATCCCCCGGAGTCTCCAAGAATTCTCAGCCCAGTGCCTCCAGAGGCCGTTTCTATTCTTTCTTCAAATGTGACTAGAGAGTCTGGGCTGGTGCCTGATGTGCTAATTCAGGGTGATAGAATAGATTTGGTGCATGATGGCCGATTTTCCATGGCCGTTGAAGTACAAAACACCTCGATTGCAGATATCGATGGCCATGAGGTCAAGTCAGCAGAATGGATTGGAACATATCCAGGAGGAGGACAAGCAATTGGTTCCACAGTTAACGAAGGAATCTTAGCAGGATTGCTGATCTATTGTGAGCGTACGATGTCATTGCCTATTCTAGAGGACGAAGACCCATCGATATTCAGAGAAACTCAGACAGTTGACAGGGTGCTCAGGCCATCCGTGATCACTGCTGCTGAGAACACCCTCCCCGAGATTACAGGCGTTGCTTACAGGGAGGGGATATGGCGTGGCGAAGGGGGTAATGTGCATCTCGAAGTTACCGTTGCGGATCCGGATACCGACGTAGTTTCGGTCATGATAGATCTCCATGGCGAGGATTGGGGGATGTTGGAGCTTTCAGACTCGGGCCTCTCAGGCGACCTTGTGGTCCATGACGATATCTGGACTATCCAAGTAAACTCCTCGGGACTATTCTATGGGGCCATGGAAGCCACTATCTACGTGCAGGATATTTGGGCGACAATCTCTGAGAATGTCATACTGAATATCACTAACCCAGGACCCAGGGTCATAGAGGTCGATAGGGCACCAAATCGACTATTCCGAGGTGAAGAGTTCTCTATCTCGGTTGATGCAACGGATATGCATGGAATTGCGAGTGTTAGCATAGATTTACAGTCATATGGCGGTGATAAGGTGATGCTTGAATTGAGTGGAGATACATGGTCAGGCAGCGCCATAATGCCAATTGGAGTGAGCCCAGGAAAGGTGGTTTTCCCGGTCGTACTTGAAGACTCATTCGGAGCAAGAACGATACATACTGGCGTATTGGGCGATGACGTCTCATTCATCGTACTGAATGAACCACCCATGATTTCCACCTCTATACTAATCAGGGGGGATTCGCAGACCACAGGGGAAGAATATCTTGATTCCGTAGTTTTACCAATTTCAGGGGAACCCATCCGACATGTCTTGGAGGTAAGCGTGTCCGACCCAGATGGAGTTTCCGTCGTTCAGACGAAGATAGGTCGCTTGGCTCCGATCGGGTCATCGGAATCATGGTTGAACATGAATGACAATGGCATCAATGGAGATAGCATTGCAGGAGACGGAGTGTACTCCCTTGAATTCAATGCAAGATCTTCTCTGGAACCGGGAACTATGGAAATAAGAATCAGAGCGACTGATATCTACCAATCTATGACCCCTCTTGGAGAACAAGACCATCAAATCACACTTGTTAGGGAGGAATCATCAGATTCTGCTAGTTGGCTGGGAAGCAATGCCGACATACTGGCAGTTGTAGTTGCAGCGATACTGACAATGGGTGCAATCGGGGCGATAATCAGAGTTTTCATCTCTGATGAATCGATTGAATAGATGGTGCGAGCGCCGGGATTTGAACCCGGGTTCCCACGTTGGCAACGTGGGGTGATAACCACTACACTACGCTCGCAGTGAGGCGAGTGTCCGGAACTTGCCTTTTCTATGCGTCGGTCGAGAGGTCACCAGCAATTCTTGAGATTCGAAGCAGAATTTCGTCTCTGGTGCTTCTGAAGACTTCGAGATTCTGACCAACCGGATCTTCCAACTCCCAGTCTTCGTCGATAGGTATGTTTGGACATGAAACACCACATCCCATACTGATTATCATATCGTAATCACCTGGGTAAACGAGATCAATTGATTTTGGGATAAGGCCTTCCGGGGAGTATCCTCCTTCGACAAGTGCCTCTATCGCATTTCCAGAGACACTGTTCCCAGGTTCCGTGCCTCCCGAATATGCCTCGTGGCCATGATATCTTGCGATCGATTCCGCCATCTGACTCCTGCACGTATTTCCCACGCAGACGAAAAGTAACTTCATATCCTCAATAACAGGACATAAGATACTTGAATATCACGTATAGATTAACCATACACAGGCAGACTCAGTTTGAAGTATCGGTGTTGATGTGGGCAAGCATGGCAGAGGGCCCCGTTTCGTATCACACTGGTGATAAACCCCAGGATAATGAGAAGACTGCTGCTACAAATGAACAGGCTGCACAAATGGAGCAGGCATACGCTCAGATGCGTCGGAAGATGCGAATGGAAGAGATGGATAAGTCGATTAAACACAAGATAATGGTCCTTTCAGGCAAAGGTGGCGTTGGAAAATCCACCGTTTCTGCCGGCTTAGCCCTCACTCTCGCACGTAGAGGAATGTCAGTTGGAATCATGGATATCGATATAACCGGCCCAAATATTCCCAAGATGCTGGCACTTGAAGAAGCCGAGCTACACGTCGAGGAGGGCCAGATATTCCCAGCGATCGGCCCCGAGGGAATCAAAGTCATTTCAATGGCATTCCTCATCGAGGATCCTGACAAGCCAGTCATATGGAGGGGGCCGATCAAACTCGGTGCTATTCAGCAATTCATAGGAGATGTAGCATGGGGTAAATTGGATGCGCTAATCATCGATTTCCCACCTGGGACCAGTGACGAACCACTCACTGTCTCACAGAGTCTTCCGGGAATAGATGGAGTCGTAATCGTAACGACCCCTCAGGAAGTTGCTTTACTCGATAGTCGAAAGTCGATCAATTTCGCCAAGACAGTCTCTCTTCCAGTAATAGGCGTCGTAGAAAATATGAGCGGGTATACATTGACAGGATCTGCACCGGCTGGATCATCTGTTTCAATAGACGCACCAGGTGGTTTAACCTTGGAGTTAGAAACCGACGAAAACGGGAGATGGGAAACCGTTCTGGATGTCTTTAAATCCGGTGGAGGGGAGAAAGCAGCTAAGGATTTGGAAGTCCCCTTTCTGGGCAAGATCCCCTTTGATCCAGGAGTCGTCAGGGGCGGTGATGATGGAGTACATCGAATTATCGCAGATCCTGAGGGGCCAACAGCAAGATCCTTCGTCAATGTAGTCGACAAAGTCATGCAAGTGGTCGAAGCAACAGAGAGAACACCCGTCAATATTCGCTAAAACCTCCTCACAGGGGTTCCATTCATGATGTGGACACGGGCACATAGGCTCGTAACATGGCGCAGACGGGCATCTATCTCACTTGGGTCACTGCAGCAATACTCTGTAGTATCGCATTGATGCCGTTGCTTAGACCGAGATTCATCCGTCACTCATGGAGCGCTTACGTGGACATGTTCCGAAGATATTGGTTCCACATGGTCATCGTCTTCTCTGTGTATCTTTGGAAAGACCCGCTTGACCAAATAGACAGGGCTCTTATGGCTAGCACAAGAATCGAAATCACCCCGTATATTTATGCTATCGAGGGCGATGTTGTTCTCTGGGTTCAGGATGCCTTTCAGTCCGAATTTCTTACTGTGGGACTCACCCACTTCTATGTAATGGGATATATGACTGCAATATTCTCATCTTTCATTTATCCGATTTACGCTGATGACAGATACATGGCAGATAGGGTATCGCTGACAATGTTCTATGTCTACATTTTAGCCGTGCCATTCTATCTCTTCCTGAACGTACGAGTCACAGGCGATGTAATACCCGGTATGGAAACATTAGCCTACGACCTAACTCCAGAGATTAGGAACTGGTTCGCAGGTATTGATCCGTTTACCAATGGGATGCCAAGCCTCCATGTTGGAATGCCTGTTGCTATCTGGCTGGCTTTTATCAGATGGGATGATGATGGGAGGTGGAATAGATTTACGAAACTACTCGGCGTATTCATCCTCGTAACAAGCTTCACGATCGTGTACCTTGGCATCCATTGGATTGCAGATATACTCGGGGGCGTAATAATTGCACATCTTGCAGTGGCCCTCGCAGATAAAACCAGAAAAGGTGTCTGGGGAGCCTTTGATGAGCGTTTGATAGGAAGACGATTTGCCCTATTGATAGATAACCCGAAACTAGCTGTGAAGAAGGCAAGAAGAATTATCTCAAGAGCCTTGAGACCTTATCGGCAGGCTTCTAGGAAGCAGACTTCGGCTGCCATAGTTGCAGTCCTCTTCTTGACGACGACCATACTCGTCTATGATGCCACACACCAATCATTCCCCTTGGAAGGCGTCGAATTCCCATCAGAGGCAACAGGAGAGGGGGAGTGGATGATCGCAGTCAATGAAACACCAGATGAGGCACCCACGATCACGGCATGGAACCTAAGCACAACTGAGTCATTCGTGGTTGGAGGTGCTCCATGGGCAATTACCCCATCTGTCGAAATATCCGAAGATAATATGGCAATTTATGCAGGTTTCAGATTCGACTGGTTCGTAATCGATACTTCCTTCGGTACGATTTCACCACAATATAGGAATGATGTGGAAACGAGAATACAGGAGCTTGCGATCGGTACAATGGTGGATGGCACTTCTTATGCTGCCATATTGAACAACGAGGGAATATCGATTCTGTATCCCTCAGGATTAGAACTTGCGAAGATACCGGATGCGGCTGGCGCAACTGCACTTGCCGCATATGGCGATACGGTAATATGGGCAATCAATGGAACTGAAGGCCCAAAGTTAGGCATATTCTCAGTATCATCGGAGACGAGACAGAACATCTTCGTCAATGCCTCTGCTAGTGATGAAACAGAATCTGGACTAATAGATGCAGAAATCTTCGTCGACCCAGTTAACGGGACAATCACTGAGATATCAGCGGATGGAACATCCATTGCAGCAGTCGTGGACGTCGGTCAGATACGACGCGTTGTCCTCGTCGATAGAGTAGCTGGAAATTCTGCCATTATATCAGAACCAGCTTGGGATGCATGGAGCCCACATCTGACAGCTGATAGGATAGTTTTCACTCAAATCACAGCCTTCGATCCGAACAATCAAGACACTAATAGCAACTTAAATGACGTATATCTCTACGATAGGAGTGAAAAGATTTCAGTTCCACTTACAAGTGGTTCAGAGGCATTTCACGAAGATCCAAGAATTGTTTCTATCGGTGCTGCATGGCTTGTCACTGATGAAGATGGGAACACTATACTCGAAGTATACAATTTAGAAGATCCGTTTGAGCCATATTCGTCCATACTTCTCCAAGCTGCGGTGGTTATACTCGCCCCACTTCTGATGGTCTGGACCGTCCAAGCGGCATCAGAGAGCAAACTTCCTCAAGATTCAGCAAGCTCGAACATTTGATTGAGGCAGTCTCGAGCTCTGCCTATTACATCGTCCCCTATCTCAACGATTTGATCCCCCCTCGGAGATTCAATCGCCTGAAGGATGTCTTCCAGATGAGTTTTCTTCATGTGTCTGCACATCGAACAAGTACCCATCAGTTCAATCGGCTTTTCTGATTCAGCCATGGCCCGCTCTGCTGTGCCGCATTCAGTAATCATCATCACTGCAGCCTCTTCTTCAGATGCAATTCGCTTTGCTTCAATGAGTATCCTTTCCGAACTCCCAACAAAATCACTTGCAGCCAGCACATCGGCATCACACTCCGGATGGGCCAGTACTCGCAACTCAATCCCCCTCTTCCGCGCCTCTCTTCTCTGACGCTGGATGCTAGTCGTGTTGAATGCTGCATGAACCTCGCAATCCGCCTCATGCAGATAGACGGTTTTCTTCCCCTCAAGATGCTTCCTCAGATGTTGGCCCATGAGCCTGTCTGGAACGAAAATTAACTCGTCACCGGGAAGATTTTCTGCGATTGAAAGATAATTGCTGCTGGTGACACAAACATCACACTCAGCCTTAACAGCCGCAGTTGTATTGATGTAACAAGCCACGGGCACGCCTGGATGTAGTGCTCTAAGCTTGCGAACATCATCTGCGTCGATTCCTTCTGATAGCGAACAACCAGCTTCTGGAGATGGGTGAAGAACCGTCTTACTAGGACTGAGAATTTTAGCCGTCTCCGCCATGAATCGTACACTCGAGAATAGTATGACTGATTGAGGAGCATCTCTGGCTATTTTCGAGAGTGTGTAGCTATCTCCAACAGCATCTGCAACCCCATAGACGATGTCGGGTGTTTGATACGTATGCGCAATCAGAATCACGTCCTTCTCTTTCTTCAGGCGATTGATTTTCAACGTCAACGGCGCAATTGTTCGACAGGCGTCAAGACTCCATCTCATTTTTTGCCCTATGCGTTCCATGAGCCTATTTGCCTCAATCTCTAACTCATCACTATCCATCGATAGAGTGTGAACCAGATTTTTCCTCTGGGGTAACGGCGGCAATTTCAGGACCATCTCGACAGAACCCCTACTGACTGCAATACCTTTCAAGCCATCTAATGTGGAACCCATATGGTCGGGGACGAGTGGCTGCCATGGATCGCCCTAGAAACTATTCATCTGGGAGCTGAAGCTGAGGTCATTTCAGGCACATGGATCGGAAGAGATGCTGTACTAAAGCGAAGAATTCCAAGAGGATACCGACACCCCGTTCTCGAAAGGAATCTTTCACGCCAAAGGATATTCGCCGAAGCTAGAATTCTTACCCGTCTTTGTGAAAATGGGGTCAAATCTCCGATTTTATTTGGAATCGACCCAGAGGAGGGATGGATAATGATGAGTAGGATAGAGGGACGGAGTCTTGCTCAAGTTCTCCAAGAGGATTCTGATCATCAAGTCGAGTATAAACTCGGCCAGGCCATCCGGGAAATCCATTCAACTGGCATATCGCATGGTGACGTAACCACATTGAATGCCATGTGGTCTGACGATGATGTGATTCTGATCGACTATGGCCTTGGTCGTCTAGTGGCCGAGATGGAACATTTCGGCCTCGACCTGCATTCTCTTCACGAATGTCTTTCCGCGCATCATGTCGATAGGTCAGAATCTATGGAAAGAGTTCTGGAGGGCTATCTCGATAATTCAAAATCGGATAATTTCGATGCACGTGCAGTTGTAGACCGATTTGAGACTATACGTGGGAGGGTGAGATACCATGCTTAGGAAAAAACCAGAACAGATATTCTTTCACACTGGTAATGAACACAAGTTAGACGAAGCCTCCCAAGCTATGTCTGAACTACAAATCAAAATAAGATCCCTGAAAGAAATTTCTTCTAGTATTTCCGTGGTAGAGCCACAAGGAGAAAATTGCGCCCACGTCGCACATTCCAAAATAATGCAAGTATTAGATTTGGTAGAAGATGAACTGAATGGCAACTGGCTTATGGTGGAGGATTCTGGGCTATTCGTCGATGCACTAGGAGGATTTCCAGGAGTCTATTCTTCGTATGTTCATTCTACAGTCGGCATCGAGGGAATAGTAAAGTTGCTCGAAGAAAGTAAAGATAAATCAGCACGATATATCTCATCAATTTCATTCTGGGACGGAGAAAGGATTCACTCAGTACAAGGACACTGTAAGGGAAGAATATCGTTAGAATCGAGAGGGGATTCTGGTTTTGGATACGATCCAATATTCATTCCCGAAGCAGGCGATGGCCGGACATTCTCCGAAATGACCTTGTTAGAAAAGACCGCTCTGTCTCATAGGACAATGGCCCTGAAGATGATGGTTGAGAAACTCAACTTTCCGTCAATGTGAAGTCAGGCAACATCAACCGCCCCTCATATGGTGTCAGTCTCGAGGCTCATCGTCTGGTCGATGTTTCTGTTGGGAACGCCCGCATTTTTGATTCTACAAGGGGCGGTGACTCCAATTGCTCGTTTGGCAGGAGCCACCACCTTGCTAGCACTGCTCTCGATACTCATGTTCACGGGAAGGCCCGCTCCGAAGATTATTGCACCAATTGCAGCAATCAAACCTGCACCTGTAGCGAAGACCGTCGAAATCAAGAGCGATTCACCGCCGCCACAGACTCCTGAACCACCTGTAGCCACAGTCCCTCGAGAGGATACGCCCGTTGTCAACAATACAAATCCAGAATCAACGAAAGACTCAGCAAAGATTGCCGAGAAATACGCTGTTTCGAGTGATGCTCAGATGGAATTTGAAGATGAAGTTGAGCAATTCGTTGAAAATCGACGCGAACGTCGCACGGAAATTAGAGAGAGAATCGCACGCGAACGTCGTATGTCATTGGCATCCATGCGCAATAAGCGATTACGTGAATGGGCTAGTACCGAAGACGGCGAAGGATTGCATGAATTGATTGAGGGCACTCAGCACGGGTTACAGATTCTCGAATACGGGGATGGCAAACGAGAAGATGAGGCGAGCGCCTCAAGCCTTGTCCGAATCGATGATAGGAGAATCCTTAGGATAACCAGGAGAATTGCTTTCAATTCATCAAGATCAACCATGGATGAAGAAACAATGGAAGAGGATGCTGAACACAAAGATCCGAACTCAGACTCCAATATTCCGCCCCCGCCCCCGGATATGCCGCCTCCACCACCGCCCTCTATGTGAGCCAACTAGAGTGGTGAGGTTGAACAGCAAGTAACCTCACGTAGAGCCATGACCGGACACCTCGTGACTGTAGACAGGATTGAAACTCCATCCTTTCCAGAGGGAGGGTACATCGAGATATGGTCGCTCAATCGTCCTAATCGGCTAAATGCGCTCAATCGTGATATGCACGAGGAGCTCATAGGCCTCTGTGAGCGCGCTGAATCCGATGATTCGACCAGAGTGATAGTAATCGCTGGTACTGAACCTGAAAAGAATGTCGACCGCCCTAAGCCCGTTGCCTTTGCAGCAGGAGCGGATATAACTGAGTTCTCCGGTCAAAGTTCCGAAGATGTCCGCCCCTTTTTTGAGAGAAATGCTTGGGAGGGCGTCTGGAATCTATCTAAACCAACGATTGCGATGGTCGACGGTTTTGCACTCGGCGGTGGAACCGAACTAGCCCTATCATGCGATATGAGGATCGCCTCGACTCGAGCAAAATTTGGTCAGCCAGAGATTAATCTCGGACTCATCCCCGGGGGCGGTGGAACACAGCGATTGACCAGTCTAGTAGGATATGGGGCCGCCATTGAGATGGTACTCACCGGAGATATGGTTTCAGCACAAAGAGCATTGGAGATTGGCTTGGTCAACAAGGGCGTCTCACCAGAAGAGCTACGGGACTCAACACTAGCAATCGCACGCAATATCGCTTCCAAGTCCCCCTACACGATCAAAGTAGCAAAGCGAGCAATAAGAGCTGCATTGGACCTCCCCTTGTCCCAAGGTATACTGGCCGAGCGTTCTGAGTTTGTAGCTCTCTTCGACACTGAAGATGCTTCAATAGGAGTCGAAGCATTTCTTTCGAAAAAGGAACCAGAGTGGGTAGGCCGTTAATCGGCGCGATGCTCAATAACGACTTATTGAATCACACCACGTGTCGGAGAACAGGGTCATCGTATTGTCTGGGCCGCCTGGGTCTGGAAAGGCTGCTGTCGGCCATGTGTTGGAAGAAAGGGGGTGGAAGCTACTTTCACTAGGTGACGTAGTCCGTTCTGAAGTCGCTTCTAGGAACCTTGAACCAACTCCTTCGAACATCGGGTCCGTTGCCCAAGACATGAGGGATGAGTTCGGTCCAGCGATAGTGATGGAACGCCTACTCAATGACATCGAAGCGGCCGTGGAACACAATCACGTAGTAATTGATGGTCTTAGGCAAATCGAGGAATTAGAACGTTTACAGTCGTCCCAGCCAAGAATGATTGTGATTGCAGTCGAGGCATCTGAATCACATAGAAGAGAGAGAATCAATTCCAGATTGAGATCTGATGACGGTAATTTCGACGAAAGAGAAGCCAGAGAATGGGGCTGGGGGCTTGAGATGGTAATGCAACTCGCTGATCTGACAATAAAAAATGATGGAACAGAAGATGATTTTACAGCGTCCATCATCCGTTCATTACACTCTATCGGGGTGGAATAGTCAGGCTCTCCCTTCTGATCTCACAGCTTCCCAATCCTCTAGGAATTTCTCAAGACCTGTGTTCGTTAATTCATGCTCGATTAATTTGGTGAATATGCCATATGGAATAGTCGCCGCATGTGCACCGAGTTTTGCACACATTTCGACATGATGTACAGATCGTATCGAAGCTGCGAGAATTTTACATCCGGTTATACCTTGATTTTTCCATGTTTCTGAGATATCTTTGATCAGACTTAACCCATCCTGCCCATTGTCATCGAGTCTTCCCAAGAAGGGAGACACATAGGAAGCACCTGCCTTAGAAGCGAGCAGGGCCTGAGCAACTGAAAAAACGAGTGTGACGTTCACACCTATGCCTCGATCTGCAAGAGATCTGGTAGCCGATAGCCCCTCGGGCGTGCAGGGTATTTTTATGATCACATTTTCAGGTAATTTCGATTTAAGATCGAGGCCTTCTTTCACCATCTCTGGTGACGACATCCCCGTAACCTCTGCACTGATCGGTCCCGAACATATCGTTGCTATGGAACGAATCGTCTCCTCGAAATTACCGCCCGACCTCCTGATTAACGTGGGATTCGTTGTAACACCATCAAGAACGCCCCAAGATGCAATTTCCTCGACTTCTTCAATCACTGCAGAATCTAGAATTAGCTCCATAAAACTCCCAAATAGGAATAATACCTCATTCTTTCGGAAACTAACATTATGGTTGCTTTGCGATTAAGAATGAAAAATTAGACCTATCTTTATGATATAAAATTGATATCTTTATGATATCATTATATGCCCAACATCCAGACCAACCACTATGGCGGATAAGCCCGAATCAATCAAACTGAGTAAGAATGAACCGACTTATCGTGATATCGAAGGATATGCGATTAACGGATTCCTAGGTTTGCTAATGCATCTCGCGCTCGGCCTGGCCAACCTCGTCATGGGCCTTATTTCTCCATGGCTTATACCGGTTCAAATTGTCACCGTACCTTTGTGGTTCGCTATGTTCAACAGCTATGTTATCGTCAATCCCAATGAGGCAGTCGTAGCGCAGTTCTTCGGAAAATACTCTGCCACATTGAAGACTGAGGGCTTCCAATTCTTCATCAATCCGCTATACCAGAAGACGAAGATATCTCTCAGAATAAACAACTTTGAGTCAAACAAACTCAAGGTGAATGATGTCAATGCAAATCCAATAGACATAGCAGCAGTCGTCGTCTGGAGAGTCTTCGACGCCGCTGAGGCGCTTTTCGAGGTTGAGAATTACGATCACTACGTCCAGATTCAGAGCGAAGCCGCTCTTCGTGAGATGGCGACGAAGTATCCCTACGATGCCATCGAGGAGAAGGATATCGGGGGAATCACTCTGTCAAGTCACCAAGATGCTGTGGCAGAAGAACTACTGGTATCTGTCGAGGCAAGGCTTGCTCGGGCTGGAATAGAGGTCTTGGAGGCCAGGATAAGCTACCTTGCATACTCTACTGAAATTGCTCAGGCCATGCTGCGACGCCAGCAGGCTGCCGCAGTCGTCGCCGCACGCCGTGAAATAGTGGACGGTGCTGTTGGCATGGTCGAGTTAGCCCTGGAGCAACTCAGTACGAAAGGCATCATCGAGCTCGATGAAGACAAGAAAGCCACGATGGTGAGTAATCTACTCGTGGTCCTTTGCTCTGAGACTGATACGACACCGGTCGTCAACACTGGCACTTTGTATCAGTGAGTAGCGCTGTCGAAAACTGATACTGAGAAGTACAGGAGGGAGAATTCTTGAACAAGAAGAAGATCTTACTCAGGTTAGATCCGTCCTTGCATGACAAACTCAAGATTTGGGCCAAGGACGATATGAGATCAATTAACTCACATATCGAATTCATACTGAGAAAGGCAATAGAGGAAACCAGAAGATGAATTTCATCGGAGACTCAGAGACTGATTCAATGGCATTCAGGGCAAGCCTGCCAGTTGCAACAATCATCCTCATGATGCTGTTAACTCCCTTCTCCGGTTGCCTCGATAATTCAGGGAGCACATCGGATTCTTCCGAAAATCAAGATTCAGAAGGGTCTTTGCGAATTAATCACATACAGATGAAAGGCACTCACAATTCGTATCACGTCGAGCCGCTTGTTTCTCCCACCCGAGAGTACATGTACACTCACGAGGAGCTCGATGTCCAGGCTTCACAGCTCGGGGTCAGGCAGTTTGAGATTGATGTGTGGTGGGATATCAGGAACGGCCTCCGGGTATATCACAACCAGTACGACTCTGGCACTACTTGCCCTACCTTTGAAAATTGCATGAACACGCTTCTCGAATGGTCTGATACCAATCCTAATCACCACACTACTTTCATTTGGATAGAACCGAAAGATTGGCCAGAACAGAGCACTGGCATAACAACAACAGTGCAAATGTCCGGAATCTTGGATGAGATAGAGTCGGAGATAGCACAATTCTGGCCTCGAAATAAGACGATAACTCCAGCAGATGTCCAAGGGGATTATCCATCTCTCAGTGACGCTCTGGCGAATGAGGGCTGGCCTTTGCTAGAGGATAGTCGCGGCAAGGCTATCTTCGTATTACTTGCTACTGGTGGTATGAGGGAAATCTACCTTCAGGATTACTTTCCGACGGGACGTATGTTTCCCATGTTCACCTCGCAAGACGACTCCGCTTCTCATGCACATGCGATATTCTCAATGACTGATCCAATCGGTGATGGAGATGAGATTGAGCGATTGGTTGCCGAGGGGCATATTGTGCGTACGAGAGCAGATAGCGGCGGAGAGGAAGCTGACAATAACGACACATCTAGGCTGGAAGCAGCGTTATCTTCTGGGGCACACAGCATATCGACGGATTATCCCGCAAAAGTCGAATCAATCGAGTATTGGGTCGAGATACCAGGGGGGACGCCTAGTAGATGCAATCCTGTAAGCGCACCCATATGGTGCGCTTCCCAGGACATCGAATACGTCGATTAAACGATAACTGAGTTTCGACTCGCAGAGTATGAAGAATGCATTCGCTTGATAATGAATCGAGGTGTTAATCGTGGATACGATCGTGAACATTGCAGGATATCGGTTCGTCGATCTCCCAGATAGGGACAATATCCGAGACCCCATGCTCGAACAGTGCTTGAAACTCGATCTCAAAGGCTCCATACTTCTCAGTCAAAATGGGATCAATTTCTTCCTCGCAGGCATCCAGCCCTCAGTTGATGCCTTTCTCCAGTATCTGGAATTGGATGAGCGATTCATAGGGATAGATCTGAAAATAAGCTATACCGATTATCAACCATTCAGGAGGATGCTGGTCAAACGGAAGAAGGAGATCATATCATTGGGCTTGGACGATATCAGGCCCTCTGATTTCACGGGCCCGCATATATCTCCAACCGAGTTTAAGCGCATGCTGGATGATGACGAAGATATTGTGATCCTAGACACGAGAAACGATTACGAGACTCGCATAGGCTCATTCGAAGGCGCTATAGATCTGGATATCCAGTCTTTCAGAAACTTCCCCGAAGCCATAGAAACACTACCTGAGGAGTATAAATCGAAGACCTTCGTGATGTATTGCACAGGTGGAATCCGATGTGAGAAGGCTTCAGCCGTTATGCTGAATGCTGGTTTTGAGGACGTACGCCAATTGGATGGGGGAATCCTCGCATATCTGCAAGAATACGGCGAATCGCATTGGAATGGTGATTGCTTCGTCTTCGATCAGAGAGTCGCCGTTGACCACAATCTCCGTGAGTCCAAAGTCGAAATGTGCTTCAAATGCCGAGAACCATTGTCACAAGATCAGCAGCAATCCGCCGACTACATCGTTGGAGAGCACTGTCCTTACTGCATCTCAAAGTGACGCAACATCACATCCTCAGCAATCACTCGATGGGCTTCTGGATTGATTTGATTTCCAAGAACTCTTCAAAACCATGAATCCCAAGCTCCCGGCCATTACCTGATTTTTTGTACCCTCCAAAGGGCGCGCTGATATTGAACGGACCACCATTCACACTGACTTGACCAGTCCGCATCTTCTTGGCGAATGCTATAGCGCGATCGGTATCCTCTGACCAAACCCCTCCTGATAACCCATATTCTGAGTCATTCGCTAGGGAAAGAGCCTCATCCTCTGAGGAATAGGATGCAATACAAAGCACTGGCCCAAAAATCTCCTCTTTCCAGATTTTCATATTTGATTCAACATTCATGAATGCTGTGGGTCTGACGAAATACCCGGATTCTAGACCTTCGATCAAATCCGATCCACCAGCTACCAGAATAGCACCCTCCTCGATACCGCTTCGTATGTAGCCAAGTACACTCTCTTGTTGATTAGCCGATACCATCGGTCCGCATCTCGTTTTGGGATCCATGGGATCTCCCGGCTTATATCCGTCAACTCGCTCAGCTATGATTGGAATGATGTCTTTCAAGATCGATTCTGGAACGATAAGCCGAGTTAGTGCGGAGCACGTCTGCCCAGAGTTTGCAAAGCACGCACCGATTGCGTTCTTCGCCGCTCTGATGCCATTTCCATCTTCTAGGACGACATTCGCACTCTTCCCTCCAAGTTCAAGCGTAACTCGTTTGACACTCTCGGCCGCCGCTTGAGAAACTCTCACACCAGCAGCTGTAGACCCTGTAAATGAGACCATGTCCACTTCTGGATGAGATGCCAGATGCGATCCAACCGTGGACCCATACCCACTTACCAGGTTGAAGACACCCTTCGGAAGACCTATTTCGTCGAGCATTTCAGCGAGTATGAATGCATTAAGAGGAGCTTCTTTTGATGGTTTTAGCACCATCGTGCAGCCTGCTGCAATAGCCGGAGCTACCTTGCCAATTATTTGGTGTAGTGGAAAATTCCACGGAGTGATGAATGCACAGACACCAATAGGCTCTCTGACTATTGTTGAATTTCGTACTTCCTCCTCCCAGTTGTACGACTCAAGCAATTTTGCATATGACCGCGTGACAACACGAGGAGTGCCAACCATGGCCATTTTCGAATACTCAATAGGTGTGCCAACTTCTTTTGTTATGAGTTCAGCCAGTTCATTGGTCCGGATTTTGAAAGATTCTGAGAGGGAATTCAACACTCTGATTCTTTCTTCTATCGGAGAATTAGACCATCCTTCAAAAGCCTCTCTGGCAGCCAATACGGCTGCATCTGCATCTTCTAAAGTACCCTCTGGAACACTTCCAATTATATCTCCCGTTGCTGGATTCTCTACAGGTATCCGGCCTTCTCCTTCGGATTCAGTCCACGAGCCCCCAATGTACAACATGTCTCTGTGCATAATGAGCCCACACCCGACAGTCACTTATCACATTCATGGAGTTCATACGTGTTGCCTTCTGTGGCTAACCATGGTTCTCTCAGTAGACCGCCCGAGCCAAAGAACTGCCCTAGTTACCCTCTCAGAGACTGCATCCAAGGATACATTTTCTTCTGGTACAATAGAACATCTGATCGATACAATAGACGGCCTAATCCAAGATGAAGACACCGATGCAGTAATACTCACGGGAACAGGGAGGTTTTTCTGTGCGGGCGGACCAGTAGACAAGTTCGATGATGCGATTGACGATGGTTCGATTGGAGACGTGGTCGAGGCTATGACGGGGCATCTGCACCCCCTACTCCTTCGCATAAGGAGATCTTCTACGGTTTTCATAGGCGCGATTAACGGCGCTGCAGCAGGAGGGGGCCTAGGATTAGCACTAAGCATGGATTACAGGATATGCGTACCAAATGCAAAACTCGCCGCCTCGTTTTTCAGACTCGGACTATCCCCGGATGGTGGCACGACCTGGCTCCTACCAAGATTAGTAGGCCAACAAGCCGCAAGGACATTCTTCTTTGAGAACTCGGTATGGGACGGTCCGACAGCACAAGAGAAAGGCGCTGTGGACGAGGTCGTCAATGAGGATGAACTCATCCAAAGATCGATACAAGTTGCTGATAGATGGGGCTCATGGTCTGAAAGTAGCAGGAGGGGCACCAAGCAACTTCTGGACGCTTCTTCAACAACTTTCTTTGAGACACAACTCGAATTCGAGCGTCAGTTGATGGTTGCCTCAGCACTGACTCCAGAGTTCAAAGAGGGAGTAAGGTCGTTCCTCGAGAAACGAGACCCCGATTTCAACCAATGATTATGCCTCTGGACGTCTTAATCGCAAGACGCCGACGATTATCGAGGAAATGCACGACAACGCTGCTAAATTAGCCAGGATAATCGAGGGGGACTCAACTAGAATACCATAGATTAGCCAAGCAACTAACGCTGTTGCCACTAGACCGAAAGTTGGTATCGAGATTCCTTCGTGTCTTTTCAAAATCCAGACTTCTTTGATCTGTGGTATCCATGCAATCACTCCAAGGATGCCTGCGAACAGACCAATCAACTCAATCCACAGGGCGGCCATTTCATTCACCAGACCCCGGTATCACTCTTCCTTCCATTCCCCCTGAAACCTCAATCACCTGTCCAGAGATGTGGCCGCTAGTCACATCTGAAAGGAGGAATGTCACTGCCCCAGCAACATCTTCGGGAGATGCAAGCTTCTTCATTGACATCGTTCGCATTGCATTGCTGGCAATCTCCTGGTCGATACCCGATTCGATTTTTGAATTTGTGAGGGTCCAACCCGGAGCTACTGCATTCACTCTGATCGAAGTTCCTGAAACATCGTTCTTGAGAGTACGGAGAAGGCCACTCGTGATCGCGCCCTTCGCAGTTGCATAATCTGAGTGCCCCCTCTCCCCATGAACCCCCGCTGTTGACCCAATTAGCACGAGACTACCTTTGCCACTAGTTATGGCGCCCCTGAGAAAGCCCTGCGCCGTCAAGATAGTAACTCCAAGATTGGACTCGAGTGTAGAATTCCATCGATCTTCAGAGATTTCCCATACGGGCATAGGTTCCGAAGGGTACATTCCCGCGTTGGCGACACAGCATTGCAACGATCCGATTTCCTCTTCGATTTGGCTGAACATTTTGTCTACCTCATCCTTTTTTCTGAGATCTGCATAGACAGCAACCCCATCTATTTCGCCAGCCAGACTTTCAGCCTCGGATTTCGAGGTGTGATAGTGGACGATTACTTTACTTCCCTGCCTTGCAAGATGCCGGCAAATCGCTTGACCTATGCCGCCTGCTCCACCAGTCACTAGAACGGTCATCCCTTCCAAAGTCATTAGAATCACATACCAAGATCGTCTCTATCTCTCTTCTCGCCCGTACCCCATTCGTAGATTCCTCGTCCAGTTTTTCTCCCAAGGTCCCCTGCGTCAACGAGTCGATTCAGCAGAGGATGCGGGCGATATGAGTCGTCTTCGAAAGATTCCGCTAAACCATTTAGAATATCTCTTCGAACATCAAGACCAACAAGATCTGAAAGTTCCAGCGGGCCCATCGGATGACGATATCCGAGTTTCATGGCTGTATCAATGTCTGATGCTGAAGCAACACCTTCTGCAAGCATTCTAATCGCTTCATTTCCAAGTACAACCCCAAGACGACTAGTTGCAAAACCAGGAACGTCGTTCACTACAATGGAAGATTTACCCATCTTATCCGCTGCATATTTTGCAATATCCACCGTCCTCTCGGAGATTCCATCATGGCGTATAATCTCTACAAGCGGCATTAGGGGTACGGGATTGAAAAAGTGCATCCCAACAACTCTTTCCGGTTTCTGAGTCGATTTTGATATTTCTTCTACACTCAGGCTGGAAGTGTTAGTCGCAAGAATGGTATTCTCCCCCACCAAACGATCAAGAGATCTGAAAATATCACTTTTCAGATCCATCCTCTCCGGAACCGCTTCAATAATCAAATCACTTCTCATGGCAGCCTCTTCGAGGCTGGATGGAATAATATTCATCCTCCACTTTTCGACCATATTTGCATCGGTTTTTCCTTTTTGAATGCCCTTTGACCAGAATTCTTCGATACGAAGTATACCTGCTTCAACTCCCCCTGGCTGTGCATCGTGAAGTCGTACTTCCCAACCTATCTGAGAACAGACTTGAGCAATTCCAGAACCCATTGTACCCGCGCCAATCACTCCAACTACGCGTATCGGACTGTCATCCATGTGCTTGCAACACCATGGCTAGGACTTCAGGCTTCTCGGCCATACTGTGCTATGGCTGCCTGAAACAGACGTTGACGAGGCACATCATGCTCAAGGAAGCACGTGAAGGGTGCTAAATCCTTGATCAATTCGATCGTTCCAACATACGCCCCATAGATGAATGGATCAGCTTTCTGGGTATCTGGGATATCGAAGCCTAGTAACTTCAGCCCCTTCCGCGTGTCCTGGTCCCATATCGTGTATGTGTGACTGGTGAAATGCAGATATGCCGATATCCTTCGGACGTCTTCTGTGATTATGTCATCTAGACTTTCCAACAGCAGGGTGTCGGGATATCTGATGGCTAGAAGAAAGAGTCTGAGCATCAAATCCTGATCTTGATTCAATCTTCTGTGTTCAAGCCCCATCCAATCATCGATCATATCGAGCATATCGCTCGAGAGCGGCCTGTGAACCCTATACAGGAGCTCTTCGTACATTTCTGGATTTGACTGGGTATCGTTGTGATATCTATCGAAGAGTTCTGGAACCTTTTCAAAGAACGGCAAGAGCAGATCCCTGTCAACATTTAGGAGAGCATGAGTTTGCATAATCAACCACCTTCTCGAAGGGAGAGTTACTCCTTCCACTCACGGTACTGTATCCACTCTACGCCCGGGGCCATGTATTCTTCCACCAGCTTCCTCTCATCTTCGTCAGATGGCAGGACTCCTGCGAGATATTCAGCGTATTCTTCCTCGCTGCCTTCGAAATCTTCTCCCATTACAGTGTATAACTTTCCAGAATACTTCCCTATTCCTCGGTTGAATTTGTCCGAGGGGATGTAAAGTTCCGGATCTCCCTCTGGTCGACCTTTGCTTATGCGAGCCATTTCGGCCTTGATCTCGTCGAAGTACAGTCCACGGCTGGCTTCATTCAGATGGTCTCTATCAGCATCGTCATCAGATTCACGCTCATCGTACCGGCCCTTTACACCGTATACATATGCCCATTGCGCCGAGGTAGACTCATCAGTTCCGAAGAGGTCGAGACCTGTGCTAACCCACTTATTGACATATTTCTGAAGGAATGTGGTCGGGATAACGCCTGCCTTGACTATTCTTCTGAGACCGTTCGCCCCTGTTCCTAGGTGAAAGGACTCTTCCTTGAGCATCGGGCCCATTGATGCTGCTAGGGGTTGGAAAGAGCTGGTGGATAGCATCTTCAGTTGGTACTTTCCATCCCGATCGATAAAGTGTGTAAAACAGAAGAAGTCGAGCCAATGATCGATTGGAGCATTGAATGAGCCCAGAAGCCTCGTCCCGTCCTGTGCATTTCTTTCCAGCAGCTTGGCCGCCTCACGAACTCCCTGTTCACCGAAGTAGGTGCAAAGAAGATAGGCCATCTGCCAGCCATGACGCTGCTCTTCGCACATTATCCTCAAAGCAGATTTTCGATCATATTCAGTCGGCGCAGTCGCAAGAAGATGATTTTGCTGCTCCACGGAGGCAAACTCTGTGTCGCCCTGGACGCTGATCATTGTGATAATGGCATCTCGGATGTTTTGCTGGGGTATCTGCATCCTACGACTCCACTTCGGCATTCCTTCAAAATCTCCAAATTCAATACTGTCTCCAGCGGAAATCCAATCGAATCTAATTTCAAACCGGTAATCTCCAAGCCAAGCAGGATCGAATCCAATTCTAGTTTGCCATTCATGGAACTCTTGAACCCAGCCTTCGAAGTTTGGAGTGTAGCCCTCGACAATTTCAGTCTTGCTCATGACCTCGATGACCGCTAGGTCGTATTTCAAGTTCAGGCTTTTACCAGCAAATTTCGAATATCAAAGATCGAAAGAAACTACTGTCCAGTAAATTTGGGAGTTTTCTTGTCCACATACGCCGCTATACCTGCTTTCGCGTCATCTGATTGGAAGAGGTCAGATTGCAACTCGCGTTCTAGTGCTAGATGATATTCTAACGGTATTTCAAGACCGCTCTGCACGCTCCTCTTGATATTTCCAATCGCCTTTGCTGCAGCAAATGGCAAGGAGAACTGACTCGCATAGTCAAGAACATCCTGACGGAACTCTTCCAGACTCATACTGTCATACACATCGTGCACGAGAGCCATGTCTTTTGCCTCCTCGAATTGGAATTTCCTCCCAGTGACCATTATTTCCATTGATTTTGCCTTTCCTACAAGTCGTGAAAGCCTAGCAGTGCCACCAGTACCAGCCAAAACTCCGAGCGAGACCTCTGGAAGACCGACTTGGAAATTCCCTTTACGGGCAATTCTGATGTCTGCTGCCATTGCGATCTCGAGCCCCCCTCCCACTGTGTGGCCATTCAATGCGGCGACAACGAGTTTAGGTGTCTGCTCAAGCCGGCTCAATGTCTCATTGGCATGGAGGCAGAAGAAGTACTTGTAGCGAGGAGTAAGCCGATTGAGATATTTTATGCTAGCACCTGCTGAAAAGAATTTATCTCCATGCCCTGTTATTAAGATCACACTCACTTCGTCATCAAAACGTGCGCTCAGGATGGCGTCATCTATGTCGTGCCACATTTCCCTGGTGTATGTATTGACTGCAGTTTTTCCCTCTTCAAGAGGTGCACCATCGGAGTCTGATATCAACTCAATAATGGCAATACCATTGTCAGTCACGCCATAGTTGACGAGTCTATTCTTCATCGGGGTAAGTTCGGGCCATTCAGCCATGCATCGTCGGCCTCAAACG
>MDSW01102412.1_pt1 | contig 24489 bp, 21 predicted proteins | sample 811171 | NCBI WGS metagenome assembly MDSW01 (sample SAMN05326641, study PRJNA326480) | marine metagenome | isolation source: seawater | place: Atlantic Ocean: North West | collected 2012 | reverse complement strand
GTTTGCCAACCTAATTGCTGCAGCTGTTGCAGAAAATGAATATGGTGTCGTAAGGACATTACTATTTGGTGCCAAGTCTAAAGCCAACAAAGCAGTAACTAATCCTGAGGTCGCTGAATTCACCGAAATAGCATAATCACAGTTTACGAGTTCAGAGTTTCTTGCTTCAAAAGCTCTTATATATGCACCGCCTAAGAAAGAATATACATCGTCGTCAAGATCAATAATTAAATCTTTTGATACCTTATATAAATCTTCATATGTTCCAGGTATCGGTGAACCAACAAATCTGGAAAATCTGCCAGCTTTCATAAGATTGTTAACAACTTTGATATCATTTTTATCTATATGAGGTGAATTTTTAATTGGTTTTTTGCAAACTTTCTCTCCACCAAGTATTGCTAACTTATTTTTCATTTATATTCTTTCTAGAGTATGTAATATTTCTTTTTAATGCAGATAAATCGATTAATTCAATTGTTTTTACTACTTCATAAGCGTTATAAATATCACTCGACAATTTAACTCTACCTTCTAAAGAGCTTACCATTTCTGATATTGCTTCAAGCATAGTTTCTGTTTGTGAAAAATTAATTTTTTTTGGCTTTATTGATATTGGTGAGTATCCTTTACCAATATATTTTTCCTCAATCGAATGCTCATAAATATCTATACAATTCACACCATCTCTCCATAAAACTTTTGCATCCTCAAAAAGCATTATAAGTTCAAAAGAAAAATTCTCGGGATTTTTGCTTGTGGATTTTAAGAAAATATTAGTATCATTTGCGCAAGACATTAAAACAGTGTGTCCAGGGTCTTCCTTGCCGTTGACTTTTCTTACATAGTCTTCTTGTTTAATTGAATAAACGGTTTCAATTTCTGGGTTAAAAGAAATTAAAACGTCTAAAATATGGCTAGAACTAGTTCTTAGCGCTGTAGTTCCTAGACCAATTGTAGTTTTTAATTTTCCAAACTTCTTGGATTTAATGAGGTCTTTACAAATATTATATGGCTTCTCCCATCTTCTGAAGTAATTAACGCATATTGAGACTCCTTTTTCTTCAGATTTTTCAATAATCTTTTTAATGCTCTCTGAATCTTTAGAGATAGGTTTCTCACAAAAAATTGTTTTGATTGATGTATGATTTGATAAAACATAATTTAAAACGTCAATGCATATATCCTCATGAACACAAATGCTCAAAATATCAATCTTTTCATTAATAAGCATACCTTGATAAGATTGATATGCTTCAGCTTGAGGATAAGCCTTTTGAAAATTAGAGCATGCTTCTTCAGAAATATCAGCTCCAGCAATTAACAAAGTACATTCATGCTTCGAATATGCTTCGGAATGCGCCCATATTCTATTTCGTGATTTATCTGACTCTATAGTAAAGCCGATTTGGCCAAGACCAATGATTGCAGTTCTATACTTTTTTTTCATTTTATTAATCAGATGAATTTCCATACGTATAATTTTAAGGGTAAGAAGGCATTCTCACTTATTAAATGGTCGTCTGAATAAAGGATTTCTATTATTCCTTTATCTGCATAGTAGGATAACTTTTTTTCCAGGTTTCTATTATAGTCATTTAATATGATGTAATTTCTTTGTAATTTCTGCAAACCATGTGATGCGTTTTTGTGATAAAATGGTTCGATATTGCAAAATATTCCATCAGGCCACGTGTTCATTAAGTTTAAAAAATCATTATCGATTTTTGGGGTATACATAATTGTTTGGCATGAAAAAATTAGTGGCTTTTCAGCTGATGATAATAATTTTTTATCGTGACTAACTGCATTTTTACCACTGATATCAATAACTGAGCTTTCAATATTATAGCCTAATCCATTTGAAAGATTGGATAGAATTAAACCTGAGGATTCTGTTAAATCTAACCCTAGAATCTTTTCAATTTTATAGCTTTCTATTGCCTCGATTAGTGGTAGTAAAAGTCTTCCATATCCTGCACCAACTTCTATTAATGATGAACATTCGTGCTTAGTATAAATATCTTTAAGTATTTCAATACTACAATCTGTAAATTTGTCGCTAATGCTAAGCGGAGAATCAACATAAATGCTGCCATCATATAAAAAAGGCTTTAAAGATGATTCTAGGTGCATCATGGCGGAGAGATCTCCAATTTTTGTATTTGGAGATTCACTTAATGATATCAGAGATTTCCATTTTTCCATTTCAAACTCTCTAATAATTGATTGATGGCTCTTATATTTTACTTTTGCGGTCATATCGTAGAGAATTGAAGGAAGATCAGAATACTGTGAGATTTTATCTAAATCAATTTTTAACATTTGATGAAAACCGGTGAATTGTTTCTTTCAGACTATCATCCAATTGATGTGTAGGGTCATATTCAAAATATAGAATTTTTGATATGCACTTAGCGCATCAATAGGGTTATATCCAGTGCTAGTTTCATTTGATGTATCAAATGTATGGTTCCAATTCATCTGGAACCCTCGGGGTAGACGAAAAAATACTATGCAAAAATGGTATTTTTCCAGAAATTACAACAAAAATAGTTGATATAATGAGAAGTAAGTACAATACAAACGATCTATTTTGAACATACCACTCCTCCAATTGGCCTTTAAATGGCATTACAATATTGTCATACATATCATCTGCGTTGTCAGCGTCATGCATCATTAATTCTTCGTTACGAAAAAATATAGAGCCCACCCCAGATAGGCCTGGGCGCACAGACACAATTACTTCGCGCGATCTTTTAGGAAATGCTTCAAAACATCTTGGTGTCTGAGGTCTTGGGCCTATAATGCTCATGTCACCTTTCAAGATGTTGAATAGTTGTGGTAATTCATTAATCTTAGTCTTCCGTAGTACTCGACCTACTGGCAATACTCTCGGATCGTGTTTTAAAGTAACCGTCCCAGTTCCCAGTTTCGGACTGTCTTTAAGCATTGTTGCAAACTTTAAAATTCTTATTTTGGCCCCCGCTTTTCCAATTCTGTTTTGTGCGAATAAAACTTCACCCTCACCAGTGAAACGCAATAAAATAGTCACGGTTAATAACAATGGCGCTAATATAAAGATGGCAGTACCCGAAAGCAAAATATCAAACAACCTTTGCATTTTTCTTACATCCTATTATCTAAAAACTTCCCTGTTTCTTTATGACTGAAATTTTCTAAAGTTGCGTTAAATAGTTTTATGATTTTGGTACGATCATACTCGCCTGTACGAATCCATTTGTGAACAGTTTCCTCAAAATTTTTTAGTAAATCTTCATCAAAATGTGGCCTATTCTTAATAACACCTAGCGCCAAAAAGCGATTTAGATCTAATTCCTCTTCAGTAGTAAAAAATTCTTCGAAATCTTTTTCGCCAGTTGTATCAGACTTAAAGAAATAGACTGGCCATTTTTTTCTGGGGAGTAATTCACTCACCTTAGCACGAGCTTCTTCTTCACTTTCGCAAATTACAGTTTCATAACCATGGAACGACAGGAAGCGAACGGCGATATCTGAAAACTTGGTAAGTTTCAATTCATCTGATAGTTTTGGAAAAAATGTTTCGCCATTTTGTCCAAGTAATGTAGACAGCAGGCATAGCTGGCCGCTCTCTTTTGGCGTTACAAAGTACCGTTTCACATCATCAGGCGCGCTTATCGGTTGTTGGTGAAGCAACCTGTTCGTAAACCCATATAATAATGAACCATCTGAAAACGCAACATTTGCAAAGCGCGCTGTCGATATATTGATATCTGATCTTTCTCGTGCAAGGAACATTTCCATAATTCTCTTACTTGCACCCATCAAATTTACAGGGTTAGCAGCTTTGTCAGTCGAAACACAAAAGTATTTTGATACTCTTCTTTCTTTCGCAAGTTGTAGCGTACTTATGGTGTTTAGAATATTTACCCTGATCATTCGCATAAGAGAAAATGGGTCTTTTTCAGTTCTCACATGCTTAAGTGCAGACAAGTTTAAAATATAGTCATATCCTGAATTAAATTGAATTAATGATGAATATTCCTCACTACCACAATCCATTACAAAGGTTTTGAATTCACCATCAATATATCCACTAGTACTCCTAAGTTGCCTCACCAATTCAACTAAATTGTTTTCACTGATATCAATTGCGTGTAGACATTCAGGGCCACGTTTAAAAATCTCTTTGCAAACTGCCTGGCCGATTGAACCTGCTGCTCCAATCACAAGGAACCTCGAAGACTTAACGATATCATTAATCAATAAGTCGTGATCTCGAATATCACCTACAAAGAGTTCTTTCTGCCGGCCAATCAAACTTAAAATGTTCATCTTCTACCTCAGAGTTGAAACACTGGAAGGGATATTGACAACGCGATCAGCAAGCCATTTGGAGTTTTTTAATCCATCGTTAGGGCAATGTTTATACATCGGTAAAGTTGATAATAAAGCCCAAACAGGCCGTGTCATTACTTCAGCTGAATTCGTGACATGTAAAAATTTATCTCGTTCGCTTTTATTCCTCAATATTATTGCATTTAGCCAATGGTTCGAAGTATCTCCCACTTGAGATTTCGCAATCTCAATACCTCTGGAACTAAAGAAATCTACGTATTGTTCATGAAGTTTTTTCTTATAATCTAAGATATCGCTTAATCGTTCTATTTGCGCAAGGCCCAAAGCAGCATTCAAATTGGGCATTCTATAATTAAAACCAATAGCATCATGAAAAAACTCGAAACTATGTGGTACCTTTGCAGTCGTTGTTAAATGTTTCACTTTTCTTGCCAACATTTCGCTTTCAGTAATAATCATACCACCACCTCCAGTGGTAATAATCTTATTACCGTTGAAACTAAATGTGCCAAACGAACCGAAAGTTCCGGTATGCTTATTTGTTACAAATGAGCCAAGACTTTCTGCTGCGTCTTCAATGATTGGTATGTAATAGGCATCACAAATTTCAAGTATTTTTTCTATTCTTGCTGGAAGACCAAAGGTGTGCATTGGTACGCATGCTCTAATGGGTTTTCCCGTTACCTCATAAAATGTCACACCATCATTCGTATATGTATTTTCGCACAACCAATTTTCTAACGCAACGCTACTCATACCCATTGTTTCAAGATCTACGTCAATGAAAATAGGTTCGGCGGAACAATGAGCGATAGCATTCGCAGTGGCAACAAATGACAAGGCCTGTGTCAGTACGTGGCTTTCGCTATCTACGCCTAAACAATGAAGACCCGCGTGTAATGCCGTAGTACCATTCACACAGGCTATGGCATAAGTTGCCCCAGTAAAATCAGAAACCGCACATTCAAAATCAACTACCATTTGGCCTACAGACGAAACAAAATTGCTATTTATACATGTGGTTACGTACTCTAGCTCTCGACCTTCGAAAATTGGACGGTGCAATACCACCTTTTCTTTTGGGTACAACTCTTTCGCAAACTTACAAAAATCAGTCGCTAATTTCATTTCATTACCTCGTTACGCAGCAGATGTTTAACAGTTTGCTCTTCAGCTTCATTGATCGACATCGCGTTTGTTTCGATGCAGATTTCATGGGCTTGATAAAGGTCATCAAACATTTGAAGTTCTTAAGCCAACCAGAGCAAACCTTTTCATATGGGATATTCGACATTTATATCTACTGCGGAATATAATAAGATAGAAAAAAAATACCAAGTGTCATTATATCATCAAAACACTTAAATGCACAAAATATAGAGTAATAACTTACAATTTTAAATTACAATCCATCTAACGCAAAAATTAGTCACAAATATCTGCTGCACGTCGCCTCAAGTCACATGACGAAATACCCAATGTCCTTGGAAATATCACCACCTCACACTCCGATACTTCATTCGAATTATCACTCCCGTGAGCGAGTATATCAATTTTGTTTTCAATAATAAATTGGTCATCAATCAACCATTTTGAAGGAATTACTTCAGATACGTATTTTACAGAAAGTAATATTTCCCGACGTTCGTCAAAATTAAGCTCTGGTAAATATCCTTTCTTCAACAGAATTTCGTCATCAGTCGTAAGCGCAATAATTACGTTCCCTAACTTGGCTGCCTTCTGAAGAAGACGGATGTGACCATGATGGATAAGGGTGCACGACATGTCGACCATTACTCGTTTCAAATTTGAGCCTCCTGATTTTTTACCAGCAAATGCTCATCATTCAATTGATCGACAGGCATTCATTAATCACCCCTTGCGCCTGGTTAGCTAAATTAAACTCACCTAAGTGGCATACAACGCTTACATTTGGTTTAAGTATTTTTTATTACACGCATTATATCGGCATTTATGTGATTAACGTCGAATTTTTTCTCAACAAGATGACGTGATTCGACACCCATGCTGGTCAATTTATCTGAATTCTCAATGAACCAAAACATCTTTTCGACTAACGCCTCAATATTTTTTATAGGTACAAGCCAACCATTGATACCGTTTAACACAGTTTCCTGGCACCCAGGCGTATCAGTGGTAATTATTGGGCGGCCAATGGCCATTGCCTCTATCACCGTTCTTGGCATACCTTCATGATATGATGGCAAAACAAAAATATCTGCATTCGCAATAACACTTCTTACATCTTTTAGTTGGCCTAAATAATTTATAGTACAATCATCTTCATAAGTTTTTAGATATGTCCTATCAAAAGCATTTGGAGATTTATCTGTTGGTCCAGCTAGTATAAATTCAACCGAAGGATAAAGTGACTTTATTGCTTTAGCTGCATTCAGATACTCATAAATACCCTTATCGCGCAGTAATCGAGCAATCATTAAAAACCTTAACTTAGATTCTGTTATCTTTGGACGAATGTAAGGAAACTTTTCAAGATTAACACCTGAACCATCTATTACGTAACTCTTACTAGAATTCTGAATTATCCCTTTTTCGACAAATAGTTTCTTATTTGGTATATTTTGAAAAATTATAGAATTAGCTCTTTTCATACTCAATGAGTAAAGTTTCGTTGCGAATATATTTACAATAGCTCTCTTTATACCACCTTTTCCAAACGCGTAACCCAATCCAGTGATCATTGGAATGAACTTGACAAGTGGAAAGAAACGCGAAGCAATTCCCGCCCAAATAACTGGTTTTATGGTATAAGCCAAAAGATAGGAAGGTTTTTCAGATTGTATCAAAAGTATGAAGTTTATTAGTAAATTAAAGTCGCTTATTGGACTTATGCTTGTACGATTGATTTTAATATCCCTATATTTACATCCAAGCCTCTCAATTGCCGTTATATCGTCTTGTGAAGCACAAGATGCAACTACGGTCACTGAATAACCGTCTTCAGATAAACGTTTTATCAAATCACCACGGAAGTTGATTAATGAAAATGGTTCAACGCCTATAATAAGAACTTTCATCATAATCACTCAAAGTTTGATGGCTTAAAAACTAAAGCCGTAATTCAACCGAAGCTTTGGGCAAGACATACTTGAGATCATAGATGACACTATTCGGCTTACAAAATTTCCGAATTTTTTGTATTCCCCATTCAGCGAATTGTTGGTGTGCTACGGCAACTATGACGCTGTCATAAGTAGACGATAAAGGTTGGCTGACCATTGAAATGGAAAAATGGGTTTCTGCTTCTTTTTGGTCACACCAAGGATCGCAGCAATCTACATCTATACCGTAGGTTTCAAGCTCATTTATCACGTCAATTACTTTTGAGTTCCTTAGATCTGGGCAATTTTCCTTAAATGTAAGACCCAATACAAGGACGCGAGAACCTTTTATAGTTGTGCCCTTTTCTAACATTGCCTTAACTAATTGCGATGCTACATACCTTCCCATACTATCATTTAAACGGCGGCCTGACAAAATTATCTCAGGATGATATCCGATTGCCTGAGCTTTGTGCGTCAAGTAATAAGGATCGACCCCTATGCAGTGCCCTCCAACGAGACCCGGCCTAAATGATAAAAAATTCCATTTTGTTTCAGCAGCTTGCAAAACTTCCTCTGTATCTATCCCCAAATGATTAAAAATTAACGCCAATTCATTGATTAGACCAATGTTTACATCGCGTTGAGTATTTTCAATCACCTTGGACGCTTCTGCGACCCTAATAGAAGTTGCCTTATGGGTTCCTGCTTGAATAATTGAACCATACAACTGATCGACAAACAGTGCAGCCTCTGAGTTGGAGCCAGATGTTACCTTTTTAATTAATGTTAGGGTATGTTTTTTGTCACCAGGATTTATTCTCTCAGGGCTGTAACCACAATAAAATTCCTTATTGAACTCAAGTCCTGAAATATTCTCCAATATAGGAACGCAAATTTCCTCGGTTGCGCCTGGAAAGACAGTTGACTCAAAGATTACAATATCTCCGTGGGTTAATATTTTTCCTACACTCTTTGATGCAGATATCAGTGGATTTAAATCCGGTTGCTTGTGTAGATTTATTGGAGTTGGAACTGTAACAATATATACATTACAAGTTTTCAGATCTTCAATAAAATCTGCGAATTTCAAATAATCTGCCTCGAAGATTTGCTCTCGCTCAAGCTCTCGGGTCCTATCATAACCCACTGCAAGCTCTTTCACACGTTCACCACTAATATCAAAGCCAATGGTTGGGTATTTTTTGCCAAATTCAACAGCCAAGGGCAAGCCAACATAACCCAAGCCAATTATTCCAATTTTAGTATTTGTCAGATTTTCCATTTTGTTCTCTCAACAATTTCATGAATGTTCAAATTTATCTGTTCGCATAAATAGCTTTATATAGCTCCAAATAACCATGGCTCATCTTATCGATTGAAAATTCCATTCTGATACGTTTTGCAGCAATATTACCAAGAACCACTCGCTCAGACTCAGGCAATGATAAAAGTTGATAAAGTTTATGAGCTAACTCGTTAGGATTAGATGGCTGAACAATCCACGAAGAATTATTAAGTAAATACTTAGCGTCACCAACATCTGTACTGATGCAAGGCAGTCCGCAAAGCATTGCTTCTCCCAATACATTAGGAAAGCCTTCTGTTTTTGAGTGCATGCAAAAAACATCGCTTGCTAACATAAAATCAGTCACATCATCACGCTCTCCAAGCAAAACAAAAATGTCTGGATTTTTTACTTCTTTCAACATTCTCATTAAATTATGATTTTCTCTGGTCACACCCCTACCAACCATTAAGAATTGCAAATTTGGAATTAATTCAGCAACCAAATCGGCAGCCTTAATAAATGTTTTGTGATCTTTTACCTCACTAAAACGACCAACAGAAAGCACCACAACATGACCTTTTTGTAGACCAACGCCCGCACGAAAATCTATTTTAGAAAAATATTTATTTACGGCTGTTTGATGCTTAAATCCGTTTGGGATCACGATCATCTTATTCTTTACATAACCAACCTTCTCATGCTCGATTCGTGATGCCTCTGCCGCGCATATAATTTTACGAGGAATATAATTCGATAATATTGAACAAATTTTGCGGATAACAATTGTAATCTTGCTTCCACCTTTGTGAATATTAGTGCTTCTAACATTCCATAAGATGTTATCACAACCTATGCTTTTTGCGACAATTCCACCAAAAAAATCAGCATGGTACATCCATGTTTGAACAATATCTGGCTTTATTTTAACTAGTAAACTTCTTAGCTCGAAAAACGCAAATGGAACATTTATTATATTTGTAATGCCTAGCGAGTACACGGCAATTCCAGTATCCATCAATTGTCTTCCCACAGGCCCCATATTAGTTAAAGAAATTACAAAATGTTTAATTGTATTATTTGTATTATGAGACTCGATTAAGCGTTTAAGCATTAATTCTGCACCTCCAATATTCAAGCCAATGATTATGTGAACAACTCTCACTGTCTCTCTAACCACCCCTGGAACATAAGAATGTTCCATAATTTTCTCGAATGATCTCGTTTACCAGAAAGATGAGAGGTCCAAGCTTGTCTAATAGGTCCTGCATGAAAGTAACCCTCGCGCGATAGTCGCTTTTCATCAAGTAGCGATTCAGCCCAATCACGCAAAGGCCCTCTTAGCCAACTGCCTAGAGGAACTGAAAACCCTTTTTTTTGATTGTTGTAATTATAATGTGGGAGATAACGTGCAAGTAATTCACGTAGAATCCATTTACCAGTTCCATTTCTTATTTTCATATTTAAAGGTATCCTCCATGACAACGATAATAAATCGGGATCAAGTAAAGGCACTCTTGTTTCAAGACCATGGTACATCGCTGCTCTGTCTACTTTCACCAGAATGTCATCCGCCATGTAACGAAGAGTATCTGTGAACATCATCGATTGCTGAAAATCAATAGCAACATGATTGGATATTACGCTGGGGTCGAATATTTTTTCAGTTTCAGTACCGCGGACAATTTCGCTACCATTGATCCAATGACTTTGAAGAAGAAAATGCAGTTCTTCCATGCTTTTTGCCGGCAAAACTTTACCAATTTTTTCCGCAGCCACAGGTAAGTCAAAATTAATTAAAATTTTACTCACTATCTCTCGTAGTGGTAATGGAAAGTAAGACATATTTTTCCAAACCTTCGGCGCAAACTTATAATAGTTGTATCCACCAAAAAGTTCGTCTCCCCCGTCACCACTAAGAACCACCTTAACGTATTTTCTCGTTAAACCACTCAGTATTACCATTGGGATTTGAGAGCTATCTGCGAACGGTTCCGAATACACTTCGGGCAATTTATCGATCACGTCAATGAAATCCTGGGGCTTCACATACAACTCGGTGTGGTTTGTTCTAAGATATTCTGCAGTTTGCCTTGCCTGTTCCGCTTCATCATAATCTGGATTTTCGAAACCGATTGTAAATGATTGCACTTTTTTACTATAAATTCTTTGCATCATTGCTGTTATTAAACTGCTATCTATGCCTCCACTTAAAAACGTCCCTATTGGAACATCGCCTAGCATTTGCCTCGTTATCGACCGATTAAGCTCTTTTTCTAAAATTTCTACAACATTTCTATCAGTGTCAAATATAGGATTATTCATGGCTGAAAGAACAGTTTTTTCAAGCGTCCAATAAGGTTTCGAAACCACATCAGACCTAGTGTCGCAAGGTCTTATCTGAACAAAATGCCCCGCCCGAAGTTTTTCAATGCCTTCATAAATACTATAGGGCGCCGGAATGTAAGAATAATTAGTTAATAACGCTACAGCATTTCTATTAACCTTTGCGTCAAATGCTGGGTGGGCTTTCATTGCCTTCAACTCAGATGCAAAGAAAAGGGTATTGTTTATCCATCCCCAGTAAAGAGGCTTTTCCCCTATGCGATCTCTTGCCAAAGTTAGGAGCTTTGTTTTTTTATCATAAAATGCGAAAGCAAACATACCGCGCACTTTTTGCAGTGTTTTCCGCACTCCCCAATGCTTCAATGCGACTAGCAAGGTCTCTGTATCAGATGCGCTAGTCCAAGTGTGCACTAGTCCCGATAAATTGAGAATTTCACGGATTTTTAAATGATTATAAATCTCGCCATTGAATGATATTGTAAAATCACCACACGTTGACGTCATCGGTTGGTGCCCAGCCGATGAAAGATCAACGATTGCCAAACGACTGTGAGCCAAACAAATATTATCAACTAGTTTTACGCCAAAATCATCACCACCTCGGTGGGCAAGCGATTCCGCCATACAAGCCCCGACTTGCTTGGCATTTATACCAAAATCGTGCGTAGGAGAAAAACCTGCAAATCCACACATATTTTAATTCAAATTCAACAAGGCCATATATTCTGCAAGTGAATCCCCGCCCGGCAACATCGTATCTCGTGCTATTTTGACACCAAGATATTTATCCATTTTCTGAGTCAGGCCTCTCTGGTCTCCTACTCTGAATAGTCGGTCGCTTAAGTTACCCACCAATATTTCTCGTGGACCGAAATCACAATCAGAAGCCACTACAGACATACCAACTGATAAGGCTTCTACCAATACGTTGGGGTACCCTTCATATATTGAACTTAAAACAAATAAATCAGCGTATTTGGAATATCTAAAAGGAGAGTCGACAAACCCCATAAAATAAACACGCTCTTCAATGCCAAGCTTTTCGGATAGAGATTGCAAAGTTGATAATTGATTTCCTTGTCCAAATATCACTAAATTACATTTTTTAGATTTCTGTAAGTCTGCGAAACTCGATAATAGTAACTGATAGTTTTTTTGTGGTGCGAGTCTTCCAACTGCAAAAATAGTTGGTTCTTCAAGAGAACTTAAAAAATCAGCAATGGGATCATCAGCGATGGGATCATCAACGAGTGCATCAGAATTTATAACCTTCGGAGCGGGATTTACTATTACTTTCACTTTATTTGTTGGAATATCTAAAACTTTGCACAAATCCTGTTTTGTTCCTTCACTAACACAGTGTATTTTATCACAAATCAAAAATGATAGTCTTAAAACCGTTTTGTAGAGACCAAACCACTTACTCAAATATTTATTAAATGAAAGATTTGCGCGCTCGCTGCCAACTAACATAAAGTTGCGTATGGTCAGCAACCGCACTATTGCTGCAACCATCACACAGGAATTTCCAAATGCAATTATTGAAGTGGGTCGCTTTCGCACCACGAGCTTCCAAAAGAGGGGAAGGGAAGCCAGCGTAGAAAAAGCGGGTAACTTTAAAAACGTACAATTGCTATGTTTTGGTTCACTACCGGCCTCGCCGTGTACGTATGCAAATATTACAGGCACCCTAGATGCCGCACTGTTTGCAAGCATTCGCGCTACTTTCTCTGCCCCGCCACCCTTGAAAGAAGAAATGAAAATAATCAGCATCAATTCAATTTCATAATCAAATAAAAGTGATAAATTGTTAAGATGTTCAATAAATAAATCGCAAAATATTTACCTTTTAAATTTTTCTTATCGTTTAGAAAAGTACCGCACAAACACAATATTAAAGCTTGGTTCAATAGGCGAACTGCGTGCATATCAGCTATGAACGCGCAAACCGCAAAAAGAAGCGAAAGCAAAGCTGCGACCCAAAGTGGATGGTCTACCCAAAAAAGCCTACAATACATCAACAAAACAAAAAAGTAGCCTAAAGTGTATCCTGTACCAGATGCCCATGATTCAATGATTGTTCCAAACGGTCCGTAACCACTCTTTAAAGAAACTACTATGAAAAAGCTTACAAAAAATAAAATTATCAACCAAGATACAAAACTAAGCTTTCCAAATATCTTACTAACAAATAAATGTAGTGCAAAACCTATTATAACAAAAACTGCAACCTTATGAAGAAACACTGAACCTATGAGGATCGGCAATCTAGTATAAATTGACTTTAAATAAATTAAGGCAAACAGGCATACAGCAAACGCAACGCCGCTTCTGTAATTTGACAGAAAAAAGAAAATATAAGTTGGTGACACTAAAAGTGTAAAGCTGGCTAAATATGTAGATGTACTAATTCTTTGATTACCGTGCCTGATACTAACAAATAATGTACCTGCATACGAAGCTAATGCTAAAAAACCTAATACGTTTAAAGGTGAGAAATTCAGAGAGGTAGCAATTAAAAAAATAAATATATAAAACCATGATTTCTCAGATGTACCTACTTCTTCAAACGTATTCGAAAATCTGTATATATTGTCGGCATATTGAGCATGATCACCTATGTTAAGCGATATAAAATAATACTGCATACAGGCCGCAATTATTGTACAACTTATAATGTATATGTAGTTATTGGATCGCGTCATAGAAATTTTTTAAAAAGACTTTCCTAGAAGTCATAGTAGTAGACGAAAATGTGCTGTTTTTATAGATGTATTCATACTTTTTCTGCTCAGTTAAACTTTCAATTATGAAAACTAAGGATTTCATGTCATTTGGGTCAAATACAAAACCATTATTTCCATGGTTGATATAAGTTGCCGTTCCATTTTGATCTGAAGTTATTGCGACACACCCGTGAGCCATTGCTTCGAGGAGCGAAACTGATGCGACTTCGTTAAATGCTGGAAAAATAAATATATCGCATGCTCGATATATTTTTGGCATCTCGCGATGCTCAACATTCCGCAAAATTTCCACGTATTTTGCAATACCTAGTTCATCCAAGCACGCAATGATTTCTTCGTAGTGTTGGCGATGTGCATTTGTTGATACTTCAGTGACTATAGTAAGGCTACCTTTGAAACCTCGTTCAAGAAGTGCCTTAAGTGTTTTGATTACCATAATAATATTTTTTCTCGGCATCGATTTTGCGACAACCAACAACCTAAGCCCTTCTGAAATGTTTTCTCGCACCCTATTATTTTTTCTCGAATTGTCTTCAACCAAAAAAGGAATATGTTTCTGAAAATCAAAAGTTTTAAAGTACAGAGGACACATCCAATTTGCATTGCATAGGACAGATAAAAAATAACGAAACAACCATTTAGGTAAATTATTTTTTCGGATTACCAGGTACTGCGAATAGAAAAGAACTTTCTTTCGGTAAATTAAGCAATAAATTAGTGTGAATATGCAAATAACTCTGTATGGAGATCTTATAACTGCAATGTCGAGCTGGCAATTTCGTAAGAAGCGAAAGTGTGAATGGATATTCGGAAAGTAAAGTGGCAATACAGCATCATTTTGCTGAAATAAATGACATAATACTTTTGATGCCAAAGATTGCATTTGACGCACAGGCTTTATTCGCGAATGATCTTCTATGTCCGATTGGCGAACCACGGAAAAAACAACCTCGTGGCCATCATCAATCAACGCATTAACCATCCCCGCGTTGTTCGTATGAAATCTCGGAAATTCAAACAGTAACTTCATGCTCGAGCACCATAACCTGTTAAAACATTTCTAGAAATTAGATGAAAAATTAGAAGCTCGTTGATTGATACACTTACTTTCACCCGGTGCGCACTTTGAGGAACTTTAATGGTAAATTTAATCAGTAACATTTATAATCGTTCTTTTACAAAGCCTGTGACCGTTAAGCTCAACTTAGCATCTTCAAAATCAGAAAAAACTATGTATTCAGACCCAGTTTTTTTAAGGTAAGCTTTCCAATTTTCAAAACATGTAAGCCTTTCTTTAAAAGAAACTTTATAATGGGCTTGTGACGGACTAGACTCGATCCCCAACCTTCCACGCTTTGCCATCTGTTTATGTAATACGGTTTCAGAAGGCTCTAAAAAAATATATAAGGTAGACCGATTATTTTTTAGATAACGAAAGTCGGTATTCGTCGGATCCATGCCTATTGCTGAAGCATAAACAATTACACCTTCTTCCGATATAAGGTATTGCGCCTCAGGCAGAGGCATTAATTGAATTGACCTGCTTAAAGAAGCCATTGGGCTTGGGTTTTTTTTGAAAATTCGAATTGTTAATCGAATAAGGTGTATTAAAATTCTCGGGTCAAGTAATACACTTAACAATTTATGACGAATTCGCGCTTTCCTAAATAGATTAGTTTCTGCCATTATTTGTTGTACCATTGTCGTTTTCCCAGAACATGGCAGACCAACAAGTTCAATATTCATAAAGCTCTCCAGGATATTTTTATTTCAAGTCATCGAGAATAGGCGCATAAAATTGATCGTTTTTTAAGACCAAAAATACGTGGTTTAACACAAAAGCTCGATCATTCATGGGTAAGTCTACCCAACGTCATGAGTTACCAGCCATATCCGCAAATTGATGGCTACTAGAGGAAAGTTCTGCATAAGTACCACTACCTTTGATCTCGCCCCTCTCGAGAAGATAAATTTTATCGCACTGTTGCAAAGTTGACAGACGATGCGCAATCAAGATGATGGTGATTTCGCGACCCAGGTTGTTTACTGCTTCCATCACAGCTAGTTCGGTGCGATTGTCCAGGGCACTAGTGGCCTCATCCAGAACCAGCACTTTAGGTTTATGATAGAGCGCTCGGGCAATGCCGATGCGTTGGCGTTGCCCGCCAGAGAGACGGACCCCACGCTCGCCGACAGTGGTGGCATACCCCTGTGGCAGTTCATTGCAAACGAAATCATGCATGTTGGCTATTCCAGCAGCTAGCTCAACAGCTTGTTGATCGATATCCTCGGGTTTCACACCAAAGGCGATGTTGGCTGCAACGCTGTCATCAGCAAGGTAAATATGCTGCGGTACATACCCGATATTGCGTTGCCACTGGCGGCGATTTGCGGCGGTAATGGATTGACCATCAACTTTTAAATGGCCATCGAGCGGCTCAATTAATCCCAAGATCAAATCCACCGTCGTAGTTTTTCCACTGCCAGTAGGGCCAATGAAGCCTATCTTGCTATGTGCGGGAATACAAAGATCGACGTACTTTAGAACGTTTTTTTCTGCATTTGGATAACGATAGCTAATATGATCGAGCTTAATGGTATGAGAAAAAGGCAATGGGGGTAATTGACGATGCTGAGCGTGCTCATCGTCGACGTTTTCCAGACTTTTCAACTCTCCGTACAAAGCATCAACCCCTGCGCTAGCAAAACGCAGCACAGATAAGGCCCCATAGATCTGTTGTAGCGCAGGCAATAAGCGATAGCCGGCATAAGCGTAGAGCGCAATAATCGGGATCACGTCCACGAATTTGCCACTTTTGGCCATGAGATACAGGATGACCAGAACCATACCCCCGAAAGCAACAGCTTCCAGCGCAAATCGCGGTACCTGAGATGTAACTTGGGAAGCGGCTTGGCCCTGAGCGAAAATTTTTGCTGGTTTAGAAAATCGTTGGGCGTAGATTTGCTCCAGACCACCAATTTTCACTTCTTTAACAGCGCCAAAGGCTTCGTTCACAACGTTAAAGCGGCCTTTGTTAGCAAGAAAGCGTTCCCGACCGATGCGTTTGATCCAACCGCTAGTAACAGCGAAGATACAAGAATATGCCAGCACCAGTGTCGCCCCGACACTAAACGCAAGAACTGGATCAACTATCAGCAACAAGACCAGCAGCGCCAGCGCAACCGCGCTATGCGCAATCAAGTTTATTAAGGGGGTCAATCCACCACTTATCGCGGTCTCTACTTCAGAAAGAATTGTTGTGCCTAAATCAGCACTATGACGGTTCAAAAACCAACTATAGGGCTTATTCAAATAGCCCTCCATCAGTCGCTTGCCAATTCTAAATTCGCACATTAGGACGAAGCGAGTTTGAAAATATGCAGTAAACGCCTTGAAGGTTATCGAGGTAATTAGCAGTAAAAATACCGCTGCCCCTAGTACGAAGAAAAATTGTTCGACATTACGGGTTCCCATATGTTTACTAGCTGTAAACAAGGTATTGAGTATAACGTTATCTTGTACCAAGTCAGGATTGCCGAGCACTGCTATGAAAGGCAGGATCGACGCAACTCCAAGCATATCCAGTACAGCCATTATCAGAATCATGATCATCAAAACTCTTGCGCGTTTTCGCTCTGGCGGGGCTAGAAGGGAGAGTATTTTGTTAAGTGTTTTCATATTAATACAATTGTGGTTATTGCAGTTTCAAATGAGGGAACGTCATCAAGTCAGACCTATTAATTAATAAAAATGGGTTAAATACCTCTAACTAACAGAAACGATCCAACTACTTGAGTGATTATTCCCGGAGGATAGTTTACTTTTTCCTGAATATTTCGTGTAATAAAATGTATTGCAGTATCTTCATCTATATTTTCGTAAAGCGCTGTGGTCTTTTCTAGAAATATTGGCGTTAACTTTCTTTCTTCAAACATTTTTGGATATTTTTTCCCAGCGCTTTCAATAAACTTAACAACGAAATCAATCTCAAATAGTTCTCTCAAAATTCTACGCATTGAATTATGTCTTGAATACATATTTGGATTTGCTTTCACTAACAATCTGATATTCGTATGATTGCTGAATTCACTCATTAAGGAGCCTATTAACTCTACCTCCTGCCCATCTAGATCCATTACAACCAAAACTGGAGTATCTTTATCAAGGGATGTAATATTATTGCTTAGGCTGAATTTACCGTCATTTTTCATCCTTTCTAAATCTGAATCTGTAATTGAGATGATGGAAAGATCTGTATACCTTGATGCTCCGACTGCCGATTTTATTGTATTTATATCATTTAACCCAAATTTAACGATTACCATGTTTTCGCATAGAACCTTTGATATCATTTTTATACGTACATTATTTTTTTTGGGGAGCATTGAGATTGATTTTTTGAATATTTTCACCAATGCATTCTTGGCCTTATTTAACAACTTAAAATTTCCTTTGGAAGTGAAAACTTCCGCTTCAATGTATTCGTTAGCATTAAAAGATTGCTTTGGAATTTCCCAATCATCTCCATATTGATAAGTTAAATATTTTTGGGGGGGGGATGGTACATTGTATTTTTCACCTAAAAACTCAATTTTTTCGGTGTTTTCAAAAAATATCTCAGGATACTGATAAAGCTTTCTCTTTCGAAGAGATCCACATTGGTGGAAACCCAAAATCGAATACTTCGTATCATATTTAAATACGTTCAACTTAAAGTTATTATAGTTTAAATCGATATTTATAATTGAAAACCCAGAATTTTTTGTCTCTTCCAACAAAGTGTCTACATGATCGTATATATCTTCAACTCGTATGGCCAGCTCTACGTCCCAATCCCATTTTATAAAATTCTTTTCTCTTATTGCCCCGAGCAGAACGCCATCAAAAAGCATAAATTCCACTCCTAATCCGTCCATAAATTTTTTTATCTCTTTCAACCCTTCGTTTCTCAATTTTAACTCAGAATCGCTGTATAATTTTCCCTTCATAGGAAAAACCTTCTAATTTTAAATAATGTTTTCTTTATCAAGAGCTTTAGCCTATTACCTCGCAATGATTTTATATTATAGAATTCTATGTCGTTTAATGCCTTAATTGGTTCCATCCAGTTTTTTCCATAAACATGTTCCAAGAATTCCTCCTTCGGGGTTGGCACATTGAAATTCAATCCTTTAAACATTATCGTTTCATTTAATTGAAACATTTTATCAGGATATTGATACGCTGGCCTAATTCTCCAGGCACCATCCTTTTTCAACGCCCCCAAAGCAATCTTCTGTCCTTCTTTATAAAAAGAAAACTTCGGAAAATTTTTATCGTCTGTGAATCTCACCACAAAACCAGCATTCATCATTTTCTCTTTAAGTATAAATTTAATCGACGAAAAATCTTCTAGCAAAGTGTCAAAATCTACGTCGTCGTCCCACGCTATAAAATCACTATTCCTAACAGCGCCGAGCAAGCTCCCTCCAGTGAGCCAGAACCTCATCTCCACTGAATTAAAAATTCTATGAACTTCGATTAATATCCTTTCCCGACATTGCATATCGTAAATGTCGTAATTTATGCACATTTCAGAATATGTATTATGCCAATCACTTTTTGACATTTCACTATATTCTAATACTTGTTTTTTACTTAAAATCGGCATGCCTTTAATTCTCTCAAATTCTTTCTTCATTATTTGAAGAATTTTTAGCTTGTTCGCGCAAATATCATCTTTTCAAAATTGTTTTTGTAGTTTTTAAGCTTCATCATGAAAAATTTTTATTGTTCTTAACGCTATATTTTTTTTGAAGATAATATTACATTAACTCATTATTTACTATGTGCATATGTGGACAAACTCCCATTAAAAAATAACAGTTTTTGTTCTCATCTGTCGCAACAACTCTTTGGGCATCGTCTTAGTCGCGGTTAGGAAACGATTGCAAAAACTAGCAACAGTAAAGACAGCTTTACGTAGCGCAGTCATGTCATAAACTATTATTAAATCCTATAAAAATCCCGATACCAATCTACAAAATGCTTTACACCAGTAGTAATATCTGTTGCAGGTCGGTAACCAGTTAATGTTTCAAGAAGTTGGGCATCTGCCCATGTCGCCACAACGTCACCTTGCTGCATAGGCATAAAATTTTTCTTGGCTTTTTGACCTAGAGCCGCTTCTACCGCACTTATAAAGTCTGTTAATTTTTCCGAAGTAGAATTACCGATGTTGACAACTCTAAATGGTGCCACTGGGGACTTGCTATCATTACGACTGACTAACTGATCAGTAATGCTATCTTGATCTGGTTTAGCACTTATTAATAAAATTATCCCAGTCACAAGGTCATCAATATAGGTGAAATCGCGTCGCATTTCTCCATAATTGTAAACGTCAATTTCTTTATTTTCTAAAATTGCTTTTGTAAACTTGAACAATGCCATGTCTGGTCGGCCCCATGGTCCATACACCGTAAAAAATCGGAACATCGTTATCGGCAAATTAAATATATGAGAATAACTATGAGCCATACTTTCAGTCGATTTTTTAGTTGCAGCGTAAAATGACATTTGGTTATCCGCTTTGTCAGTTTCCCTATGAGGCATATCACTGTTAGACCCATACGCCGATGAAGTTGAGGCTATTAAAATGTGCTCTGGAGGATACTCCCTTGCGGCTTCTAAAAGTTCAAAAGTCCCTAAAATATTACTTTCTAGATACGACCTTGGATTTTCTATCGAATATCTGACTCCAGCTTGTGCGGCCAAGTGAATTACTACATCCGGGCATTCAGACTGAAACACTTGCGTGAGCACACTAGCACTTTCAAGTTTTTCATGAATAGATACGTATGACTGGTTTTGAAGCAATATGCTTTCTCGTCGTTCTTTTAAAGTAACATCGTAATAATCTGACATGCAATCAAAGCCAATTACTCTCCAACCTTCCTCTAGTAATCGCTTCGATGTATGGAACCCGATGAAACCAGCCGCACCGGTCACAAGAGCCGTTTTATTTTTACTATTTTTCATGTTTTTTAGTTTTCTCCAAATAAATCTCGGGTAAACACTTTTTCTTTAACGTCTTCTAAGTCATCAACCATGCGATTGGCTAAGATCATATCCACGCTGCGTTTGAAAACTCTTAGGTTCGTTTCAACGCGTGAGTGAAAGAAAGCTGTTTTCCTCAACTCGGGTTCGTATACGATAACTTCAATACCTTTTGCTTTGATCCGCTTCATAATACCCTGTATCGAACTCTGACGAAAATTATCACTTCCTGTCTTCATGGCAAGACGATATACACCAACAGTTTTGGGCAGTTGTTTGATAATCGCATCTGCTAAAAAATCCTTGCGAGTCGTATTGGCGTCGACGATTGCTCGTATGATATTCTGGGGTATGGAGCCATAATTCGCGAGAAGTTGTTTCGTATCTTTAGGCAAACAATATCCGCCATAGCCGAATGATGGATTGTTATAGTAATCGCCAATACGCGGGTCGAACGAAACCCCCTTTATAATATCACCGCTATCCATATCACCGGCGAGTGCGTAACTGTCCAGCTCATTGAAGAAGGCCACCCTCATGGCGAGGTATGTATTCGAAAACAACTTAATCGCTTCAGCTTCCCGCGCACTCGTGAATAAAATGTCGATATCGGGCTTCAACGCCCCTTGTGCTAACAGCGAAGCAAAAATTTCTGCACGTTCAGATTTTTCGCCTACAATAATCCGGCTTGGGTGAAGGTTATCGTATAACGCCCTGCTTTCTCTTAAAAACTCTGGCGAAAAAATCACTGCGTCAGTATCAAAACGGTCTCTCACGTCATCACTGAAACCAACCGGGATTGTTGATTTCACAACAATACACGCGTTAGGTTCACTCCCAATAACTTGATTAATGACTGCCTCAACAGAAGATGTATCGAAAAAGTTTGTCGTTTCATCATAATTTGTGGGTGTTGACACTATCACATAATTCGCGCCGATGACTGAAGCTTCCAAATCAGTGCTCGCAGATAGATTTAAATCCTTCTCAGCCAAGTACTTGGATAGCTCTGCATCAATGACTGGAGACTTACGAGCATTCACTGCATCAACCCGCTCCTGAGAAATATCAACCCCAATCACATTATTGTACTGTGCAAGTAGAACCGCGTTCGACAGCCCAACATATCCTAAACCAACAACAACAATTTTCATAAGCTACTTGCTCAAATCTTCTTTTTTATGGCGCTGCAAAACCCATACCCAACTACCCATAACACCCAAACAAGGGATGCCCCAAGCTCCGAAAATCATGGGTAATATTATGCATTTGTATTGCGCCCCCTTTTTGCAAGGCCTATTCCAAAAAAGTAGGTCACTACAAATACTACTGTAACCAACATAGTACTCCAAACCGTCGCCTCAAAGTCATCCCAAAATAAAATACCCAACACTTGCGGTGCAGAAATTAATGGAATGAGTATGAGAGTCGCCACTGGATTAGCGATTTTCCTCCTTTCACGCCCAAAAAATCTGATCTCAAGGAACCGCATCGCGAGCTGGTGGAAGTGGAGGCGGTCCGGACGGCCGGCAGGGTTGCCCAACTTCCATCGCCGCCATATGGCCAAACCGGTGTCCGCCACTGGCCAAAAAAACACGAGTAGTATGGCAAAGGTGCTAACTGCACCTGCACTTTTGATGAAAATGATAGCTGACCAGACGAGCAAGTGGCCCAATACGTAAGCGCCGCCGTCTCCCAGAAATATCCTTCCCATAGGAAAATTCAAGACCATAAACCCCAACACAGCGGCGACAACCAAAACCAAAAAAATTGAAATTTGTGTATTTCCAGCTTGGAAGGCGATGATTGACAGTGAGACGGCGACAGACACTGTGACGTAACTCGACAAGCCGTTGAGTCCGTCAATGAGGTTGAAGGCATTGACCACGCCCACCGTGGCGAAGATTGTAAAGAGAATGCCGAAGGGCGCGAACATCAGCAGCATATCAACGCCGGGGATTCCTAGACTGTCAAGCCAGACTTTAAATAACAAAATCGCAATCAAGCCGGAAGCAGCGGACGCGACTAGCCTAGCCCGAGGCGACATGTCATACCCCAAATCCTCTGCCAGTCCGACGGAAAATACAGGAGCAGCTGACAAAATTAATAGCATTAGCTGCTCTGCGTCGAGGTCAAAAACCACGGAGAGAGGAATAAAGCCGAAAGAAAGGAGGGGTATCAGCACAAGAATGCTTATGTAGATTGCAAGGCCGCCAACCCTCGGGACAAAGCCACTGTGTGCGCTCTGAATGGCTGCCTCATCGATGTCACCACGGCGGGAGAATCCGTAGCCGCTGGATAGGATAATGATGAGGCAGAGGATAAAACTCACGAAAAACAAGGTCGCGTAGCTCTGCATTAAAAGCGGTTCCGTTATCTGATCAAGAAATTCGTTCATTGTTGGTTTTAATTTCTCATTTGGCGAATTTGTTCTTCAGACGGTTGCTACGGCTTAACTGTTTATGACATTTGAAAAAAATTAGCAATTTAAGTTACGGCTGCTTAATGAAAAGCTTCAACTCATTTATTTTTTTTTGGAGTAATAAATGATCACCCCTCGTCTCAACGTTGAGGCGGACGAGCGGCTCCGTATTAGATTTGCGGAGATTAAAGCGCCATTTATCAAAGGTCATTGACAGACCATCGAGTTGGTCTATCGACGCAGCACTTGAGGCAAAATAATGTTGAACTCTCTCTATGCATTTTGCGGCATTGGGGACTGTAAAATTTAATTCTCCGCTAGAGGGAAAGCGATTTCTTTGCTCTGCAATTAAATCTAATAGCAAGTGATTAGAAATCGATAAGTATTCCCAGATCAGGAGCCATGGAATGATCCCGCTGTCACAATAGGCGAATTCCCTGAAGTAGTGATGGGCCGACATTTCTCCACCGTAAATCGCATCACTCGTTCTCATGGCGTCCTTCAAAAAGGCGTGCCCCGTCTTTGATACGACCGCCTCTCCACCACATTTACCAACGATGTCGATCGTATTCCAAATGACGCGGGGGTCGTGGATAATCGTCGCCCCCTTTTCTTTGTTTAAGAATACTTCCGCGAGGAGACCCACCACGTACTCGCCAGGAATAAAGTTCCCTAAGTGATCAAAGAAAAAGCAACGGTCAAAGTCGCCGTCGAAGGCCACGCCAAAGTCGGCATTCTCAGTAATTACTGCATCTGCTGTCGATGATCGGTTTTCCTCGAGTAGTGGGTTGGGAATGCCATTAGGAAAAGTTGGGTCTGGGTCGTGGTGCACAAAGACAAATTTTGTTTTCACACCTTTTTCTTTAAGTTTTTTATTGATCGCATCCAATGTGGGTCCCGCGGCGCCATTGCCAGAATTAATCACCATTTTGAGAGGCTTAAGCCTCGAACAATCCACAAACCCCAAAACTTTTTCGACGTATGCGGCACGAGCCGCTTCTTTTTTATTTAAAACAACACCGTCTTTTTGGGGCTGAATAAAATTGTTGCCCTGGGCCAGATCTTTAATGGCCTCAAACTCCTGGTCACTCAGAGGCTTTGAGCCATAACCGACAATTTTCATACCGTTATAATCAATGGGGTTGTGGGAGGCCGTAACCTCTATGCCTGCGCAGGCACCATATTCTGCCACGGAGGCGTAGACCTCCTCTGTCCCACTG
>MDSW01099102.1_pt1 | contig 24504 bp, 26 predicted proteins | sample 811171 | NCBI WGS metagenome assembly MDSW01 (sample SAMN05326641, study PRJNA326480) | marine metagenome | isolation source: seawater | place: Atlantic Ocean: North West | collected 2012 | reverse complement strand
GTGTTCGCTACCGTGCAACGAGCACGCCACGCTCTCACTTCCTTGTCAATCGCGCGCAAAGCACCCGGCGCGACCGCGACAGGTTGTGCAGAGCTTCCCGAGACGGCTATTTTGGCAGGCTTTCCCGCAACGAGCGGCCCGCTATGGCCCATGACTCCGAGCTGACCGCCGCCTGGCGCGATCTGCCCGACGGCGACGAGCTGACCACCTCGATCTCTGACATGTTGGCTCAGGCCAAGCGCCTGGGCGCTGATGCCGCCGAAGCCAGCCTGACTGCCTCCCGCGCCCTGTCGGTCTCGGTTCGCGGCGGGACTCGTGATGCGCTGGACTTCGAGGGCGATCGCACGGCCTCGATCACGGTATATCGCGGCGGGGCGAGCGGCTCGGCCTCGACCACCGATCTGTCGGGGCCAGGTCTGACCTGGGCGCTGGACAAGGCCAATACCATCGCGCGTTTTACCGAGGTCGATCCCTACGCCGGGTTGGCCGACGCCGATCTCATGGCCGGGCAGTGGCCCGATCTGAATCTCTACAATCCGTGGTCGATCACGGCGGCCGAGGCCGAGGCGCTGGCCGGCGAGATCGAGCAGGCGACGCTGGCGCACGATTCACGAATCAGCCAGACCGAGGGCGCAACGGTCGCCACCCAGGACGCGATTACGGCTTATGCCAACAGTCATGGTTTCATCGGCATCGAGCGAGCCAGCCGTCATGCGCTGTCCTGCACGGCGATCGCCCATGACGCCGCTGATCGCATGCAGCGCGACATCGCGTTCTCACAGGCACGGCGTGCGACAGACCTGGCCACGGCTGCTGCCGTCGGCGGCCTGGCCGGCCAGCGCGTCGTGGACCGCCTGGGCCCGCGCTCGGTCAAGACCGGGCCAGCCAGTGTCGTGTTCGCCCCGCGCGTGGCGCGCAGCCTGTGGGGCCACCTGCTGGGGGCCATTGCCGGCGGTGCGCTCTATCGCGACGCGAGCTTTCTGAAAGACGCCATCGACACCCCGATCGCGGACCCGGGGCTGACCATTAGCCAACATCCGCATCGTGCCTACGGCTTGGCCAGCGCCGGCTTCGACGGCGACGGTGTCGCCACCCGCGATCGAACGCTGGTCGCCAACGGCATCCTGCGCGGCTATGTGCTGTCAGCCTACTCGGCCCGGCGGCTCGGGATGGCGCCGACCGGCAACGCCGGCGGCGTATTCAATATCGATGTCGCCCCCGGCGCGGCCAGCTTCGACGAGCTGATCGCCGATATGGGCACCGGCCTGGTCGTGACCGAGCTGATGGGCCAGGGCGTCAATCTCGTCAACGGTGACTATTCGCGCGGTGCGGCCGGCTGGTGGGTCGAAAACGGCCGGTTGGCCTACCCGGTCGAAAACGCGACCATCGCGGGCAATCTGGCCGACATGTATCGCGGCATCACGCTGGCCAACGATGTCGATACCACCTCGGCGCTGGCCACGCCCAGCGTGCGCATCGAGCGCATGACGGTGGCCGGTTGACCGGAGCGCGCGAACGGCTCGGAACCGCGCGTCTAGTGCATAAGAAACAAGGTGCCCAGGCCCAGGAATGCGGCAAAGCCGACCACATCGGTGAACGTGGTCAGCACTACTGAGCCGGCCAGGGCCGGGTCGATGCCCATCTTCTTCATGGCCAGCGGAATCGCCACGCCGGTGATCGCGGCGTTGAGCTGGTTAAGCACGAGCGCGACCGCCATCACGAGTCCCAGCGTCATGTCGCCGAACCAGACCAGCGCGATGCCGCCCACGACCACGCCCCACAAGATGCCGTTGATCAGTGCCACGGCCAGTTCCTTGGCCAGCAGCGCACGGGCGTTGGCAAAACCGATCTGACCCAGCGACAGGCCGCGAATCATGAGCGTGAGCGTCTGAGAGCCGCCGATGCCGCCCATGCTGGCCACGATCGGCATGAGCACGGCCAGCGCCACGACCTGGGACAGCGCATCGGAAAACAGCCCCACAACCTGTGAGGCCAGAAACGCCGTTGCTAGGTTGGCGCCCAGCCAGACCGCGCGTCGGCGCGCGCTGCGCGGAATCGGGGCGAATACGTCCTCTTCCTCGTCCAGGCCGGCCAGGCTCATGATGCTGTGCTCGGCCTCGTCGCGGATCACGTCGACCACGTCGTCGATGGTGATTCGGCCCAACAGGATGCCGTCGGCGTTGACCACGGGGGCAGAGATCAGATCCAGATCCTGGAAACGCTTGGCCACCTGGGCCGCCGGCATATCCACCGCCAGCGCGTCGATATCGGTATCCATGATCTCCGAGACATCGCGCTCGGGATCCAGCGTGACCAGCTTGGACAAGGGCAGCATGCCCAGATAACGGCCGTAGCGGCTGACCACGAACAACGACTCGGTGTCTTCGGGCAGGCTGGCACGCTGTTTAAGATAGCGCGACACCACGTCCAGAGAGACGTCCGGACGCACGGTCACGGTGTCGTTGTTCATCAAGCCGCCGGCCGAGGCCGGGTCATACGACAGAACGACCTTGAGCCGTTCTCGGTTCTCGATGTCCATGGCCCGCAGCATTTCGCGGGTGACCTGCTCGGGCAGGTCCTCGATCAGATCGGCCAGGTCATCGATGGCCATGCCTTCGGTGGCGGCCAGCAGCGTATCGTGCTCCAGCGCGTCGATGAGCTCGGCACGGACCTCATCGTTGACGTGAAGCAGCGTTTCGCCGTGATCGGCCTCTGGTACGAGGTTCCAGACCACCTCGCGCTTGTCGCGCGGAATCGATTCCAGCAGCAGCGCGGTCTCGGCCGGATGCATCGAGGCCAGCATTGGTTTCAGGCGGCGCATGCGGCCTGATGTCACCGCGGCATCGAGTTTTTCCAGGCGTTCTTCGAGGGCTTTCTGGTCAGTCATGCGCGCTCTCGCTGGCCGGCTTCTGGCCGGGGCAGGGGTCGTCGGTTGTGATTACGATGCCACGCGCGCTGTCCGGAGGGCAGCCCGCAGGCGCGCTGCGACATCGCAGGCGTCGCTGCTACGACGCAAATCTAAGTCTCAGCTTAGGCCAGCACGGCTGAACTCAGACCGTAAGTGCTGTGCCGCCGGGCCGGCGACTGCGGTTTATCCCGCGCCGTCGCGCCCGAGTGCGTCCAGGGCTTCGCGATAGGCCGAGATATCGCTCAAGGCGAGTATTTCGGTGGCCCGCTGACGCAGGCGTGCGACGTCGGCGCCCATCACGGCGCGCTTGACCTCCAGGACGCTGGCCGGATGCATAGAGAATTCGGTCAGCCCCAGGCCCAGCAGCAGCGGCGTATAGCGTTTGTCCGAGGCCATCTCGCCGCACATCGATACGCTGATGCCGGCGGCCTTGCCGGCTTCGATAGTCATGCGGATCAGCGTCAGCACCGCCGGGTGCAGTGGGTCGTAGAGATAGTTGATCTCGTCGTCGATACGATCGATGGCTAGCGTGTACTGAATGAGATCGTTGGTACCCAGCGAAAAGAAATCGCAGTAGCGCGCCAGGCTGGGCGCGGCCAGGGCCGCGGCCGGCACTTCGATCATCGCCCCGACGGGCAGGTTTTCGTCGAAGGGAATGTTTTCGCGCCTGAGCTCGGCGGCCACCTCGTCGATCAGGTGTCGGGCCTGGCGCATCTCGCCGACCGTGGAAATCATGGGCAGCATGATGCGCATCGGCCCCTCGGCCGAGGCCCGCAGCAGCGCCCGCAGCTGGGTACGAAACAGGCCTGTCTCTTTCAGACATAGCCGAATCGCGCGCAGGCCCAGCGCCGGGTTGGTGGCAATCTTGTTGGTACGGCCCAGCTGTTTGTCGGCACCGGCATCCAGCGTGCGGATGGTGATGGGCCCGTCCACGGCGGATAGCACCTGGCGATAGGCTGCCAACTGTTCGTCCTCGCTGGGCGAGTCCTCGCGGTTCATGAACAAGAACTCGGTGCGATACAGGCCAACGCCTTCGGCCCCGACCTGGCCGGCTTCTTCGGTATCCGTGGGCAGCTCGACGTTGGCCAGCATGGTCACGTGGACACCGTCGGCTGAGACGGCCGGCTCGTCCCGAAGTACCGTAAGCATGCGCTGATAGCGCGCGTTGGCTGCCTGCCGATGTCGAAAGAACGCGAGCGCGCCTTCGTCGGGCCCGGCCAGGAGGTGGCCGGCCTCGCCGTCGAGGATCAGCGTTTCATCGTCGGCCAGAATCCGGCGCACGCCGCGCACGCCCACAAGTGCGGGGATGCGCAGGCTGCGTGCCAGAATCGCCGTGTGCGACAGCGGCCCGCCATGTTCGGTGACAAAGCCGGCGATACCCTGCTGATGCAACAAAATGATATCGGCCGGGGCCAGCTCGTCGGCGACCACGATCGGCGGCGGGGCGGCTTCGTCGGTATCCACCGGGCGCACCGGCTGTTCTTGATTGAGCAGCACCCGCTGGAGCCGCGCGGTCACGTGCACGATATCGTCGCGGCGCGTGCGCAGATAGCTGTCGTCCATCTGATCGAATACGTCGATCAGCTCTTCGGACTGGAGCTTGAGCGCCCACTCGGCGTTGCACAGATCGTCGGTGATGCGGGCGGCCACGGTATCGATCAGCGCGGCATCGTCCATCATCAGCAGATGGGTTTCGATGAAGGCCCCGATCTCCGAAGGCGCGTTGGCCGGGATCTGTTCGCGTACCGCGGCCAGCTGCTCACGCCCGTCGCGTGCGGCCTGCTTGAAGCGAGCGATTTCGGCGGTGACGTCGTCGGCGCCGATGCGATATTCGGGAATATCCAGATCGGCGCCGTGCATGCGATGACACGCACCGATAGCGACGCCGCGCGATATGCCGATACCGGATAGCCAGAGACTCATGACAGCGCTACTGCGACTCGCCGAAGCGATCGGCGACCAGATCAGCCAGGCCGTCGAGGGCTTCCTCGGCGTCGGGGCCTTCAGCGGTGACGGTGATATGACTGCCGCGGGCAGCAGCGAGCATCATCACGCCCATGATGGATTTGCCCGAGACTTCTCGCCCGTCCTTGACCACCGTGATGCGTGATTCGTAGCGCGAGGCGACGGTCACAAACTTGCTCGCCGCTCGGGCATGCAGGCCGAGTTTGTTGACGATGGGCAGGTCACGCGTGGGCATATCTCAATCCTTATTGTTTTGCGCGCGTTTGCGCACGGGCCGCGGCCTTTGGCTCAGGTGAGTCGCTGTGTTGTGCGCTGGCCCGACTCGGCGGCCAGCTCGGCCAGCGCGGCCAGATCACGGTCGTGATAATTATAGACCCGTAGGAGCATGGCCAGACCGAGGCCGGCCACGATCTCGGTACGGGGGCGCGCGTCGGCCAGCCGACAGACGTGATTACAAGGCGTGGCCCCGGCAATGTCGACCAGTATCAGCGTAGCACCCGGTGCGACCAGCGCGGCCTCGATAGCATCGTCTTGAGACGAATCGTCGCTGTTCTGATGATCGCTTTGGACATAATCGACACAGGTCGTGGCCAGCGGCGCAGTGCCTACGATGCGGCGGGCAGCCGTGGCCAGGGCCGAGGCGACGGGCGCGTGCGCCACGAGCAGGAGCCGGGTGGGGGCGACAGGCGAGCTCATAGCTCGTTGTGGCGGACCAAAACATGGCCCTGGTCGGCGCGTAGACGCTCGGCCACGCGCTCGGCCAGATACACCGAGCGATGCTTGCCGCCGGTGCAGCCGATCGCCACGGTGATATACGTTCGGTCCTGGGCGGCGAAGTCGGGCAGCCAGCGGGCCAGAAAATCCGAGATGTAATCGCGCATTTCGGCCACGGCCGGTTGGGCGTCGAGATGATCGATGACGGGCTGTTCTAGACCGGTCGCGCTGCGCAGCCCGGCCACCCAATGCGGGTTCGGCAGACAACGCACGTCAAAGACGAAGTCCACGGCCGGCGGCAGGCCGTACTTGAAGCCAAACGACTGGACCAGGATCGACAGCTCACCGGCCACCCGGCCTTCGACCTCGTTGCGGACCAGGTCGCGCAGCTGGTGGATGTTCAAACGACTGGTATCGATCGAGACATCGGCTTTTTCGGCGATCGGCTGCGTCAGCGCGAGATCGGCGTCGATAGCGTCGACCAGCGTGCGATTGTCGCCGGTCAGGGGATGACGCCGGCGGGTCTCGGAGTAACGTCGAAGAAGTGTTTTCTGATCGGCGTGGAGAAACAGCACCTGCAGATCAATACCGCCGGCACGCAGCGTGTCGATGCGCTCGGCAAAGTGCTCGATTTCCTGCTCGCGCGCCCGGGCGTCCACGCCCACGGCCAGCCGATCGAAATCTAGGCCCTGGCGATGTAGCGTGTCGGCCGAGACCTCGCCGAGCAGGCCCAGCGGCAGGTTATCGATACAGTAGTAACCCAAATCCTCGAGCATGTTCAGGGCCACGGACTTGCCGGCGCCGGCCAGCCCGCTGACGACGGTCACTCGCATTCGTTTCTCCCGATGGCCTGAGCCTGGCGTGCGGCGAACTGTTCGTCGGAATGCTGGCCTTGCATGCGCAGCAGATGATCTCGGGCGGCGGCCTCGACCAGCACCGACAGATTATGGCCCACCGCCACCGGCAGGCAGATTTCCGGAATCCGCGTGTCCAGGATCTCACGCGTGGTCCGGGCGCCGGTCAGGCGATCGGGCTCGAGCGGCACTTCGGCATCGGGGCGCACCAGCCGGATGATCAATCCCAACTGTTTGCGGCGCTTGATGGCGGCTTCGCCGAACATGGCCCGGATATTCAAGATGCCCAGGCCGCGCACTTCCAGAAAATCCTGTAGCAGGGGCGGGCTGCCGCCGTTCAGATCGTCCGGGCCTAACAGTACAAATTCCGGCGCATCGTCGGCCACGAGCCGATGGCCGCGGTTGATCAGCTCCAGCGCCAGCTCGGATTTCCCAACGCCGGGATCGCCGATCAACAACAACCCGATCGAGAGCACTTCGAGAAACACCCCGTGTAGGGTGATCTGGCGCGCCAGGCTCTCGCCCAGAAAATGACGCAGCCGATAAGCGACCCGGTGGCCGCTGGCTTTCGTGGTGAATACGGCAATTCCGCCCTCACGCAGCGCGTCGTGGAGCGTGGCGTCCAGTCCGCAGCCGTCAGCGAGGATGACCAGCTTGGTCCGCGCCGACGACAGCTGCTGGCGGACATGCGCGGCAAGATCCGGCGACAGGCCGTCGAGGTATGCGATTTCGGGCTCGCCCACGATCTGGACCTGGGGCGGATGGATGAAGTTGAGATAACCCACGGTCGGCACGCGCCAGCCGCGGTGCTCGGTAGGTCCAATGGTCAGGCCGGCGCCAATCTCGGGCTCGGGCCAAGCCAGATCCAGCGAGCTCGATAGCCGTTCGTAAACGGTCTCGATGGCCACGCGGCGCTCGTTGGCGTGGGCGATGGCCGCCTCGGCCACATGTTCGGACAGATCCTCGTGCATCAGCCGGCAACGACGTCGTGGGCCAGCAGCGTGCGATACAGGGCGGCATCGTCATCGGCCTCGCGCAGATCGGCCACGATCGATTCCGAGGAGAACAGTTCGGCCAGGGCGCGCAGCAGCTTCAGGTGATCGTCGGTGGCCGACTCGGGCACCAACATGCCGAAGATCAGATCCACCGCCACGTTATCCGCGGCTTCGAAGTCTACGCCCTGGGGCAGACGAATGAAGGCACCGATGCAATCGTCGCAGCCTTTCATACGGGCATGCGGCAAGGCCACGCCGTCGCCAACCCCCGTGCTGCCGAGCTTTTCGCGCCCGATCAGCCCCTGAAAGACATCGGCCGCCGTGAGATAGGGGGTGCCCTCGGCCAGAATCTCGGCCAGCTGTTCCAGAGCACGTTTCTTGGACTGGATCTCGGGCACGCCGCGTACGCGTTCCGGCGCTATGATATCGGCGATCGTCATGTCGTCGGCCCTGTAATGGTGGTGGGCAGGCAACGAGAAAGACTGGTCATGCGACACCGTGTGGGTTGACAAAGATCACGGCCGGATCGAATGGCCGATCCGGCCGGGCAGGCGGTCGCTCTGGAAAGACCAGGGCTCCCGGATTGGTATCTAGTCCGTACTCATATCGATGTGACGGGCTTCGCGGTTGTGATGATCGCAGGCTTTTTCCTTGTGCTTGACGGTCTGGCGGTCGAGTTTGTCGACCATGGCATCGATAGCTGCGTACATGTCTTCCTTGGTGGCCTCGGCGTGCAGCGTGGCCCCGCGGATCTGCATGGTGGCCTCGGCCTTGTGACGCAGTTTCTCGACCTCCAGCACGACTTCGGCATCCAGCACGTGGTCGAAATGGCGCTCGATGCGTTCCATTTTCGAGCCGACATAGTCACGTAGCGCATGGGTCATATCGATGTGATGACCAGAGACGTTGAGGTTCATTGCGTGCTCCTTGGCAGCAGTGGGTAAGACCTGCAACCGGCGCCGACGTGTCGGGCCGATTTGATTCAACACTACGTCAACAATTCGAGCGTTTCTTACGTCGTTCATGCGTGGGGGCAATACCCAACGCTTCGCGATACTTGGCCACCGTGCGACGAGCGACCTTTATCCCGGCCTCCAGCAGCTGATCGGCCAGCTTGCTGTCGGAAAGCGGCTTGTCCGCCGGCTCCGCGGCGATCAGGCGCTTGATCATCGCCTGGATCGCCGTGGCCGAGGCGCTGCCGCCGTCGGTCGTCGATACGTGGCTGGAAAAGAAGTACTTGAGTTCGTATACACCGCGAGGTGTTTGCATGTACTTGTTCGCCGTTGCCCGCGACACGGTCGATTCGTGGATATCCAGTCGTTCGGCAACATCGCGCAGCACCAGCGGCTTCATGGCCTCTTCACCATATTCCAGAAAACCCCGCTGGGCTTCAACTATGGTGTGGGCCACCTCGAGCAGTGTGTCGTTGCGCGATTTAAGGCTGTTCAGGAAAAAGCGTGCTTCCTGTAGATGCGACTTGAGCGTGCTCTGGTCGGCTGATTTGTCGGCGCGCTTGATCAGCGACTGATAATACGAATTGATACGCAGCCGGGGGGCGATATCCGGGTTGAGCGCGACCTGCCAGCCGGCACTGCTGCGCGTGACGAATACCTCAGGCACGACGTAAGCGACATCTAGGGCGGCGAAAGCGTCGCCCGGTGAAGGCGACAGGCAACGAATGACAGCCAGCGCCTCGGCCAGCGCCGGCGCGTCGATGTCCAGACGCTGGGCCGCGCGGGCGGCGTCGGTTTCGGCCAGCATCGTCAACGTCTCGGGCGTGATCAGGCGACCGGCCAGGGCGTGACCGGGCGTGTTTGTATCAAGCCCGGCCCATTGCAGCATCAGGCACTCGCACAGCGAGCGCGCTGCGACGCCCGGCGGGTCGAAACCCTGCACCGTGTCCAGTACGGTGTCGATCGCCGTGGGCGTGAGACCGGTCTGCTTCGTGACCACGGGAACCAGCTCGTCCCAGTCGTGTAACAAGCCGTCGGCAGAAACCGCATCGATAAGAATTTCGGCCGCGGCGCGCTCGGCGATCGACAAGCCGGCCATATCGGCCTGCCAGATCAGGTGGTCGGCCAGGCTCGGCGCGCTCGTGAGGTTCGCCTGGCGATAGGCCCAGTAGTCTTCGTCGTCGCCAGCCGGGGCGCTGGGGGCGGCCGCCGGGGCGGCATAGATGTCGCTCCAGTCGGCATCCACGGGCAGATTGTCCGGGATATCGGCCTCGGCCGTGGTCTGAGCGCGCGGCTCGTCGGCGGCCTCGACGTCGTCGGTGCCGTCGTCCGCTTCGAGCATGACGTTGGTGTCTAGCGCCTCCTGGATCTCGGTTTTCAGATCCAGAGTTGAAAGCTGCAGCATCCGGATGGCTTGCTGCAGAGCCGGCGTCATGGTGAGCGTCTGGCCCAGATTGAGGCCCAGTGCCTGCTTCATGCTCATAACGGTTGACGGCGGGCGATCCGGCGGCGCGGATCGACGGGGCGGATCATAGCCGGAAGTCTTCCCCCAGATAGACGTCGCGCACTTTCTGGTCGGCCAGAATCGTCTCGCCGGCGCCTTCGGCGATCACGGCGCCGTCGGCCAGGATATAGGCCCGGTCGCAGATCGAGAGCGTCTCGCGCACGTTGTGATCGGTAATCAGCACGCCGATGCCCCGGTCCTGCAGATGCCGGATGATGGCGCGAATATCGCCGATCGAGATCGGGTCGATCCCGGCGAACGGCTCGTCCAGCAGCATGAACGTCGGCTCGGCGGCCAGCGCCCGGGCGATTTCAACACGCCGACGCTCGCCGCCGGACAGCGCCAGCCCGTTCGAGTCGGCGATATGACCGATCGAGAGCTCGTCCAGCAGCTTGGCCAGTTCAGTCTCAATGTCGGCCTTCGACAATCCGGGGCGAACCTGCAGGATCGCACGGATATTGTCCGCCACCGACAGCTTGCGAAAGACCGATGCCTCCTGCGGCAAATAGCCGATGCCCAGCCGGGCCCGACGATGCATCGGCAGGCCCACCAGGTCGGTCTCGCCCAGACGGATCTGGCCGGCGTCCGGGGCCACCAGCCCTACGATCATATAAAAAGAGGTGGTCTTGCCGGCGCCGTTGGGGCCCAGCAGACCGACGACCTCGCCGCGCGCTACTCGAAGATCCACACCGGCGACGACTTCGCGGGCCTTGAAACGCTTGCGCAGGCCGGAGGCGACGAGCTCCGCGCCGGAATCAGACCGTGCTGCTTCCGCTTTTGGTTCGCGTGCCGCCTGGACCATCAGTTGTCTCCCTCGTCGGGCTGGATGGTGATCCGTACACGCCCGTCGCCGGTGCCGCCGCCGGCAGAGCCCTGGGCCTGGGTCTGGCCGGTGTTCAGGTTACGGGTGATGACAGGAGAGTTGATCGTATCGCCGCCGGCGCGATTGAGTACGGCATCGCCTTTAAGCGTCAACATGGCGTCTGCGTTGGTGTATTCGATGCGATCGGCGTGCCCGGTGATGCGCTCGGCGCTGGTGCTGTCCGGCTGCTTGTCGATATCGGCCGGGTTGCCGGTGAGTACGGCCTTGACGTTGCCCCGGTCGTTGATGCGGGTTACCACCAGGCGCGCGCCGGTCAGCGTCAGGCCGCCACGGCTCAGATGCACGTTGCCCGTATAGGTCGATACGCCGGTCTTCTGTGCGAAATCGGCGGTATTGGACTCGATATGGATTGGCAGATTCTGGCTGCCTTGGGCCGATGCGCTGGCCGCGACCGCCAGAAGCAGCGCGCCAACGGATGAACGAGAGCAAAGACGATTAACGCGCATATCGGGCCTGTACGTTGTTTAAAAGCGTCACGGTATCGGCTGCCAGATCGGCGCGCATACCATCGCCCTCGATCTGTTCGCCGGGGCGGCTGGCAGTGACGTGGGCGTCGGTATCGATCTGATCGGCGTCGGGACGAATCCAGGCGTGGTCTGTGACCACGTGCAGCGTCTCACCGTCGGTCTGCGGATGTTTGGCGTCAATACCGTCGTAGAGATAGAGATCCTTGGCGCCGGCCGGCACGCGTCCGTGCTTGGCCTTGATATGCCAGGGCGTTTCCTGGCCTTGGAAATAACGCACGGTGATGTCCGAGGCACGAGCGGCTTCGTTTGGAAAATGCAGGGCCTGCACGGTATGGGCGCGATAGGCCAGGTCGCCGTTTTTATCCAGCTGATAGAGCGTGGCGTCTTCGAGGTAGTAATCGCTGTTGTCGGGCGTGGTCACGGGGGCCTGGCCCGCCTGGCGCTCGGCGCGATGCTGCCCGAGCCAGCGGCCCAGGCCGATGACCACGGCTAATACAACAAGCAGAGCGAGTCCGTAGCGCCACATGGCTAACGCTGCCGCCCCGAGCGAGCCGAAATAATCAGCTCACAGGCCTCGCGCACCGCGCCGGCGCCGCCCGGTGCGCTGCTGATCCAGTGCGCGGCCCGACGCAGTTCGACCACGGCATCAGCGACCGCCAACAGCAGCCCCGGCCCGTCGGACAACGATTCAGCCAAGGCCAGATCGGGCAGATCGTCGCCCATGATCGCAATCTCGTGATCGGTCACAGACAATTCACGCCGAATCTCGGCCAGGGCGCCCGCCTTGTCGTCGCAGGCCAGATGGACGCGGGTGATGTCCAGTTCGTCCATGCGGCGCGCGACCGCCTCCGACGGCCGGCCGCTGATCGCGGCGACTGCGACCCCCGCGGCCTGCAGACGCTTTAAGCCCAGGCCGTCGCGTACGTGCATGGTCTTTGTCTCACCGCCGTCGGCGTCGAGATATAACCGGCCGTCGGTCATCACGCCGTCGACGTCGAACACCGCCAGCCGGATCGCTGCCGCACGCGCGTCCACGGCGCGCGCCGGGCTGTGGTCGTCAAGAAACGTCATAGCACGCCCGCCCGAAGTAGATCCTGCATGTTCAGTGCGCCGACCGGCCGATGCGCCGAATCGACCACGATCAACCCGCCACCGCCGATTCGGTGGGTTTCCAGCACGTGGACGGCTTCGGCGGCGAGCATGTCGGGACGTACTGTCTTGGGCTGCGCGGTCATGTGCTCGGCGATGATCGCGGTCTTGATGTCGATATCGCGATCCAGCGTCCGACGCAGATCGCCGTCGGTAAACACCCCGACCAGCCGGCCGTCGTCGTCGACCACGCCGGTCAGCCCCAGACCCTTGGCGGTCATTTCCAGAAGCGCGCTACGCAACACGGCGTCGTGGGCCACGCTCGGCAGGGCCGGGCCTGCGTGCATGAGATCGGCCACGGTGACCAGAAGCCGCCGGCCCAGCGAGCCGCCGGGATGGCTGCGCGCGAAATCCTCGACCGTGAACTCGCGGGCCTCCAACAGGGCGATCGCCAGCGCGTCGCCCATCACCAGCGAAGCCGTGGTCGACGCCGTGGGCGCCAGTTCCAACGGACAGGCTTCCTGGGTCACCGAGACATCCAGGTGGACCTCGGCGTGGCGGGCCAGGGTGGATTCGGGCTTGCCGGTCAGCGCCACGATCGGCGTGCCGATGCGGGCCAGAGGGGCCAGCAGGGTCAATACCTCGGCGGTCTCGCCCGAGTAGGACAGGGCGATGATCACGTCGTCGGCGGTGATCATGCCCAGATCGCCGTGACTGGCCTCGCCCGGGTGCACGAAAAACGCTGGCGTGCCGGTCGAGGCCAGGGTGGCCGCGATCTTGTTGCCGATATGCCCGGACTTACCCATGCCGGTCACGATCACCCGGCCGCGACAGGCCAGCAGGGCCTCGGTCGCACGGGCGAACGAATCGTCCAGGCGCGCGGCCAGAGAAGCCGCGGCACCGGCTTCAATCTCGATCACGCGTCGGGCGGTGGCGGTTAACGCTGCGGTATCCATCGCTGGCAGTTTATCGCAGCTTGCGCGGCGCGCGTGCAACATTAATGCCATGTCGACGGTTTTTCATCGCGCCACCATTGGGGCGGGCCGACAGCCGGCGTATACTGCGCCGCCTTGCCCGATCACCGAGCCTCTTATGAGCCAACCGGCGATTTCTTTTAAAAACGTCGAAAAGCGTTTTGCGACAACGCATGCGCTGAAAGGCGTGTCGTTCGATATCAAACGCGGCGAATATTTCGGCCTGCTGGGGCCCAACGGCGCCGGCAAGTCCACGCTGATCTCTATCACCGCCGGCCTGGCACAGGCCACCGCGGGCAGTGTTGCCGTACTGGGCCATGACGTGGTCACCGATTATCGCGCGGCTCGTCGGGCCCTGGGCGTGGTACCGCAGGAGCTGGTCTATGACCCGTTCTTTTCGGTGCGCGAGATGTTGCGCCTGCAGGCCGGCTATCAGGGCTGTGGCAAGGAAGTGTGGCCCTGGATTGACGAGCTGCTGGAGCGTCTGGAGCTCGAGGATAAGGGCTCGGACTCGATACGCCAGCTTTCCGGCGGCATGAAACGCCGCGTGCTGATCGCCCAGGCGCTGGTCCACAAGCCAGAGGTGGTCATCCTTGACGAGCCTACTGCCGGGGTAGACGTCGAGCTGCGTCGCACGCTCTGGAAGTTCACTCGCGAGCTCAACGAGGCCGGGCACACCATCGTGCTGACCACGCATTATCTGGAAGAAGCCGAAGAGCTGTGTGATCGCATCGGCATCCTGAACCACGGTGAGCTCCAGGTGCTTGAAGACAAGCACGCGCTGCTGGGGCGTCATCCGTATCGTTTTCTGTCGCTGGAACTGTCGCCCCAGGGTGAGACACAAGCCCTGCCCGACGCGGTGGAGCGTCTGGTCGAAGAGCGTCGCGGCGATACGCTCGACCTTAAGCTCCGCCAGGGCGAGGACTTCATCGGCGAGGTCATCGAAGGCGTACGCGGCGCGGGCTATCGCATCGTGGACGTCCACACCCGCGAGCCGTCGCTGGAAAACATCTTCGTCGAGCTGACCATGGACGACGACAAGAAAGACGAGGTGTCGGTATGAACTGGCGCGGCTGCTATACCCTGTTCATCAAGGAAATCCGGCGGTTCTACAGCGTAATCCTGCAGACCGTGGGCGCGCCCGTGGTCACAGCCCTGTTGTATATGCTGGTCTTCGGCCAGGTTTTGCAGGGCCAGACCATCGAAGGCGTGCGCGCGGTCGAGTTTCTGGTGCCGGGGCTGATGATGATGTCGATCATCCAGAACTCGTTTGCCAACACGTCGTCGTCGATCACCCAGTCCAAGATCATGGGCAACCTGGTGTTTCTGCTGATGTCGCCGCTTTCGGCCTTCGAGATCTATCTGGCCTATATCGGTGCGTCGCTGGTGCGTGCGGTGCTGGTGGCGGTGGTGCTGTATCTGGTTACGCAGTTCTTTGTCACGGTGCCCATCCACGAACCACTGTTGATGCTGGTCATGCTGATCTTTTCCGGCGGCACGCTGGCCGTCATGGGCCTGATTGCCGGCATTCTGGCCAACAAGTTCGACCATCTGGCGGCGTTTCAGAACTTCTTCATCCTGCCGATGAGCTTTTTGTCGGGCGTGTTCTATTCGATTCAGAACCTGCCGCCGTTCTGGCAGCAGGCGTCTTATTTCAACCCGTTCTTCTACATGATCGACGGGTTCCGGCACGGTTTTTTCGGCGTGGGCGATGCCAACCCGCTGGTCAGCCTGATCGTTGCGGCGCTGTTTTTCGCCGTTGTCTCGGCCATCGCCGTCACCATGCTTTCGCGTGGCTACAAGATCCGCGGTTGATCGCGTAGCATCCCGCGTCAGTTTTTCGAAGGACAATCGTCATGTACAGCCCGGACGCTATTCGCGAACTCATCGAAGCCGGCCTGCCGGATGCCAATGTAGAAGTTATGGGCGACGACGGAACCCATTTCGCCGCGCGCGTGGTCAGCGCCAGCTTCGAAGGCAAAGGCATCGTCGAACAGCACCGTATGGTCTATGCCACGCTGGGTGATCGCATGGGCGGCGAGATTCACGCGCTTTCGCTCAAGACCATGACGCCGAAACAGGCCAGCCAGGCCGGTCTGGCCTCCTAGGCGATACACGATGGATCTGCTGCGTATACAGGGTGGTGGCCCGCTGGTCGGGACAGTACGGGCCAGCGGGGCGAAAAACGCCACGCTGCCCATCATGACGGCAGCGCTGCTCATCGACGAGCCGCTGTTTGTTGAAAACGTGCCGCACCTCGAGGATGTGACGACCACCAACGTGCTGCTTGCGCACATGGGGGTCTCGGTCACGGTGGGTGACTACATGGTGATCGAGGCGGATGCCTCGACCATCACCCGCTGTGTAGCGCCCTATGATCTGGTCAAGACCATGCGCGCCTCGATTCTGGTGCTGGGCCCGTTGCTGGCCAAGCGCGGCGAGGCTGAAGTGAGCCTGCCCGGCGGCTGTGCGATCGGCGCGCGCCCGGTGGATATCCACCTGCGCGGGCTGGAGGCTATGGGCGCCGAAATCCGCGTAGAAAACGGCTATGTGAAGGCGCGTTGCAGCCGCTTGAAAGGCGCACATATTTCCATGGATATGGTCACCGTCACCGGCACCGAGAACCTGATGATGGCGGCCACGCTGGCCGACGGCGTCACGGTGCTGGAAAATGCCGCCCGCGAGCCGGAAATCGTGGATCTGGCCAACTGCCTGACCGCCATGGGGGCAGAGGTCGAAGGCGCGGGTACGTCCACGATCAAGATCCGCGGCAAGAAGAGCCTGCACGGCGCCACGCATCGCGTGGTACCTGATCGCATCGAGACTGGGACCTATCTGGTTGCAGGTGCGGCCAGCCGTGGCAAGGTCACCGTGACCCACACCGATCCAAAGCTAATCGACGTGGTGCTGGCCAAGCTCGAGAGCGCCGGTGCCAAGGTGGCCCAGGGTAACGACTGGGTCAGCGTGGATATGCAAGGCAAGCGCCCTGTATCGATCGATGTGCGTACCGCGCCGCACCCGGGCTTTCCCACCGACATGCAAGCGCAGTTCTGCGTGCTGAACGCGGTGGCCGACGGCATCGGCATGGTCACCGAGACGGTATTCGAGAACCGCTTCATGCACGTCTCCGAGCTGGAACGCATGGGCGCGCGTATCCGACAGGAAGGCCATACCGTGCGTGTGACCGGGGTCGAGAAATTGACCGGCGCGCCGGTCATGGCCACCGACCTGCGGGCCTCGGCCAGCTTGGTTATCGCCGGCCTGATCGCCGAAGGCACCACCGAAGTCCGCCGTATCTATCACATCGATCGCGGCTATGAATGTATTGAGGAAAAGATGGCCCAGCTCGGCGGTGTGATCCAGCGCGTGCCCGACAAGGCGCCCGTCACCGCTCGCGAGATTGCCCCATGAACGCTGCTCCCGACACCCTGACCCTGGCCCTATCCAAGGGGCGCATTCTCGAGGCGACGCTGCCACTGCTGGCCGCGGCCGGCATCACCCCGGAGGAGGATCCCGACGCCTCGCGCAAGCTGGTGTTTCAAACCAACAAGCCCGGTCTGCGCCTGCTGGTCATCCGCGCCTCGGACGTGCCTACGTTCGTGTCCTACGGCGCGGCCGACATCGGCGTGGCCGGCAAGGACGTGCTCATCGAGCACGGCGGGGCCGATCTCTACGAACCGGTGGATCTCGGCATTGCCCGCTGTCGGCTCATGACCGCCGGGCTGCCTGGGGCCATGGAAGCCGCCAAGCACCGGCCGCTCCGTGTGGCCACCAAATATGTGGAGACCACGCGCGCTCATTTCGCGCGTATCGGCCGCCAGGTGGAGATCATCAAACTCTACGGTTCCATGGAGCTGGCGCCGATCGTAGGTCTGGCCGATGTCATCGTGGACCTGGTCGATACCGGCAACACGCTCTATGCCAACGGCCTAGAGCCGTTCGATCTGATCGAGGACATCAGCGCGCGTCTGGTGGTCAACAAGGCCGCGCAGAAGATGAAGCACGCCCAGATCGACGAGCTGGTGTCGCTGTTCGGCCAAGGCGCTGATCTCGAGGACGACGACTGATGCAGCGTTTTAGCACCACCGATGCCGATTTCGAGCCGATCTTCGAGCGCCTGATTGATCGCGACGCCCCGGGATTAGCCGAAATCGATACGCGGGTCGGTGAAATCATCGCCGACGTGCGCCGTCACGGCGACGCGGCCGTGCTGGACTATACCCGCCGACTGGATCGACGCGCCGACATCGACTGGTCGGCGATCGAGATTCCCCAGGCCGACATGCAGGCCGCGCTGGACAATCTGGCCGACGACGATCGGGCGGCGCTCGAGGCCGCCGCCGAGCGAATCGCCGACTACGCGCGTTCCCAAAAGCTGGCCGATCACAGCTATGAAGACGTGCACGGCAACCGCCTGGGCCAGGTCGTGCGCCCGATCGAGCGAGCCGGCGTCTATGCGCCGGGCGGCAAGGCCGCCTATCCCTCGAGCGTGTTGATGAACGCGGTGCCGGCCAAGGTCGCCGGTGTGTCCGAGGTGATCATGGTCTCGCCCACGCCGGATGGCGTCGCCAACCCGTGGGTGCTGGCTGCGGCTGCGGTAGCGGGCGTGGACCGGTTGTTCACCATCGGCGGGGCACAAGCGGTGGCAGCACTCGCCTATGGCACCGAGTCGATCCCCGAGGTCGACAAGATCGTAGGCCCAGGCAATGCTTATGTCGCCTCGGCCAAGCGCCAGGTCTTTGGCCGCGTGGGTATCGAGTCGGTGGCCGGGCCTTCGGAGGTGCTGATCATCGCTGACGGCACGGGCAATCCGGAATGGACCGCACTGGATCTGTTCGCCCAGGCCGAGCATGACGAAATGGCCCGTGCCATGGTGGTGTGCCCGGATTCGGCGTTTCTGGATCGCGTGGCCGAAGCGGTAGAATCGATGATCGATGCCCAGCCGCGGGCGGATATCATCCGTGCCGCGCTGTCGGGTCAGGGCGCACTCATCACCACGCGCGACATGAACGAATGCGTGGCGCTGTCGAATCGTATCGCGCCCGAGCATCTGGAGTTGGCCGTCGAGGCACCCTGGGCGCTGGTCGACAAAATCGTGCACGCCGGGGCGATATTTTGCGGGCATCGTACGCCTGAAGCTTTTGGCGACTATTGCGCCGGGCCTAACCACGTGTTGCCGACGGGGCGAACCGCTCGTTTTTCCTCTGCGCTGGGCGTCTATGATTTCCAGAAGCGGATCTCGGTGGTCGAGGCAAGCCGGGTGGGGGCCGCCCATTTGGCGCCGATCGCCTCGCGGCTGGCCCGCGGCGAGGGGTTGTTTGCCCACGCCGCCTCGGCGGAGGCCCGCGGCCAGTAGCGCAGGCGTTTTTCGTCGGGCGCCGGCCCGTTGTCGGCGTCTGCCGTTCGTCTAATCCTCGATAGGGCCACGCCGGTGGCCACGTCCCGCATGCTATAGTCGAATATCGTTCGGCGCGTTCTGCGCGCGTCGCGTTACGGGAAATTCTCTATGGCCAGTCGCCGTTCGTCTATCACGCTTTTCAGTCGCCCGGCTTGTGTACACAGCCACCGCGTTCGATTGGTGATGGAAGAAAAAGGGGTCGCCAACTACGATATCGCCTGGCTACGCGACGGCGAAGACAGCGAAGATCTGCTGGATCTAAACCCGTACAACACGGTGCCCACGCTGGTCGAGCGCGACCTGGTGGTCTACGACCCGCGTATCATCATCGAGTACGTCGACGAGCGTTATCCGCATCCGCCGTTGATGCCGGTCGACCCGATCCTGCGGGCCCAGTATCGACTGGCGATTTATCGCATGGAAAGCGATCTGTATCCACTGTTTGATGACCTGGAGTCCACGCCGGCCGTAGCCAAGAAGGCTCGCGCGCGCATGACCGAGCTGTTGACGGTGCTGGCTGCTGATTTTGCACCCAAAAAATGGATCGGCGAAGAGTTTTCGCTGTTGGATTGCACGCTCGCGCCCATACTTTGGCGCTTGGAACACTACGATGTTGCCTTGGGCGAGCGCCACGGCCAGAAACTCGAGAAATATGCCGCGCGCGTATTCGCACGCGATGCGTTTACACGCAGTCTGTCGGCCATCGAGGCCGAGATGCGCCCGTCGCTTGCCCCGCAGCACTGACCGATTTACCGATCAAGAGGCATGCCATGGCCGACGAGCAGAAACTGACATCGCGTCGCCCGTATCTGATTCGCGCCCTGTACGACTGGGTTCTCGACAACGACCTGACGCCACATCTACTGGTGGCGGCCGACGCGCCGGGCGTGGACGTGCCGCGCCAGTTCGTCACCGATGACGGCAAGATCACGGTGAATATCGCCCCCGGTGCAGTGCGGGCGCTAGCGCTTGAAAACGACATCATCCGGTTTTCCGCTCGTTTTTCCGGCGCCAACTACAACGTTGTGGTGCCGCCCGGCGCGGTATTGGCGCTTTACGCGCGTGAAAACGGCGAGGGTATGCTCTTTGGCGAAGTCGAAGAGACCGAAGACGTGGCGATCGCCGACGGAGAGTCGAGCGAGAGCGAAGCGCCGGCCGACGATCCCGACGAGGCGGCCAAGAAAAAGCGTGCCCATCTCAAGGTGGTCAAATAACGCGCTACCCGTTGTCAGCCGGGCGATAGGCAGCTTGGGCCGTGGCCCGGTGAGCCACGGCTGAACGCCAGCCGCTGGCCTGAAAGATCAACCGTCGATGGCGATACGGTCTTCGATCAGGCGACAGATACAGTGGATGAACAGCAGGTGGATTTCCTGTATCCGCGCGGTGACAGGCTCGGCCACGCGTAGCTCGATGTCGCCATCGGTCAGCCGGGCCGCCATGGCGCCACCGTCGCGGCCGGTGAGGGCGATCACACGCATGCCGCGCGCCCGGGCTGCGTCCATCGCGTTGATCACGCTGGCCGACTGGCCGCTGGTGGAAATGGCCACCAGAATATCGCCGGCTTTTCCAAAGGCTTCGACCTGACGCGAGAAGACAGCTTCATAGCCAGCATCGTTGGCGATGGCTGTAAGGGTCGAGGATTCCGAGACCAGCCCCATGGCCGGCAGCGCACGACGGTTGCGCTCGAAACGATTGACCAGCTCGGAGGCGAAATGCTGGGCGTCACCCGCCGAGCCGCCATTGCCACAGGCCAATATCTTTCCGCCGCGGTTGCAACAGTCCAGGGCCGCGTCGGCCGCGGCGATCAACGGAGCCTGATTCGCGGCCAGAGCGGCTTCGTTGGCACGCCGCGAATCGGCGAACAGCTCGGCGATCAACGCCGTGCGCGATGAGGCATCATTCGGCATAGAAGGCATTCTCGATCCAGTCGATGTGCTGATCGGCATCCACGCCGACCACGTCGAAACGAACGGGCTGACGTGCGAGTTTCGGCCGCTCGGCCAGCAGGTGACGGGTGGCCAGAATCACGCGCCGCTGTTTGTGGGCGGTGACGCTGGCCGCGGCGCCGCCGTAGTCGCGGCGCGAGCGATAGCGTACTTCCACGACCACCACGCTGTCGCGCGTCTGATACACCCGGTCCAACTCGCCGCCGCGCACCTGATAATTGGCGACGATCAGGCGCCACCCGCGGCGCTTGGCCAAGTTGTCCACTTGCGCCTCGGCCGCATCGCCGAGGCGCTGTCGCGCGGTACGAGCGCCCATGACGGCGTGGCGGCGAGCGCCTAGAGCGAATCCATCGATGAGCGCATGCCGCCCTCGGTCGGCGCGCGATCGTTTTGATAGGACGAGCTGTCCGGCCGCGGCCCCGTGTTGGCCCGCGAAGTGCTGGCTCTCACGTCGGCGGTGGCCGGCAGGGACAGCGTCTGCGGCCGTCCGTTACGGAACACCGCCCAGCCCAGATAACGCGCGATATGGCCGTTGTCACGCGGCGCCAGAACGCCGGTCATGCCTTCCAATGGCTGGTTGGCCGACAGCTTGTTCTTGGCCACGTTGCGTGCCAGCACCCAGGCGTCCATGCCCATGGCAAACAGGCGCGCGTAGTCGGTGGCACTGCGGCCGTAGGTGGCCTCGGCTTCTTGGCGCAGCCGCGAGATGGTCCCGCCTTCGCCCAGCAGCCACGGCATATCCACGAAATACACGCCGTTGAGGTCGATATCGCTATCGGTATCGACCTGACCGGAGTAGGCGTGTGACGTGGTCACCATCGGCAGATCTCCGGCCTTGTAGAACTTCAGCTGGCTGCGGATGAGCCGGGCCTGGGTCGGCTGGCCGGCCACGAAGATGAAGTCTGCGTTGGCCTGGTTGCCGCGCCCGAGGACGGCCTGGATGGCCTGGCTGTGGTCGTGGGTGGCGCTGTCGTACGTGCGATAGTCGACCAGCTGGCCGCCGTCGGCGTTCAGCGCGTCGCGAAAGCCGTCGAGTACGCGATCACCCCATTCGCCCTGCGGGACCAGGGCGATGGCGTTGCGATCGCCGCGGTCCATGGCATGACGTGCGGCCGAAGCGGCCTCATCAGCCGGGTCCAGGCCGAACTGATAGAAGCCGCTGCGACGCACGGTCTCTTCAATGGTATTGAGCCCGATGACCGGCATTGCGGTCTGCTGGCGTGCCATGGCCGCGACCTTGTCTTTATCCAGCGGGCCGACCAACACGCCGATGTCGTCACTCTCGGCACGCCCGGCCAAGGCCTGGGCGTTTAGATTGCTCGTGTCGTAGGAAATCGGGCTAGGCAGGCCGCCGCTGTTGTTGCGGTAAGCAAACGTGAAACCGTCGCGAATTGCCCCAGCCGCATTCTTGAACGAGCCGCTCATGGGCAGGGCCAGTGCGACCTGATCGCTTGGCGCCCGCGCGCCAGCGCTGGCCATCGTGCCGGTGGCCAGGCCGCCGCGCTCGACGGCGGTAACGGCCATGGTGCTCTGATAGTCAAAGCGCTCGCCGAGCACGAAACGATTGGCCGGGTGACCGGGATAGGTTTGTTGCCAGTTGGCCAGCGCCTCATCGCGCTCGGCCCGGCCGGCAAAGGCACGCTGGCCGATATCGGCCAGCGCCAGCCAGCCGCGGACAGCCGTTGGCGCGTCATCAGCGTCCGGACTGTCCGGGCCGATGCCCAGGCCGACGGCGTCTTTGGCCCGCTCGTAGATCCGCTCATCGTTGGCCTCGACTGCGCTGCGTCGCTCAAGCCAGGCGCCGCGTTGTACCAGCGCAGCCAGACCGTCGACCGGGCGATTGGCCTTGAACTGTAGCTGGGCCCGCTTGTCCCAGACCCGCTCGGCGACGGCCGGTGCCGTGTTTTCGGCCGGCGGCGGCAGGTTGGCTAGCGCCTTGCCCGGGCTAAGCCCGGCAATCGCGATCTCGCGCTGGGCCAGGTTATAGCGAGAGTGGGCGATGGCATCCAGCTGCGACGGATCAATGCTGGCCAGCATTTGTCTTGCGCCCTCGGCATCACCGGCCTGAGCCGCAGCAAGCCCGGCCTCGAAGCGATAGCTGCGCTGGGCCTCGGAGTTAGCGGCCTGGCCCGCTGCGCGGGCGTAGAGATCAGCGGCCCGTGCGTAGTCGCCGCGATCCGCGGCTTGCTGGGCAGCGGTAGCCGGATCACGGTCGTTGTTCGCCCCGCGTGGCCCGGGGCCGGCGTTCTGGCTCGCGCAGGCGGCCACCAGTAGCAATAAAAATCCGGCCAGCAGCGCTTTGGCGAGGCCGTCATAGCGTCTATCAAAAAACCCACGATCGCGGATTGTCATTTTTGAGCTCCCGAAGATGTGGCCTGGCAGATTGCCCCCGTCTAGGCCACCATGTGCGCATCATAGCAGCGCGCGCGGGCATACGTGCCCGGCCGATTCGCGCCAATGTTCTGGCTTGGTTCAGCCGGCCGGGTGGTCCGTACGGGCTGCCACCTCCATGAGAGCTTGTATGACTGATTCTCCGGCGCCCGGCGTTCTCTGGATCGTGGCGACGCCGATCGGCAATCTCGGCGATCTGTCTACGCGCGCGGCGACCGTGCTTGCCGAAGCGGATGTGATCGCAGCCGAAGACACGCGTCATACCAAGCGCCTGCTCGACCATCTGGGCATCCATACGCGGACGCTGTCGCTGCACGAGCACAATGAAGAGGCGCGCGCGGTACCGCTTATCGAGCGGTTGCGCGGTGGAGCCTCGATCGCGCTGGTCAGCGATGCCGGAACGCCGCTGATTAGTGATCCGGGCTATCGTCTGGTGGCCGCGGTACGCGAGGCCGGCCTCACAGTCCAGACCGTGCCCGGACCATCGGCGGTGGTCGCGGCGTTATCGATCTCGGGTCTGCCGACGGATCGCTTCGTTTTTGAAGGATTTCTTCCGGCCAAGCCGGGCGCCCGGCGCAAGCGCCTGGCCGAGCTGGTCAGCGAGCCGCGTACGCTGGTCTGCTACGAGTCCTCGCACCGTATTACACGGTGTGTAGCGGATCTGGGGGCGGTGTTCGGCCAGCGTCCTGTCACGCTGGCGCGTGAGTTGACCAAGCGCTATGAACAGAGTGTGACATGCCCGGCCGCAGAGCTTGCCGAGTGGCTGAACGCCGATGCCAACCGGGTACGCGGCGAGTTCGTATTGGTGATCGGCGGTGCATCGGAAAACACTGATGCGACGGGTAACGGGCCCTCGCTCGATCAGCTGCTGGCTGCACTCGTGCCGGAACTTGGCACCAAAAAAGCCGCAAAGCTTGCCGCGCGTCTGACCGATACCCCGAAAAAACAGGCTTATGCGAAAGCGGTGTCGCTTTCTGCCGGACACGCCGCGCCCGATAACGGGTAAACTCCGCGCCGAGAGTCGGCCATGTCGTCGCGGCACCTTTATAGGGTGTCGAGGAAAGTCCGGGCTCCATAGGGCAGAACGCCAGGTAACGCCTGGGAGGCGCGAGCCTACGGAAAGTGCAACAGAGAGTAGACCGCCCATGGTGTGTCCCAGACCACCGCGGGTAAGGGTGAAAGGGTGCGGTAAGAGCGCACCGCGCTCCCGGCAACGGCGAGCGGCACGGTAAACCCCGTTCGGAGCAAGACCAAATAGGAGGACGACGTGCGGCCCGCATAGTCCTCGGGTAGGTCGCATGAGGCGCTTGGCGACGAGCGTCCCAGATGAATGACGGCATACGACAGAACCCGGCTTATCGGCCGACTCTCTTTATTAACTCCAGGGCGTGTCGTCATCAGATAAGGCGGCGCATCGGCGGCCAAGCGTCGGCAAGACAAGGCATCGCGAGCGTCGCGTGGTC
>MDSW01128447.1_pt1 | contig 24519 bp, 21 predicted proteins | sample 811171 | NCBI WGS metagenome assembly MDSW01 (sample SAMN05326641, study PRJNA326480) | marine metagenome | isolation source: seawater | place: Atlantic Ocean: North West | collected 2012 | reverse complement strand
ATCCCGGGGTAGTAGGCACCGGGCGTCCTCCGTCGGATCTCCCCCGCCGTCGTCGTCGTCGTCGTCGTCGTCCGATCGAGAGCGTCATGGCGGACGCGATAGCGCTCCCGCCCGCGCCGAACTGGTACGGCTCCGCGCTCGCGTCTTGGGGCGGCGAGGACGGCGACGTGTACGCGTACGCCGCGAAGAACGCGGTGATCCTCCTCAAGCCCGCGGCGTCATCATCCCCGGACGACGACGCGTCGGCCGCCGTCGAGCGCGGCGTCTTCCTCAACGACGACGACGATCGACCCCCCGCCGACCGAGGACGTCGTCCTTCATCGCCTTTTAGCCCGCATCCCTCGCGCGTCGTCGGCGCGCTCGTCGGCCACGCCAACCGCGTCACCGCGCTCGCGTTCGCGACGCTCCCGGGCGCGCGCCACCTCCTCGTCACGGGCGGCGCGGACAAGCATGTGCGCGTGTGGGACGTCGAGACGCGACGATGCGTGCGGACGATGCGCGGGCATCACGCGGCGGAGGTTTCGGCCGTCGCGACGTCGCGCGCGAGCGCGTCCATCGCCGCGTCCGGCGACCGCGCCGGGAAGGTGTTCATCTGGCGGTTTCGCGAGTGCGGCGGGTACGGCGGCGGCGGCGATCGCCCGTGGCGCGCGTTGACGCCGTTGGACGCGTCGCCGGTGTTGGCCCTCGCGTTCAAATTCGCCGACGCCGACGCCGACATCGCCGCCGCCGCTGACGCGGACGCCGACGCGGACGCCGCCGCCGACTCCGGCGGCGCGCTCGCGATCGGGCACCAGAGCGGCGCGCTCGCGGTCGCGGACGTCGACGACGGGAGCGTCCGGAAGCTCCCGGCGAGAGCCGCGGAGGTCCAATCCCTCGCGTGGGCGCCGCCGAGAGCTTCCGGAGGACGCGGGGACGAGAAGAGTAAAGACACAGCTGTGCTCGCCGTCGGCGGACGCGGCGAGCGCGCGGTGACGCTGTGGTCGTGGGACACGAAACGCGCGCGCGCGTCCCTGCGCGGGACGCTGCCGCTGCCCAAGTGCCCCTCGCACTTGTCCGAGGCGCAGCGCGGGAGGCTGTGGCTGTGCGTCGCGTGGGCAGGGCGCGCGACGATCGACGCGCCGTCTTCTTCCTCCTCGGAGGCGGCGGCGGCGCGCGCGAACGCGAACGCGAACGAGAAAAAGAGCGACGAGCGCTGGTTGCTCACGTCGTCGCACGGCGGCGACGTCTTGCGTTGGCGAATCGATCTCGACGCGGACGAGGGACGGCTGTGCGTCGCGCCGCCGGAGACGTTCGGTCCGCCGGAGTCCGCGCACGCGCGCACGGTGTTCAGCCTCGCCGTGCGAGAGTCCGCCGGCGGCGGCGGCGGCGCGATCGCGACGACGACGTCGCTGGATAAGTCGATATCGTCTTGGAGCGTCGACGCGGCGACCAGGGCGTGGAGTGCGTGCGGGCTCGGCGGGTTCGCGTACGACATGGACGTGAACCCCGAGCGCGCGTCGCAGGTCGCGATCGCGTGCGGGGACGGCACCGTGCGGTGTTTAGACGTGGAGGACCACGCGTCCCGCGGACGCGGCGTCGTCGGCGACGGCGGCGCCGTCTTATTTCGCGGGCTCCCGCGAACGAAAGCGACGTGCGTTCGGTTTCGTCCGATCGACGACGACGACGGATTCGGATTCGACGACGCGTCGGGGTCGAGAGCGAGCGCGAATTCGATCGCCGCGGTCGGGTTAGAGGACGGCCGGATCGTCCTCGTCGACGCGATGAGCGGGCGGTACGCGATACAGAGAGACTGCCACGCCGGCGCTGTGTCGGACGTTCGGTGGATAACGTCTCCGCGCGGGGACGTCGTCTTGGTGTCGTTAGGGAACGGGAGCGTGTGGCGATGGACGTCGCTCGCGGTGCCGGAAGACCGCCGACGCGGCGGCGGCGGCGGCGGCGGCGGAGGAGGAGGTGGTGGCGGTGATTTCGTGGACGTGAGCGAGATGTTCGATCGCCCGCCTTCGGAGGCGGGCGGCGGCGCGGAAATCGCCGCGTTCGATTGGCTCCGCGTTCGAATTCGAACCCCGAAGGTAGACGACGACGACGAAGACGGCCACGACGCGGGCGACGCGGGCGAAGACGCGGACGCGTTCACGACCAAGGTCGCGATCGGATGGAGCGACGGGTGCGTGACCGCGCACGCGATGAAAAAAACAGTCGACGACGCCGCCGGCGGCGGAATGTCGTTCACGCGCGAGTGGTGCGCTTTCGAACACGCGCGACGGGTGACGCGCGTGAGATGGCGCGCGCGCGGTGGCGGTGGCGCCGCGCCGCGCGCGAACGCGAAGAGAGGAGACGCCGGCGACGAGACGACGCGCGCGTGGCTCGGCTCCGTCGGCGCGGACGGCGCGTTCCTCGTCTACGACGGCGACACCGGCGAGGTCGTCAGGTCCGCGCCGCCGTGCCGCCAGGCGCTCTTGGATTTAGACTGGGCGCCGCGCGGCCGCGGCGGCGGCGGCGGCGTGGCCGCCGCCGTGGCGGGCGCGGACGGCGTCGTTCGCGTCTACGACCTCTCCGGCGCGCCCGTCCTCGCCGCGGTGTCGCGAGGGCACGTCCCCGGGAAGGCGTTGTGCGTCAAGTGGGCGCGCGTCGATGGCGACGCCGCGATGCTCGTGACCGGGGGCGACGATCAGACCGCGCGCGCGTTCGATCCGAGGGATCCGCGGGCGGCGCCCTCGGCGGCGACGGGCGGCGGCGCGTCGAGCGCGGCGGAGACCGCGGAGGGCGACGAGAAGCGCGTCGCCGCGGCGGACGCCGGCGACGGCGAGCGGACGGCGGAGAAGGAGGACGACGACGAGCGCGATGAGGAGAAATCCGCGCGCGCGCCCGCGCCCGACGGCGGCGGCGGCGGCGGCGCGGCGACGAAGAAGAAGCGCAAGGGCGCGTCCGCCGGTCGCGGGTTACTGAAACCGACGTCGTTCGAAGCCACCGCGGAGGGCGTCGCGCAGAGCCGAGCGGCGGTCGTCGCGCTCGCGCGGAGGATACACGGGGGAGGAGGCGTGGGATCGATCGACGACGCGGAATCGACGGAATGCGGCTACGGCCCGCGCGGTTTGGGTCTGTTCACCGGACAGGAGAACGCGATGCGAACGTTGCTCGCGGAGGAACGCGCCGCGCTCGACGCGGACGCGCAGACGCGCGGCGGCGGCGGCGGCGGCGGCGGCGGCGGCGGCGACGCGGACGACGACGACGCGTTTTCCTCCCGAACCGCCGCCTCCGTCGGCGCGTTCAAACCCGCGGAACGCGCGGCGTACGCGGCGATCCTCCGCGGCGACTTCCACGCCGCGGCGGACGTCGTCTTCTCGCGTCACGACGGCCCGATCCCCTCCGATTTCCTCGCCTCGCTCGTCGGCGGCGGCCACGCGTTTTACGCCACGTGCGTCGCGAAACAGATCGAGCGCCTGGAGCGACGCGGCGAGCACCAGCGCGCGTGCGTCCTCGCGCTGTCGCTGCACGACGTCCACGGCGCGCTCGGGTCGTTACGACGCGGCGGGCTCCCGCGCGACGCCGCCGCGTTGGCCGCCGCGCGTTTGCTTCCGACGGATCCCGCGTTGAAGGAGGCGCTGAGGGAGCTCGCCGTCGCGGAGGAGAACCGCGGCGGGATGGAGGCCGCCGCGAAGGCGCACCTCGCGTCCGGGCGGCCCTCCGCGGCGGTGCGCGCGATGCTGCGGCCGCGCGACGCGCTCGGGTCGGTCGCCGCCGCGGAGGTGGCGCTCATAGCGCGGGTCAGGACGGAGCCGGATAAGCAGACGGTGTTGCGCGCGGCGCGGGAGTTGAGCGACGCGGGGCGGCGGGACGACGCGGAGGGGATGCTGCGTCGGTGGGTCGAAGGCGGCGACGGCGACGGCGACGGCGACGCCGACGTCGAGGAGGTTCGGAGAGCGATCGTCGCGGCGAGGCGAGGGGCGTCGGGCGCGGTCGAGGGAACCGAGCCGCGAGCCGCCGAATCGTAGGGACGTTTGGTAGTAGATCGATCGTCGGTACAACTCCTCGCTCGCTCTTCTTCGTAGATTCCTCTTCTGTGTTCGCGATGCAGACTGAAAGGTCACTCTCTGGATGTGATTAGTGCCAGCATAGTGCGATCCTACTCTATATTCTTAATGAATCTTAATGGCTCGAAGGCCCACCGACCCCCATACCTAGTCCAGCCAGGGCACTGATTATCGAACGCGTATTGAAGCACGTCCGAAATGTTCTTCTTCGCGTTGTCGCCGTACCCGTGCTCGGGCTGGTTCTCGAGGGTTTGAATAAAAACGTTCTCGTCCCACGGGTCGCCGTGTACTTCGCGAAGCCACCTCAGGGCTTCGAGTTGGCCGTTACGGGCGGCTGATGCGCATCTCCACTCAGGGTCTTCACAAGGACACGTTCGGTCTTGAAGCAACCACTTCAACGTTTCGATTTGACCGCCGCACGCGGCAGCCGCACATGGGCAACTACACGAACTGGGCCATATTTCCTCCCCCCACTGCAAGATGTCAAGGTGTCCCTTTATGGCGGCAGATTGCCAGACGAGCGAATCCCACTCGCCCCAGTCCGAGTTCTCTCGCGCCCACCTCAAAACGTCGAGGCGTCCGGCCTTCGCGGCGTGGAAACAAAAGTTATCGAAGTTGTCTTTGTCCGTGCGCGGTGTCGTACCTTCGTAGATAATGAGGGGCAACGTCGCCGTGTCCGCGACGGTCAAGCGCACAAGCTCCATGACGCGCTCTCTGGGGAGGTCGAACGCGCCGTCGTGGTCGAAGACGTGCGCGATCAAGTCTTCGAAGTCGCCTCTGAGCACGGGTCCGTTGCCCGTTCCTGTCACGGGGACGTTGTGGTCGAGCGCGACCGGCAGCGACTCGACGCGACGCGACGCGCGCCTGAACGTCGCGTTCACGGCCGCGAGCGCGCGGCGGTCGCGGACGTTCGTGACTTGCGTGAACACGAGACACGCGAGGTCCTCCGTGAAGTGCTCCATGGTCGAACGGAGGCGCGGCGGGGGCGGCGCGGTGGGAAGTGTTCGAACGCTCCAAGAAGTCACTCCAAAGAAATTCAAATAATGAAAAAAAAACTCGAGGCTACGGGCGCGCTCCCACGGTGACTAAGTACTCATTCGCCTTCGCTCCACGCCCACCGCCAGAACCCGCTCCGGCCCATCCGCTGCACGTCCACGCGCACGATCTTGGACACCGGCCACATGATCGCGGTGAGCAACGGTCGCAAGACGACGTTTTTCTTTTGCTTCGTCCCCCACGGACTCGCGACGACGCTCTCACCATCCTCCAACGTCGACAGCGCCTCCACGTCGCTCGCGTCCAACTCGAACCCCCACAGATCCGCGTTCGCCTCGATCCGGCTCGGCGTGACGCTCTTCGGGACGACGACGACGCCCCTCTGGACGCTCCACCGCAGCAAAACCTGCGCCGGCGCGACGGAATGTTTTTCCGCGATGTCCGACACGACGGGATCCGCGAACAGCGCGCCGCCGCGCGCGAGCGGCGAGTACGCGGTCACGACGATCCCGCGCTCTTGGCAATACCGAACGAGCGCGTCCTGCGGGAGTTTCGGGTGCCGCTCGATCTGGTTCACCGCGGGCGCGATCCGCGCCGTTCGCATCAGCTCCTCGAGCTGCGCCTCGTCGAAATTCGAGACGCCGATTGAGCGAATCTTCCCCTCGTCCACGAGCGCCTCGAGCGCGCGCCAGCACTCCGCGATCGACGCGTCGCCGTCGCGCTGCATCAGCGTCCCTCGGCGCCACACCACGGGCCAGTGGATCAAGTACAGGTCGAGGTAGTCGAGCTTCAGGTCGCGCAGCGTCTGCTCCAGCCCCGCGCGGACGTCGCGCGGACGCCGGCGGTCGTTCCACAGCTTCGACGTGACGAACAGGCTCTCGCGCGCGATGGCGCCCGACGCCATCGCGTCGCGGAGCGCGTCGCCCACCTCTTCCTCGTTCGCGTACGCCGCCGCGCAGTCCACGTGCGCGTATCCGCGCCGCGATATCGCGTCCGCGACCGCGGCGCCGACGACCCCGACCGGGGCTTGCCACGTCCCGAGGCCGACCAGCGGCATCTCGTGAGTCGAGTTGAGCGTCACGGTCGGGACGGGGGCGCGGCGACGCGCGGGGGGGGTCGACGAGGGCGCGGCGGGCGCGGACGACGCCATCGCTCGCGCGCGCGAGGCGGCGCGCGTCGTCGACGTCGTCGTCGTCGTCGACGACGACGACGCGGCGGCGGAGAGAGCCGCGCGCATGGGAGTGCGTCGGAGGCGCGCGCGCGCGGAGATGGAGAGACGAACGACGCCACTTGGCGCGCGAAATCCGTGGCTCTCGTGCGTCCTCGCGAGAACGGTCGAGCCTCATGACGTCGACGCCGCTCGGCACTCCTCGCCGCGCGCCGTCTCGCGCACCGCCCGGAACGATGCGAGCTTCCGCCACGTCGCCGCCGTCGCGCTTCGCCGCGCCCGGCGCGGCGCGCCTTCGCGCGCGCGCGCCGCGCCGCGCCGCCGCCGCCGCCGCCTCCCGCGGCGTCGCGCGCGCGGCCATCGAACCGCCAGCCGCGAAGAAAGAAGAGAAAGCGTCGTCGACGTCGCGCGCGTCGTCCGTCGTCCCGAAGTGGGGGCTCCCGCGCGACCCGCTCCCGGCGGGGCCATCGCCGCCGCCGTCCGGCACGTGGGGGCCGTCCGCGCAGACGATCGACGACTGGCGCTCCATCTACCGCAACACGTCGCTGAGCACGACGGACGGCTCCGCGCCGCGATCGATCGACGTCGCGAACGTCGTCGGCGAGATCCCGACGGACCTGAACGGCACGCTCTTCCGCAACGGGCCGGGGCTTCTCGAGATCTTCGGGAAGAAGCTCAACCAGTTCTTCGACGGCGACGGGCTGGTGTATTCCATCGCGTTCGAGGACGGGAAGCCGCTGACGTTCAAGCACAACTTCGTGGGCACGAGGGGCTTCGTGGACGAGCAAGCCGCGCGAAAGATGCTCTACAAGGGCGCGTTCGCGATCGGCAACCCGAAGGGCGACGCGTTCTACAACCCGTTCGACTTCGACGTGAAGAACGTCGCGAACACCGGCGTCGTGGACTGGGCCGGGGAGCTGTACGCGCTGTGGGAGGGAGGGAAACCGCACAAGATGGACCCGACGACGCTGCGGACGACGGCGACGGAGGTGGACGCCGTGCTCGGCGCGGCGCTCGAGGTGCCGCAGATGGCGGCGCACTACCGCGTGACGGACGCGGACGACGAGTCGAAGAAGCGACTGATCGCGTTCTCGATCGAATCGCAGGCTGAGTTCATGCAGCCGAACAAGTGCGCGTTCTACGAGTGGGACGCGAGCGGGAAGCAGGCGAAGCGAGAGACGTTTGGGGTCCCCGACGCGACGTTCGGGATGTTCCACGATTGCCTCGTGACCGAAAACTGGTACATGCTGCTTCAGAACCCCACCGCGCTGGACCCGAAGAAGCTGCTCACGGAGTACATGTTCGCAAAGTGCGCGCTCGCGGAGGTGATCGCGTTCCAGGACGGGAAGAGCGCGACGCTTCACATGCTTCCGAGAACGGAGGCGGCGCGGAAGATTGGCCAAAAAGCCATCCCGGTGGACAACCAATTCTTCTTTCACCACGTCAACGCGTTCGAGCCGAGCGACGGCGACGCCTCGAAGGTCGTCTTCGACTCCGCGCCGTGGTCGTTCATGGACTTCTCCATGAACCTGGACTCCGTCACGCCGGCGTTTTACAACGGCGGGTCCCGGGTCGAGTACACGCGCTTCGAGGTGGACGTCCGGATGGAGACGTCGTCGCAGGCGAGTCTGAGCAACCGCGTGATGGAGTTTCCGCAGGCGCGTTCTATCTTACACTGGTTCCCATACGACCGCGTCGGCGTGGTGAACGCCGATCCTTAAGGACTTTTGCCGGCGTCTCTCTCCGCCCACGCCTCGCTTTCAATCCCGACACACCTTGACGCCTTTCAACTTCAACCGACGCCTTTCAACTCCACCTCGACGTTCGCAGGTGAATCACGCGTACACGGGGAAGAAGTACAACTACGTCTACGCCGCGGGCGCGGCGGTGAAGGACGACGTCATGTGGGGCCCGAACCAGTGCCTCGTGAAGTTTAACACCGCTCCCGAGGTGGGCGCCAAAGCGGAAGAGAGCGTGTGGTACTTCGGCGAGCGGTGTTTCATGCAAGAGCCGATTTTCGCGCGCAAGCCCACGGGCGTCGACGAGGACGACGGATACGTGCTCGTGGTCGTAAACGACGCGGGGAGGGACAAATCGGATCTGCACGTGTTCGACGCGAAGAAGATAGAAGATGGTCCGGTCGCGACGGTCACGCTGGAAGATCATCTACCCCCCGGGCTGCACGGGTACTGGAGCGACGTCGTGCACGCGTGATTCGTTGTCTTTGTTTTCGCCGCAGCCGCTGTAATAATACCGTACGCGTACCCTTACCCTTAATGAAGAAGCGATACGAGTAACGACGACACGTTATGATAAGCGCGCTCTTCTCCTTCTCCTAACAATTATTCACCGCGTTCACGGCGCACCCGTCCTTGTTCACGCCGTCGTCGTCGTGCGCGACGTCCGCGCCGCCGCCCCACTTCACCTCCTCCTCGCTCAGACTCAGCGCGCGTTCCCAATTCTTCTCCGGCGTCACCATCCTGAGGGTCGTTCCATACAAAGCGATGGCGGGGTGGAGTTGAAAGGCGTCAGTTGGAGTTGAAAGGCAACGCGGGCGGGGATCGAAAGCGAGAGGTGGGCGGAGAGACGCGCCGGGCAAAGTCCTTAAGGAACGGCGTTCACCACGCGAACGGGGTTGTATGGGGACCAGTGTATAGAACGCACCTCGCCATGACGTCGGAGATCCCTCTCAACCCTTTCATGCTCTCCGCTGACAGTCGGTACAGCTCCTTCGTGTGAAACGTCCCCTTGTTCACCGTCGGGTCGTCGATCCTCTCGAGGATGATCGGCGTCGAGTTCGCCGGGTTCGCGATGCGTTCGTACTCCGCGACGGTCCAGTGGAACCAACGCATGAGAAACAGCCGCAACGTCAACCCGTGCGTGCACAGCACCATGTTCGTGTTCTCGTCGAACCGTCCCGCGTCGATGTCCCGAACCATGTGATCTTCGAATATCGTTATCCTATCGAACACGTCCGCGCCGCTCTCGCCGTCGGGGAACCGGTAGAAAAAACGGCCAAAGTACTGCCGTTCGCGCTTCTCGAGCTTCTTCCTCGACGCGTCCTGAAAGTTCCCGAAATCTTGCTCGCGGAGCTGCGGCTCCTCGCGGACGCCGCTGATGGCGTCGTCGTCGAACGCGCGCGCGATCCCGAGCGCGGTCTCCTTCGACCTCCTGTACGGCGAGATGTAGAAGAACACTCTGTACGGATGAAGACTCTTGGCGGAGTCGGCGGCGGAGACTCCGTCGTCGTCGTCGACTACGAAGTCTTCGTCGAAGAGCTTCCGAAGCTGCTTCCCCGTCTCCGTCGCCTGCGCGTGCCCGTTCGTCGTCAGCCGAATCTGCGAGTCCGGCGTTCGCGTGTACTCGCTCTCGTCCACGTTCCCGTAGCTCTCGCCGTGTCGCACGAGGACGATGCGCTTCGGGAGCTTCCGCGCGCTCTGCCCGTAGGAGTACGCGAACGAGTCGGACGAGACGCGCGTGAGCCGCTCGAGGTCTTCCGCGTCCATGCACACGGCGTTGTCCATGTTCCACGCCGTGTCCTCGTCCTCGTCCTCGTCCTCGTCCACGCTGCCGTTCTCTTCGCGCGTCGTGACCGCGGGACCGACGGTCGCGCGAGGAAGAACGCGAACGACGCGCGGAGGCGGGCGGCGGCGACGAGACGAGGCGCGCGCGGCGGCGGCGGCGTCGGCGTCGGGGTATTCGCTTTTTATTATTCTCCTCCTCCTCGCGATCGCGCTCGTGCTCGCGACGGGCCCGGGGTTCGAGCGCGACGGACGTCGCGCGCCGGACGCGCATCGCGCCGCCGCGAAGGCGGAGGACGCCGTCGAGATCGAGGCCGCCATGCCGGGCGTGGACGCGCGAGGAAGCGCGAGCGCGCGGTCCCGGAGTGACGAGCCGCGGCGCGGAAGCCCTCGCGCGGAACCTCGGATAAAGCGCGTCGAGCGACTGACAGCTTGCGTGTGTCATCGTGAACTGCCGAAAACGTGAGGGTCGCGCGAGCGGCCGACGACGCCACACATCATCGTCGCGCGCGTTAGCACGCTCGCCGGACGCGTTCGAACCCCGGGTTCGAGGCGAGACCGAGTCGCCCGCGCGTCGTTCGCCCGACGCGGACGCGAGCCCCGGCGCGCGCTCGCCGCGGGTCGTCGACGCGTCGGATCCCGCGCGCGGTTCGTCCTGTCGTCGTGCCGAATTTGGAGGCGTCCGCGATCGATCCCCTCGGAATTCATTCATTCGTTCGTTCGTTCAATCTTCCGCGGAGAAGATAGATAGATGGGCGTCGAGGACGACGCGTCGACGTCCGGCGGCGTGACGTACGCGAACGGCCACATCTACGGCGCGCCCGAGACGCTCGACCCCGCGGACAAGCACGGCGAGCGCGCGACGGTCTTCTTCCCCGGAGGCGCCAAGTACAAAGGGCAGTGGGCGAAAAACCGAAAGCACGGAAAAGGATCCTACACCTTCGCCAACGGTGACGTCTACGAGGGCGAGTGGGCGGACGACCGACGGACCGGGTTCGGGACGTACTGGCGGCTCGACGAGGGCCGCTACCGCGTCGAGTACAACGGCACGTGGGTGGAGAACAAGAAGCACGGATTCGGAGTCTTTTTCAACGCGAAGGGCGAGCGATACGAGGGCGAGTGGTTCGAGGGGAAGCGACACGGGAAGGGGAAACAGACGTACGGGGGGCGTTTCGACGGCCTCGGCGCGGACGTCTACGACGGCGAGTGGGTCCACGGGAAGCGCACGGGGCGCGGCGTGATGTCGTGGGCGAACGGCGACGCGTACGAGGGGCAGTGGGAGGACGACCAGAAGCACGGCGCGGGGACGCATTATTACGAAGAGAAGCGCGCCAGGTACGACGGGGTGTGGGAGAGGGACACGCCGAGGTGCGGGGAGTATCGCGCGATGGACGACGATATCGCGCCGGTGATACCGCTTCCGGACGTGAAGCTGATGGACGCGGACGAGGTGGCGCGCAGGGCGAAGGAGGTGGCGATCGACGCGTTGCGGTGACGGGCGCTTGAACGGGAGAAGACCGACGGAGCGGCGTCCGCGTCCTCGCCATCCACCCGTGCGTCTACCTGACTACCATCTTCATCACGAGTCGAAGCGCTTCAGCCATCAGCTCGTCACTCGTCACTCTCCCATGACGCTCCTCCGCGCCGCCGCGCTCGCGCTCGCGCGCCGGGGCCTGTCCTCCTCCTCCTCCTCCTCCTCCGCGGCCGCCGCCGCCGCCCCCGCGCGCGCCGCGGACCTCCTCGCCTCGCGCGCCGCGGACGCGACGGACGCGATCGCGCTGATCGAGCCCTCGACGTCGACGCGGTGGAGCTACGGCGAGCTCAACGATCGCGCGCTCGCCTTCGCGCGCGGGCTGGACGAGATGGGGTACGTCCCCGGCGCGAAGCTTGGGGTCAGGCTCGACAACTGCAACGAGCTCCTCGTCGCGATGCTCGGCGCGAGCGCGCGCGGGATCGACGTGGAGACGGCGAAGACGATGGACGCGCTGGCGCGCGACGTCCGATGCCGCGGCACGCTGGTTCATCATCTCGACGCGGCCGCCGCGGGGGCGATGCCGGGCGCGCACGAGCCGATCGCGATCCGCGGCGGCGCGGTGTCGGACCCGATCGTGCACTGGGACATCATGATCGACGCGTTCAGGGGATGGGACGCGCCGATGCCTCCGGTGCGCGAGCGCGAGGGAGGAGGAGGAGGAGGAGGAGGATCCGGAGGCGACGGCGACGATGGGCGGACGACGAGCTCATCTTTTTTCTTCAACGCGCCGGGGAAGCCGACGCGCGAGGCGGCGCTTCTCGCGCACGGCGTCGCCGCCGCCGACGCGCTCTCCATGACGCGCGACGACCGCGTGTGCGTCGCCGTGCCGCTGTCGCACGCGATGGGGTTCGGGTTCGGCGTCCTCGCCGCGATGCGCGTCGGCGCGGCGGTGGTGTTGCCGTCGCCGGCTGGCGGCGGCGACGCGATTTCGGCGGCGATGGTCTCCGAGCGCTGCACGCTGATGCTCGCGGACTCGCACGCGACCAGGGCGCTTCCGGGCGACGCGGGTGGCGCGACGACGGCGCCGAAGGGGTGGGACGCGTTCAGGGGGGGGCTCACGAAAGTGGGCAGCGGCGACGGCGTCGGCGACGCGCCCTCCGTGAGATGTTTCGGCGTCGCGTTGACCGCCGTCGGGAAAGCGCCGCAACCGGCGTGAAGACGACGCGAGGCAGAGTCCGTTCCCTGCGCCTTCGCATGCTGCCTATAGTCTACCGTAGTCTAACTAATAGTACCTCGCTACGCGTCGTCGTCGGACCTATTCGCATCCCCTTCTATGAGTAACGCGTCTAAATCGAGCGTTATCCCCGTCATCGCGAGCGCCATCGCGGCGGTGTGCTCGCGGCAGCCGTTCTCGCGCAGCCGCAACGACGCGTCGTACGTCGACTGAAACGCCCTCGCGACCGCGTCCACGCCCGCCGCGCCGCCGCCGCCGAGCCCCGGAGTCGTGTCGCCCACGCGCCAGCACCTCCGCGACGGCACGCGCGAGAGCGCGCGAACGCGCCGGTCGCCTCTGACGGCGCCGCCGGACAGCAAGGTCGCCGCGGTCGCCGGGCTGGTCGGTTCGATCGGGAGAAAGTCGTACGCGACGCACGCCGTCTCGCCGCGATGGCGCACGAGGAGCATCGTGTGCTCGAGGCGCGCCGGGTACGCGTCCTCGAGCGCGTCCGCGAGGGGCTCCATGCCGACGAGGGGGATCGCGCACACGAAGACCTCCGACGAGGAGGAGGAGGAGGAGGAGGAGGAGGAGGGGGACTCGGCGACGCGTTCTCCGCCGCTCGTCGCCGTGGGCACCCTAATGGTACATCGCGATGATGCGCTCGCGCTTCTCCGCGAGCGTCGCGCCCCCCGCGGTGACGACGGCGCCGCCGCCGGCGCGGCCGCGGCCGTGGCGAGCATCGTCGCGCGAGCGCGCGCGCGCTCGGCGGCGTCGCGGCGTCCGCGGGCGCGCGCGCGAAACAGTGCGAGCGACCGGGTGTTTGTTTTCGTCGGCGCCGAGAGCACTCCTACTGATGCTCCGATCGCGTCGAGTTTCGAGACGCGATCGTTCGCGGCCGCTCGCGCACACGCCGACGCGCACGCCGCCGTCGCGCATCGCGCCCCCCGCCGGCTTCCCCCAGATGCCGACCCCGGCGGAAGAAGCCGCCGACGCCGCGTCCGCCGCCGCGGCGTTCCTCGCCGCGCTCGCCGACGTCGGCGTCCCGACGCACCTCGTCGCCAAAGTCCGCGCCGCCGCCGACGGCGCCCGCGGCGCGGTCTTCTTCGAGGCCCCGCTCGCGGCGGTCAAGTCACTCGTGAACGTCTTGGGGATGAGCGGAGAGCGCCCCGCGGAGCAGAGGTACAGGCCGTTCGTCGCCAAGTCGCGCCTGCTGACGCGCGCGGACGTCGTGAACGCGGTCGGCGTGGGGCTCCCGGACGAGCACTACGGCGTCGTCCATCGCTTGTGCGACGGCGCGAACGGCGGCGGCGGCGGCGGCGACGACGACGGCGCGGACGGCGCGGACGACGCGGGCGCGACGTACGCGGTGATCGTATCCGTCGCGCTGTCGTGCGGCACGAACGTCGTCCGCGGCGCGTCGTACGCCGCGACGCGCGACGAGGACGCCGCCGCCGGCTTCGCATCCGTCGTCGCAACCGTCGATCCGATCGTAATCGACCCCGCGGCGCCGTCCACGTGGGCGATGACGCCCAAGTCCACGCCGGAGAGCCCCACGAAGGACGAGCCGTGGATGTGGTGCCTCGCGCGAGGGCAAAAGCGCGCGGACGCGCTCCCGCCGTTCGCGTATAAAGAGCTCAAGCCGCACCCGATCATGACGCCGAGAAACGCGTTGCATCTCCGAGACGTCCCCGCGGGGGTGAAGAAGGCGCGTTCGCGTTCACACTGGTCCCCGTACGACCCCGTTGGCGTGGTGAACGCCGTTCCTTAAGGAATTTCGCCGTCGTCTATCTCCGCCCACCCCTCGCTCACAATCCCCGCCCTCGACGCCTTTCGACTCCGCTTCTGACGCCTTTCGACTCCGCCCCGACGTCGCCTCGCGCGGAACGACCCGCAGCCCGACTACGCCGAGACCGCGGAGCCCATCTCCGAGCAAGAGTCAAAGCTCCAGCAGATTTGCGTGCAGTACTCCCCGGAGCAGATCAACGTCCTGCGCGAGACGTGCGTCGTCGCGCGCGGGGCGTTGGACGCGGTCGTGCGCGCGGCGCGCGTCGGCGTGACGACGGAGGAGCTCGATAAGATTTGTCACGCGTACATCACCGCGCACGGAGGCTACCCGTCGCCGTTGAACTACTACAACTTCCCCAAGTCGTGCTGCACGAGCGTGAACGAGGTCATCTGCCACGGGATACCGGACGCGCGGCCGCTGCAGGACGGCGACGTGTTGAACGTCGACGTCACGGCGTACCTTCGCGGCTACCACGGCGACTTGAACGAGACGGTGTGCGTAGGGAACTGCGACGAAAAGTCGAAGAAGCTCCTGATGACGGCGTACAAGTGCCTCTTCAGGGCGATCGAGGGCGTGAAGCCCGGGGCGCGGTATCGCGACATCGGCGAGGAGGTCACTCGAGTCGCGCACAGGAGGGACGCGAGCGTCGTGAAGAGCTACTGCGGGCACGGGATCGGGACGTTGTTTCACTGCGCGCCGAACGTGCCGCACTACGCGAAGAACAAAGCCGTCGGCGCGATGAAAACCGGCCACGTGTTTACGATCGAGCCGATGATAAACGCGGGCGATTGGAAGGATGCGACGTGGCCGGACGGGTGGACGGCGGTGACGAAGGACGGGAGCAGGAGCGCGCAGTACGAGCACACGATGGTCGTGACGGACGACGGCGTGGACGTGCTGACGGCGAGGAACGAGAAGAGTCCGCGGGTGTTTCCGTGGACGGATCCGGATCATCTGAGCACGGAGCCGTAGCCGCGACGACGACGCGAACGCTTTGCTTTTTTTATCAAGTTGTAGAAGTTGCATCTCATCGATGATAAGATGCAGCTGGCTCTTCGGCCCAGCGCTCGAGCGCCGCGCGCGCGCGCGGAATGAAGTTAAACGTGACCATTTTTCGTTGACTTTCAGCCAGCTGTGTCGTCAATAGATTCCAGGCGTCATCACGTCGTCCGAGAGACGCGACGTCGTCGGCGCGCCACACGTCATGGCGCAAGTGACGCCTCGAGTCGCGGTCATCGGCGCCGGGATCGCCGGTCTCAGCGCGGCCGCCAAGCTCAGCGAGCGATGCGTCGTCGAGCTCTTCGACATGGGCGGCCGCGGCGTCGGCGGTCGCGCGTCGAGCAGCCGCCCGGCCGGCGAGACGACGCCTCCGCTGACGTTCGACCACGGCTGCCAGCTTCTGACGGCGACGGACGCGAGCTTCCGCGCGCGATGCGCGACGCTCGAGCGCGCGGGCGCGATCGCGCGATGGGACGCGCGGTTCGGCGTCTTGCGCGCGCGCGACGGCGCGTTCATCGCCAAGGCTGACCTCCCGACGAAGACGTCGTCCGATGATCGCCCCCCGGACTTTTTCGGAGTGCTCTCCTCGGAGGACGTCTTCGTCGGAACGCCCACGATGGTCGGCGCGAGCGACGGCCTCCTGAGCGCGTGCTCGATCGCGCGGACGACGCAGCGGCAGCGCGTGTGCGTCACGTCGCTGACGCGGTCTGCGAAGACGCGATCCTGGCGCGTCATGGGCGTGGACGTGGGACGAAAGCGCGTCGACGCTAAGGAAGCCGCGGCGAAGATGGGCGAGCGCGACCTCGGGAGCTTCGACGCGGTCGTCGTCACGGACGTAATGTGCGCGACGAGCGGCACCCCGGGATCGTGCGCGCTGACGTTCGAAGGCGAGGATGGCGATGGCGACGGTTCGGATTCCGACGGTTCGGATTCCGTCGCGGCGGCGTGTTGGCGAGAGATGTCGGCGCTTCCGCCCCAGTCGCTCTTCTCGCTGATGATCGCGTTCCCGACGCCGCTGACGGGCCCGCCGTTCGACGCCGCCGTCGTCGAGGACTCGGACGTCGTGCAGTTCCTGTCGCGGGACTCGAGCAAGCCGGGGCGCGGCCGGGACGACGGCGTCGAGTGCTGGACCGCGGTGAGCACCGAGGCGTTCGCGAGAGAGATGGTGGCGCGAGCGCCGCTGAGCGTCGACGGGAAGTATAACCCTCAGACCGCGGAGTACCTCGCGCAGATCACGCCGACGATGCGGGACGAGGTCTTGCGGCTGTTGCGTGGAAGCTGCGGGGGCGGGACCCATGGGATTGGTGCCGGTTCGGTTCCCGCGCCGGTTCACGTCGCGAGTCAGCGGTGGGGGAACGCGTTTCCCTCGACGCCCATCGCGAGCGGCGGCGGAGGAAGCGGCCCCGGGTTCGCGCACGACGCGACGCGAGCGTTCGCCGCGTGCGGTGACTTCGTCGGCGGCGCGGGGGTCGAGCGCGCGTGGCTGAGCGGGACGCGGGCCGGGGAGGCGGTGTCCGAGGCGTTGCTCGCGCGAGGCGGGCGGCGCGCGAGTTTGTGATGGACAGCGGCCGGCGGCGGCGGTCGCGTAGAGACGTTCGAGTGACTTGAGTTGAGACATGAAATATCGCAGCTTTTCGCGTCTCGAAAAAGCGCACCACGCGTCGATCGAAATGCGGCGGGGCCTGACACCGCACGTCGCGCGCGCACGCTCCGCGCGAACCACCCGACCCGACACTCGTCGCCGGCGACCGAATATGGCTTCCGCTGGCGCGCTCTCCTCTCGGCCGCGCCTCGCCGGCCGCGCGCTGCGCGCCGACGCGCGCCGCGCCCATCGCGCGATCGCGTCGCGAAATGCCGCGCGCCTGATGCCGGCGAGAGCGGCGCATCAGCCCGGGGTGAACATGCCCGAGGGTCCCGCGGACGACCTGAACAAGTGGTCGCGCAAGATCACGCAGCCGAAGTCGCAGGGCGCGTCGCAGGCGCGTCGACAGTTAGCGCGCCCTCCCGCTCCTGGCGTCGCGGTCGTCCCGCGCCGCCGCCGCCGCCGTCGTCGTCGCTCGCGTCGATGGCGCCGAAACCCTCGCCGGCGAAAACCTCGAACTTCTATACACTGGTCCCCATACGACCGCGTTCGCGTGGTGAACGCCGTTTCTTAAGGACTTTTGCCGTCGTCTCTCTCCGCCCAGCTCTCGCTTTCAATACCCGCCCTCGACGCCTTTCAACTCGCGCCGCGATCGATCCCGAGCCGACCTCACCCGCCCCCGACTGATCGCTCCGTCTCTCTCTCTCTCTTGCTCTCCTTCAGGCGATGCTCTACGCGACCGGGATGGAACCCGAGGACATGAACAAACCCCAGGTTGGGATCTCGTCCGTGTGGTGGGAGGGGAACCCGTGCAACAAGCACCTCATGGACCTCGCGGCGCGCGTCAAAGAGGGCGTCGCCGCGGAGGACATGGTCGGATTCAGATTCAACACCATCGGCGTCTCAGGTGCGTTCTATACAAAAGTTTTTCACCCATCGCCCGGTTTCAACACTTGATCGCGTCCCCTTTCAACTGACCGGTGAACCTTTTTTTGTACGGAACGACCCTCAGACGGCATCTCCATGGGCACGCCCGGCATGAGCTTCTCTCTGCAATCCCGCGACATCATCGCGGACAGCATCGAGACCGTCATGGGCGGGCAGTGGTACGACGCGAACGTCTCCCTCCCGGGCTGCGACAAGAACATGCCCGGGTGCATCATCGCGATGGGGCGTCTCAATCGCCCGGGTCTCATGGTCTACGGCGGAACGATCAAGCCCGGGTACTCCTCGAGCGGCGAGCCGCTGGACATCGTCTCCGCGTTCCAATCATACGGGCAGTTCGTCACCGGCGCGATCGAAGAGGAGGAGCGCGCGGACATCGTGCGGAACTCGTGCCCGGGCGCGGGCGCGTGCGGCGGCATGTGCGTCTCGTTTTTTTTTCCCCTTTTTTCTCTTCTCCCCCGACGGCTGGCTTCCCGCGCGTACACACGACCTTTCGCCACTCTTCGCGACGACTTCCTTTCCTTTCCTTTCCTTTCCTTTCGACGCACTGTGTGTTTCACCGGCGAGACGCGCGACTGACCGATAGAAAACGAAACGAACGTCGACCCTGTTCGACCCCGACTATCATACCTATAAACCTCTCAGGTACACCGCCAACACGATGGCGTCCGCGATCGAGGCGCTGGGCATGTCGCTTCCGTACTCGTCGTCCATCCCCGCGGAGGATCCGCTGAAGATGGACGAGTGCTTCATGGCGGGCAAGGCGATCAAGCACATGCTCGAGATCGATCTGAAACCGCGGGATATCATGACCAGGGCGGCGTTTGAGAATGCCATGACGGTCGTCATCGCGCTCGGCGGGTCCACCAACGCGGTGTTGCACCTCATCGCGATGGCGCACTCGGTCGGGATCGAGCTCACGCTGGACGATTTCCAGGCGGTGTCGGATAAGACGCCGTTCATCGCGGATTTGAAACCGTCGGGGAAGTACGTCATGGAGGACGTGCACAAGATCGGCGGCACCCCCGGCGTGCTCAAGGTGCGGCGCGCGCCCTCGACTCGTTTTCCGTCTCTTCTTCCAGTTTTTCGACGCGTCCCCGGTTCGTCGAGCGCGTGATGAAACTTATGGATTCCCCTTCATTAGCCCTCGGGCGGTGACGATAAATCCGATTAACAGTCCTGACGCTCGCGCCGCGCTCTCGTCGTTTCGGTTTCGCGGACGCCGAATCGAGCCGATCGATCGATCGATCGCCCGCTGACCTCTCCTCCCCGCTCTCTCGCGCGCCTCGAATCGCAGTACCTCATGAAAGAAGGCTTCATCGACGGCAGCTGCATGACGTGCACGGGGAAGACGCTCGCGGAGAATCTCGAATCGTGCCCGGACCTCAGCGAAGGCCAGCAAGTCATCATGCCGATCGATAAACCGATCAAAGAAACGGGCCACCTCCAGACGTTATACGGTAACATCGCCCCCGACGGCTCCGTGGCGAAGATCACCGGCAAAGAAGGCCTCTACTTCAAAGGCTTCGCGAAGGTGTACGACTCCGAAGAAGAGATGCTCGACGCGCTCGCCGAGGACGCGGACTCGTTCAAAGGCTCCGTGATCGTGATTCGATACGAAGGCCCGAAAGGCGGACCCGGGATGCCCGAGATGTTGACCCCGACGTCCGCGATCATGGGCGCCGGCCTCGGGCAAGACTGCGCGCTCATCACCGACGGCCGCTTCAGCGGCGGCTCTCACGGGTTCGTCATCGGCCACGTCTGCCCGGAGGCGCAAACCGGCGGCCCGATCGGCTTGATCGAGGACGGCGACATCATCGAGATCGACGCGGAGAAGCGGACGATGAACGCGCTCGACATCGACGACGCGGAGTGGGAGGCGCGGAAGAAGAAGTGGACGGGAAAGCCGCTCGAGGCGACGAGAGGGACGCTGTACAAGTACATCAAGTGCGTCGGCACCGCGTCGCAGGGGTGCATCACGGATCTGTGATGAGACCTCGCCGCGGTGGCGTTGGGATGTACATACTAAACGTATCATCATAGCCGTTTCTTCTAATATTACGCACCATCACGTTCACGACGACCTGCTATCTAAATAAGCTTACTGTATCCTACGCATCGTGAGGCGTCTCGCGACGCCTTCACGCGTCGACGCCGAAGGTGTACACGTCGTAGTGATGATTCAACGTCCGCTCCTTTTGCAACGAGTACGCGCCGCCGCCGAGCGCGCCGTGCCTCGCGCTCGGGATCGCGTATATCACCCTCCGAACGCGCGAGTGCGTCAGCGCCATCGCGCACATCACGCACGGCTCTCGCGCGCAGTAGACGTCGTATCCGGTGCATAAATACCCCCGACCGATTTCGGCGGTCATCTCCGCGAGCGAAGCCGTCGGCGCCCTCCGCCGCTTCTCTCCGACGCCGCCGAAATCGTCGTCGTCGTCCGGCGGCGGCGGCGGCGGCGGCGGGAGAGGCGAGGACGAGGGCGGGTCGCGCGCGAGGTCGGCGCTGGCCGCGGCGTCGATCGCGTCGAGAACGGCGTGTCGAAGCGGATGCCGTCGCGCGTCTTCTTCGTCTTCGTCTTCGCCGTCCCGCCGCCGTATACGCCACCCCCCGGTCGCGTCGCGCCCCCGCGCGACGACGCGGCCGCTCGCCGGATCCACGATCACCACCGCGTTCGCGATGACACACCCGCCGCCTCCCCCGCGGCGCGCGTCGTCGATCGCCTCGCGCGTCCACCGACGCATGGTCTCCGCGTCGGCGGCGGACGGCGACTCCGCGGGCTCCGCGAGATGCGACATCGGCTTCTTCCACGAGATGGGCCAGCGCGCGTTCCACGCCTCCCACTGCTCTCTCGTGCGCGGGGCGTGCGCGGGGACGGTATCGCGCTCGAGCGGGGGCAGCGCGTGGCGCGTCACGAGCGCGCGCGCCGCGTCCGGGACGTCTCGGTCGTCGTCGAAGGAGGAGGAGGAGGAGGAGGAGGACGCGATGCACACGACGAGGCGGAGGCGGTCGTCGCCGTCGTCCGCCTTGCGCACGCGCTTGACGTGCGCGAGGGCGTCGGGGAGAGGGATCTCCGCGCACGCCTCCTTGAGCTGCGACGGACGCGACGAGGGAGAGATGGCGGAGGAGAGGGCGTCGTCGGGTCGGAGAGAGCGCGCGGGAGGGACGACGGACGGCGTCGAGCGCGAGGAAGAAGACGACGGCGGTGCGCGAACGAACGGATGGATGGACGGACGGACGGCGCGCGCGCACCAAGAGCGAGCACGCGCGCTTGTCCACCCGCGTCGTCCACACGTCCGCGAGCTCGAACACCGGCGGCGGCGTCGCGGGGACGTGCGTCGGTTCCCCGAGCGCGACGTCCGCCATGCCCGCCGCGGCGGCGCGGCGAGACACTGACGAGGAGGACGCGTCGGGGCGATGATTGAGATCGACGGGAACGCGAGACGAACAGAAGCGAAGACGCAGACGCAGATAGATGAACAGAATGATGAGCGCGCGCGACGACCATCTTATATTCAAGGCACGGAAGCAGGCCAGTCAACACAACACGAGTCACCAAACGCCCCCTCCTCCTCCGCATCCTCCTCCTCCTCCTCTCACTGCGCGGCCGCCGCCGCGGGCGCCTTCTTCGGCGACGGCAGCGGCTTGGCCGATTTCGTCGGCGGCTTCCTCGCGACGGTGAAGTACATCACGGTGTAGATGCCTTTTTTGCCGCCCGCGACGAGCCCATCCGCGCCCTTCTTCAAAAACGACGACACGCTCATCGTCCCCTTCGGCGCGATGCGCAGCGTCTCGAGCGCCCACACGAGGTAGTGCGTGATCCCGCGCCCCCACCTCGTCGTCTTGAAGCTCCAGAAGTCCCGCCACGGCCTCCAAGAGCGATCCGGATCGATGGGCTCGTACCACGACACGTCGGCGGTTTTCACGAGGTCGATCTCCTCGATGATCTCGAACCCGGACTTTTTAAGCGCGTCCAACACCTCGCTCGTGTGCCTGGCCGTGGGGAGGCCGTTCCCGATGAGAATCTCCTGACGGATCTTCCTGTGCTCCTCGTTCTTCTCGTCGTACTCGTCCGTGAGGCACCACTCGTACGACGCGAAGACGCCGCCGGGCTTGAGCACGCGGAAAATCTCCGAGTAGCATCCGACCGCGTCCGGGGCGTGGCACGTCGCCTCGATCTGGTACACCGCGTCGTACGTCGCGTCCTTCTTCGGGATGTTCATGAAGTCCGCCTTGACGAAGTCGCAGTTATCGTGGCGTCCGGTCGCCGCGTTGAGCTCCGTCCCGCGTTTGATCTGAAACGCGTTGTTGTTGAGCCCGGTGACGTCGGCGCCGGTGAACGCCGCGATCTCTCTGAGCGGGCCGCCGACGCCGCAGCCGACGTCGAGGACTTTGCTCCCGGGACCGACGTTGAGCTTCGACGCGAGGAAGTGCTCGTGGCGAACGATCGACTCTCGCAGCGTCTCCCACTTGTACCGATGCGCGAAGTGGAACGACTCGCCCCAGCCGTACTCGTAGAAGGACGTCGCGAGGTCGTAGTACTTGTTCACGACGTCGGTGTAGTTCCCCGTGCGCTTGCTGTCGTCCTCCTCCGCGAAGTAGTCCTCGTAGTCCTTCGTCGCCTTGCCGGTCTCCCTGCGGCGATGGGCGGGCGGAGGACGACGCGGAAGACGGTCAGGTCAGCGCGCGGAAGACGTTCGGAGGGTCGCAGGATCGAAAAACGACGACGCGCGGTGCGGCCGCGATCGATCGAGCGATCGGTCGACCGATCGGCGCGGCGCGCGCGACGCGAGGATCGCGCGACGCGGGAACGACGGGCGAGGACGCGCGGCGACGCACTTGGAGTCGAGGTTGCCGGCCATGTGCCGAATGTTCATGCCGCTCTTGTTGGACGCCATCGCGAACGCGCGGCTCGAACGTTCGGCGCCGCGGCGATAGGAATGGCGCGCTCGGTCGGCGTCTCGTGGGCCACACGCGGCAGCGCGCAGCCGGAGTGGATCACGCGAGCGAAGAATCTGGCGCTTCGGTAGTCGGTCAGTTGGGAGAAGTACGGGTCAGTTTGACCGGCGGGATTGATCTGGGAGTGGTTTCAAACTCAGGACTGGACAGACACGCGCCACGCGCTATTTTCGGGCCGTCATTTTGAAAGTTCGCGAGCGCGAGATTCGCGCGTCACTCGGCGACGCGCGAGCCCGCCGCGCGAGGAACGCGCGCGCACCGGGGACGCATCGCACGCGCACGCACAGACGTCGCGCGCGCGCACGGGCGGTCGCGCGGTCGGCTCGCGAAGGAGAGCGAGGAGAGGAGAACGAGGACGCGCGAGCGCGTCGCGTCGTCTCGACTCGCGCGCGGGTGCCCAGAGTTCGCCGCGGCGCTCCGAAGCGATGGCGCGCGGGTCCACCCGCGGGTCCAACCCGCGGTCGGAGCCGGACGGGAAGGAGAACGCGATCGTCGTCAAGAGAGGCATGATCCAGCGCATCGAGTGCGACAACTTCAAGTGCGTCCTCCGTCCTCCGCCGCGCGTCTCCGCTTTTCCTCCTCCGCGCGCGTCTCCGCTTCGGACGCTGACGAGATCTCCCCCCCGCGCGCGCGCGCGTCCCTCCCTCGCTCGCTCGCAGGTCGTACAAAGGCCATCAGGTCATCGGCCCGTTCAAGCAGTTCACGTCCATCATCGGGCCCAACGGTGCGCGTCGATCGACCCGACCGACCCCCCGCGCGTCCGCGCGCGCGCGCGTCGACCCGCGCCGCGCGACGCCGGGCGTCGTTCAAAAGACCGCCCGCCCAGATCTCATCCTCCGTCGTTCGTTCGATTTCGATTTCGATTCGATTAAAGACCCGCCGCCTCTTTCTCCTCTTTCTGACCCTCCCTCCCTCCCTCCTCCGCCGGCGCGTCCACAGGAAGCGGCAAGTCGAACCTCATGGACGCCATCTCGTTCGTCCTCGGCGTGCAGTCCGCGCAGCTGCGAGGGACGCAGCTGAAAGACCTCGTCTACGCGTTCGACGTCGCCGACAGAGAGAAGAAACGCGCGGCGTACGTGCGTCTGGTGTACGAGACCGAGGAGGGCGAAGAGATTGTCTTCTCGCGGCACATCACCCCCGCGGGAACGGGCGAGTACCGCATCGCGAACAAGGTGGTCACCGCGGAGGCGTACAACGACCGACTGAAAGACTTTGGCATCCTCGTCAAGGCGAGGAACTTTCTCGTGTTCCAGGGCGACATCGAGAGCGTCGCGTCAAAGTCGCCGAAGGATCTCACGTCTCTCGTGGAGACGGTGAGCGGCAGCGAGGAGCTCAAGAAGGAGTACGAGCTCGCGCGCGTCGCGAAGAAGGACGCGGAGGACGCGCAGCAGGTGGCGTTCACGAAGCGCAAGGGTTTGCAGACGCAGCGCCGGCAGATGAAGGAGCAAAAGGAGGAGGCGGAGAAGCATCTGCGGATGACCAAGGAGCTCGATGACGCCAAGGCTGAGCGCGCGCTGTTCAAGCTGTTCCACATCGACTTCGACGCGAAGCGGCACGAGGACGACATCGCGGAGGCGTCCGGCGCGCTGAAAGAGCACGATGCGAGGGTCGAGGCGTGCGCGAAGGACGTGGAGGAGAAGCGGTCGCTCAAGGCGACGCACGCGAAGAAGCAGCTGATGCTGGAGCGTAAGGCGCGTTCTCCTCGCACTGGTCCCCGTACGACCGCGTCGGCGCGGTGAACGCCGATCCTTAAGGACTTTATCTCCCGGCGTCTCTCTCCGCCCAGGGTCCCTCGGTTTCAATCCCCGCCCTCGACGCCTTTCAACTCCGCTTCTGACGCCT
>MDSW01051904.1_pt1 | contig 24520 bp, 32 predicted proteins | sample 811171 | NCBI WGS metagenome assembly MDSW01 (sample SAMN05326641, study PRJNA326480) | marine metagenome | isolation source: seawater | place: Atlantic Ocean: North West | collected 2012 | reverse complement strand
TCTCACCACTAGAAGACTTAAGCCATTTTCCATTTATGAATTGTCCAAATTTATCGTACATGTTTTAAGAATATATTAAATACTGATATTTTCAAGTTGGCGGTCCCAAGGGGAATCGAACCCCTCTTTCATGGATGAAAACCATGTGTCCTAACCGATAGACGATGGGACCATATTTTTTGAACTCTTATTAACAGAAATATCATCGATAATAAACTCTACTTTTTTTTCTCCACCCCACTCATTAAGACTTAATTTTCCAGCGATGTTGAAGCTTTTTTTATGATTTCCTGTCAAATAAGCACTAATTTCAGTATTAATTGAATTAAAGGCAACACATTTTATCATAATACCTTCTTCAGTAATTAAATTTGATTTAATATGACTTTCTCCAACAATTTTAGAGTTTAAAGTTTTGACACTATTTATAACAAATTTTGGTTCAGGATTTCCAGGTCCAAAAGGAGATAATAATTGTATTTTATTGTAGAAATCAATATTTAATGCTGTCCCAAGAATCTCACTATCTAAAACTAACTTTTTATTTTTTGATGAGTCAGGTTTAATTTTTGAAAATTTTTTTTTGGAAAAATTTTTAAATATTTCAATTTTATTTTCATCTATCGTAAAGCCACCCGCCATTTTATGCCCACCTCCTTTAACAATTATTTTTTCGTTAAGCGCAGATAAAATCAATGATCCAATATCAAAACCAAAAATTGATCTTGCTGAAGCTTTTCCCATGCCATCTTTGATTGATATTAATATAGTCGGTTTATTATATTTATCCTTCAGTCTAGAAGCAACTATACCTATTATACCCTCATGCCAATTAACTCCGCTCAACACTAATATAGGATCGTTCAATGACTTTTCAGATTCGGTCAACACTTTTGCTAACAATTCTTTTTCCATCAATTGTCTTTCTTTATTAAATTGATCGAGCTCCAAAGCTATTTGAAAAGTTTCCTTAGGGCTTGGATTTAATAAAAGATTCACACCATGACTACTTTTTCCAACTCGTCCACCAGCATTAATTCTGGGTCCCAATTGATATCCAATATGATAAGTTGTTGTTGTGTTTTCAATTTTTGAAATATTTATTAAATTTTTAATACCCAAGTTATTTTTTTTATTTAAAATTTTTAACCCTTGTTTAACAAAAACTCTGTTTAATCCTACCAGTGGCACGACATCACAAATTGTGCCTAGCGATACAAGATCCAACAATTGTAATAAATCTGGTTCCTTAATATTATCAAAATAATTAATTTCTCTTAAATGTTTATTTAGAGCTATTAAAAATAAGAAAGTAACTCCTGACGCGCAAAGATATTTTAAATCAGACTCATCATCTAATCTATTTGGGTTTATAATGGAATGGGCGTCTGGAAGTTTAATTTCACATTGATGATGATCTAGAACAATGACATCAATACCTTTTTTTTTAGCAAAACTAATTGGCTCATAAGATAAAGTACCGCAATCGACAGTGAATATTAAATCAACTTTTTTTTTAATTAATTTTTCAAAACCTTTTATAGAAGGCCCATAACCCTCTAATTTCCTATTTGGAATATAAATTTCATATTGTCGATTTATACAATTAAAATAACTAGCTAAAAGTGCTGCTGATGAAGCACCATCAACATCATAATCGCCAAATATTCCCAATCTTTTATTTTTTTTAATAAGACCCACTGTTTTTAAAACAGATTTATCCATATCTTTGAGAATATTGGGATTTGGCAATGTGTTTTTTAACTGTGGATTAATGAAATTACTAAGTTCATTTAATTCAATATTTCTCTGAGAAATTAACTTTGCTGAAATTTCATCCAAGTTGAATGTTTCTTTGATTTTTCTTACCTTGTCGGTATCTGAATTTTTATAAATCCATTTTTTTCCTGTAACAGAAAGTACATCCATCTAAATATTATATGTATTTTTTGTTTTTTTGATAATTTTATTATCTTTATGCATGATCAAAGAGGATACATAATATTCTTTATCAACAACTTTTACGCCATCAAGCATGTCACCTTTAGTGATAGCACTGGCACAAAAAATTACATCTCCTTTTATCATATCTTCTAACTCGTATTTCTTTTTAATATCTTCAACTCCCATTTTCTTGGCTCTATCGATTTGATTAGTCTCTAAAACTAATCTTGTTTGAATTTGACCTCCTAAACAACACAGAGCTGCAGCAGATAAAACTCCTTCTGGGGCACCGCCTATTCCCATATAAATATCAATTGGTGAATTATCATCAGCAACCGAAACTACACCAGAAACATCTCCATCAGAAATAAATCTAATTTTTACTTTCATTTTTTCTAACTCTTCAATTATTTTATCATGTCTTGGCCTTTTTAAAACGCAGGCAATTAATTTACTAGGTTCAGTTTGTTTGGCATCAGCGAGATTTTGGATATTTTTTTTTACGGAGAAATCCAAATCTACTAGTTTTGATGGTAGATTTTTTCCTATTGCAATTTTTTCCATGTAAGTATCTGGAGCGGAAAACATGTTTCCCTTTTCTGTAACGGCTAGAACTGAAAATGAATTTGGTAAATTCTTAGCTACGAAGTTTGTGCACTCTAAAGGATCGACAGCAATATCTAAATTCTGTCCGTTTCCACTTCCTAGCTCTTCTCCAATATAGAGCATAGGTGCCTCATCCATTTCACCTTCACCTATTACAATTTTTCCTCTCATTTCAATTTTATTTAATTCTTTTCTCATAAAATTGACTGCACTTTGATCTGCAGCAATTTTATCATTTTTGCCAATGAATTTAGAAGCACCTATAGCACCCATTTCAACTGATTTACGAAACATGTTCAAATATTTAGAGTCAATTGACATTATCTTTAAATGTATTCTATTCGAATAAATTTTGGTTTTTTTATCACAAATTTTTTTCTTGCCAAAATATTTATGGTTTTGGACAGTAAATTGTCTTTTGAATTGTGAGTTATAATAATAATTCTAGAATTTTTCTTAGAATTATAAGGTGATTGAATTATTCTCTTTATTGAAACTTTATTTTCGGAAAAAACTTTTGTGACATTAGTTAGAACTCCAGATATATCTTTAACTTCTAAACGAATATAAGCAGAATAACTTCGTAAATTTATATCAGAAGTTTTAAATTTTTTTCTCTCTTTTTTGGAAATTGAAAAAGGATATTTAATATTTCCTCTTAAAATTGAGGAAATATCTGACACTAGCGCTGATGTGGTTGCTTCAGGCCCCGCTCCCTCTCCTTGTATAACGCTTTGACCTACAGGCTTAGCTTCTATTACCACAGCATTTAAAACACCATTTATATTAGATAAATAGGATCCTTTTTTTATCAAAGCCGGATGAACACGCTGGCAGATTCTTTCTTTAAATATATCTGATATTCCTAATAGTTTTATATTGTAGCCTAGTTGATCTGCATTAATTATATCTTCTTTATCTATATTGCTTATACCCTCTACATGAATATTTTTATTTATAAATGAATTAAAGCAAAGTGATGTTAATATCTTTAATTTAGATGCCACATCCTCTCCATTTAAATCTGATTTTGGATTATTTTCTGCATAACCTAGTTTCTTAGCGTTAATTAAAGAGTCTTTAAAATCCATTTTTTCTCTTTGCATTGATGATAAGATATAGTTTGATGTCCCATTCATTATTCCATAAATTTTTTGTATTTTATTTGCTATTAACCCCTCTTTTATGGACCTGACTATTGGTAAACCTCCGCAAACAGCAGCTTCATATTCAAGATTTACTCCTTTTTTTTCTGCTATTTCAGATAATTGATCACCATATTTAGCGATTAGTGCTTTGTTTGCTGTAACAACATGTTTTCCATTACGAAGTGACTCGAAAACTAATTTTTTTGCTACACCCTCCGAACCTCCAATCAATTCAACTACTAAATCTATATTTGTATTATTTATTATCTCTTTATAATCTTTTGCCCATAATTTTTTTTTAATTTTTATTCCTCTCTTTTTATTTCTATTCCGAGCACATACCCTTAGAACATTTGGTATAGCCATATTTTTCTTAATTAATTGATTTTTGTTTTGAATTAGATATTTCAATAAATACGACCCTATAGTTCCTAAACCTACTAACGCTATGTTCATTTTCTTTTTCATCGAATTACCTTGTTATATCAGGAAATTTTTTTTTTTTACTTAAATTAGTCAAATATTTTGCAATCTCATTTATGTCACATTTTTCTAAATTTCTACAAATTTCTTCTAGTCTTGCAGTTGATTGTATTTTTTTTTCTATTGATTGAATATCTTTTTTAAAAGCTGCAGACTCATTATCTTTTTTTTTATTTAAAATTACCTTTTTATCTTTTTGCTTATTTTTCTCTGTTAATTTCGCTATTTTAGTTTTTTCCTTTATTTCTCTCTTTTTTGCAATTATCTCTTCTTTAGTTAATTCTTTTATTTCTTTATCTAATATTGTTTTTTCACTAATTTTTATTACTGGATTATTTCTATATTTTCCGCTGTTTAACCTTACTAAATCGTATATCTTTTCTTTTTTTTCTTTTTGTCTTAAGATTTTGACTTCAATAGACAGATTTTCTTGAAAATATAAATCAGCTTCTTTCTTGTTAATGCACTCGTGATCCCCACAAATTAGAACACTTTTGCTAGATGCACATCCTAATAAAAATAATAAAAGAAAGAGGTATATTTTTTTCATTTAAGTCCTTCGTTTTCTTTGTAGTTATAAATAAGATTCATATTTTGTATCGCTTGTCCAGAAGCTCCTTTTACCAGGTTATCTATACAGGAGATAATCATTGCTTTATCTTTATGTCTTGTTTCACAAATTGATATTTCACATTTATTGCTATTTAACACGTTGCCTGATCCTATTTCTTTATTGAGTGAATTTATTTTAACAAATTTTGAAGTTTTGTATTTTCTCTTCATAAAATATAAGATTTTCTTAGCAGTAATCCCCTTTCTTAATTTAATATATATATTAGATGTAATGCCTCTATATGTTGGTATCAGATGAGGATTAAATGTATATTTAATATTACTACCAGCTCTTTTTTTAATTTCTTGATCTAATTCAGCCATATGCCTATGCTCTTTTACACTGTATGAAAATATTGAACTATCTAAGTTTTTATGTGTAAATCTGAGCTTATAATTTTTACCAGCACCAGAGAAACCAGACTTCGAGTCAATGATTATCTCGTCTTTCTTAATTAATTTTTTTTGTAATAACGGAACTAGTGGTATTTGAATGGAGGTTGGATAGCAACCTGGATTTGCTATTATTCTATAATTTTGTATTTTTTTTTGAACAAATTCTGAAACAGAATAAATTGAATATTTAATAAGATCTTTAGCTGAATGATTTCTCTTATACCATCTTTTGTAATTTTCAGGTTTTGTAACTCTAAAATCTGCTGAAAGATCTATAAATTTCAAATGTTTAAACTTATAGAATAATTTTTTAACTAATTTTTGTCCTTCTCCATTTGGCAATGATAAAAATATTAAATCTATTTTATTCCATTCAACTTTTTTAATATCGGAAATTATTGGAAGTTTTTTTTTCAGTCTTTTGTCAAATCTACTAATTCTAGAACCTAAATTCTTTGTTGCGCAAAGATTTAATATTCTTACCCTTGGGTGGTGGGACAATAGATAAACTAAATCCAATCCCACGTAGCCAGTTGCACCAATAACAGCAACTTTTATTTTATTTCCATTCATAAGAGTCTTATATCACTCCAACAAAGAATATTAAATTAAATGTATTACCTTTTAGAAAATTGGAAGCTTCTTCGAGCTTTTCTGTGTCCGTATTTTTTTCTTTCAACTACTCTTGAGTCTCTGGTTGTAAGTTTCTCTTTTTTTAATACTTTTTTGTGGTTTTCGTCAAAACCAATTAATGCTTTAGCCATACCCAAAATTATCGCTCCTGCTTGACCTGAAAGGCCACCTCCTTTTACAGAGCACTTAACATCATAATTTGCAGACACATTGCAAACATCCAGTGGTCGTGTAACAATTATTTGATGAACTGGTCTTTTAAAGTATTCGTCTATTTTAAGTCCATTTACATATATTTTTCCCGACCCTTTTTTAATCCATACTTTAGCGATTGATCTTTTTCTCCTGCCAGTAGCGTATTTGCTATCTTTAAAATCGAGTTTAATTTTTCTAGTTAAATTTGATTTAGAGGTTTCTAAACTTGCTGATGACATTATATTTTAATGCTATTTTTAGTATTTAATTTAGAAAAATTAATTTCTTTTGGTTTTTGAACTTCGTGTGGATGTTTGTCACCACTATAAATTTTAAGCTTCCCAAGTTGTTTTTTTGCTAAAGGACCACCTGGCAGCATTCTTCTTACAGCTAATTTTAAAATTTCTTGAGATTTATTTTTTAATTTTAATTTAATCGGTGTAAATTCTTTTATGCCCCCAGGGTGGCCAGTATGTTTATAATATTTTTTTTCATTAAATTTTTTGCCAGTCATTTTCATTTTTTCAATATTAGTAACTATTACAAAATCACCATTATCAATTTGAGGATTAAAAGTTGCTTTATTTTTTCCTCTAAGAACTTTAGAAATATATGCAGCTAATCTTCCAACAATCGCGTTCTCAGCATTTATTAAATACCAGTTGTTTTTTAAGTCTTTCTTTTTAGTAAAAGGTGTCATTTTAATAATCGGGATAATTACTATAATTTTTTACAAAGTCAAACTTATTTTGATATTCTATAAGTCAATTTTAAAGAAGTTAATACAAGTATTACACCGATAAACTGATGTAATACGCTTAACTGCATATTTAAACCGCTTATCAAAGTTAGTATTCCTAAAACCACTTGAATATTTAAAAAACTAAAATAAGTGAGAAAAATTTTATTTAAGTCTTTTTTGGCATAATTAAAAACTGTGTACCCAACATAAATAGAGTAAAAATACAATAGGTAAGCTAATGTTCTATGATAAAATTGAACTAAACTTCTGTTATCAAAATTAAGTAATTCAACAAATTTAATATTGTATGAGTCATTAGGAAAAAAACTGTCTCCCATTAAAGGCCAAGTTTGGTAAATCATGCCAGCATCTAGTCCAGAAACAAAAGCACCAAATATTATTTGTAAAAAAACTAACAAATAAAGTAATTGAAATTTATAATTATAACTAAAATTTCTTATAAGTGATTTCTTTTGATTATAAGCAAAGTTGAGATAATTCCAATACATTAATGAAACTATAATGAATGCCACACTTAAGTGCATCGCTAGTCGATAATGACTCACAGTAACATCATTAGTCAAGCCGCTACTAACCATAAACCAACCAACAAATCCTTGTAAACAAATTAGAAAAAAAATAAAGTAGAAATTAATTAAGTATTCTCTCCTAATTATTTTTTTAAGAGTAAAAAAAACTAATGGTATTAAAAAAAATAATCCAAGAAACCTACCTAAAATCCGGTGAACATATTCCCAATAAAATATAATTTTAAACTCATCTAATGTCATGTTTGGATATAATATTTTAAATTGCGGTATCTCCTTATATAATATGAAATAATTATTCCACCTTTCTAATGTTAAGGGTGGTAAAATTCCTTCAAATAATTCCCATTCAGTTATAGACAGACCTGAATTTGTTATTCTAGTTAGACCACCAACTGAAATAATCAGAAAGACAGTAAAAATACTTATTATAAGCCAAAGTTTAAATAACTTTGAATATTTTTCACTATAAAGATACATAATTAAATATATATTTATTTTTAGTTAAATTTAATATAATCAAATTGACGCTATGCATAACAAAAAAATACTTATAATAAGAAAAAAATTAGACTCGCTGGATAATCAACTATTATCAATAATTAAAAAACGCGTAAAGTTAGTAAGTATAATTTTAAAGAATAAGAAATTTAAAAAACAAATTGTAGATAAAAAAAGAATAAAACAAATATTAAGTAGAATTAAAAAAAAATCAAAAGAAAAAAAGATAGATACTCAAATTACACAAGAAGTATGGAAATCTATGATTAGTGCCTGTATCAAATACGAATACAGAAATTTTAAAAAGTAATTATTTACTATGCGGAGGCAATTTTTTTTCAATAAAAAATTCGTGCTTCCTTGTATTGGGATTATATTTCTTTATTTTTAACTTAATTTTAGCTTTTTCACCTTTTGTAGGTTTTTTTGCATAGTAAACAAAAGCACTGTCTGGTTTGGACTCTGGAACCATTCGAACTTTAATATGTGTCTTTTTTGCCATTGGTCTTTATTAATTTTTTTAATTTCTTTAATCTTTCTAAAATTTTATTAATTTTGTTGTTTATAAAAGTTGTTCGATACTCTATATCTACACTTGAAACCAAATCATCGTCAAGTTTTTTATTTTTTTTCTTTAATAGATCTTTTACACCTTTAATTCTTAGACCTTTTTCGGTTAATAGAAATTTAACATACTTAATTAATTCAACTTTGGTTTCAGAATAATATCTTCTTTTATTAATAATCTTATCTGCTTTAAGTTCTTTTATTTTAGTTTCCCAAAATCTAATCACATGTGTCTTAAATTTACCTGTTTTAGGATCTTTTAAATTTAAAATTTGAGCTAGTTCTGAAATATTATAATATTTTCCACCCATCAAATGTTTAACTTTTTGTTGTATTTATCTGAAATTTTAATCTTAATGGATTTTCTTGCACTTATATTATGTTCTTCAAGTGTTTTTGGATTTCTGCCTATCCTAGCTTTCTTGTTTAAAACTACTAAAGTACAAAAATTTTTAAAAACGATTTTTTTATTCTTTTTTAATTCAAATGATATTTCTTTAATCAAGTTTTTAATGATTTCATGATTAACTTTTTCACTTAATCCTAATTTTTGTGATATATCTTTTACTAAACTATATTTGACTATAGAATTATTTTTTCTCAACATTAATATGGCTTAAGTTATTTTTAATTTTTTCAAGTAAATTACCTTTAATAATTTTGTAACACACATCTATAGAATGATAAAAACCAATATAATCTGTAGCACCATGACTTTTTACCACTGGTCCTTTTAACCCTAAAAATATAGCGCCATTAAATTTTCTTGGATCAAGTTTATTTTTAAAATTTTGAAGACTTTTATAGGAAAATAGTGAACCGATCCTAGAAAAAATGTTTTTTTGTAATGCTAATTTAAGATTAGAGGTTATAAATTTTGCAGTTCCTTCAGCAGTCTTTAACGCAATATTCCCAGTAAAACCATCGGTAACAATTACATTAGAATCTCCGTCCATAATTTTATTTCCCTCAATATATCCATTGAAAATGAAATCATTATTTTTAAAAGAGGACAATCTTTGATAAGCTTTTTTTAAAGTGTCTGTGCCTTTAATTTCCTCTGAGCCAATATTTAAAAGTGCAACTTTTGCATTATCATTTGGATATAAAGATTTGTATAAGGCAGATCCCATTTCAGCGAAATCAATTAAGTTATTTTCATCGCATTCTATATTTGCTCCTAGATCTAACACAATATTCATTCCTTTCTGGTTTGGCCACAAAGCAGCAAGAGCAGGTTTATTAATTTCATCCATAGTTTTTAAAATCATTCTGGATATCACCAAAAGTACGCCAGTATTTCCTGCCGAAAGACTTATGTCAGCATTATTCAATGTTTGAGACTCAATGGATTTCCACATACTGCTATTTTTTGAATTTTTAATTGCAGTTAATGGTGTTTCATCATCAGATACAATTGATTGGGTATTTAAAATTTCAATATTGTTCTTTATTATTTTTTTTTCAGTTAATAATTTATCAATCCTATTGGCGTCGCCGTAAAGTAACAGTTTGTAGTCATCCGATTTATTATTTTCTACAAATTTGGATATTCCATCAATTACCTTGTCCGGCGCATTTTCACCACCCATTGCGTCTATTGCAATTTTAATTTTACCAGACATAAAGAATATTTCTATAAATCTAAAATTTTTTTACCGTTATAAAAACCAGTTTTTAAATCAATATGATGAGACAGTTTATACTCTCCAGATTTTTTGTCCTCAACAATATTTTTCTTTAAGATCTTGTGATGAGACCTTCTCATACCTTTTTTTGATTTAGAAGTTTTTCTTTTAGGAACTGCCATAACTATAATTTTTTAATTCATGTATCATATTTTTTTGGTTTAAAGCAAAACAATAATTGTAAAATTCCTCAAAATATTTACATATTTCTCTAATTTTAGCATCTTTTTTCATTATTTCACTTTCGAAATACTTAATAATGACTTTTTTATTCACTGTAAAATCACTATTTTCCGAAATATCTATTTTAAGAAGTATATCGTAAAATATTTTTGTTAACAGTTTCATCTTCTTATTTACCGCTACATCTCCATATCCAAGTTCTCTAATATGATTTTCTAAATTAAGAAATAGGTCATCGAATATTTGCTGTGTATAATCTTTTTTGCCTTTCTTTTTTAGTGATATTATCAATATAGAAAAATGAAAAAATAATATGTTTATTTTGGTCTCAAAATTGTCCTTTAACCCAATTACATTATAAAAGAATAAATTACGTGATAATTTCACTAAAATATTATAATAATGATTATGATTTTTTTTAAAAAAATTAAACATATTACTTACCTTAACATATTTATTTTGTTTTTTTTAGTAAATTGCTCACTTAAGGAACCTTACAAAAATCATGGAATTAACTTTTTAGATAATAAGTTTAAGATTCTTAATATCAATAAAACAAATAAGAATGACGCATTAAAAATAATCGGCCGACCCCACTCATATTCCATAAACAATGATAACATTTGGTATTATTTTGAACGACAAACAACTAAAGGCGACTTTCACAAATTAGGGAAAAATATTTTGGTTAAAAATAATGTTTTAAAATTAGAGTTTGATAAATACGGTGTTCTAAAAGATAAATCAATTATTGATAAAGAAGAAATGAATAAAATTAGAATCAGTAAAAGTAAGACTAAAAATGATCTTGGTAAAAGAAGTATAGTTGGTGACTTTCTACAAAGTTTAAAACAAAAAATGTATAAAAATTAGTGAGCTATTACAGATAACAATAATAAAGCGACTATATTAGTTATTTTTATCATAGGATTTACCGCTGGTCCTGCTGTATCTTTGTATGGGTCCCCGACTGTATCACCTGTAACTGCTGATTTATGTGCCTCAGATCCTTTTCCACCAAAATTTCCATCCTCAATATATTTTTTGGCGTTATCCCAAGCGCCGCCACCAGCTGTCATTGAAATAGCTACAAACAAACCTGTTACTATAACACCTAAAAGCATCGCACCTAAAGCTGACAAAGCGGCTACTTTACCAGCTATAATAAAAATACATATATAAAGTAATATCGGAGATAAAACGGGGAGAAGTGATGGTATAACCATTTCTTTAATTGCCGCTTTGGTTAATAAGTCTACTAATCTACCGTAATCAGGTTTTCTTTTTCCCTTCATTATTCCCGGAATTTTTTTAAATTGCCTTCTTACTTCAATAACCACAGCCCCTCCTGCTCTGCCTACAGCCTGCATGCCCATTGAGCCAAAAAGGTATGGTAGAAGACCTCCAATTAAAAGTCCGATCACGACAAAAGGGTTTGACAAATCAAAATCAACTACTAGTCCGTATAAATTAGATGAACTTTCCCCCGCATAGTATTTGATATCTTCTGTGTAGGCCGCAAAGAGTACCAGAGCACCTAATCCTGCAGAACCAATTGCATATCCCTTAGTAACAGCTTTTGTGGTATTACCTACAGCATCCAATGCATCAGTAGTTTTTCTTACATTTTTTGGCAATTTGGACATTTCTGCTATTCCTCCAGCATTATCTGTTACAGGACCATAAGCATCTAAAGCAACTACCATTCCAGTTAAAGCTAACATTGAAGTTACCGCAATAGCAATTCCGTACAAACCAGCTAAGCTGTTGGTGTACAAAATTCCAATTACTATAATTATTGCTGGTAATGCCGTGGCCTCCATAGAAACAGCCAGCCCCTGAATAACATTTGTGCCATGTCCTGTGGTTGATGATTTGGCTACACTTTTTACAGGTCTGTAATTTGTGCCTGTATAATATTCCGTTACCCAAATTAGCAATCCAGTAATAACCAATCCAGATATTGCACAAATATATAAATCAAATCCATCAAAATTTATTTCATTTACGCTATAATTGTTAGATAAGCCTATTGTTGAATTTGTTACCGGATGTAAAATTAATAAAGATAATAATGCTGTAGCAATAAACCCTTTATACAAAGCTCCCATTATATTTTTGCTTTTACCAAGTCTGACAAACCAAGTCCCTATGATAGATGTGATTATGCACGAACCACCGATAGCTAAAGGATAAATCATCATATTGCTATCTGAAGGAAAAAAAATTGATGCTAAAACCATGGTAGCTACAATTGTTACGGCATATGTCTCAAAAAGATCTGCAGCCATTCCCGCACAATCTCCAACGTTATCACCAACGTTATCTGCTATAACTGCAGGGTTTCTAGGATCGTCTTCAGGTATACCAGCTTCAACTTTACCAACAAGGTCAGCACCTACATCGGCTCCTTTAGTAAAAATTCCCCCGCCAAGTCTTGCGAAAATAGATATTAATGACGCTCCAAAACCTAGTGCTACTAAAGCATTAATGATATCTCTGCCTTGAACATTTAAATTGATCAAAAATAAATAATAAATTGTAATCGATAAAAGCGCTAATCCAGCAACTAATAAGCCAGTTATAGCGCCAGATTTAAATGCTATAGATAGTCCCGATTGTAAACTTTTTCTAGAAGCCTCAGCTGTTCTGACATTCGCTTTAACTGAAATTAGCATTCCCACATATCCAGCAACACCAGAAAGTGTTGCGCCAATAAAATATCCAATTCCAACTAAAATGTTAAATAAATAACTTACTACTAATAATACAATTATCCCAACAACAGCTATTGTTTTATATTGTCTGTTAAGATAAGCCTTTGCTCCAATTTGAATAGCCTCCGCTATCTCTTGCATTTTATTGTTTCCCGGACTACTTGAAAGAATTTGGCCTGAAAGTAAATAACTATAAGCAACAGCCAGAATACCTGTAAAAATTATCAAATATAAAAGTTCTATGGAATTACTCATTTTTTAAAAGATAAATGCCAAAATAATTTACAAAAGGCAAGCAAAAGTTTAACATGAGTACATTCATAAGATTTTACAACGATTTTCTCAATATTCTTGATATTTTATCTAGTATAGCGTTTAAATATTTTACTTTACTCTTTTCTAGAAAAAACTCGGCGGCCTTTAAATATTCAACTATTATTACTTTAATTGAATTATTATGTTTAAACAAAAGTTCAAAAACTGCAGCTTGAACTATAATTTTTAATATTTTGTCTGTTTTTTTAAAGTCAATATCACTTCCTAAATGTTCTGAAATAGTTTGATTTATCAACTCTTCTCTTTCTAATGTACCCTCAGTAACATCTTTAATGAACTTTTTAAATTGTGATTTTTTATAATCTAGTTTAGCTTCAGGGTTTGTCGATTGTGAATAAATATTTTGAATAATTATAACTCTCGAAGAATATAATTTATTTATCATTTATAAAAAGCTTTTTAAAGAATTTATAGATTCTTTAGATTTTTTTTTAACTCTCTTAAGGGCCTGACTAGAATTATTTGTAGTTAGTATTGAGTTAGCGATAGGCTTATTTGATTTGATCATTAACCCTATTAATGAGCTGAAAACAGAGTTGCAAATAAAGTCATAATGTGAAGTTTCTCCTTTAATAACACATCCAATAGCAATAAAACCATCATATTTTTTCAAGTTTCTTGATATCATCAAAGGAATTTCAAATGCTCCTGAAACTGAAATTACCTTCGTCCTAGTTTTTATTTTGATCAATTCTTTTAGTTGCAAATGTAACATTTTATTAGTTATATCTTTATAATAATTTGCATTTACTATTAAAATTTTTTTATTTTTATACATTTACTATCTTTTGTTTTATAATCCTTATTCCGAAACCTTCTAATCCAATTATTCTTTTAAAAGATCTAGATATTAAAATAATTTTTTTTAAACCTAAATATTTTATTATCTGAGCTCCATATCCATAATATCTTAAAATATTATTTTTACTGAATTGTTCTAATATCTTCTCTTTTTTTGATTTTTTGTCTTCAATCAATATTAATGCGTAATTTTTGAATTTATTAAGGAAATTTAGATTCCTTATAACGTCTTTGTTTTCATACAAAAAATTTTTTTTAATTTTAATCGACATTACTCTAACTGGTATTACTGATCTTGAATTAAAATTGCCTTTTTTTAAAACAAAGCTTTTTGAATTATCTAATTTATTTGTAAACGTTTTTAATATAAGGTTATTATATTTTCCTATTTTAATGGCTCTACTTGATATATTATTAATTAGTTTCTCATTTTTAATTCTATAGGCAATCAGATCAGAAATACTGCCTATTTTAATTTTATGTTTTTTTGAAAATTTTATTAAGTCATTTAATCTAGCCATCCTACCGTCTTGGTTCATGACTTCACAAATTACAGCACTTGGATTTAAATTTGCTAATTTAGAGATATCTACTGATGCTTCTGTATGTCCGGCTCTCTCTAACACGCCACCTATTCTTGAGACTAATGGAAAGACATGGCCTGGTGAAACCAAATCTTTTTTTTTGGATTTTTCATCGATTGCTGTTTTAATTGTTTTGGCCCTATCAAATGCAGATATACCTGTTGTTACACCCTTTCTAGACTCAATAGAAACTGTGAATGCTGTTTGCATCCTTGAGTTGTTAGTTGGTGACATAAGTGGTAAACCTAATTTTTTAACTTTTTTATTAGTTAGTGCTAAGCATATTAAGCCTCTTCCATGCGTTGCCATAAAATTAATTTTTTTGTAATTACATTTTGATGCAGGAACAACTAAATCACCTTCATTTTCTCTATCCTTATTGTCCACTAATAAAAATAATTTACCCTTTTTAGCGTCTTTAATTATTTCTTTTACTGGAGATAAAAAATTTTTTTTCATGATTATTTTGAAATCTTATGTAAATATTTTGCTAGCATGTCAAATTCAATATTAACTTTGCTCGACTTTTTTAACTTATTCAGATTAGTAAGTTTGAGAGTATGAGGGATTATTACGATTTGGAAACCATCTTTGGTTAATTTAGAAATTGTTAATGATACACCGTTTAAACCAACAGAGCCTTTTTCAATTATATATTTGTTAAAAATGGACGGTATTCTAATATTTATAAACCAGGCTTTATCTTTTATGTTTATATTTTTAATCATGCCAGTGCAATCGACATGACCAAAGAGGTAATGGCCAGATATATTTTGTCCGTGTTTTAATGATTTTTCTAAATTAATGTGATCTCCAATTTTACAGTTTTTAAACCTAGTTTTGTTTAATGTTTCTCGTGACAAGAAAAAGAATAATTTTTTTTTCTTAATTTTAGTTAAAGTTAAACATGTGCCGTCACAACTAATAGATGATCCAATTTCGTTTTTTGTAACTTTTAAATTAGTTAAAATGCCAATTACAATACTATCTTTGTTTTTGCTGATTTCTGTTAATTTGCCTTGATTATAAATTATACCGTTAAACATTATTTTAATTTTATCTTAAACAGGCTGTCTCCATAAAGATAGACGGGTATTTTACTTTTTAATTTAATCTTTTTAATAGGACTTATCGTATCATTATTGTATCCATATTTCTTTAAATTTTGACTAGATTTGAATATATATAAATTATCTATTAACTTACTCTTGATCAAAAAATTTAAATAAGTAAGCCCACTTTCAACTAAAACTCGAGTATATTTTTTAGAGAGTATTTTAAAAATTTTTAAATAGTCATCACTTGTATCCATTTTCTCCAATAATACGACTTCAATTTTTTTTTTTCTAAAAAAGGAAATTTTTTTTTTATTTTTACTTATTGTAAAAATTTTTATTTTCCTATTTAAATTTGATTTAAATATTTTTAAATTTCTTTTTATTTTGAGAAATCTATCAATAATTACTATATCCGGACTTTTATCCTCTAAACCCTTTATTCTACAATTTAATAGAGAGTTGTCTTTATTAATTGAATACGATGTTGAAAGTAAACAATCGTAAGTGGATCTATAGTATTGACCTCTTAGCCTCGACACTTCATTCGTTATCCATTTATTTTTTTTATTTATCGTAAAAAAATCTTTTGATATTGCTAACTTTGCGTCAATTAAAGGGAGCTTTTTTTTATTTCTTAATTTATGACTTTTATAAAAATCATTTCCCTTCGATTTTAAGATATTTTTTTTTACTATAATTTTATTTTTTTTTAAAATGTTTGCTGATTTGCCCTTTGTCCTTAAATCAAAATCTTCGATAGAATAGAATACTTTTTTGATCTTCTTTTTTATAATTGAGTTTACACAGGGGGGTGTATTACCAAAATGATTACAAGGTTCCAAAGTGACATATAATGTGCAATCTTTAAAATTTTTTTTTTGATTTAAGGCTTTATGCTCAGCGTGTGGCCTTCCATTTATAGAAGTTGTGCCGGTAGATATTATGCTACCATTTTTTTCAACCACACAGCCTACTGATGGATTTGTTTTTGTGGAACCTAAATTAATTCTAGCCTGTTGAAAGGCTAATTCAAGGCAATTTATGTTAAATTTATTGACCTTATTTCTTTTTAGATCTGCCATGAAGCTCATCTATATATTCACCGAACTCACCGATCTCTTTAAAATTTGTGTAAACTGAAGCAAATCTTATGTATGCTATTTTATCAAGTTCTTTAAGCTCATCCATAACTTTTTTACCAATAACACTAGATTGAATTTCTGATTGTCCCATTTCTTCCAACTCCCTTGAAATTTTTGAAACTACTTTTTCGGTTGTGTCAGAGTCAATTGGTCTTTTTTTTAATGCAGTGAAAAGTGACTTAGCTAATTTTTCGCGATCAAATGGACTTCTCCTTCCATTTTTTTTTATAACAGTCAATTCCCTGAATTGAACTCTTTCAAATGTGGTAAACCTTTGACCGCCGCTACAAGTACAAACTCTTCTTCGTCTTATTGCTGTTCCATCTTCTGTTGGTCTTGAGTCAACTACTGAAGTATCTTTTTCCCTACAAAAAGGACATATCATAGATAGACCTTTAATTACTATATATTGGAAAAGATGTACATAGATCAATCACTTCTTTTTTAACCTCTTGCTCTATTTTAGAGTTATCTTCGAGATTCTTAGATAAGCCTTTAAGAGTCTTAGTTATTAGTTGACCAATTAAAATGAACTCTTCTTTTCCAAAGCCTCTTGTTGTGCAAGCAGGTGTCCCTAGTCTTATCCCGGAAGTAATCATTGGGCTCTGTGTATCAAAAGGAATACCATTTTTATTACAAGTAATGTTGGCATTGCCTAAAGATTTTTCAGCATCTTTACCAGTCAAATTATATGGTCTTAAATCGACCAGCATTAAATGGGTATCTGTTCCTCCAGAAAAAATTTTGAAATCATTCTTAATTAATGTATCTGCTAAAATTTTAGCATTTGAAATAACATTTTTTGTGTATTCTCTAAAATTTGAGTGTAAAGCCTCCTTGAAACAAACTGCTTTTGCTGCAACAACATGCATTAATGGTCCACCTTGTAATCCAGGAAAGACAGCACTATTAAACTTTTTAATTAAATCCTCTTTGTTAGTTAGTATGATACCACCTCTTGGACCTCGTAAAACTTTATGTGTTGTTGATGTGACCACATCTGCGTAATCTGCAGGATTTGGATATTCTTTTCCCGCTACCAATCCTGAGAAGTGCGCCATGTCAACAAGTAAGTACGCTCCAACTTTGTCTGCAATTTCTCTAAATTTTTTAAAATCTATCACTCTAGAATAAGCGCTACCGCCAGCAATTATTAATTTAGGTTTATTTTTAACTGCCAACTCTTCGACTTGGGCATAATCAATTAATCCAGTTTCTTTATTAACTTCATAATGCAAAGCATTAAACCATTTTCCGGATTGTGCCGGTTTAGCTCCATGAGTTAGGTGACCTCCGGAATTTAAACTCATAGCTAAAGTAGTATCACCTGGTTTTAACAGGGCAAGATAAACTGCTCCGTTTGCTTGAGCACCAGAGTGAGGTTGTACGTTTGCAAATTTACAATTGAAAAGTTTTTTAGCTCTTTCAATTGCTAAGTTTTCTGAAATATCAACAAACTCACACCCACCGTAATATCTTTTTCCAGAATAACCTTCAGCATATTTATTGGTCAAAACTGATCCTTGTGCATCTAAGACAGCTTTTGATACAATATTTTCAGATGCAATTAATTCTATGTGCTCGTTTTGGCGATTAAATTCCTTTTTGATTGAATTAAAAAGTTCAATGTCAGATGTTTTTAAATCATCATCAAAAAAATTTGAAACTAGACTTTTAATTTTAGTAACTGTCGACATAATTAAATTTTTTTAACTCTTCTTTGGTGCCTGCCTCCCTCAAACTTTGTATTTAAAAAAGTACTCAATATTTTCTTTATATCTTTTTTTTTTGTTAGTCTAGCACCTAAGCATAATATATTAGCATTATTATGAGCTCTACACAAATAAGTAGATTTTAAATTATAGCATACTGCGGCTCTTATTCCTCTTTGTTTATTAGCTGATATTGCCATACCGGTGCCTGATCCACAAACTAGTATGCCAATATGGCTCTTTTTCGATTTCACTCTAATTGCAATTTTTTTTGCAAAATCAGGATAATCTACAGAATTGTCGCTATATGGTCCAAGATCTATTGTAGATATTTGATTTCTTATTAATAAATCTTTAATGATTTCTTTTAAATCAAAACCTGCATGATCCGATGCTATACAAATTTTTTTAAATAGTGAGTTCAAAGTTTTAAATTTTATGTTAATTAACTATAGTTAAATAATAATATATTTATCATACAAAAAAAAGTTTAATATTTTAAAATATGAAATATCCTGGAAAATATCCAAAAACAAGACTTAGAAGAAATAGGACGCATGACTGGGTAAGAAGACTTGTTTCAGAAAATAGCCTTACCTCTAGTGACTTAATTTTACCAGTCTTTGTATGTGATGGACGCAATAAAAAAGAAAAAATAAAGTCAATGCCTGGTGTATTCAGATATAGTGTTGATAATTTAGAGCCTATAATTAATAAAGCTACCAATTATAAAATTCCTCTAATAGCTTTATTTCCATCAACACCTAAGAATAAAAAGGATCCATACGGAAGTGAAGCATTAAATGAAAATAATTTGATATGTCAGGCCTTAAGGAAAATAAAAACAAATAATAAAATTGGTATAATGTGCGATGTTGCGTTAGATCCTTACACTTCGCATGGTCATGACGGAATTATAAAAAATAAATATGTGCTAAATGACGAAACTAATGATATTTTAGTTAAACAAGCACTTTTATATGCTGAAATGGGATGTGATATAATCGCCCCCTCTGATATGATGGATGGCAGGATTGGTTTAATAAGAAAAAATCTCGATAAAAATAATTTAAAAAATATTAAAATCTTATCTTACGCTACAAAATATGCTTCAAATTTTTACGGACCCTTTAGAGACGCTGTGGGATCACAAAAATTACTTAGTGGTGACAAAAAGACTTATCAGATGGATAATCGAAACTCGGATGAGGCACTAAGAGAAGTTTTTTTAGATATTAAAGAAGGCGCAGATTTTGTTATGGTAAAGCCAGGTATGCCTTATCTTGATATAATAAAATTAATCAATGATAATTTTAAAATTCCAATTTTTTCATACCAAGTTTCAGGTGAGTATAGTTTGCTAAAAAATGGGATAAACAAAAATATTATTAACAGAGAGGCTATATCGGAAACTATAATGTCTTTAAAAAGAGCTGGCTCATCAGCCATTATAACTTATTTTGCCTTAGAATTAGCAAAAGAACTCAAAAATAATTTTCTAAAGTAAATCTAAATTTGGGAAATTGAATATTATTAATTAAGAAAAATTTGTTCATTAAAAGCTTTCGGGTAAACACTAAACCTTTTTTAATATCTGAGTTATTAACATCTCCCAGTTTGTTAAAGATAAACAACGGAATCTCATAAGCAGTTCCATCAATTACAAAATTTTGAAAATTTACATTTTTTTTTGATTTAAGTTTATTGTATTCAATTCCAAAACCCAACTCTTGAATTAAATAAATTTCCCATGCAATGTAATATTGTATCCATTTGCTTTCATCTAACTTATCGAAAAAATCAACAAGAGAATAAAAAATTTTCGAATTTTTTTGCATTTCAGGTAACAATAAATTTAACATTGCTGTTAAAGAGCTAATTGAACACATTCTTTTTTTGTCATCAAAATACTTGGGTGAAATTGGATCAATAATTTCTGGTTGGAAATATCCAATTTGTTTATCATTTTTACTTTTATGATTTATATATATTTTGTTTCCAATTTGTAAAAAATTTTTTATTTTTCTTGAATTGCCTCCATAAACAATACCAGAGACTTTTCCGTAATTTTTAGTGAAGACATTTATTATGTTGGCATTTTCTCTAAACTTCCTTTTTGCTAACAAAAATCCTTCATCTTCCCAATCAATCATATCTATTTAATTCTTAATACTTTTATCAATTTTTTTGCTGCGTTTTGTTGAGCAATTTTTATTGAATTGCCATTAGCAGAGATCTTTTTACTTTCAGGTATTTCCACTTCGACTTTGAAAATTGGGTTATGTTGTGGCCCCGCTCTATTTTGTATTGAATATTTTGGAAGTTTTTTAAATTTTTTTAAACAATATTCTTGTAGTTTTGTTTTTGGATCAACAAATAATTGGAATGACTTATTTAAATGTTCATTCCAGTGAGTTTCCACAAATTTTTCACATAATTTAAAACCTTGATCCAAGTAAATTGCTCCAATTAAAGCCTCTAAACAGTCACTAATTATTTTTTCATCAGATTTCTCTGCTTTTTTGTAGCTATCTCCTAAAAACATAAAATTTCTTAAATTTAATTTTTTGCCAACTTTTCCGCATGTTTTTTTATTTACCAAATTTGCAAATTTCTTATCTAACACACCCTCTTTGTCATCTGGAAATTTACTCATTAAATATTTTGATATAATTAAACCAAGAACTCTATCGCCCAAAAACTCCAAAATCTCGTTATTATTTATCTTGTCATAACTTTTGTGGGTTAAACTTTTTCTTAACAAACTGTCATCTTTAAATCTTACATTAATAATGCTTGAAAAGTTATTTATATTTTTTTTCATTATAAGCTTTTAAAAAATCTATTTAATCTTATTGATTTCTTTATGTTCCAAAATTTAATAATTGGACTTATCAATGTATCGTTAGAAAAAAAAATTAAATTTGCCTTTCCTACAAGGTTAATTTTATTTACATATCCAACCTGAGATAAAAATCTGCTATCAGTAGAGCAATCTCTATTGTCTCCCATTAAAAAAAAGTGATCTGTAGGGACGATGTACTTATCTGTATTCTTTAAAGTGCCAATACTATTGTAAGCTGTAATGTACGAAGTTCCATTTGTAAGTGTTTCTTGATAAATATTTGTTTTATATTCTCTATCGGCGCCACATCTTATCTTAATATCATTATCTATTTTTTTTCTTTCAATCTTCTTGTCGTTAAGAAAAATATCTCCGTTTATAAATTGAACGCTATCTCCCGGAAGTCCTATTAATCTTTTAATATAATCAGTCCGATTATCTGCCGGTGTTTTAAAAACAACTAGATCTCCCCTTTTTGGCGTTTCATAAAAATATCTATGGGATGTGAAATTTGGACTAAAGGGAAAGGAGTGCTTGCTAATTCCGTAAGAGTATTTTGTCACGAAAATTCTATCGCCTATTAATAGTGTCGGCTCCATAGATGAAGATGGAATATAAAAGGGTTGAATTATTAAAGATCTAATTATAATAGCAATTAACAAAGCAATTATAATGGTTTTAACGTTTTCAATAATAATTTTTTTATAAGATTTTTTCATTTAACAATTACAACTGATGCTACGGCATAATTTTTTTCATCTGATAAAGATAAATAGACTTTAAATTTTTTTCTTATAATCATTTTTACGATTCTATAACTTTTTTTTTTAAGTTCCAAAAATGGTCTGCCGCTATTGTTATTATTTATTTCTATTTCATTGAAACTTAAACCTTTTGAAATTCCGGTGCCTAGCGCTTTAGCAAATGCCTCCTTCGCAGCAAATCTTTTTGCGTAACAAGAAAACTTATTTTTAAGTTTCTCACAAGATTTTATTTCATTTTTTGTAAAAATTCTTTCCTTTATTTTTTTATTTTTTGTAATCAAAGACTTTATTCTTTTAATTTCAACGATATCAATTCCATTGCCATAAATATTCATATTCATTTGATGATTTTTTTGAATTTTTTAATAACTGTTTTTAAACTGTAAAAAATTGACTCACCTATCAAAAAGTGACCAATGTTAAACTCATTTATATATTTTATCTTTGATAAAATTTTCGCTGATTCATAAGTTAAACCATGACCAGCATGAACATCTAGTCCTAAACTAAATCCTAATTTTGCAGCTTTCTCAATTTTACTCAGCTCTATTTTGTAATTTTTCTTTTTATTTACTAAATTACATAGTTTGCCAGTATGTATTTCTACACAATCTGCATTGTAATATAATTTTGACATCTTGATATCGTCAATATTTGGCTCAATAAAAAGACTTACGCGTAATTTTTTTTCTCTTAATTTTTTGATAAATTTTTTTAAATTTTTCTTTTTGTAATTGAGATTTAAACCGCCTTCAGTTGTGATTTCCTTCCTTTTTTCTGGGACAATACATATAAATTGGGGCTTTTCTCTTAAAGCTATGCTTAACATTTCTCTTGTTGAAGCTATTTCAAGGTTTAATGGTATTTTTAATTTTTTTTTAATTATCTTTAAATCTTGATCTCTAATGTGTCTTCTGTCTTCTCTTAAATGTATAGTTATTGAATCTGCCCCGCTTTTTTGAGCAAGTATTGCTGCTCGTAATGGATCTGGGTATATGTCTCCTCGTGCATTTCTGACTGTAGCGACGTGATCAATATTTACACCTAGCCTAACTTTTTTAATCATTAAAGTTTTCTACTTCCTGGTTTAATGGGTTTTATCTTAGTTAAAGCTTTTGGCAAATCTTGTTTTTTATATGATGGAATATTTAATTTGACCTGAGATATAATTTTTTCCTTAATTTTTGACTTTCCATTAGTTCTATCTATAATGCATGCAAAGGCTGAGACTTTAGCACCGTACCTGGACACTAACCTTTTACATTCTAAGCTAGATTTACCCGTTGTAATAACATCTTCAACAATCAAAACTTTTGATTTTTTTTTTATAAAGAAATTACGCCTTAATCTAAAAATATTATTTTCTCTCTCAGCAAATATTGTTTTTGTCTTCAACAATTTTCCAATTTCATAACCTATTATTATACCACCCATAGCCGGCGATAGAATAATATCAAACTTTGAGGCACCTTTTTTTATTTTTGCAGCTAATGATCTGCATATACTTAATGCTTTAGTAGGATTGCTTAGTAATTGAGCGCATTGTACGTATCTTGGGCTGTGTAAGCCAGACGATAGAATAAAATGTCCGTCTATTAATGCTTTAGTTTCTCTTAAAATTTTCAAAGATTTTGCGTAAGAAGTCATTTTTTTTATGTTTATGTCTTATAATTTTAAAATTTAAATTTTTTTGCTTAATTTGACTTATTAGACTTGTAAAATCCTTTAAATTTTTAATTTGTATATCAAATGAAAATTGTAAATAACTGGATTTTCTTTTAATTAGTTCCACGTTTATAATATTACTATTATTAATACCAATTAAAGTACTTATTTCACCCAACATCCCTGGTTTATGGGGAAGATCAATTAATAAGGTGGAATTATAAATTTTCTCTTTTTTAAATGATTTTTCATCAGATCTATTTTGCCAATATCTTCTTATTGCTGCTCTAGCTTTTCCAGTTTTTGAGGTAGATAGCCAATGTAATGATGGCGAAACCTTTTTTGAAGTAACAATTTTAATCATATCTCCATTTTTAAGATTCGTTTGTAACGGCATCTTTTTTCCATTAACTTCGCATCCAATAGCTGTATCACCTATTTTAGTATGGACTGCATAAGCAAAATCTATGGGTGTTCCATTTTTTGGTAATTTAATTACAGCGCCCTTAGGTGTAAAACAAAATACGTTGTCTTGAAACATCTGGAGTTTAGTAAACTCATAATAATGTTCTGGACTGTTACCTTGCTCTATAATTTCAACTAAATCTCTAAGCCAATCATATTCTTTCCAAGATAATGCAGAAATCTTC
>MDSW01006245.1_pt1 | contig 24521 bp, 28 predicted proteins | sample 811171 | NCBI WGS metagenome assembly MDSW01 (sample SAMN05326641, study PRJNA326480) | marine metagenome | isolation source: seawater | place: Atlantic Ocean: North West | collected 2012 | reverse complement strand
TTTTTTATAAACCAAGATTTTAAATCTATATCGTCATCAACACTTATTAAAAACTCTTCATAATCAAAAAATATTTTTTCATTTAAGTAATTATTTTCTGACGGGTGATAAAGTAAATTTCTTTGGTAAAAATACGTAAAAACTAAAATCACAGAATAGGCTAATATTACAGAGGATAAGAAAAAGTATAAAAATTTCATTTTATGCTGCCTTTCTTGCTAAATATACTCCAACGAAAACAAGAGAAGCCCCGTAATAATGAAAACTTAAAAGAGGTTCATCGAATAAAACAATTCCATAAATTGCTGAGTAAATAGCAAAAATATAAAGTGTAAAACCTGCTAAAGAGGCCCCAACATATTTTTGTACTTTCGTATAAAGAGTAAAAGCAATTATTCCAGGAGAAATAGCTGCAAAAAATATCCAAAAAAGGAAATTTGTGTTAAAAATTGTGCTTGATAAATAAACTTCTTCAATAAAATAAAATGGAAACAAAGACATTGCTCCAAAAAAAGCGATTAAAGTAAACCGAGCCATTATGCTAAAATTACTTTTCCAATTTATTAAAAAAATTGAATAAATAGCCCAACCTATTGAAGCTCCAATCATCCATAAATCCCCTGTGGTGAATTTGAAATTTACTAAAAGAGTCAAATTTCCCTTACAAATAATAGTTAAAACTCCAATTATACATACCAACAAACCCGCAAATCTTGCTAAGGTAATTTTATCTTTGAAAAATAAAACAGATAAAACGATAATGAATATCGGCGATGAGGTATAGATTATTCCCATATTAGCCATTGTTGTTGTCATTCCAGCGATAAATGGGAAAGCCCCACAAATTCCACAACCTGTTAAACCTAAGAAAAAAAGTTTTAAAATTTCTCTTTTTAAAAATTTTTTTTTTTGAAAAATTTCATTGTAAACAAATGGAAAAAGAATAATAAAAACTGTTAGCCATCTCCAAAAAGCCAGTGAGATTGGAGGTACGAATTCAACACCGCCTCTAGCAACTATTATATTTGATGCCATAAATATCGGTTGAATAAATAATAGAGTATAGGGAAGAAAATTAGTTTTTTTTATCAAAAAAGGCTTCATAAAGCATCATGCAGATTACTAAGCCCATTAAAATATAAACAGGTAATACATCTTTGAAACCTATCATCGAAGAACGAGTTAAGGTGGTAGCTAGACCGACTAGGAAAGCTATTGCCACACTACACCCAATTATAGTCGTTAATTTACTCATTAATCTTTACAATTTTTTTCTAACCAATTAGCTGTACCAAGAAATCTTAAATCATCTAATTTATCACCAACTAATTGAATTCCTAATGGTAGATTATTTTCACCTGATAGTAAAGGCAGTGAAATTGCTGGCAAGCCCATGTAAGTCCAAATTGTGCAAAATTCAGGACTACCAGTTGATTTAAGACCTTTGTCGGCTACTCCTGTCGATGAAGGAGTTAAAACTCCATGATAATCCTCAAATACCTCGCTATAAGATCTATAACTTTGTTCCATAAAATCTACAGCTTCTGTATATTGGCTTCCTGAGTATTTCATTCCTCTCTCAATGGCTTCTACTAATTTTTTACCGAGTTTTTTTTTTGAATTTTTATAAAACTTTTGAAAACTGTTTGCCATATCGGTTTCATGAATTATTTGATGATGATGATGGATGTCTTGAAAATATGAAGGCTCATCAAAAATCTCAATATTTTTTTTAAATTTTTTAATAAGGAACTCAAAAGCTTTTTGTGACTCTTTATCTATATTTTTCCAGTTTTTAGTTTTGTAAAATATAAATTTTGGTTCAAAATGTGGCCCTTTTTCACACTCTTCAATCATTCTATCTGCAGAATAATGAATTGTGTCTTTATCATATAAATCTTTTTTAATAAGTGATTTTGAAATTAAAGCTACATCCATAACACTCTTTCCAAACACACCTATATGATCTAGTTTCGATGATTGTTTTAAAACACCGTTTCGAGAAATTAGACCAAAAGAAGGTTTATAACCTACAACACCGCAATATGATGCAGGTCTAATTATTGACCCTTTGGTTTGCGAGCCCAAAGAAAGTGGTGTCATAAAAGCTGCAACCGCGGCTGCAGAACCGCTTGATGAACCTCCAGGTGTTCTGGATTTATCATGGGGATTAGTTGTTTTACCAGGGTCAAAATACGCAAGTTCAGTTGTAACTGTTTTTCCCATGATAATTGCTCCAGAGATTTTTAAGAGATTTACAACTTCGGCATCTGAACTTTCTGGCATTCCTTTTCTTAGAACAGTCCCACATTCAGTTGGCATATCTTCTGTTCCAATAATATCTTTAATACCTACTGGTAGCCCATGAAGAGGACCCAGTGGTTTACCAGATTTTCTATACTCGTCCTTTTCCTGAGCTTTTTCTAAAACTGTTTTTCCATCTATATATGCCCAAGCTTTTACATCTTTTTCAAATTTTTTTATCCTTTCTAAATAAGCTTTACAGGTTTCAACACAAGTGACCTCTCCTTTTTTTAATTTCTCAACTAATTCATTAGCTGAGAGTGATATAATTTTTTCCATTTATTAGAAACTAATTAGCAAAAAGTGTTTCTGGAAGCCAGAGAGCTATTCCAGGAAATACGTACATTAAAACCATTGCTGAAATTACAATTAGAAGAAATGGCATTATGCCCCTAAAAATATCCATTAACTCTACATTTTTAGTTTGAACCCCTTTCAAATAGTACGCGGACATAGCCATTGGAGGTGTTAAAAATGAAGTTTGTAAATTTAAAGCAATTAGCATTGCAAAGAAATATGGGTTTACTCCAAAAAATTCAACTAAAGGTAAAAATATGGGGACAAAAATTATAAGTATTTCAGTCCATTCTAATGGCCAACCGAGCAAAAATATAATTAACTGAGTAATAATTAAAAATTGCCAAGGTGCAAGGTTCATAGATTTAAAAAAGTGCTCAAAAACTTCGTGTCCACCAAGATAAGAAAAAACAGAAGCGAAAGTCCAGGACCCAATAAACAACCACATAATCATTGCAGTAGTTTTTGCGGTTAAAAATACCGACTCTTTAAGATTTTTCCATTTTAAAGTTTTATAAAAATAAGAGAGAACTAAAGCACCGAACGCACCCACTGCGGCTGCCTCTGCAGGAGTGGCTAAACCACCTAGAATAGTTCCTAGCACAAGAATAATGAGAGAAAATAATGGTAAAAAGGAAACTAGAACCTCCTTCATTATTACAGCCGTCGGAGGAATTTCCTCTTGCGGCGGCTTAGGCGCTATAGATGGGTTCAAGTAAGCTCTAGTAACTGCATAAGCAATGTATAACCCAGCCAATAAAAGTCCTGGAAATATTGCTGCAGCGAATAATCTAAGTGGTGATAATTGTGCAATTACAGAATAGACGATCAACATTATGCTTGGAGGAATTAAAATTCCCAAACAACCACCTGAGCAAATTACTCCTGAAGCAAATTTTTTATCATAACCTGCCTTTACCATAGCGGGCCAGGCTAGAAGACCCATTAGTGTCACAACCGCGCCTATAATACCTGTGGCAGTGGAAAATAATGCGCATGTAATTAATGCTGCTACCGCCATAGAAGCCGGCAATTTATGTGAGGCTAATCTAATTGCAAAAAATAATCTTGAGACTATTCCAGCTCGCTCTACCAAATAACCCATAAATAAAAATAAGGGTACAGCAGTCAGAACAGTATTATCCATTACAGTGTAAGTATTTTGAACAAATAATTGAAAAATTCTATTATCTAGTAAATGCTCCATTCTTGTAGGATCATAATAAGCGTAATAACCGAAACCCACTCCCATGGCCATTAATGTAAAAGCAATTGGGAAACCTAAAAGAACAGCTAATAAAAAAATTGCCATCATCATGATTGCTATTTCTGGATTTGTTAAACTAAATAACATCTTTTTGATCCTCGTCTTGTGATGTACGCATTAAAATTTTTTCTGTTTCCTCTGCTACTACCATTCTTGCAGGCCAATGTCCTGTTTGGATACAAATTATAGATCTAAACACCTCGCTTACTCCTTGAATAATTAATAAAACCCCGGCAGCAGGTATCAGGGACTTTGCCATGTAAATTTGAATTTGAGCGGGGCTATTCCAACTTGTTTCTTTAATCTTCCATGCAAGGGAAGCATATTCGTAACCATAAAAAGCCAAAGCTAATACACCTGGAAAAAAGAATATAAAGTAAAGAACAAGATCAATATAACCTTGGGTCCTAGGTTTAAATAATCTATATATTACATCTCCTCTCACATGCGCCTCGGTAGAAAGTGTATATGCGCCTGCCATCATGAATATAGCCCCGTACATTTGTAGACTAAAGTCGAAATTCCATAGAGTTGGCGCATTAAAAACTTTTGCCATAAAAACTTCATAGCAAGTTCCACCCATCAAAATTACAATAAGCCATGAAAAGGCTTTACCAGCGGATGTACTTAAGTGATCTGCAAAATAAATAAATCCTCTCATATATTAAAACTAATATAAATATTCAGTAATTGCTATAAAAAAAGGGGGCATAAAGCCCCCCATTTTTTTGAAATTTAAATTATATTAAATTTTTACTTTTGCTAAGCTTCCAAACTCATTTTCATAAGCCAGTCTATAATTAGGCTGATTCATCAATAAGTATTTCATTACTCTCTTAGCGTAAGTTTTTTGTGAGTCTACAATCTTTTTAAAGAAAGGATCTTTTTTATTGAAGTCTCCAATAACTTTATCCCATCCTTTTAATTGCTCACCTAAAATCGCATCTGAAGTTTGATAAACATTTACTTTGTGCTGATTCATCAACTTAGATAGATCGGCAGAATATCTCACAAGTGCTTTAAAGTAGTTGTCTGAATTCGCAGCATAAGCAGCATTCTTCAGAATAGCCTGATGTTTAGGTTCTAAACTGTTAAATGTCTTTTTATTAATTGGAATTTCAAACATCTCTTGTGACTGGTGAAAACTTCCTAAGTGATAATGCTTAGAAACATCCTGCATACCAAATTGTGAGTCTGAAGTTGGGTTGTTAAACTCAGCAGCTTCGATCAAACCAGTTTTCATAGCTGGTTGTATCTCTCCTCCTGGTAATTGTCTAACTACCATTCCCATAGCTGTAAGAACGTTTGTTGCTAATCCTACAGTTCTGTACTTCATACCTTTTACATCAGACACTTTTGTTACGTTTTTCTTAAACCATCCAAAAGGCTGAGCTGGCATCGGCATATGGAAGAAACCAATATAGTCAAAACCAACTTTTGCTAAAGTTTCTTCATATAGTTTTCTACCTCCACCGTACTCTATCCAACCCATTACTTCTTGGGATGATAAGCCGTATGATGGACCAGTACCAAATAATGATGCTGCTGGGTTTTTACCATACCAGTAAGCAGTTACCCAGTGTCCCATATCTAAAACACCTGAGCTTACCGCTTGTCCTATCTCGGAAGTTTTTACAACTGCTCCAACTGGCTGAAGGTCAACTTTAAGTTCACCACCAGACATATCCTGAACCATTTTGGCATAATCGCCTGCCATTTCGAAGAATATGTTTGCACCAGAAGGCCAAGCTGCTTGCATCTTTAAAGTCTTAGGAGCACCAAATGCAACGTTAGGCATTGCAACTGTTGCTGCTGCTGCTGCACCTGTTGCTGCAGCTACTTTAAAGAACTTACGTCTTGAAGGAGTTTTTACTCCTCTTATCTTTTTCTTAGACATATGTCCCCCCTTAATTATTAATTAATAAAAATTATTTAAGCACAAACTTCTATTAGAGTCTGCAAGTAATTAAACTTTTTATTACAATCTGTAATTGTATTAGTTGACTAAATCTAGAGGTTTTTCACCATTAAAAAACATTTCTAGATTTTTTGTCGCCCTGTAAAGCATATCCCATCTTGTTCTCTTCGTTGCGCTTCCTAGATGTGGAAGTAAAAAGATGTTTTTTAATTTTAAATACTCTGGATGGATCTTTGGCTCACCATTATAAACGTCTAGACCGTAGGCAAATACTTTTCCGTCCTTCAAAGCCTTAATCATTGCATCATCGTCGACGATATCCCCTCGAGCGGAGTTTCCAATTACACAATTTGGAGCTAAATATTTTAACGTTTTTTCATTGATAATTTTGGTAGTCTCTTGTGTTGCTGGACAATTAATCGACAGAAAATCACAATTTTCCAAAAATGATTTAATATCTTTGTGAAAAACAGCTCCCTCTTCCAAGTTGTCTGAAAGCTTGCTTCTATTATGATAATGAATTTCCATATTAAACCCTCTAGCTCTTTTTGCTACAGCTCGACCAATTCTACCCATCCCAAGTATTCCTAATTTTTTATTAGACATTTGCTTTCCAAGTAAAAAATCAAAAGACCATTTCCAATCTTGTTTCTCCGCTGCTTCTCTTCCCTCAAAAGCTCTTCGAGATGCACCTAGCAATAATAAAATAGCAACATCGGCAGTAGCATCAGTCAAAACTTCAGGAGTATTAGTCACTGATATATTTTTTTCTCTTGCTGCCTTTACATCAATATTTCCGAAACCAACTGCTCCATTAGCAATAATTTTTATATTTTTTGATAATTTTAAAATTGTGTCTTTATTCAACGAATCAGTGACAGAGCTTAAAATACCGTCACAATTTTTAGAACCCTCTATAATTTCTTTTGTAGAATAAATTCTGTCGTCTTGATTTAAGACTACCTCAAAAATACTTTTAAGTTTTTCTTCATTTTCTTTAAGTAATTTTCTTGTGACAAATATTTTTTTCATAAATTACTTATGTTAGGTGGCTTATTACCTCCTGTAAGCCAATTGATAACTTCTACTGTATGTATTATCGGGATATTTGTTCCTGAAGATATTTGGGTTATACAGCCAATATTGCCAGTTGCAATAAAATCTGGAGATATCTTTTTAATATTATTTACTTTATTTTTAAGTAATTCACCTGCAATTTTTTGTTGCAAAATATTATAAGTTCCAGCTGACCCACAACATAAATGCCCCTCTGGAATCTCAAGTATTTTGTTGCCAGATTTTTTTAAGAGTTCTATTGGTTCATCATGAACCTTTTGTCCGTGTTGCATAGAACAGGCGGAGTGATAAGCTATGTTATAAGTTTTTTCATTATTTTTGAAATCAAGTTTAAGATTATTTATCAAAAACTCCGTCACGTCTTTAGATAGTTCTGAAATTTTTTTTGCCTTTTTTTTCATTTCACTGTCATCTCTAAATATAAAACCATAATCTTTAAGAGTAGTTCCGCAACCTGATGTATTACTTATTATTGCATCAAGACCATTATCTAGATACTCTTTATACCAATAATTAATATTTTTTTTGAAAGACTCATTAGCTTTTTTTTCTTTTCCTAAATGATGATTTAAAGATCCGCAGCAATCAATTTCTGGAAGTACAGCAACTTCTACAGAATGTCGATTTAGAAGTTCAATTGTTGCTTCATTAATCTCTGGAGAGAGGACTCTTTGAACACAGCCTGTAAGTAGTGCTACCCTTGATATTGTTTTATTTGTTTTACTTTTATATATTTTTTTAGTTTCAAGTTTTGCTTTTTGTATTCGCTTCGGCATTAAAGAAAGGGAATTCTTTAAAAATTTTGGTAAGAGAAATTTAAAAGGAATTATTATTTTTGTCAAAAATGTTAATAACTTAAAAAGTCTTGGATTAGGTAAAATTAAAGATAGTACATCTCGAAATATTCTTTGGAGGATTGGCCTTTTGTATGTTCTCTCGATGTGATTTCTTCCGTGATCAATCAAGTGCATATAATTTACACCAGATGGACATGTTGTCATACAGGCATAACATGATAAACATCTATCAATATGTTTAACAACTTTTTCATTTGCGGGCTTGTTATTTTCAAGCATATCTTTAATCAAATAAATTCTTCCTCTTGGTCCATCTAATTCATCACCGAGAACTTGATAAGTAGGACATGTTGAATTGCACATTCCACAGTGAACACATTTTCTTATTATACTTTCGCTAGATTTATTTTCTACATTTCCAATTTGATCTGATTTAAATGAAGTTTGCATATTATATACCGCTATACATTTTACCTGGATTCAAAATTCTTTTTGGATCGAAGCTTTTTTTTATTTTCTCACTTATTTTAAATTTTATTGGATCAATCTTAAAAACATCTAGCCCTGCCTTTAAACTATCGTCAAGTTTTATGATAGTAAAATAACCATTTGCTTTATCAGTCATTTTATTAATATCCTTTATTATTGATGCATTGATTTTTTCAATTTCCATCCAAATTAAATTTCCTCCCCAGTCAATAAAATACCTTGACGAAATTTTTTTCAAGCTATTTATTATATTTAATGTCTCGGATGGAGGTGTAACAATTCTAATTAAATTCTTATTAGTATTGCTAAAAACCTTTAGATCTCTCGTATTACTCCAAAATATTCTAGATTGTTCATCATTTAAAAAATTAATTTCATCTCTTAAAAGCCCGAGCTCCTCAATTAACTTTTGTACTCTGTCATCAATTGAGGATGAAACACCTTCTACTCTTAAAGCCGTCAAGGGACCTTTGTTTACAAGATCGTTAAGTTTAAATTTTTCATTAAAATATTCGGGATAAAAAACAGCTCCTGAAATATCAGATGATGAGGATAAGGCAATATTTAAATAATCTAGAGACTTTTTTAATTGAGCATTATGAATAATTAAACTTTTAATACTAGGCGGTTTTGGCAAAACTTTTATGGAAATTTCAGATATGACCGCTAAAGTTCCATATGAGCCAGTAATTATTTTTGACAAATCATAACCTGTAACATTTTTTACAACTGTGCCGCCTGATTTTACTGAGTCTCCTCTTCCAGTGATAATTTTTACTCCTAACACATGGTCTCTCACACTGCCGGATTTAAATCTTCTTGGACCAGAAAAATTACAAGCCATAGTTCCACCTATCGTACCTGGGTTGCTTTTGCCTTTAAAAATATAACCAAAATCTGTTGGTTCAAATGCCAATTGTTGATTATGTTTTTCGAGTTCCTTTGAAATTTCATTTATTGGAGTTCCAGATTTTACTTTTATGTAAAGTTCCTCTGGCTCATATTTTATTATTCCACTATAACCAGATAAATCTATAGTTTTCTCTGACTGGAAATTTCTGCCTATATTTGATTTTGATCCAGAACCTTTTATTTCAATTGGTATATTTTTTTGGTTACAAAATTTTACGAATTCAGATATTTCATTTTCTGAATTAGGTTTAAAAATTGTTACATCTTTAAAATCTTGGGATGTCTGGAAATTTTGTTTTTCCTTGATGGACATGGACTCTCCCCTCCTCTGCACACTTTCTTAAAATAGGATAAACTTTTCCAGGATTTAAAAGAGAGTTTGGATCAAGCGAAAGTTTAATCTTAATTTGTTGTTGAATATCAACATCATTAAAAGCTTCGCACATGAGCTCTCTTTTTTCTATTCCAACACCATGTTCTCCGGTTAAAGCCCCGCCTACTTTGACACAATATTTTAAAATTTCTGCACCAAATTCTTCAGTTTTTCTTAATGACTCTTTGTTGTTTGCATCAAACATAATTAGGGGGTGAAGATTTCCGTCACCCGCATGAAAGGCGTTTGCAACAGGTAGATTATATTTTTTTGATAATCTAGTGATTTCTTTCAACACCTCGGCTAACTTACTTCTCGGTATTGAGCCATCCATGCATAAATAATCAGGTGCCAGAACTCCACATGCAGGGAAAGCAGCTTTTCTACCTGCCCAAAACTTTTTTCTATCATTTTCATTTTTACTTAATTTAAAGCTGTTAGATTTATTTTTTTCAGATATTTTTTTTACCTCAAGCATGTACTCTTCAACTTCTTTTTTAGTTCCATCAAACTCTACGATCATCATAGCCTCGGCGTCTGTGGGATATCCGGCTTTTACGTGGTCATCTGTAGCTTTTGTAAGTGCTTTATCCATAATTTCCATTCCGGCAGGAATACATCCTTTTGCGATTATCTCTGAAACACAATTTCCTGCATCGTCAATTGAAGAAAATCCAACCAAAGCAGTTTGAACAAAATCGGGTTTTTTTAGAATCTTTACAGTAACTTCTGTTATCACTCCTAGAAGACCTTCTGATCCTGTCATTAAACCCATAAAATCATAACCTTCCGCGTCCATGGCTTTTCCGCCAAATCTTGCTATTGTTCCATCCATTAAAACCACTTGAATTCCTAAAATATTATTTGTTGTGGCACCGTATTTAAGTGAATGAACGCCACCAGAGTTTTCAGCGACATTTCCGCCAATAGAACATGCCATTTGACTTGAAGGATCTGGAGCATAATAAAATCCATTTTCTTGAACAGCTTGAGTAATTGCTAGATTAGTCACACAAGGTTGAGATGTTACACATCTATTAAAATAATCTATATCTATTATCTTATTAAATTTACTCATGCTTATTAAAACACAATCTTTCAAAGGCAGTGAACCCCCTGACAAACCAGTTCCTGCACCCCTCGGAACAACTTTAATTTTATTTTCATTACAATACTTTAATATTTTACTAACTTCTTCCACATTCTCAGGTAATACAACTACCATTGGCATCTCTCTATAAGCAGTCAAAGCATCAGTTTCATATGGTCGTATCTCATCTTGGTGGGATAAGACATTTTCTGAATTTTTAAGAATTTTTTTAAGATCAGAAACATAGGTATCTCTTTTGCTTAGAGTAAAATTATCAACTTTTGGCATTACCAATTGACTCATATCTATTTACCTAACATTTTTTTTATTTTTTCTAAAGCTTTAGAGATATTGTCTTGTGAAGCGGCAAAACTAAATCTGACATAATCCTGAGCTGTTTTTCCAAAAGCAGTTCCGGGAACTATAGCAACTCCTGCTTCATGCATACATTTTTTTGAAAACTCTCCGCCACTCATTCCTGTGTCCTTAACATTCGGGAAAGCATAGAATGCACCACCAGGCATACTACATTTTACCCCTGGTAAATCATTCAATCCTTTATGAATAAGTTTTCTTCTTTGATCAAATTTCTTCATCATATGATGAATTGAGTCATCGGGTCCATTGAGTGCTGCTATTCCTGCAAATTGTGAAGGTGCATTGACACAAGAGAAGCTATTTATTGCTAATTTAGTAACATGCGGAATTAATTTTTCTGGCCAAACGCTCCAGCCCATTCTCCAACCCGTCATAGAGTAAGCTTTACTCCAACCATCTAATACGATTAACCTTTCTTGGAGTTCAGGATAGTTAAAAAAAGTTGGCATTTCTTTTCCATCGAAAATTTGTCTACTGTAAATTTCATCGCTTAAAATTGTAACGTGTGGGTGTTTTTTCAATCCTTCAGCGAGAAAATCTATTGCTGGTTTCTCCACAAAACTTCCTGTCGGATTGTTTGGATTAATTAGGATAACTAGCCTTGTTTTGTCAGTTATTAAAGATAAAATTTTTTCTGGATCAAATTTTAAATCTTTCTCTATTGTCAAATCATAGGGCACAGCTTTTGCACCAGTATAATTAATCATTGACTCATAAATAGGAAATCCAGGTGTTGGATGAACTATCTCTGCACCAGGTTCTCCAATCATTTGTATTGCGAAATACATTGTAGGTTTACCACCAGGCATAATCATAATTCTATCTGGACTTACTTCTTTTTTATATAAACTTTTAATTTTCCTTGAGACGGCTTGCCTACATTCTAAAATTCCATTGGCTAATACATAGCCGTGGTGTCCATCATCAATAGCTTTTTTTGCAGCGTCCATAATATGCTGCGGTGTCATAAAATCTGGCTGACCTAATCCTAAATGGATCATTTCTTTGCCTTGAGCCTCAAGTTTTTTAGCTTCAGCTAAAACGCTAAAGGCTGTTTCAGTGCCTAATCGATCTAAATTTTTTGCAAGTTTCATTTTTCGCCTTATATATCATTATCATAAATTATCTATAAGCAATATTGTCGGTACCAAGGTCTTTAATGCTCTTTTTTCCCAATAAAATCATATTTCTTTTAATTTCCTCTCTCATATTTTCAAGCATTTTTTCTACACCTCTTTGGCCTCCAGCACCTAGTGCAAATAAAAAACCTTTTCCAAAGCTACATGCTGTTGCCCCAAGCGATAATGCTTTTAATACGTGAGTTCCTCTTCTGATACCGCCATCTAAAATAATTTCAATTTTGCCTCCGACTGCTTCTGCAATTGCAGGTAATTGATCAAAAGGTGATCTAGATCCATCAAGTTGGCGACCTCCATGATTTGAAAGCATTATAGCTGAAGCTCCAATATCAACTGCGCGTTTTGCGTCATCAACGGACATTAAGCCTTTGATTGCAAATGGACCACCCCATCTTTTTATACAATACTCTGCATCCTTCCAACTCATTGCGGGATCATATTGTTCATTAATGTATTCCATGACTCCTTTTGCTATTGATGATCCTTTTTTTGTAAAATGAGAAACATTAGCTAACTCAAATTTTTTGTGAGTTAAATAATTAATTGACCATCTTGGGTGTGAAATAAAGCTAATTAAGCTTTTTAAAGTTAGTTTTGGAGGAGTGGTAAAACCCCACCTGTGATCTCTTTCTCTATTACCAGCTACAACGGTATCCACTGTTAAACACATGGCTTTAAAACCAGAATTTTTACATCTATCGATCAAGTTGTCGGTTAAGCTTTGATCTTTATGTATATAAAGTTGAAAAAGTTTTGGTCCACTTGACACGTTGGCTATTTCTTCAATAGATGATGTCGCCATTGTAGACATGCTATAAAATGTCCCAAACTTTTCGGCTGCTCTAGCAGAAGCTAAATCACCGTCATGATGGTAGAGTCTTTGCATTGCTGTCGGTGATAAAAATAATGGCATGTCAATTTTTGTACCGAGAACATTTGTTGATAGATCTGGTTGTCCAACACTTGCTAATATATTTGGAACAAGATCGCATTTTGAAAAAGATTCTGTATTTCTTTTAAGGGTAACTTCATCATCTGAGCCACCATCGATGTAATGAAAAATTGGAGCAGGCAAATTCCTTTTTGCTAATTTTCTAAAATCTTGGAAATTATAACATTTTTGTAATGACATTTTTTCAAAATTTTTGTGAAAAACTTATTGATTGATTGTTGCTTCCAGGATTAGTCTCCCCCCAATCGTTGTTAGACATGTGGCTATAACTATAACCTAATTTTGAGTTTTCAAAAATATTTATGTCCAACTTAATTTCACTTTTAAATTCTAATGCCATACCCAGGTCCTTGCCATCGCCAGCTTCGTAATAACCTGGAGAAAAACTTGGTTTAATATCAATTGGCCCTAAACTATAACTAGCTTCTACTCCAGTATAAAAATAAAGTGCACTGTCGCCAGTAATAAATGCTCCGGTTATAGGAGATAGTTTTCCTAAAAAGGTATTTCTAAATAAATCATTGTCTCTATGTTCAATACCAATAAGTGAAGTTTGGTGATCATTCTGTTTATCGATCACATCAAAAGTTCCAGTGTATATTGATAGATCTGTATTATTCTCACCGGAAAATGAGGGACTAATAGTGTAAAAAACTATTGTACTTAAGATTGTAAACAACTTTATTTTCATTAACTAAAAGTACTATTTTATAAAAAAAATGTATAGGGTTAAATATTTAATTATTCTTTTTTTTTCTTGTAAAATTTAGCAAAATAAATACACCTAAAATTAAAACTATGTATGGAGCAATCCAAAGAGCTGAATTAACTAAATTTAAACTAGGCTTGAATACGATCCATTCTCCATATTTTTCAGTCATAAACTTGTATATTTCATCTTCACTATAACCTTTTTTAATTTGGTCTCTAACAACTATTTTGATGGTTTGAGCAAAATCGGAATTTGAGTCTGATATAGATTGACCTTGACATACCAAACATCTTAAATTTTTAAGTATTTTGAGTTCAACATTGCTCTCTGCAAAAGAGAAACTAAAATTTAAGAATAGTTTTAGAGTTAGTATTATAAAAATAAATTTTTTCATTTTGTAAGAATTATTTTTAAGATCTCATTATAGTCTTTTTCATCTAATGGTCCTATAAACTTTTTAACTATAATAAAATTTGTATCAATTATTAGCGTTTCTGGTATCCCATAGATACCAAATTCAACCGATTGTTTTCCGTCCTTATCTCTTAAGGAATAATTAAATGGATTACCAAAATCTTTCAAATAATTTATTGCGTTAGTTTTATCATCTTTAAAATTTATTCCTATCATGTTAATTTTATTTGTATTTGACAATCTCATTAATTTTTCATGCTCTAATCTACAGGGTGAACACCATGACGCCCAAAAATTTATTAGTGAGAATTTTGATTTTGAAATAATTTTTTCCGATACATACTTTTCATTTTCAAGTAATTCGATTGAAAAATTTGAAATTTTTTTTCCAACTAATTTTTCTGTATTGTAAAAACTTTGATTTTCTAGGCTTAAGAAAAAAATAAATAAAATAAAAGTAATTAATAAGATAAATATTTTTCCAAATACACCTATTTTCATAATCTAAATATTCTCAAAATTCCTCCAAGAGGTAGCATCAACGCAGATATCCATATCCATAACATCAGCGGTTTGTTTTGGAATTTAATGTTGTAAAATTCAGACCTATTTATGTTGCTCATAGTTAAAAAATAATCTTGAGCAAAATTTGATTTTATTGACGCCTCGTAAGTTACAGTCTCAGGTTTGTTATAAATTCTAATCTCTGGTTTAAGTCTAAATTTTGAATTTTTTTTTATATCTAAAACATCAAAATCACCAATCAAAGATTTAAAATTTGAATCCTCTTTTAAACTTACTCCGTCAAATCTTATAGAAAAATTTTTTAGAGATTTTGTTTCACCTATTTTAAGATTGAAATCATGATCTTCCGATAAAGAATTATTTAAACCAATAAACATTATCAACATACCAAAACCCAGATGCGAAATTATTCTTGAAAAATCATATTTCAATTTATTTTTTAATGATTGAAATAAATCACTTAAAGTAAATAAGATTAGGAAAAGAGCAGACGTGATAACTAAATTTGTTAAAATATGATACTTTTCAATAAAATAAAAAATTAGTAAATTTATAGTTATTGCTAAGAAAAAGATAATCAATAAGCGTCTAAGTACGATTGAGTTTCCTTTAATCCATCTGACTGACGGTCCGATAGACATCAATATCAAGAAAGGGATAAGAACTGGAGCAATGATAGTGTTATAATATGGTGGACCAACTGAAATTTGATTTTTGGATATTACCTCTAAAAAAATAGGGTACAAGGTCCCAATTAAAACAGTGACTAGATAAAAGATCATGAACCAGTTATTTGTTAAAATAAAAGCCTCTTTACTTTGAAGCTTAATATATAATTCTTCTTTTTTAATTTTTTTAAAAAAAACCCAAAAAGCTGATAAAATCATCATTGTTAGAAAAAAAAGAATATAGAGACCTCTGGATGGATCATTTGCAAATGTATGGACTGAATTTAATATTCCTGATCTTACAAGAAAAGTTCCGGTCACGCTTAAAATAAAAGTCATAAGACATAAAAGTATTACCCAAGAATAAAGAGTGTTTCTTTTTTCTAAAACCATTATGGAGTGTATTAAAGCTGTCATAGAAAACCATGGTATTAACGAAGCATTTTCAACCGGATCCCAAAACCAGTAGCCGCCCCAACCTAATTCATAGTAAGCCCAAATAGAACCAATTATTATTCCTAAAGTTTGAAATGCCCAAGAAATAATTACCCAAGGTTTAATGGAAATTGCAAAACTTTTTCCATCGTATCCTGCTAAAAGTGATGACATGGCAGCAGAAAAATATATGGAAGATCCAACAAATCCAACATAAAGCAATGGTGGATGAATTGCTAATGCCGGATCTTGAAGAATTGGATTTAATCCAAGTCCCTCAAAAGGTTTTGGAACAATTGGGCTAAAAGGATTTGAATTTAATATTAAAAAAAACAAGAAACCTAGTATCAAAACATTTTGTATTATTAAAGTAATTAATCGATAATTTTTCTCTGAATTTTTATTAAAAGTAAAAAAGAAAAAAGAAAAAAAAACCAAGACATTGATCCAAAGCAATAAACTACCCTCATGATTACCCCAAGCTCCTGAAATTTTATAAAACAAAGGTTTTGTGCTGTGAGAATTTTCATAAACATTGGATACTGAGAAATCTGAGATTATAAAAGCGGTGATAAGTGTTACTAAACAAACAAATGTTGTTGTTGATTGCAAAGTTATATAACTAAAAATATTTTTAGGAATAAGTTTGTTGTTCTCTCTTATACTCTTTAATGCAGAAATTATTATTAAGATAGATGAAAATATTGATGTTAATATAAGAAAATTTCCGAAATTACTTATCATTAATTGTTATTATCAATTTTAGGAGGCATATAATTTTCGTCATGTTTTGCCAATATTCTATTAGCTTCTAAAAATTTTTTATCGTTTAATTTACCCTCGGCGATGACCCCTTTCTCCTCTAGAAATAAGTTAGGAACTGTGCCGCTATAAGTAACTATTATCTCATTTTTCAAATCTGTTATTATAAATTTAATATTTTTGTTGTTTTGTGTGATTGAGTTTTTTTTGACTATTCCTCCTACCCTCATTTTCGTACCGGAAATGATGTCTTCACTTGTGAATATTTCTGTTGGAGTTTTAAAATAAAGTAAATTGTTATTTAGTGTTGAAAGTAAAAAGTAGACTAAAATAACAAATAATGAAAAGACTAAGCTAAGGAAAAAAATTCTATTTTTTATTTTTTGTGTAAGCATTAAGAAATGCTTTATATTATTTTATGGGCTGTTAAAATTTCGTTAGCAATCTTTGAACTTTTAGCAATCCTTTGTCTTTCTTTAATAGGCAATCTTTCTACGATCACAGCTAGATCCTTTTCATATTTTTTAAGTTTCTTTAAAGTTTTGTAATACAAAACCCAGCATGAGAGTATTATGATCCCAAAAGAAGACCAAACATATAATCCGTAACCATTCATTAATAATAAATCTTTAATCATATTCTTTTAATATTGTTTTTCTTTATTTTAATGATTTCTGTTTTATATTTCATTAGAAAAATTATCGCAGCATATAACAAAAATACCAATAACATTAGCCCTAAAGGAAACAGCATGCTGCTATGTATTGTGCTAGTAGCATTAAACTTAATACTAGCTGGCTGATGTAGAGTATTCCACCAATCGACAGAGAATTTAATAATTGGCAAATTTATCAGTCCTAGCAAAATAGTTGTAATAGAAATTTTTGATTGGAGCACTTCTGATTTTGTAAGTTTGTAGTTTAGAATATATATTATGTAAAAACCCATCAAAAATAACATGGATGTAATTCTTATATCCCAGGCCCACCACGTTCCCCATGTAGGTTTTCCCCATATTGATCCAGTTATTATTGCGAGTGCTGTGAAGAGAAGACCAAGTGGAGCGACACTAGTACAAATTATTCTAAGATATTTGATTTTAAATATATAATTTAAAATGGTAAGTGCAGCAATTAGTGAAAAACTTGCTAAACTTATCCAAGCTGCAGGCACATGAACATACATGATTCGCACACTATCACCTTGAAGATAATCCGGTGGTGATAAAAATAATGCAAAAAATAATCCGAGAATTAAAATATAAAGAAATATAGATTTTAAAAATTTTATAACTTTATTTAATAAACCAAAAGTTTTTGATGCTGAAAGTTCTTTTAACATCATTCTTTGATACTACAGTATTTTTTTTTTTGAAAGTTGTTTTATTGCCTAATTGAGAATTGAGAGGGAGTAAGAAGTATGAGTAATTCCCAACTAGGCTTAAACATTGTGATAATAATTAAAATTCGTGTCATTGATTTGATACAAAAATGTTTAATTTGTGGCAATTAATGTTAGTTAGAAACCTTAAGATAGCTGGAACCCTTTTTTCCGATGAACATCTCTTCAATTAAAGGATGCTTTACCGGTTCCTTAGAATTATCTATTAAAAGGTTTTGCTCAGAAACATAAGCTTCATATGTTACCTCATTGCTTTCAGCTAATAAGTGATAAAAAGGTTGGTCTTTTCTAGGCCTTACATCTTTTGGTATAGACTGATACCACTCTTCGGAATTATTAAATTCGAAATCTACATCATAAATCACTCCCCTAAAATCGAAATGTTTATGTTTAACAACTTCTCCGATTGAAAATTTGGCTTTGTTTGTTGACATGATTCAAAGATAGTAACTTTTTTATTAAAATCAATATATAAATTTTACAAAGGAATAAATTATGTTAAGATTTTAATGTGAATAAGTCTTTATTAAAGTTTTTAACTGACTTTGGCCCACTTTTAGTTTTCTTTGTTATTTATTATAAAAGTGGAAACAATCTATCACTGGCAATTCCACCTTTAATTATAGCTACAATAATTGCAATTTTTGTTATGTACTTTGTAGAAAAGAAAATACCTTATATTCCTCTCGTGGGTGGTGTCATAATTACATTATTTGGTGGCCTTACCTTATATTTTAATAATCCAATCTTTATTTATATGAAACCCACAATAGTAAATTTAATTTTTGCAGCTATTTTGATTTTGAGTAAAGTTTTTTTCCAAAAAAATTTTCTCAAATTCTTTTTACAAACTGCAATTCACTTAAATGAAGTAGGTTGGAGCAAGCTCAACTTTAGATGGGCTTATTTTTTTATATTTTTAGCTTCATTAAATGAGCTTGTCTGGAGAACACAGCCGGAAACCACATGGGTAAATTTTAAAGTTTGGGGAATATTGCCAATAACTTTTATTTTCACAGCTTTACAAATACCACTAATCAAAAAATATAAAATATGAATAAGCTTAAATTAGTTATAAATAATGACAAAAATAAAAATATTAAAGAGTCTTTTTTTATAAGACAAGAACTGAAATGTATTCTTAATCTTTATGCAAAGATGGTCTCGAACGGATCTTGGAAAGACTACTCTTTTTCCGTTGGAATTCGAGAGGTTTCTTTTAATGTTTATCAGAGAGTTTCTGAAAAACCAGTTTTGAGAATACTTAAAAAATTTAAACCCGACTATTCAAGTGAAAGATTTCTAATTAAAGATAGAAACGGGAATATTTTGAACAGATCTGAAAATCTTGATAGACTTATAAACAAAACTAGTTGGAACAAAATTAAGTTGGTAAAATAATTATCTTCTTTGACCGAAAAGTCTTAAGAGCATTATAAATAAATTAATAAAATCTAAATATAAAGTTAACGCACCCATTACAGCTTTTTTTCCAATTATTTCTCCGCTATCACTTGACAAATACATATTCTTAATTTTTTGGGTATCATAAGCTGTTAAACCAACAAATACTAGAACTCCAATAATCGAAATTACAAAATACATCATGGAAGATTTTAAAAAAATGTTAACTAAAGACGCGATTATAATTCCAATTAAACCCATCATTAAAAATGAACCAAGCTTTGTTAAATCTCTTTTTGTAGTGTAGCCGTATATACTCATAGCTCCAAAAGTACCTGCAGTTATAAAAAATACTCTAGTGATACTTGCTCCAGTATATACTAAAAAAATTGATGACAGTGAGGCACCCATCAAAGCTGCAAAAATCCAGAAAACTGTTTGAGCCTTTGAAGCACTCATCTTTGCTATTCCAAAACTCATATAAAAAACAACACCTAAAGGAGCTAACATAAGAACCCACATTAAAGCTGAATTATAAATTGCGTTTCCTATTTGAGTTAAACCGAGAATTTCTCCATTAGGACCACTCACGACTGCCAGTTTAAATAAAAGTAATGCTATAAAACCAGTTAAGGCTACGCCTGAGGCCATATAATTGTAAACTTTAAGCATATAGGCTCTAAGTCCTTGGTCTATAATAGTTTGAGATACTGACGATTTTATTGTCGTATTTTGATTGTTGTAATCCATAACGCTAATATAGTAATTTTTTTAACCTTTTCAATATTCAATTATGGTTTAAATTGAGACAAATTGTAAGGATAGTATGAAATTTAGAAAATTAGGCACAACAAACGTTGATGTAAGTGTAATTTGTTTGGGTACTATGACGTGGGGCGAGCAAAATACGCAGAAAGAGGCTTTTGAACAAATGGATTATGCCTCTGAGATGGGCGTGAATTTTTTTGATACTGCTGAGCTATATCCAGTTCCTCCTGGAGCTAAAACCTATGGAAGAACAGAACAAATGATTGGAAATTGGTTTAAAGAAAAAAAAAATAGGGAAAAAATCGTTTTAGCCACTAAAGTTGCAGGACCAAGATGTAATTGGATTAGAGGTGGAGAAAATAATTTTAACGAGAAAAATATCAGCGCCGCAATTGAGGGAAGTTTAAAACGACTTAAAACAGATTATATAGATTTATATCAACTTCATTGGCCTGAGAGAGCTGCTAACAACTTTGGACAAATTGGATATATCCATAAGGATAAGGAAGGAAAATGGAATGATTTTGAGTCAATTTTAAAAATTCTTGAAAAGTTTATTAAAAGCGGAAAAATTAAATATGTCGGTGTTTCAAATGAAACGCCATATGGCTTATCAAAATATTTGGAAATTTCAAAAAATAAAAATCTTCCTAGGATGATGTCAATTCAAAATCCCTATAGTCTTGTCAACAGAACCTATGAAATTGGATTGTCAGAAATATCTATAAGAGATAAGTGCGGTTTATTAGCTTATTATCCATTAGCTACAGGTTATTTGTCAGGAAAGTATAGGAACAATCAAAAGCCAAAAAATTCAAGGCAAGCATTATTTAAAGGTTGGGAAAGATTTGGTAACCCAAGAGCTGTTCGATCTTATGACAAATACTATGATCTTGCTAAAGAATTTAAAATGAGCGCAACCCAGCTCGCACTTGCATTTGTGAACTCAAGAGACTTTGTTACCAGCAATATCATCGGTGCAACCTCTTTAAGTCAGTTAAAGGAAAACATTTCTAGCATAGATATTGATCTTAATGATGAAATAATTGAAAAAATTAATTTAATTAACAGTGAAAACCCTAATCCAGCGCCATAACTGATACCATTGAAATAGATTTTTTTTAGTATAAATAAGAAGATATGAATATTATTAAGAAAATTTTCTTAACATCTCTCTTCATTTTGGTGCCTTTCAATTTAAATGCACTAGACCCAAAATCCACAGGAAAATATAAAAATTGGGAAAGCTTTATCTTAAATACTGAGAAAGGGAAAATATGCTTTGCTCAGACAGTGCCAGTTAAAAGAGTTCCTGCTTCAGTAAAAAGAGATGACTCTAGAATTTTTGTTACTTTTAGGCCAGTGGATAATGTCAGAGATGAGGTAAGCGTTACAAGTGGTCATACGTATAAAACCTCTTCCGTTACAGGTAAATCTGGTAAAAATAGTTACTCCTTTTTTTCTCAAAATAATTTTGCTTGGTTGTTAGACGAAAGGGAAGAACAAGGTTTTATTAAATTAATGAAAAGAGCAACAAATCTCATGATTATTGCAAGGACAAGTAAGGGTGCTCAAACAACAGATCATTATTCTATGATGGGTTTTACAAAAGCTTATAATACTGCCAAAAAAACCTGTAGCTAATGAAAAAAATTGTTTTAGCTTACTCGGGAGGTTTGGATACCTCTATAATTCTTAGATGGTTACAGGAAAATTATAATGCTGAAGTGATAGCTTACACAGCAGATATCGGACAAAAATTAAACAAAAAAAAGATTATCCAAAACGCGAAAAATTTAGGTGTAAAAAAAATAGTCATTGAGGATCTAAAAAATATTTTTGTAAAAGATTATGTTTTTCCTATGATAAGAGGACATGCTTTATATGAAGGAACCTATCTATTAGGAACATCAATTGCTAGGCCTCTTATTGCAAAAAGACAAATTGCTGTAGCGAAAAAATTTGGTGCTTACGCTGTTTCACATGGCTCAACTGGAAAAGGTAACGATCAAATAAGATTTGAATTAGGTTACGCTTACTTTGCTAAAAAAATAAAAATTATATCTCCTTGGAGAGAGTGGAAATTACAGTCTAGATCTGACCTAATTAAATATGCAAAAAAAAATAGTATTTCTATTCCAAAAGATAAAAAAGGGGCGCCTCCTTTTTCAGTTGATGATAATATTTTTCATACCTCCACGGAAGGTAAAATTTTAGAGAATCCAAAAAATTCTGCCCCTGAAATTATTTTTCAAAGAACAAAGCCAATTGAAAAAGCTCCGAGTAAACCTGTGGTTATAAGGATAGATTTTAAAAATAGTGACGCAGTAGCAATAAACGGAGTAAAATTGAAACCGGAAAAAATTCTAGAAAAGTTAAATGTCATAGGTGGTAAAAACGGTGTAGGAAGAGTTGACTTAGTTGAGAACAGATTTATCGGAATTAAGTCGAGGGGTGTTTATGAGACTCCTGGGGGTAGTATTTTATACGTCGCACACAGAGCTATTGAGTCTGTTACATTGGACAAGGAGACCATGCACGCAAAAGAGAGGATTATGCCAATTTACTCTGAGCTGATTTATAATGGGTATTGGTTTTCGAAAAAAAGGATTGCACTTCAGAAAATTATAGACAAAAAAAGATATCTAGTCGCAGGTCAAGTTGTATTAAAAATTTTTAAAGGAAATATAATAATACTATCCAGAAGAACTAATAACAAAGCTTACTCTATTAAAAAAGTTTCTTTTGAAGAAAACAAATTTTTTGATAAAAGGAAAGTAGAGAATTTTATAAAATATCATGCGAAACAATTAAATAAACTATAATGAACTCAACGATAAGAAATATTCAATTGACTGCGGTTGTATTTGTTTTATTTGCCACGGTTATAGCTTTTGTTTTAGAGGTGATGGAGATGTATGCTAATAGATCTATTAATCTTGCAGATCTTCTTTTAATGTTCATTTATATTGAGGTCATAGGATTAGTGAGATCATATTGGGAGACTCAGTCGGTAAGAATTATATACCCTTTAGTTATTGCAATCACAGCCTTAGCCAGATACATAATTCTACAGGATAAAAACGATGATCCAATAACACTTGTCTACATATCCTTAGCAATTTTGATAGTATCAATAGCCACTATCGTTATCAGGTTTAGAAATAGTAAGATCTTAAAAATAGACCCAAAAAAAATAAAAGATATTTAAAATTATTATGAGCTTCGGACCTTCAAGGCAGGCGGCTTTAAATAAACTTGATAATTTCGTTAGCAATGGTTTAGTCAAATATTCTGAGTTAAGAAACTTTGATGATGGGTCGAAAGAGAAATCAAATGTATCAAATTTATCTCCTTACATCAGTCATGGATTAATTAATGAGAAAGAAATAATAAATCAATGTTTAAAAAAATTTTCCTTTTCAAAAAATGAAAAATTTATTCAAGAAATTTTATGGCGAATCTATTGGAAAGGGTGGCTCGAGTTAAGACCTGAAGTATGGCGAGATTACCTTGTTGATTTAAATAGCTTAAGAAATAAATTTTTAAAAAACGAAAATTATATTAAAGCAATAGAAGGTCAAACAAATATTAAATGTTTTAACGATTGGGTACACGAGTTAAGGGAAAATAATTATCTTCATAATCATACAAGAATGTGGTTTGCAAGTATCTGGATTTTTACTTTGGAATTACCTTGGCAGTTAGGAGCTGAGTTCTTTCTCAAGCATTTATACGATGGTGACACTGCTTCTAATACTTTAGGATGGAGATGGGTTGCGGGTATTCAAACAAAAGGTAAAAATTATTTAGCCACCGAGTGGAACATTAAAAAATTTACTAATAATAGATATACAAATATAAAATTGCGTGAAAAAGCTTCACCTATTTATGATGACAGAGTTTATTCTGTAAAAAAAAAAGATTTTGTTAATAATGTTTTAATTAAAAAACCTTTACTTATTTTCGAAAATCATCTGTCATTCGAAACTAGTGAATTCAAAGAGAACAATTTTAGCAATATATTTCTTGTCATAAATGACAATGAAAAGCGAAATATCGCATTAAATCAAAAAGTGATTGATTTTAAAAAAAATTTATTCAAAGATCAAAGCGACAGATTAAAAAAGATGAAAATAAATCACGAAATTATTAATTTAAAAGATGTCATAAATATAAATGAGAATGTTAATGCCATTTATCCCTCTGTTGGTGAAAATTTAGATTTTTTGACCAATAATACAAATAAAAATTTAAATTTCCTATATAGAAAAATAGATAGAGTTTCTTTGCAATATTGTAATAAAGGCTTCTTTAATTTTAAAAATTATATTCCAAAAATACTTGAAAGCTTAAGATCATGAGAAAAGTTTATGTATTAATTTTAAGTTTACTTTTTTTAAATATTCTTTCAATTCCAGTCAAATCAGATTTAATTT
>MDSW01198176.1_pt1 | contig 24531 bp, 19 predicted proteins | sample 811171 | NCBI WGS metagenome assembly MDSW01 (sample SAMN05326641, study PRJNA326480) | marine metagenome | isolation source: seawater | place: Atlantic Ocean: North West | collected 2012 | reverse complement strand
TTATCATGGTAGGGAAGATGAGACAGACAGTGCATTGCAGGATGGTTGGCTCCATACGGGAGACGTAGGGCGTATTGACGAGGGTGGTTATCTCTTCATAACTGGCCGGATAAAAGACATGATTATTCGAGGTGGAGAGAATATTGCTCCAGCAGAGGTCGAGCATGTACTAGAGGAACACCCTGCTGTTGCCGAGGCAGCGGTTATTGGTATTCCGGATGTTGATTGGGGCGAGGTAGTAAAGGCTGTGTGTATAGCGACAAAAGGTGCAAGTGGCCCTTCGGATGATGATATGACTGCGTTTGTCAAGGCCCGTCTCGCCTCCTATAAGGCCCCAGCTTCCTATGAGTGGGTAGATGAGCTTCCTAGAAACCACCTAGGTAAAGTATTAAAGACGGATCTACGAGAAACTTACAGTAATTGAAACAACGTCATAGCAGAGAATGATCAAGATTAGGAAAGTATTTTGACTCAAGCCACCTCTAAAAAATCAAGCGACGATCTGCAGTCGAAAACGTTTGTTAGCTCGGTAAAACTACTAGGCGCATGGTGGGCTCCAGCTTTATGGCTCTCGGGAATCGGCGTATTCGCTAGTTCGAGAGCTGGTGATACTCCTGGCAGAGAAACCTTTTTTAATATCAACCAGCCATGGATTGTCTATGTATTCATGGCAGCCTTAGTTGGATTACTGACCTATGGTTTCGTTCGACATGCATCTTTGTGGATGATTGGTCGCCCCACTGATGGGGTGTTTCAGAATTTTCGTAATCGGCTTCAAAATGTGGGGCGATTTGGGCTAGGACAAGATAAGGTACGTCGTGATCGATATGCCGGAATAATGCATTGGTGTATTTCAAGTTCGATAATCGTGCTGACTATTGTTACTGCTCAGGTTGCAATTCAAGACGACACGCCGCTTGATTTTTTGCACGGCCCTTACTACCTCTTTTTTTCGTTCTACGGCGATCTATTTGGCTTAATTGGCCTTATCGGTGTGGGCATGGCTCTTTATCGACGATACTTTGTCTCTCACCATCGGATTCGTTGGGACGAGAGACTCGAGGATCATTTAATCATTGTTGGTCTTGGATTAATTCTCATTTCCGGATTTGTAGTTGAGGCAGCACGAATTATTGAAACTGAACTAGTCTCTCATCCAGATTGGGCGCGCTGGTCCTTTGTTTCTTGGGTCTTGGCTCATCTCATCAATAGTTTTGGGTTTAGTACTGGTAGCATCGATAATCCCGAAAGTCAGATACTAGGTCTCCATAAGTGGTCTTGGTGGATTCATGTAGTCCTTGCTTTTTCTTGGCTTGGAATGATTGTATTTACAAAACTCGATCATTTAATTTTTGCGCCGATTAATGCCTTCTTCTTGAGGACCGATTCTCCGGGAAGACTCAGTGAGATTAAGGATATTGAGGAACAAGAGGTTTTTGGAGTTGGCTATATTCAGGATTTCACATGGAAGCAATTATTTGAATTGGATGCGTGTGTTCGATGCGGAAGATGCACAGAGGTGTGTCCGGCAAACATAGCGGGACAACCGTTGTCTCCTATGCATCTGATTCAAGATCTCAAGGGACATCTTGCCGAGGTAGGTCCGTCTGTTCAGGATCATGGACATGCGACTGGTGATGCTGGTAGAGACGTGTCACCTATCGCGATGGTTGGTGATGTAATTAAAGATGAATCTTTGTGGGCCTGTAGAACTTGTGGAGCGTGTGTTCAGGAATGCCCGGTGCTTATCGAGCACGTTCCTACGATCGTAGACATGAGACGTTTTCTAGTTATGAATGAGGCTCGTTTGCCTGCGAATGCGCAGCAAGCTTTGGAAAATATTGAGATGCGGGGCCATCCCTGGAAGGGGACAGCACTTGAACGAACAACTTGGATGGATGGACTTGGCGATGTCCCACTTTTCGATGGATCACAGGAGTATTTATACTGGGTCGGTTGCTCTGGATCGTTGGTCGAACGTAATTTGCCAATCACAAAGTCTGTTTTCAAGTTGCTGCGAGAAGCTGGTACCTCGTTTGGCGTGCTAGGTCAGGAAGAGACCTGTAATGGTGATCCTGCTCGTCGATTGGGCAACGAGTATTTGTTCCAAATCCTGGCTCAGCAATTAATCGAAACGTTCAAATCTAAGGGAGTGCAACGAGTGATCACGAATTGCCCTCATTGCTTTAATACCTTTAAGAATGAATATCCGCAATTTGATGGAAAATTCGAGGTTCTACACCACACTGAGTTTCTTGCAAAGGCCTTATCTGAGGGTGATTTGAAGCCAAAATATGCAGTCACTGCTGATATTACTTATCACGATTCATGTTATTTGGGACGTATGAACGGCACATATGATGCTCCTCGTCAAATTATTGAGCTCGTTCCCGGCGCCAACTTAGTTGAAATGAAGCGAAATATGAGTAGAGGACTATGTTGTGGGGCAGGTGGCGGCAACATGTGGCAAGAAGAAATTGGTGAACGACGTGTGAACCATGTTCGAACAGAGGAAGCTGTGTCGACAGGCGCGAGTCAGGTAATTAGTAATTGTCCTTTTTGTATTCAAATGTTTGAAGATGGAGTTCCGTCAATTCAACCTGAGGAAGAGGGTAGAATTAAGCCGTTCGATGTTGCTGAATTACTTGAGACCGCCGTCTTTGGCCCTCCGAGCACTGAAATGTCTGACCCTGAGGAGTAGGCAAATTTATTTAGTTTTCGTCCGAATTACTGATACTCTTCCGATACTTGGTCCTGCACACTAAAATACTTGTGATTAATCCAAGAATCCGCAGAATCTAGGGATGGACACAAGGGTCAGCTGAGATATCATCGTCCTATAAGTTAATTCGTCTACGAGGCCACATTTGGTTGACAAGTAGACTGGATATGCAGAAGAAATCAAGGGGGAAAAATGCATTTAGTAGTATGTGCGAAACAAATACCAGACCCTGACACTCCACCGTCAGCTTTTAAAATAGATGAGGCGAGTAACTCAGTTGTTCCGGCACCAGGAATTTCACCAATTCTTTCTCAATTCGACGGCATAGCTGCTGAAGCAGCGTTGCGGATAAAGGAAGCTGGCGGTGACGACGCTAAGGTCACGGTCATATCTATGGGTGCTGATTCTGCACGTGCTGCTATCAAGCAAGTACTTGCCATGGGTGCCGATGAAGGTGTTCTTTTAAATGATGATGCGTTTGAAGATGGAGATTCTTACACGACAGCTAAGGTGCTGGCTGCGGCCATCAGAGAGCTCGGTGATGTAGACGCTGTATTTTGTGGCCGCCAGGCTGCAGATTGGGACATGGGACAGGTAGGTCTGCTACTAGCTGAGGAGCTAGGTTGGGCCTCGGCAATTATTGCGAAGGATATTAGTTATGCGGATGGTAACGTTTCAGTGCAGCGTGTGTTGACTGACGGATTTGAAACGGTTCAAATGGCCTTACCTGCAGTGATGACTGTTTCGAACGAGTTTGGCGAACCTCGATATCCAAAGTTGCCTCAAATCATGGCAGCTGCGAAGAAGACGGTGACGCAATATTCGGCAGCCGAACTTGGTCTTGATGCGTCTGATGTGGGAGCATCGGGTTCAAGGTTAAAAATTGAGAAGTTATTTATTCCTGAGACTGATTCGAATGTTGAATTTATGGGTGGTGACACTCCTCAGGAACAGGCCGCTGCACTTGTGCAACGATTGCAGGCGGATAAATTAATTTAAGTGGAATTGCAGTAACTACTTTTAGTGGTGCAGAGAAAATGGAAGAGTGAAAAATGTCACACAATATTCTTGTTATAGGTGAATTAGACGAAGGATCGGCGAGTGCAACGACTCGTGAGCTGCTTGCCGGTGCATCGGAAATAGCGTCTGGCGGAAACGTAAGCGTCACATTGTTGGGTGCAGGCGCATCCCAAGCTGTGGGAGCTTGTGCTGGAGCAAATACGGCTTACGCCAGTGATGATGTCCAGTATGATGACTTCCGCGGAGATCAATGGATTTCGGCAATACAGTCAGCTGTTGAGGCAGAGAGCCCAGATGTGATTCTGGTTGCCCAGAGTATTGTTGGTCGTGAAGTGGGGCCCAGACTTTCTCATAAACTTGGAACCGCTGTTGCAATGGATTGTGTGTCTATCTCTGAGGAGGGAGGCTCGATTAAAGCAACTCGTCCTTGTTTTGGTGGGAATGCGATGGCTACTTATGGATTTTCGACGAGCCCAGCAATTGCTACGGTTAGGGCGAAGTCATTTGAGGTCATAGAAGGAGGTAGCGGTCCATCGACGTCGACTGAATTACCTGCTGCAAGTCAATCAAGAACTGAGATCATAGCCACGGAAGCGGCTACCTCTGAAGGTTTACAAATTCAGGACGCTACGGTTGTTGTTTGTGGCGGCAGAGGTTTAGGCGATGCCGAGGCTTTTGGTGAAATGGAATCGATAGCATCTGCAATCGGGTTAGATAAGGCTGCGGTTGGCGCATCCCGGGCTGCGGTTGACCTAGGTTGGTATCCACCAAGTCAGCAGGTGGGCCTTACAGGCAAGGTAGTGACACCAGATTTGTATTTAGCAGTTGCTGTTTCAGGTGCAAGCCAGCACATGGCAGGTTGTTCAGGTTCTAAGACCATTGTTGGAATTAACCGCGATGAAGAAGCTAATATTTGGTCATTTTCTCGATATGGAATCATTGGTGACTATAAGCAAGTAGTTCCGGCATTGATAGAAGAACTCAAGAAAGCGTCTGGCAATTAGATTTTATTTGGGAGTGAGTTAATACTAAGGGCGAGGATTTATGACTGTAATAGGACTGACTGGGGGCATCGCGTCGGGTAAAAGTTTGGCATCGGAGCATTTTGACGAACTTGGTGCTCAGATTATCAACGGTGATTTACTTGGCCACGCCTCTTACGCACCAGGTACGCGAGGTTTTGACAAAGTAGTAGCGGAGTTTGGTGATGATATCGTCGGTGGAAATGGGGAAATAGATCGTGCCGTGTTTGGACCGAGAATTTTTTCATCTCCTGATGGCCTCGAGAAACTTAATGCGATTGTGTGGCCTGAAATTAGATTATTGGCCGAGGCAGAAATAAGTAGAATTAAGGCAGAAGATAACGATGTGGTAATAGTTTTGGAGGCAGCCGTTCTTCTTGAAGCTGACTGGCAGGACTTATGCGACGAGGTATGGGTTATTAGCGTGCCGGTTGATATCACGAGATCACGCTTGATGGAACGAAATAATTTGGATGAAGATTCAGCTCAGGCGCGCATTGATTCGCAAATGTCTATGGAAGAACGAGAAGAATTTGCAGATGTAGTCATTCGTAATGACTCATCAGTTGCCGAATTTAATAATCGGGTAGAAGAAGCGTGGATTAGCTTGCTTGAGAGGGTGGGCGCGTAAGCGTAAGGCTGGTTAATATAGCGCATCAGTTGGCGTTTATTTCGGTTGAGAGTAATTCTTTTCCGGGTGACTTATTGACATGGGAAATTGATTACGGACAGAGGCGAAATGACTAAACAAAATGAAGGTTACACTCAGCTAGCAGTTGAAGATTTTAGGCTAACAGAAGAGCCATACTACTTGGAAATCAATGATGAAGTTAGTCTTTTTGAAGCAGCCTATGAGAATAATATTCCTGTTCTTTTGAAGGGTCCTACCGGAGTCGGAAAAACTCGATTCATCGAACATATGACTTGGCGACTGCAAAACAGTGCTGGAGAGGCATCCTCAGATGGTGTACCGCTTATAACAGTTGCATGTCACGAAGATTTGACAGCATCGGATTTGGTTGGCCGATATCTCCTTGAGGGTGACGAAACCAGATGGATTGATGGCCCGATAACGCGGGCAACTAAAGCTGGAGCAATCTGTTATCTTGATGAAGTTGTTGAAGCTCGGAAAGACACGACTGTCTTAATTCATCCATTGACGGACTATCGACGGCTGTTGCCAGTGGAGAAGCGCGGCGAATTGCTAGAGGCTGCCGATGGTTTTCTGTTGGTGATGTCATATAACCCGGGTTATCAGTCGGCGCTTAAGGACTTGAAGCATTCAACTCGGCAACGGTTTATATCTATTGATTTTGGCTATCCTGATCGCGATCAGGAGTCGGCAATTATTGAGGTTGAGTCAGGGGCATCACCTGAGTACTCGAGAGATTTAGCCAAGCTTGCTGAAAAAGTCAGAAATTTAAAAGAGCACGGCCTCGGCGAAGGTGTATCTACTCGATTACTGGTCTACGCGGGTAAGCTTATTGCGGCTGGGATTTCACCTCGCCGGGCATGTCAGGTTTCGGTTGTCTGGGCTTTAACTGATGACATGGAGGTTCAGAGGTCAATTGAAGAAGTAGTAACTTCTATTTTTGACGAATAATCAGTATGTTAATTATATAAATGCTTGAGAATATATCTAAATGCCAGAATCTTATGTAGATGGATTAGTAGCTCGTTATGAGGAACAGCTCCAAGGCTTTGGGGCATCTTTGCCGGAAGAATTTAAGAAGAGTGCACAGCTTTTAGGTGATGTTCTTAGTGAGTCTGAACTTGATAAGTGGGCCGAAACCGGAATTGGACTTGCTGGTCAGAGTCTTAGAGCTTGGGAGGCTGCCACTGAATATTTTCGTGCCAGTCCAATTATACATGGGACAATAGAATTCCAAGGAATCATTAAATGGGCTGATTTGGCTGCAAATATTGCGGAGAAGTCGTCGTTGGTGGCGGCTTCTTTTATTAAACATACTCCCTCTGTTTTGGAATACCTGAGCTTGGATGAGCTTGAAGAATGGTCGTCTCAGGGCGATAGACTATTTAGGGGCAATTGGAAGTCCGGAACGCTATCCGCTGCTTATTTTGAACACACTCCGGCTTTGTTAGAATTCTTACCGCTTGCTTCCATAGAGAAGTTAGTAGGCATTATTGATGCACTCACTGAACGGTCCTATGAACTAGCTAGCACATGCCTCGAAAGCGCTACCCGAATATTCGGTGAACTCGAGTCATCTGACAGAGAACCATTTCTTGGCTTTGCTCGAGCCGTCACGCGAGCGTCGTGGGCAGACACCAGACTTTACTTCGAGCGAGGCCCATCATTAATCACATCTATCAGTCCAGAGCATCGAGCAAACTTTCTCGATCTTTCCGCTAAAGTTACGAGTGAAGTCGGTAGGCAAGCATTTCCCCTGTTCGCAGATGCGGCCGAGTCATTAGGTCAATTATCTGAAGATACGCATGCCGAACATATTCTTTTTGCCTCGAATATTGCGATAGGTAGTCCAACTGCTGCGATGGAGTATCTAAAGATCGTACCATTTGTGAATAGTCGACTGACTCCTGATCAGTTACGGAGGTGGTCAGCGGTTGGTGAAGAAATCTTGACAGTCGAGAATAACGCTGAGGGTGCGGAAGCATTTTTTCGACTCGAATCGACTAGAGCAGAAAATTCACTGCAAGAACTATCATCGCGAATAGAGCTTGCTTCAATAAACACATTATTACGCATGTATGCTAAAGCCCTAACTGGTGAGCAAGTTGGTATTTATTCAGTTGAAGAACTTGTCGATCAGAATATTGGATGGGTGCAGGAGTCGGTGGCAACGACTGAAGGTTCTTCTATATATTTACCGCCCTTTGTAGCAACGTTTGACGAGCAGGAAGCTAATTTCCAATCATATAAGGTATTTGCTACCCATCAGACGGGAAGGATAGAGTTCAACTCGTTTGGCTATAAGTGGAATCAGCCTGGAGTTTATACAGGTGCCACTCTTCTTGAGCGCGAGGAATCTGCTCAGTCTAGTGTAGAAGAGCCATCAGAATCAGATGAGGTGTCAGGATCTACGGCACTTACTGCGATGCAAAGATACTTCAATGTATTTGATGAGCGCACTCTTATTTCAGGTATTTTCACGGTGGTAGAGGACACTAGAGTCGATGCATACGTAAGTCGCGAATATGGTGGAATTAGAAAATGGCTTCGACAGTTGCAAGCTCATGAAGGTAATCGTCGTCCACGAATAGAGAATATGCCACTGCGAGCGGCTTTTGTCGAAAATTTACTTAGGACATCTTTGGGAAGACCAGAGACCATGCGTTGGCCAACCGTGTACAGGGAGTTTCTGGAAAGTGGTCTGTCTGCGTTGAAAATTGTCGAGCAAGACGACGCAACTATTCAGGATTCTGCCGAGGCAGCAGCAGCTATTTTCGATATCGCCCAGCGAATTCCAAATGTTACCCCTGCCATGGCAGACGGTAAATTTGATTTTGATTCGCCTTCTGAAGATATGTTGAGTATTCAGCCGGCAATGCCCTCGGGTGATGGCCCGCCGTTGGATATGCAGTCAAATGATCAAGAAATTGAATTTGAAAATCCACCACAACCTGAATTTCGTGGTGATTTCAAACCTGAGCTTGTGCAATTATTGGCTCGACTCAAGCAGCAGCAAGAGGGCCAAGTAGACGGCGAGGGTGCTCCTCTTACCAAGGAGCAGCTGAAAGAATTATTAGAAAATTCAGTAGAAATCACTATTGCCGAGTGGGCTGAGGGTGATTTAGATGAATCCTTGGGAATGTTTCTGGAAAATCTTGAGCAGGCTGCTACACCTTCCGGTGAAGGAAAATCTGATGACGACAGTGAAGGGTCGGATGAGTCATCAGGCGGTCCGGGTGATGGCGACGAGCAGGAATTACCGATGGAAATAGACTGGTCCTACTACGATGAGTGGGACTTCAGAGCTTCAGATTATCGTCCTCGATGGACCCGAGTTGGACAGAGATTTCATGAAGCAGAGGAAGAACCCGAATTTTACGAGGAAACACTTCGGCGTCATCATGGTCTTGTCATGGAAACTCGTAAACAATTCGAGATGATGCGACCAGAGGTGTTTAAGAAGATTAAACGAGTTGAAGATGGCGATGAGCTTGATGTGGATCTTGCGATCGAGTTTCATATTGATAAGAAAGCTGGTATCGGTCCAACGGGAAGAGTCTACAACAAGCGGAATAAGATGGAGCGAGATGTTGCAGTAGCATTTTTATTGGATATGTCTGCATCTACAGATGAAGAGATTGAAAAGCAACGTCAATCTAACTCAGGTGATGATGACGACGATGATTTTGACGGAGATCCAAGAAAATACTTTCAGTGGCTTGCTGCTCGACGTGCGAGCCAGATGATTGAGCCGCCAAAAAGGATAATTGATCTTGAAAAAGAATCGGCAGTTTTGATAGTTGAGGCACTCGAGGCCATTGGAGATTCCTATGGTATCTACGGCTTTTCAGGTTATGGCCGCGACAACGTCGAGTTTCATATCATCAAAGATCTAGAAGAATCTATGGGGCCACTAGTTCAGCGTCGAATAGGTAAAATTGAACCGATACGATCCACTCGAATGGGACCAGCGATTAGGCACACTATTCATAAATTGAATGAGCATGACTCTAAGGTGAAGATTTTAATTATGGTTTCTGATGGTCGCCCACAAGACCACGGTTATGGAAAAGATCGAACTGAAAAAGAGTATGCTGTTCACGACACGAAGCAAGCGCTTCTTGAGGCGAAGCGTGACGGAATCACTCCTTTTTTGATTACTGTTGATAAAGAAGGTCATGACTATTTGCAACAAATGTGTGATGACATTGGATATGAAGTGGTCGATGATATCGAGAGTTTGCCAAGAAGACTACCCACTCTTTATCGTCACCTAGCGGTTGAGTAGACTCTATATGGCTGTTGGGTAGTTTGATACGTGTTGTAAATCTGAGTGCCCGATAATTTCAATCATTGCCTGTACAATTTGCTGATTCGACACCCTAGGGAACATCAATTTGGCGATCATATAGGTATTGAGGTCTTCGTTATTTTTAAGTAACGAGTTGATTCGATCCCCTCTTTTTTTATGGTGTTTTAGGAATCTGTGGAAAACACGATCGGGATTATTAATCTGGGGACCGTGTCCAGGATAAATAGTACTGATTTGTTTCTTTTGAATTTCAGTAACTGATTGTATGAAGGATGGCAGTGATGGCCAGCGCTTGTAATTTTGAACGGCAGCGCTAGTGTTTTCGGCCTCAGCCTCGACAAAATGAAGGCCAGAGGTAGGGATGGTTTTTTCCAGCAATGTATCACCCGAAAATAGAGATGAATCCTCTTTGATATATGCCACTAGATTTCCTCGGGTGTGTCCGGGCGCTGAGAGAATTGTAAGTTTTTTGTCTTCGGCTAGATCTATTTCATCTAGATGATTTATCGTGGCAATAGCCGAGGCAGGGCAGGGTTGCCACCTCAAGGTAGGGACAAGGCTGTTCTCATTTAAGTCTCTTACTATTGAATCAGGCAGGCCATTTTTTCTGAGATATTCAAGTCTTCGCCCTCGATCCACTGCAAACGCGGCATCACCCTCAATTAACTTATTCTGCGCAAAAGAATGTGCCAATATTGTTGTTCCGCGTGCTGCCCATTTATATGCTAGCCCGGCGTGATCAATATGTTCATGAGTGATTAGAACAAGGTCGACATTTTCAGGAGAAATGTTCTCTCGGATCAGAGCTTCATGCATTAGGTCCCAAGAATACGAAGGTTCAGGGCTGTCAATCTCAGGGCCAGCGTCGATTAAAATCCATTTATTTTGTTTAGCAAGTGGAAGCGCCCACGAGGTATTTGATCCTGACGATAAAGGAATAGGGTCCATGCTTTTAGTGTATGAAGAGGTGCGTAGTAGTCACAACCGTTCACTATATATTTTCTGCAAGCCGTCTATTGTGTCCTCGATAGTTGTGAATGCTGCTTGATGGAACATGCCAAGAAATGGTGAGACTTTGCCGGGAAATTCACATAAATACACAGGTATGCGAACGTCACGTGCATGGGACATTTCAGCAAATACCCCTGGCGAGACTAGCTCTGTGGGATAGTAGACGACAACCATATCTGCCTGATCAACCCATTGTAGATCCCTCGAAAGTATTTGACTCTCGATATACCGATTAGCTTCTTTTGCCTGGTCAATGGGTGGATCGTTCTCCAGAAGTACAAATTCACCAGTTTGCGGTGAATTAAGATCTTGTATGCTCAATGGATCGAATACGACAAATCCGATATCAGTTAATTTGTTTGCGAATTCAGCTGCGCGATCTAGCAACGCTGCGTCTTCCTCTAATATTGACGTGATTGGATATGACAGATATAGACTTGGAGCGGTAGGAGACTTTGTAAGTCCTTGAATTGCTCTAGGATCCGCTCGACGTGCGAGTTCGACAAATTTTACATCCAAATATTCTGCCAGCATTCGTGTAGTTGCGCTTTCAAATGTTCGCCACACCACCACATCCGCTAGGCGCAGTTGTCCCTGCCACTCTTTTCTGCTCTCAAGATTAGACCAGATGATATTCGCATCGTGAGAGATGGTGAGAAATAAATCTATCTTATCCGCAAAAAACTGTCTTAAGAGATTCATATCCATTCCTGAAACGAGGCGACTGCCTCGCAGAAATGCAGCATGCGTAGAAATAATTTTAATATCTGCGTCTGAGGTATTAATCTGAGACTCTAGCTCGTTTAGAGCCGATAATCGATGCAACCTCAGTAAGTCTTCGTTCCCATCCAACAAATCAGTAGGATTGTCGGAGTGTCGGAGATGCTCCGGAACGGCATTTAGCATCTGTCCTACATCAAATACTTCTGCGGTTCTGGGATCAAGGAGATCTTCATTAATAACTTTTGCGGCAGATTCCAAGTATTCGGTTCGCTCAGATCCACTTATACCAGTGCACCAGATGAGCATTGCTAGTTCCGCTTCATTAAGTGTTGTCTGAGCATTGTTAATGCAGTGAGCACTGCTCGGCGTTTTGCTGCATCACGTCCTTGGTAGTACCGGGAGTGAGAATATGTGACATTGTTTTGTTCGTCTGCTAACGCAATATGCATGGTTCCTGGTGGTTGACCTTCCACTTCTTCGCCACCAGCGATGCCTGTAATCCCGATTCCAATATCAGACCCTAGCTTGACGCGAGCAGCGATGGCCATTGCTGTAGCTGTTTCTTCAGAAATAACTCCAGACGTTTCGATTGTCTCGGAAGATACACCCGCCATAATTTTTGCTTCGGTCGCATATGTCACGATTGAGCCCTTGAAGTAACTTGATGAACCATCGATATCAGTTAGTGATGAAGCCAGTGCTCCTCCAGTGGCCGATTCCATCAACCCCAGAGAGAGATTATTTTTTTTCAATAGTCTTCCGATAGCACCACTTAGCGATTCATCATCACTACCCCATATGGAATCTCCAAGTATTTCACGAGCTTCCTTTTCAACCGGTTCTATTAGTTCTAGGGCGTCCTGTCTGTTTGCTCCTTTTGCACTGATTCGAACGTGTACACCATCAACCCTTGCATAAACACCGATTGACGGATTAGTGGAATGAAGCAAAGGACCAATCATTTCATCGAGTGTCCCTTCACCAATACCTGATGTTTTGAGCGTTCGTGATACGAGAATTGAGGTTGCCTTTTCTTCCAAATAAGGCGCGACTTCGTGTTCCCACATTCGAGTCATTTCTGAGGGGGGGCCAGGCATTACAACTATTATTTTATTTTCCCGCTCAACCCACCAGCCCGGAGCTGTACCTCTGGGGTTAGGTATAGCGCGCGCAGATTCTATTAGTTGTGCCTGTTTAAGATTCCGCTCAGGCATATCACCGCCTCTACCTTGAAAAAAATTACGGAGAATGTCTGCCTGTGTCTCATCTTGATACATCGTCTCGTTAAGCGTTTTCGCAATTGTTTCTCTGGTTAGGTCGTCCTCTGTTGGGCCTAAGCCACCCGTACAGAAAATAATATCTGACCGTTTCCATGCTCGTTCGATTATCTCGCTGAGTCGATCAGGATTATCACCGACCTGGCTTGTGTAGAGCATATCAATTCCGAATTGTGGCAAACGAGAGGCTATGAATGCAGCATTTGTGTCAACTATTTCACCTAGTAGGATCTCAGTTCCAATTGATATGACTTCGGCTTTCATATGAACTCCATCTTTTAAGATATGTTTTTTATATTTATCTCTCGCTACGTTTAATCAAGGGATTATTATCGTCCCATGTAAGAGTACCGGTTTCGTTGAAGGTATTTTCGTTCGAACAGTAGTCTATGTCATCATCGAACTTTGCTACCACTAAACGTTGACCATGTTTTGTATTTCTAAGAGCTGTACTCAAGGACTTAGGGTTTTCATAATATGCTCGATACTTTTGTCTAGTGTTATTTAATTCACTCGATAGACTAAAACCAAGTGTCTGTAAGCGTTCCGCTACTAAGCCAGCTGCGATTAAGTCATCTTCTGCCGATTCGCCTTCAAATCCAGAGCAGACTATTAAAATATCTTGTTTTGCGGCAGTCGCTTTTTTTAGCGAGGCTCCCAAATTTAGAGGGGCAATTGGCATAGTCATTGGAGCATCTTTACAAGCTAGCAGAGTGGGAGTTCCATTCGTAGTCACCATTATGACAGTAGAGGGCAACTGTGACTTGTGACCACGCTCTAGGAAATCAAGTGGTGAATTACCCCCATCAAAATCATCTGGGGGTACAGCGTCTTTTTCTCCAATCAGTAAGAGGTCTCTATTCGGTCCTAACTTTTTTTTGAGTGCTCGAGCAGCCTCAAAGGATTCGGACAGATATATTTCGTTGACACCGAAAGATAGCAAAACAGCCATTACAGATGTTGCCCGAAGTACGTCAATTACAAGACAGATTTTGTTGGTATCTATGATTTGATTTCGCGTTTCTGCGAGAGTTGCTCTCATCTATCTATTTCTCCTTATCAGTATGGAAGAGCATCTGGGTCATCTGATATTACACGTTGATCTTGCTCATGCTCCTGCTGTTGTTTCATTTCATTTTCTAGGGTTTCCAACCAACGATCTTTTTCTATGTCTTCGGGCTGTCTCGCAGCCTCAACGAATTCTCGCAATGCGTCAGTAGCTGGCATTTTATCTTCCCAAAGTTCCAGCTTTACCTGAGCAGTTATCACGTCGTCAGAGTTGGGATATTCGCGACCATACCTTGCCTTATCAAACATACGTGCGATGGTAAGCGCAGGAGTTTCAAGTCTTTTTTTGTGCTCGTCAGCATATTCAAAAGGGGTTTGATTTTCGAAGCGTGGCATTCCTCGTGACGTACCACTGCGTTCAAGCCGATCCCAGAGCTGATATATCTCATGCTTGTCAATCCAGTCTCTTGATTTCCTTTCGCGAACGGGAAGTAGTGTGTTTAGCAAGTCACTTAACGTGCGTCCTTCACCGCTGGTGGTAAATCGTTCGGCATCATCATCTTCGTCGTCTTTGCTTGTCCTTCTCAGACCAACTATAAAAAGAGTTAATTTGTATAAAAGATAACTTCCGACAAATAGTCCGAAGGCCTTAAGCGAGGTACCTACCCATGCTGGAAGAGACGACGTTACGCTACCTTCATTGATTGGTGGCGGCGCTAGACAGGTTTGATATTCAGTATTGAGTTGGTCGGCAAGTATGGTATCTCCACGTCTCGAGGCTTCATTTGCAGCTTTTAACAACTCACTGCATTGATCTTGAGACACGTATTGGGAATTCGCGGGACCGATCAGGTCTAAAAGTATCTGAAAAATCCAAAATAACGGAGTGAAAATCAATATGAGAATTTGACTAATTATCGATCCGACTACACTAGTTATTGTCTGAATAATTGGCGAAAGATTCAGCAGTGTAACGAGTGAAAATATGCCTCCAATAAGGCATAAGACCAATATAGTTCCGGCAAGGGAATACGCCCACGGCGTTAGTTTGCTGACATTATTCCGGTCAGGCCTAACTCCTGTTTGATAGGCAAGAGAAAGAGTTAGCGCACCGAAAATGAACTGTAGTGCTACATATAAAACTAAGGAAATATCTGAGATCCCGCTGACAAAAAGAAATAGAACGCTGGCGATGAAACCGAGACCCCATGACCGCGATACTTTTCCAGTAGTGATATTCCCAGATCCAGCGAAGAGGAAACGAATCCATACTAAAGTGAATCCCATTAGTACTGACGTTAATTCCTGCTGGGCCAAATATTTTTCTAGATTAAGTGGCTGAGTGGTCTGCCGTATTACATTTTCTGTGTTGAGGCTTGTTTGTCCAAATTCTAAACCTTCCACTATTGGTGATACGTCCCATATGTTCCAACTTGTCAGGTGCATATGCAAGGCGAAATTTATCATCACTACTGATGCCATCAGAAGAAGAATTGCGGCGAATGGTCCTCGAATTTGTAAATAGTTTAGTAATCGCTTGAAAAGGAAAGCTGTCGTGGCAAGGCCAATAATAAGAAATAAGTGTGGGCCGATGACAATTGTGTTGAGCTGATTTGTGAAAAGTTCGACAGTAGAGAGGCGGATCTCATCATTAATTAATTCCTTTGATACCGAATTTATTTCGGCTGTTAGATTTGATAGATGATCTCGGGCAAAAAAAGTAGTTACGAGTCTCATTGCCATGAACCACACAAGACATTCGGTAACGATATAGCACCCATCAATAAGATATTTAGGTCTAAATATCATGCTGGTCACTCATTATTTCTTCTGAATCGTTAGATTTGTCCTTCTCTGAGGCTTCTGCACTGTATTGATTTGAAATTTCTTGGTCAATGAAGTTGAGCTCATCCATTCGGTCAGCCATTTCATGAATTTGGATTCTTTCGAGGTCGTTAAATCCCAGTGGATCCCAGTCTTCGTCAGATGTACGAAGCACATTAACCGTATGTCCACTATTACGAAGTTGGTTCAGCGTGTAGGAGAGTTCAGGAGGCATTTGGGCAGCTATCGTCACGATCGTGCTACCAATTGGTAATGGGTGTTTTAGTTGATCTAATTCATCAGAAAGTGGTCCTGTTGTGAAGATAGTCACTGCAGCTAATGCTTCTAGAATTTGAATTAGTTGTTCAGGTTTATTGCCTGCTCCAATGCGAATGGTTTGATCAGCGTTTGGTAGGGCGCCGTTGGCTACTAATCCAACAGCCAGTTTGTTCTTAGAGGCCCAGTAAGCGATCGATGCGGCAAGAGAAATTGCTCTCTCTAATAGAACCGGATCAGATCCCTCCCAGGATTTTCTGAATGACGGCACATTCTGTCTAAAGGTAGGAATATTAAGCGCAATTATCAATGCATGAGACCTGCTTGGCTCGTAAATTCGACTCTGAAGTTTGTTTGTGCGAGCAGTGGCCGCCCAGTCGATACGGCGAAGATTATCGGTGGGTAAATAATCTCTAATTCCGGAGATAAGCACGGGGTCTTCAAATATTTTCATCCCACCTCGAAGATCTCCAAACGGCCGGCTCGAATCTAATCCAAATTCTTCCAATTCAAATACTCTGGGGTAGACGACGACTTGCGACGTGGGGTGTTCTAAAATTTCCTCTCGCTGGAAAAAACCAAAAAGATCGCCGGTACGAGCTATCGTAGGCCCTATTTTATAGAAGCCTCGACTTGTACCCAGTAGGGAGATACCCCAGCGAATATTCTCGTTTGGATTCAAGCTGGTTACGCGTTTCAGTATTTTTGAACCAGTGGGCCCCGGAATAGTCCGAAGGTCAGTACTCATTCCAGCCGGTAGACTTTCCCTAATATCGATCCATGGGGCTGGTAGGACCTTGTTGTTAGTTATTGTTAGTTCGACTCTGACTGATTCACCGGTAAATATCTTCATGGATGAAAGGTGCCGATTAGCCGTGACATCCGCCAAGCTGATTCTAGTCCAAATTCGAGCAGCTAATGACAAGCCGAAAATAAGACTAGCCAAGATCACTAGTGGCATAAATCCTGAGGCAAGACCAATCGTGATTAGCGCCAGTGGAGCAACTATCCATGATTCAGTCATCAGGACTTTCATTGAGTATTTCCTAAACTTTCAGCCTGATTGTTTTCTTACTCATCAGCAATCGGGACGGGTATTGTTTGGAGGACTTCGTCGATTACTTCCTCCGAGCCCCGGCCCCGTAATCTTGAATTCGTAGATAACAACAGCCGATGTGCAAGTACAGGTGTTACCAATTTTTTTACATCTTCAGGATTTACATAAGTTCTTCCGTTGATAGCGGCAGATGCACGCGTCGCCTGGAAAAGAGCTAGTGTCGCTCTTGGGCTTGCTCCGAGCTCAAAAGCAGAATGTTCTCTGGTAGCTCGAGTAATGTCGGCAATATAAGAGCGGATAGAATCATTCACATAAATCCGAGAGAGACTTTTTTGCAGATTCACTATCTCTTCAGGTGTGGAGACAGTATCGATTGTGTCCAGTGGCGATTTTTCCTCAAATCGTCTGAGGATTTCGATTTCACCGTCTTCATCTGGGTAACCAACATCCAGACGTATCAGGAATCGGTCGAGCTGAGCTTCGGGTAGCGGGAAGGTGCCTTCCTGCTCAACAGGATTTTGAGTCGCCAAAACAACGAATGGGATTGGTAAATTAATTGTATCTCCGTCGACAGTGATGGTTCCCTCCGCCATGGCCTCGAGAAGTGCGCTTTGGGTCCGTGGTGTTGCACGATTGATTTCATCGGCAAGTATTATGTTTCCGATTATAGGCCCAGGCCTGAATTCAAAAGATCCATTTGCTTGAGAGAAAAAGTTAATTCCTATTACGTCCGAAGGCATTAGGTCAGGTGTAAATTGTATTCTTTTAAAGTCACCACCAATTGCTCTTGCGAAGGCACGCGCCATGAGCGTTTTGCCAGTGCCTGGTACGTCTTCAAGAAGAACATGTCCTCCTGTGAGCAGCGCAATCAATACTAGGTCAATGGTCTCTTCTGCACCCACAATTACCTTTGAGACCTCAGTTTTGATACGTTTTCCTACCAGTGCAACATCACTTTCTGTATTCTTTATGAACTCGGACATTTCAACTCCAGAACTCTATAGGGGACTCAGTTACTTTCGCGGTGCCTCATAGCATAATCGACTAGTATTGCTGTGCGGAACTGAGCATGGAATAGCACTGTAATAACCGTTTGTTAAAATCACTGAATAATAGGTTGGCTGTTCTCTTGTTGTCTTATATTCTGTGATGCATCCTAGGGTGTCTAGTTAGTTTGTGGAGTCAATGAGTGGTGACTTTGTTAAATTTAAGCCCATTAGCGCTGATGCATTTATTCTTCGACAGGAGGCTTTAATTGTCTGAATGGATTGATCTATCAAATGCGTGGCTGAGTACAAGGCGTGAGACATTAGCTGTGCTCGAAGAAGTTGCAGAGACAAAACTTTCACGAACTGCCACTGAGAGACCTGGTTGGACGTTGAGACATTCAGTTACGTTTCTGACAGCTCTGGACGCGGAAGTTTTACAGATAGCTACTGGTGAAGAATTGTTGGAATGGGACTTACGTCGCCTACGAGGTGAAGCGATGTTCGCAGCTCAATATTTGCGGATGCGCGATTTGCTTCCACACTTGGCAGATACTGCACAGCAAGTTGAAGATTTTATGATCGCTAACGAACCGGATGATATCGACTCAATCAGCTTTGCAATAAGAGGTAAGCTCGAAGAAGCTAAAACTATTTTGGGGATAATAAGAGAAGCAAATCAATAGAGATTAACGGTGTCCACTCGAATGGACTAAGGTTGATATACTTCACACACACGAGGCTCGACTAATGAATGAAGTTATAGGTACGCATTCCCAAGACGGAAATCTGGTTCATGATCGTCTTTCAATACCCAGACAGAAAATAGAAAAACAAGCTCCGACGGAGCGGGTCAATAACTTCGACGAAACTTACATGTCGATGACTATGGATGCGGCTATTGTCGAGGCTGCGAGGTGTATCGATTGTCCGTCTGCCCCTTGTATGGATGCGTGTCCGGTCCACAACGATATCCCTTCGGCGTTAAAAATGCTGGAGAATGATGATGTGTTGGGAGCTGCTTCAAAATTTAGAGAAACCTCGACATTACCTGAGATGTGCGGAAGACTTTGTCCGCAGGAAATTCTTTGTGAGGGTGCTTGTGTTGTGGGGTTTGCACTCCGGACCGATGGCTCAAAGCATCCGCCCGTTGCGATTGGTCGTCTGGAAGCATTCATCACCGATCAAGAACGTAAAATTACCAACAAATTTCCGGTTCGTTTTGTTGGTCCGACAACTAATCGTCGTGTGGCTATTATTGGTTCAGGTCCTGCAGGATTAACTGTTGCTGAAGAGCTTCAGGTGCGAGGCCACAAGTGTACAATTTTCGACCGTTGGCCTGAGGCGGGTGGTGTGTTGCGATATGGAATTCCAAATTTCAAGATGAATAAAGAAATATTAGAAGAAAAATTGTCGTCTCTTCGTGAAATAGGTGTCGAGTTCAAGAACTCTGTTGAGATCGGAACGGATGTCACTCTGGAAGCGTTAAGGAACCGGCATGGTTTTGACAGTATCTTTTTGGGTAATGGTGCAGGTATAGGAAACTTACTAAAGACCGAGGGTGAAGATTTGACCCACGTATATCAGGCTACTGACTTTCTAGTACGAGGTAATCTGGATGATTTTGAGCTTCCTGAAGATCAACGCGGCCTGCCGTTTGTTGGGGATGATGTTGTAGTTGTTGGGGGTGGTGACACTTCAATGGATTGTGTTCGGACTGCTGTTCGTCTGGGCGCTAAGAACGTAACGTGTGTTTATCGACGGACTGAAAACGAGATGTTGGGTCGGACTGAAGAGCGTGTCCATGCTCGAGAGGAGGGTGTTAATTTTTCGTACTTGACCACTCCCACACGATTTATTAGTGACGAAGAGGGTAAGGTTGTGAGCGTTGAGTTGGTGCAAATGGAACTCTCTGAGCCAGATGATAGTGGTCGCCGTAGACCTGTTCAAATAAAGGATTCGGAGTACACCATTCCAGCTTCTGCGGTGGTTATAGCAATTGGGTATAACGCTGATTCAGATCTCGGCGAGAGCTCAGAGGTAGAGACTGACAACTGGGGTTTAATTCAAGTCGATTCCAGGACGGGCCAAACAAATGTTCCGTACATATTTGCAGGTGGTGATGTAGTCAATGGAGCCGATCTCGTGGTTACGGCTATTGCAGATGGCAAACGTGCAGCTACCTGGGTGCATCAATACCTACTGTCGTTGGGCGTGAAAGATTCGATTGATTGAGTAATCTATTCTCGCTTTTTTAGGGTGAGAGAGCAGGTGATTGATGTCAGAGAGTGAGACGACCCAGCCAGGCCCTTTGACCGGAGTCAGAGTGTTAGCTTTCACCCAAATTGTGGCTGGACCATTCGCAGGAGTCGTATTATCAGATTTCGGTGCGGAAGTGGTCAAAGTTGAGCCGATTTCTGGCGAGTATTACCGAAATGTGGCAGCTGTAATTCCTGATCACGGAAAAAGATGGCAATCGCTCAACCGAGGCCAAAAGTCGATAAGTGTTGATATTCAGGATCCCAAGGGCGTTGGTGTTATCCATAAAATAATTAAGGGATTTGATGCGGTGGTCATCAATTTTCGTCCCGGCGTTGCTGAGCGACTGGGTATAGGCTATGAGGATCTTTCGAAGATTAACCCGCGGCTTATTTATTGTTCGATAACCGGATTTGGCCCCACAGGGCCTTGGGCAAATGAGGCGGCAACTGACTATGTCGCTACGGCTTTTTCAGGTCTCGTGGCAGGCGATGGCAAGACTGACGACAATGGAGTTCCTGTAGGGATGGTGCCCTCCGTGGCGGATTACCTAACTGGTCTGGCAAGTGCTGGTGCAATTAGTGCAGCACTCTTTTCCCGGGATAAAACAGGCCTTGGTCAGAAGATTGACGCGTCACTACTAAACTCATCACTGTCAATTCAGGATTCTTTTGTTATGCGAGAGCCAGCCAGCGACTCAGTTTATCGAGATCCAATGATGCAGCGAGTTAAGGAATCTTTCGCTAAAGGAATTCCGTATAAAGAAGTTTTAGCAGAGCGAGTAAAGTATCGTCAGCAGTCAGCAGGTCTTCCAAGACTTTATTATGGTGCATATCAGACCATGGATGGCGCGATTATGCTCGGATGCCTTACTCCAAAAACCCGTGATGCTGCGCGTCTCGGGTTGCAGATGACTCATGAACTAACTGACGATGAGAGTTTTGACCCAGATGACCCTAAGTATCAGACCCAAGTGGAAGTATGGAAGTCAGAAATTACTGATCGTGTTAAGCAACAGTCGACTGAGTATTGGTTAGCAGAGCTGAGGGCTGTTGGATGCCCTGTTGCTCCGGTTCAATTTCCAGAGGAATTAGCTGACCACGAGCAGGTTAAGGCTATGGGTGTAATGGTTCCACTGGAACATCCCGTAACTGGCCCTCAGGAGGTTGTTGGTCCGATAGTCCAATTTTCAAGTACGGAAGCTAGGGTGCAGGGTCCCTCGCCATTGATCGGTGAACATACTAACGAAGTGTTACTGAACGGCGGATTTGCGGAAGACGAGATATCAGAACTCTCTACTGGCGGGGTAATTAGATAGAAAGTGTTAGGAAGACCAGAGACCAACTTGGGGCGCCTCGGATGTGTTTAAATTCTGGGGTGGCACCAGTCCGATGTGGTTATAGCCTGTTTCTGTGAGAATTCTACCTCGAGGCGAACGAACGATGAGTCCTTCTTTCAATAAAAAAGGCTCATATACATCCATGATTGTGTCCGCTTCTTCTGAGATTGCCGCTGCGAGTGTCTCGAGTCCGGCCGGCCCCCCATTAAATCTATTAGCTAGGGTTTTTAGTAATTCTCGGTCCATTCGATCAAGCCCGATCTCATCGATTTCTAGTCGTTCTAGAGCTTCTCCGGCAGTCTTTTTATTGATTTTGCCATCGTATTTTACTTGCGCGTAATCTCTAACACGTCGCAACAGCCTATTGGCAATCCTTGCTGTACCTCTTGATCGTCTAGCTATTTCCGCCAAACCATCTTCATCTATCTTACAATTTAAAACCTCAGCAGATCGATTCAGGATCTGAATTAATGCAGGTGGGTCATAGAATTCCAGTCGGAATGATGAACCGAATCGGTCACGAAGGGGTTGAGATATTAGGGAGAATCTAGTAGTCGCTCCAACGAGAGTGAAGGGAGCAACTTTCAGTCGCACGTCTCGGGCCTTTGGGCCCTTTCCAAGTATGATATCTACCGAATAATCTTCCATCGCAGGATATAGAACTTCTTCTACCGCAAGCGATAGGCGGTGTATTTCATCGATGAAGAGAATATCACCGGGTTGTAATGAAGTTAATAAAGCCGCTAAATCACCTGCGCGCTCTAGGGCAGGCCCCGAGGTTATACGAATCGACACATTCATTTCAGATGCCAGAATCATTGCTAAGGTTGTTTTTCCCAGTCCTGGTGGACCGTGAAACAGTACGTGGTCGAGCGGTTCTGATCTTATTTTGGCTGCATCAATAGCAATTTTAAGATTCTCTTTAACGCGGTCTTGGCCGAAATAGCTCGGAAGTGTTTGGGGCCGTAGAGATTTCTCACTTCCTAAATCTTCATCATTAGCATCTGGGCTGATAGTGGTGTGTCTAGAGGTGTCAGAGTTAATCGGAGTTTCCTCAATATGGTGATCATGAAACTATCTCTGCGTCGAATTTTAGCACATTTGTTTCATTTCCATCGAGGCAGGTTTTTTAATTCTTTTTTCAGAGTCAGTTTTAATTTTCCGGTAGATTGACCTCTTTGATCTGCTAAATCTTGAACTGCAAGCGACACGAACTCACTTAAGTCTTTGGCCTTGTGAACATATTTACCGTTTACGTAGCAGGTAGAACAATGATTCTCTGAGCGTGATTTATCTTTTTCACTGCCGTAATCATCTGGTCGTCTCATATCAAATCCGCATGAGTCACAACCAGCTCGAGATCTACCATCTTGAAAGCTTTGCATGTATTCGCGGCTACCACCGCCACCTTTTCTCGAAATCTTTGCGGCATCTTCTGAGTTTTTAGCCATAATCATCTCCAAAAAGTCTACTAACAAAATTTAGCATACTGCAGCTATGCTAGAACGAGCGGGTGGTGCAGTATTTGGTTAAGTAATTGAAGATTACAGAATCCACGAGATCTATAGAACAATTTGCACGTATTGACGTTGGGATTATTGATTCAGGCGTCGGTGGCTTGTCGGTCGCTCAGGAATTGAAGACATTAGGTCCAAATCTAAGACTCGGTTACATAGCGGATACGGCCCTATTTCCCTACGGTGACAAAACTGTTGAGACGCTTATTCCCCGAATGCGATATTTTGTATCTTTATTCAATGAAATTGGGACACGAGTAGTAGTAATCGCTTGTAACACGGCGTCATCAGCAAGCTTGAGAGATCTTAGACATCATTTTGATGATTCCGTAAGCATAGTGGGCATGGAGCCTCCTCTTAAACCTGCGGCACAACATTCTACAAATCGCTCGGTTGCAGTAATTGCTACCAGTGGAACAGTGTCTGGCGATTCACTTACCGGTCTAAAGGAACGTTTTGCTTCTGATATAGCAGCTAGACTTATCGCGGCTCCGGGGCTTGCTGATTGTGTCGAGCGAGGGCTCATGACTGATGATGATATTGATGTACTTATTGCACCTATTGTTAACGAAATTATTGCCCATGATGTTGACACCGTAGCGCTTGGGTGCAGCCACTATAGTTTTTTAATGCAAAAAATTAGCGATAGATTCCCTGCGAACATAAAGTTTTTCGATGCAGCTCGACCGGTAGCTAAGCGAGCAATACAGTTATTTGGTGAGCTGCCGAATCACGACAGCAATGTTTCTGAGCAGTCTGGCCCAGTAAAGGTGTTTTTGACGGGAAACGGAAGTTCATTTGAGCAAACATTGAGTAAATTAGGCGAAGCAGGCTGTGTTCTGCCTGAGATAAGAATTCACTTAGATAAACTGGTGGTGCCGAATGTCTAACTCTGATCATTTTTTTGAAAAGCAGCGGGCCGCATCGATTCAAAATAGATCTCGATTGTGTGTTGGGCTTGATCCCGATCCTCGCAGACTACCTGACGGCGTAGATCTCAGGGATTTCCTTTTTTCTATTGTTGATGCGACTTCTGACTTAGTTGCGAGTTATAAGCCAAATGCCGCGTTTTTTGAAAGAGAGGGAGTAGCTGGATATAAACTACTTCAAGACTTAATTGAAATCATTCCTGAACATATTCCTGTCATTTTAGATGCGAAGCGTGGTGACATCGGCCATACTGCTGCTGCATATGCAGAGGCGGTATTCGATTACATGAAAGCAGATGCGATCACGGTTAATCCTTACCTTGGAACCGACTCAATTAGACCCTTTCTTGATCGTTCAGAAAAGGGTATTTTTGTTTTATGTAAAACATCCAACGCGAGCGCAGGTGAGTTACAGGATTTATTAGTTGGTGACGAAAATATACCGCTGTATCTCAGAGTTGCAGAGCTCGCAAATGAGTGGAATGAGCATTCAAATGTTGGGCTGGTGGTTGGGGCAACATATCCAGAGGAGGCTGCAAGAATAAGAGCAACTGCTCCTGGTCTTCAATTTCTTGTCCCTGGCGTCGGTGCCCAGGC